>Ga0302227_10002407_pt1 | contig 12887 bp, 11 predicted proteins | sample II_Palsa_N1_1_FD_193525 | JGI IMG/M metagenome (GOLD analysis project Ga0302227, IMG submission 193525) | Peat permafrost microbial communities from Stordalen Mire near Abisko, Sweden - II_Palsa_N1_1 | ecosystem: Environmental > Terrestrial > Soil > Palsa > Peat permafrost | place: Sweden...
TAACAGCGCTTACCAATCCCAAATCTCTCAGCAACGCCAGGGAGGTACCAGACCTTATTTGAACTTAGAAATGGGCCACAGGTTGGGGGCAGGCCTTCTTACAGGTTCAACAGCGAATTTCGTAACAGCCAGCTCACCAGTCTCATTGAGACAAACTTTGCCGTCTGGCACACTATTGAATGATTAGCTGCACGTCGCCAAATACTGAAAGAAGCACTGACAGACGACCCTCTCTTACGCTTTGCTCTAATTCCGGAAGCTGGCGAAGATGTTAGTCTCGGATGAAATGGCTGAAAAGGCCCCAGACCTTCATATGTGCTCTAGTGATGGCTTTTCAGGTCAGCCATTGATATTCATCCAACATCTTCATGAGTGCGTACCAATTGTAGGTCTGATATCAACTAAAAACGGTCAGCCATACCCAGAACCAGCCCAGGAAACTTTGCCTACCATTTTCCTTCTCCATTGTGTCCTTGAAAAGCCACGGCGCCAAATGCCCCAGAGGATCCATTGAGACAATCTTTTTCTTGTCCGCCCATTGCGGAAAGGGGCCAATATTTGCAGCTGGCTCTGTATTTGTAAAATCGGGTCTGCAACGGGTTAGCTCTCGTCCTGGGAGAACACTTTCCCCTCCAACGAATGTCTGAGACCACCTGAACAAGAGAGACATCATACCTGTGGTCTATTTTGATTTCGTTACTGGCAACAGCAAGAGCATAATAAATCGAGTACGAGCCACCGTGAGCTGAGGGATAAGTCAGAGATCCGGAAACCCCCTATCAGATCAAGGAATCTCACCTCCAATAGCTGAAAACAATATTAGCCTCTGACTTCGAAATAGGAATTGGAGACTTACCGTTTCTTCTTCGGATAGTAGTTGCACCTCTCGAAACAACAACCGGACCTCTCTGCTGCGGATCTTTGTGACCCCAGTCCATGGGAAGCGGATTAATACCGGATTGACCAGGATATGTCCTGCAGAACATCAGCAAATGTTCCATACACACCGGGTACACTGCAAGAAACCCACGTCAAGATAATCTTGGAAGTAACACTTTGCTTTCTCACATGGGAGAGTGGGCTTGGGCTCGATCCGCCAGGACTGCTTCCAAATGGACTGCTTCCGAATTGACCGACAGGCAGAGATGGCGACGGGGGTACAGCATCTTCATGGTGTGAATTGTCACTTTGGATGGGCTCAGGTGAGGGGTTCTTCACAGGAGGCGCAGGGGAGGAGTCAATGGCTACGTCTCGGACCTCTTTCATGCCAGCCAGGACATTGACGCGGCCTGAGATAGCATCGACAGCTGATGAGAGCTGGACTTGGTTAAGCTGTAGGGTCTTCACGGCGTCAAGCACCTCCTTCAGTATGGCGGCTTGATCGGGGGCTGATGAAGCCATCTTGATTGTATGTTGCTTGATGGGAACAACCGCAGCTGTGATGAAGGGAAAGAAAGAGAAGTGCGATGACGGAGGAGAGATTCAGGGCCTGGGGCAAGTATGGAAGCAGCCAGCAAGGAAGGTATGGCGGTCGTCAAGAAGCTTTGTTGAGGAATGCAGTCACAAGGTGTCTTCCGCCGCTCATCCCAAGAGTGAAAGAACGGTGAGCCAAAGGCCGACGGACGAACGAACGAATGGAACGTGCACAACTAGTTGCCTTGCTCTTACCAAAGAGATTTATGATTTGTGCTCTCAATCTTTTATTAATTGTGCTACCAGGTGCAGGTGCAGCTGTTGGTACATACCTACCTGGTATCGGTGTGCTTATCCGTTATCGCCCCGCACCCAAGAGCCCTGGTGGCCCTAACAACAAGTCTCCTTTTGGACCCCTGTCAAGCCCACTTTCAAGGATTTCGGCAGGCGGCGCAAGCTGGGACTTCAACTTCTCAACTACCGTATCCAGGCACATAACCACGCACAAGTACAGCAATGGTACAGCGCCTCCAGGTCCTCTGCGCAAACTGCGAGGCTAACGAGCTCAATGTAGGGTAAACGCAAGAAGGCAGCTAAAAAGCCAACAGGCCCCAAAAAGGTTTGCCCTTTCCTAGCCCTTCGCGATTCCTCCTAACTGGGGCAGAACGAACCTCTACCCACGGTATTCCCGTGTCTCTTCTGCAACCACGAGAAATCCGTCTCCGTCAAGCTGGATAAGAAATCCGGGGTTGGCGCGCTATCATGCAAGGTCTGCAATCAGCAGTTTCAGTGCGCCGTGAACTGTGAGTTAGGCCCTTCCCCCCTGGTGAATGGAGAATGGGAAGGAACGTAGGGCTAAGATGGGTATGGATAGATCTCTCTGCTGCGGTCGATGTATACTCCGAATGGGTTGATGCGTGCGATGCGGTGGCCAAGGAGGACGTTGAGGAGAGGGGTGGAGAGTATGCATCGTCGCGGCCGACAGCTGGGCGACCTACCGGGGGAAGGGCGATGGCCGAGGATGAGGATCTGGATGATCTGATCGATGATTAAGACGATGATCAAGGTTACAGAGGGGAAGGCATGGTTGGAGATGGTGGCAGCAGTCCTATTTAGGGGGTCCTGTCACAGGGCTGGGTTGCGGAGTTTGGAAGGGCTTGGGGCGTTGGGTTTATTGTAACAATATGGAGCAATCACACGGAGAGGTTTTAAAACGCTCTGGGAGATCAAGAGATATCAGGATCTTTGCACTTCGATTGCTTCATGTCGTCCTCAAAGGGCTGTCATTTAGTCTTGAATGCAAATAGAAAGTGATACCACTTCTACATGGAATCCTACATAGTGTAGAATCTGTCACCAAAGTCACCAAGGCCGGGTATAATGTAGCTGGATAATATGTTAGTGGTCAAATCATCTCACGGCTGTACAGAACTCACTTCTTCTCATCAAGACCCTATAAAATGGTTAGCTTTTGGATTTCAAGATATGGAGGATAACTTACCTGATCAATGAATGCCGTGACAACACGAAGTTTTGGAAACTTCTTGCAGAAGTTCGCAACTCCTTCTGGGCTTGCAATAAGGTTCAAGAACAAGATTCGGTCCTCAGGGACGCCACGAGACTTCAATACTTCCACGGCCATAGCTGCAGAGCCTCCTACTCGGGAATTAGCATCCTCTCAAATATGGAATCAAGTGGGCATACCAGTAGCGAACATAGGATCAAGCAGCAACACCCATCGGTCGGCGATGTCTTCTGGCAGCTTATCATAGAAAAGCTTCGGCTGGGATGTCTCCTCATCCCTCTGAATCAGGATCTTCCCAATTCGTACTGAACGGCAGCATTCCCTCAATGCCTGCTCCATAGCCTCACCAGCTCTCATGATAGAAACACCACAGATCTTGCCCTGAAACATGACACCTGCATAAGTTCGACCGACTGGCGTAGTAACCGTATGCTCCACGACTGGCAAATGGTTCAATCCCTCCTCAACCAACAGGCGGATAATGCGATTGGAGTAGAAAATGAAGTCTGCTCGATCGGTGTTCTTATCTCTAATCATACTGCAGTCCAAGAACATCAGCAAGACTTGACGGCGAAAGAACAGCTTGGAGCTGAGACCCACGTCAAGAGAGCAATCAGCTGCGGTGTTTGAGGCAATATGTGTACATTGTCAAATGGAACCTCTGTCGAAACGGTGGCAGTAGGCTTCTGCCTCTCAGGACGATAATCTGGGCCCACGGATTGCTTGGGAGACTGAGGTTCTTCGTTCTTTGGCGCCATCTCAATCAATGGGCTTGTTTCTTGCGGAGTTTAAAGAATGAGGTGGCCAGTCGCGATCTGAAGCAAACTTCAAGCTCTCCACATGATCTGTTTCCAGGACTCTGAAATTCAGCTAGAGAACGAAAGGCCGTGCTGCAACTCACATAGATCAATCACCTTAACTTTTGATACAATTTAAGCATAGGCAATTGAAGATAACCCCCTTAGCTTGAGCGAATGATTAAGACTAAGGTGGTCTCGTGATGGCGGGGTGGAGTTGAGCTGAGCTCCCCGCCGAGATAAGACTTCACGAGTTGACTAAAAGCAGCCACACTCACAATCGCAGGGGTTTTCCGCAAACAGCGCCACACCACAGAAGGCTGACACTTCCCTGGTGCACGCGTTTTACTTCCATCACTGTTCCCATCACGCCTGCAAACAACCCCCGAAGCATTTATCTCGACAATTCTTATTCTAAACTCTGGTATTTAGGAAGGCGCAGATCATTAAGAGTCAAAGGGTGCTTCCTGCCTCTTTCCATTGAAGTCAAGCCCCCAGTTGAAGTTGCGTTACGGCGCGATTTCTTGCTCGGCCTTTTATTTACATCGATATCAATACCGACGTCAAACAACGACAACTTCCTCGTACAACGACATACTCACCTTCGAACTACCCCGCTTATCCACCTCTCCAAGCAAATGCCACATGGCTGGCAGATGACCACTTCCTAACCTTCGCCTCGTCTGGATGTCACAGCAACCAATTCGTTCATAAATGCCGCTGCATATACCTCGTCATTCACAACTCTACATCCGCCACCTATAGGCATGGCAACCCTCCACGATGCCGCTGCCCCTCGAAAGAGGTTGGCAACATATGGCAAAGCGGCACGAAGGAGAATACCAGACTTCAGCTTTGCCTCTAGGTCGCAGAAGTCACAAACTCCCGAGGTTCGAAGTCAACCTGAAATAATCTCAGTGATTGCAGAGCCCCCGGCACCGACTTTGCAGAAACTGAAGTCGCCTTCCCGAGCCATATCAGTGCCTAGAACGGCTCCGCCTGCATCTCCTCCCAAGGGCGATGTCTTCGATGTGCCATCCAGCGACGAGGAAGCGCCCAGAGTTGTAAGCAAAGAACGTGCCAAAGCACCAGTCAAGCAGCAGAAAGCGAAGGTACTACGGCAGAGATCAGTATCGAGGGCACCTCCATCAGTGTCTCCCCCCAACCGGGATATATTCGATGTTCCGGAGGAGGAGGACGCTCCAAAACTGGTTCACAAGCTTGTTCACAAGCCGGTTCAGAAGAAGGCACTCTTGCCTTCTGCGATGGATCATCAAAAGGTGAAACCTGCGCAGCCTGCACCCAAATTGAAAGTACCTCTTCCTCCACCATTCGCTCCTAAAGATCTTTTCGATGTACCTTCCAGTGGTGATGAGGCACAGCCAACGCCCAGACCAATTCACAAGATTCGAAATACACCATTCACGAAAGTCGATTCCAAACCCAAACACATTGAGAAAGCTTCCATGAATACAGCGGACGATTTGGCAAATAGGAAGAGAATGAAAATGTCTCCTGTCCCCGAGCCTTTACTGAAGCGCCTGCCTGCGAATACCATCGTTCGGCCCCCGAGACCACGGCCAGGTGCTCTTCCTCAGAAGAATCGCCAACCCTCTCCTTCAAGGGGCCAATTCGTCAAGGTGGTCCCTAGTAGACCTAAGAAGATGCCCCCATCGCCAATGAGGCCCCAGGTATCAAGTACTCCGCAGAAGCTGAGTCCGGCGCCTCAACGAGAACTCACCACTTTTAATACACCATCACCCCAATTAAGTGACATCGATATGATGGACGCTGATCCAACTGGAAATACGATATCACCACGAGGATTGAAGTTGTGGCAGGGTCTTCTGGAGTCGGCCGAAGTCACTGACGAGGATATGGTGCACCTGAATGGCAAGATTGATTGCAAGAGGACTGTGAGATCTAGATCTGGGACGCCAGCAACACAGCCACGTACTCTATCTAGACCAGCAGGAATTTCAAAATCGCAGAAGAGCCCAGCAAAGTTACCACGACGAAGGTTGATCGACACCTTGGTCCAGCAAGCTCCTCAAGAGGAGTCAGACGAAGAGAGTGAGGAAGAAGACGAAGATTCCTCACAATCGATACTTGTCAGAGCGCCTTCAGATGAATTAGAGGCAGCATCAACAGCAATCTCTAGGAGCCAGAGTGTCGTTCCAGAGTCCTCTCAACCCGCCATGGTCTCAGAGAGCCAGAACTCGCAGATCTCCGGCCCAAAATTCACATACAGCAGGCAGAGGTCTATGCTTGAAGAAAAGGACTTCATGCAGGAACTGGCTCTCGGCATGTCGTCTCAGCCTATCCAACCAGGTGGCAGAAGAGGACGTCGAGGCTCAATCCCAACCCTCAAACCACTGACGAGTTTTCATGAGGAAGATGATGAAGACTCGACGATTGGAAGTGTTCGGAACGTTCATGAGCTGAGGAAGGCTGGCGCCAACAATCGATTCTTGGACGAGGTGCAGGACTACTTGGACAGAATCGGCAAACCAGATAACTCGAAACTCTCGATGCGAAGATCTGGTCTGTTGGATCTTGCTAGCAAGATGAAAGAGAAAGAATTCGCTGAGAAGTTCCGGGCCAATGGGATGGAAATGAAATTGTTCATGCACTTGGGTCAGGAGCAGGACATTGTCGCTGGCTATATCATGGTCTCGCTACTTATCACGGTATTGATCGATGGGAGTATTCCACATGTCATCGCTCAGTTACGTCGCCAAGGACTCACTAGATTACTTATCCGCCTTCTCGACTGCCAGTCAAGCATTGCTGCTGTTGTCAGAGATCGAAAAACGAACATGTCCAAGGTAGCTCAATCTCTTGTGGCTGAGCACCACGAATACCTTCTCAAGCTGCCTGTATGGGATGAGCTGCAGCCACAGTTCATTACACCTCGCACATTGGCACTGAAATGTATTGAGCGGATGGTACGACAAACTAGAGAAGCTGGAAATGCTAGTGATATCTTTTCCAAAGAGTTGACAACAGATCTCTTCGCTATTTTGAAGTCCGGTTCTCAAGGACAATGGTGGGACCTACCAAAGGATAGACTGGCTATCGATTTCTACCTGGCACTCTCAGCTCTCGAGTCGCATTCCATTGCCGCGAGAACTGTTCACGACGAATCAATCTGGATCAGCGACTATCTACCTATTATCGCTGACACTGTCCAAATCGCCTTGTCTCGGCCGTTGGATAGCTTTGGTGAACAGCAGGCGCTGATACTGCGACTTACCTTGAATGTTACGAACAACAACGCAAAGGCTTCCGACGTTTTTGCCAGACCAGTACTGATGTCAATCCTTGGCCGAATACTCGTGGAGAAGTTCAGGCAAATCTCACGATTCTTGACTGAGCAGGACTTTGCCGTGGTCATGGAACACTTGGTGCTCAACCTGGGTGTCATGATCAACCTCGCTGATCGAAGTCCTGCCGTTCGGGAAAGTCTGCAAAGCTTGAAAGACAGCGAAAATGATCCGCTTGACTCAATGGTCCAGACGTTCCTCGACAACCAAGAGCGAACATCCATGGTGAGTTCAGAACCTCTTTTCCTCTCATCGCTTTACTAATTTTACTACAGGCCGAGTCAGTCGAGGAATCACAGAAGAATGTAGCTTTCGGCTACCTCTCTGTTCTTCTTGGATATTTCTCCTTGGACCACGAAATCTCCAAACGCATCAGAGAGAAGCAAGCGAGGAAGACGTTGAGGCCCATAGTAGCTTCAATCAAAGAGTTCATCGGCCATCACAAAACAGTGGATGATCTGATTGCTGCAGATGAAGATGGACACAACCCGCAAGCGGGACTAACGGAGCGGTTGGAGAGTCTGGTGAGCAAGTTGGAAGGCCTGGCCTTCTGAAAGGCTAGAGAGTGAAGGCGCATGGCGATAGGATAGGTTACATTGAATCGGTTTTCGAGGCACGGTGTTCACGGATGGAATAGGACGGACGGACTGCACAGCAACGCCATATCTTGAAATATACCCCATGCATTTGTAGTTTGGTTGGTCTTCACTGCACAGAACGAAGCATGGGGATGGTATAGGATGGGAAGGGCTGAACGGGAAACGAAACCACGAATTCGGACGAGGGCGTGAACAACTAGGCGTCTGGTTTATTTTGAGAATGGGGTCCATGTAGAGCTTGCAAGTAGAAAGACTAGGAAACCTAGGTAGAGCAATATGTTCGTTCAATCCACACTGCATTGCTGATCTTTCTTTCGTCCTTTACTGTGAGATGCAGGTGAGGACTCTTATTCGCTGAGTAAGGAGACGAAAGGACCAGTAGGAGGATGAGAGGATATGTGCGGATACGAGGTGGAGGTTCGGTAAGGGGGGAGTTGGGGACCGCGGGGCCGTGATGTCGGGTCGTGGTGAGGCAAACCGAGTTTGGAAGGGTGCTATATGGGGTTTGTTATTGCAGATGCAGTTTAGCGAATTAGGATCGAGGGGAGGGAATTCGCCACTGCCCCAGACAGAGCTAAGATCTTGAATGACGGGGAAGGGGCGAGGGGGACAATTATAGAAGTTGCTTGAGAGGTACGGTGAGTTAGAGACTGCGGGATGAGGTGCTGGTTTGTGGGGATTTAATGGGGGATTTGGGGGGAGGTGGGGTCACGTGTTTACATACACCCCCTTTGTACTTCGCACGGAAATTCGGGAATAAGGTAGGTAAGATCTTATAGGTACTGGTTTCGATTCTCTCTCGAATTATCGAATTTCCATTCTTTTGTTTTGTTTTGTTTTGTTTTCTTTTCTTTTAAAAACAAGCTTTTATTGATGGGAATTGGGTTGGGAATTGAGACAGGGCGCGCGCCGTCAAAAGAAAAGGATCTTAATTCATGCAATATGCATCGAATATTGACGATGACAGTATGTCTCTCCCTTTCAATGCCGTAAGAGAGATGAAATCTTGCGGCCGAGGTCAGACATGCATGTCTATCGTGGCATGCCAGCCATTGGAAGCCGTGAAGATGTGGGAGTGATGAGTGGAGCGGTAAAGACGTGGATGTGGGTTGGAGAGTAGGACGTGTTGTAAGACAGAGCTGAGAGTGACCTACCTACCCGAGGGCAGGAGGCGAAAACGAGAGATGCAGGAGGGAAGCCACTGAACCCAAGGCTTCAGGAAGGTGGTGTGTTCACTGGTCGGCCCCATGGCGGGGTTTACAACTCGTTATTGCATTGTTAACTTTGTATTGTACAGTTGGGTTGGAAGATATTGTGTCCTTCTGAAAGAAACGAGAAATTGAAGGAGAAAAGCAAAGCTCTGGCAATGACAGCATGGTCCAAGATTCGCGCGCTCAAGATCTCCCTGGACCCTGTTCCTGCAGATGCGCTACCCCTGTCTTGCTTTCTCCTCGCTAAATTGAGTACTCGAGTAAAATCTATTTTTATCTCACTTCAACTACCAAGTTCTCGACTACACGCCAACACATCTTTTGGCCCTTTTTCTCCTGCAGGCCAAGGTAGGTCAGCCTGCACTCTGCAGAAACCAGAATCAGGAGATGCCAGGACGAATCCATCCATTGATGAAGAGCCCGCCGTGGCCTCGGGTACACAATGCGTGACAGCTAATGCACTGTCCGCTTCCACCACAGCCTGGACAGCTTTTCCCTTTCGGCTGATCTTCCGACCTCCACACTGCTCATCGGAAGATTTCCACCCATCATTGCCCCGACCCTGCTTTCGTCGCCGCATTGGCCATGGAGAGGACGAATCTTTCTTTTTCTCGTATGTCTTGCTGCTGCGCTGTTCTTGCATGTACAGGTTCCTGGCCCGCCTCTATGCCCAGTGTGAGGCGAGACTAGTACATTCATTGTTTTTGTGGCCTGCATTGATCTGTGTCTTGCGCCAATGTTGCCATACATACATAGCTGTGGTGCCCTGGTTCCTGGTTTGCTTCATTCATAGTTGAGCTGAGCAACAGTTCGGACAGACATTCGCTTTCGCAGTCCTTCGTTTACCTGCGTCCACAATTCCTGTGCTCTATATACAGGTCACCCTAATATATACTTCAATACAAGATACTATTTGGCGTGAAGATGAAGTACACCACGCTCGTTGTCGGGGCCTTGGCTTCGATTGCAACAGTTGCAGCACATGACGATCCGAGGGATATATATGCTGGGATTCCGAAGATGCTGGGAGCTAGGAAGTTCTGGGCTGACTTGAGGGCCAAGAATGCGTTGCCGGATGCGTTGAAATTCGAGAAAGCGTCGCCGGTTGTCAAGGAGCAACGTAAGGTGGACGCGGAGTTGGAGCCAAGGCAGACGGGGATTGACCCATCGGGACAGTGTGGACCTGGATATGGTGTTTGTCCTACTGGTCAATGTTGCTCTATTGAGGGGTGAGCTACTATTCTCCAGGAAGAAAGAGGTTGTGAGCTGACTGGAGTAGGTGGTGTGGACTTGGAATTGATTACTGTGCAGCTCCGGACTGCCAATTCCTTTATGGGACGGCTTGTGATGCAAACACGATTCCTGCTGGCGCGTCGACCGCGGGAATTGCGAGACCTTTTATTGGGAACGTACCATACGGCGGAGCTGGAATCTACGATTGTGTTGTCGATGGAGGTTAGTTGCTGTCGTGTTTTTGGAGAATGTGGGCTTACCATTTGCGTCCTAGATGTTGCATTTACGTTCGATGATGGACCGTATAATTATACTTCTGATCTTCTTGATAAGTTGAAGGTGTATAATGCAAAGGCTACCTTTATGGTCACCGGAAACAACCTTGGAAAGGGTATATATGCTACATTCTTTTTGGTTCATGGCTAACTGGTCTGTCTCTAGGTCCCATTGACACGACCCCGCAATGGTCCGCTCTCCTCAATGTGAGACATCCAGATTGAAAGTTTTAACGAGACAAGAAGCTAACCAAAAACAGAGAATGATTGCTGAAGGCCACCAAATCGCTTCACATAGTTGGTCCCATCAGAACTTGACTTCACTCGATCCTGTCCATTTCAACCGTCAAGTTATCTACAATGAAATGGCTTTCAACAATATTTTGGGATATTTCCCAACTTATTTCAGGTAAACTATCACTTCACACTGAAATTCAAGACCTTTTGCTGACTGATCACGTAGACCTCCTTATTCTGAGTGCAATGCAACATGCGGTAACATTTTGGGAAATCTCGGCTACCATGTGACATGTCAGTCACCCCTTTCTCTTCCTAACACCATCTAACAAAACACAGACTTCGACCTTGACACAGAAGGCTACCTCAACGACTCCCCAACCCTGATTCAAAACTCCAAGAACATCTGGGATGCCGCTATCAAAGGTGCCAACAACAAAACCACCAACTTCCTAGAAATCGAACACGACATCCACTATCAGACTGTCTATAATCTCACGGATTATATCCTGGCTTCGATGTATAGTCATGGTTTCAAGTCTGTTACTGTTGGTCAGTGCCTGGGAGATCCGGCTGTGAATTGGTATCGTTCGGGAAATCCTAATGCACCTGTTCCACCGGCTACTCAGCAGATTAGTAGTGATGGCACTTGTTCTGCTTCGATTACTTGTTATGGATCTACTTTTGGCAATTGTTGCTCGAGTGCAGGGTGGTGTGGGTCTACTTCAGCGTACGTGTTTTCCACTTGCACAATCTCCCGTCGGTGCCTCGTTCTGGTCCGGAAACTACTTCCCAAGAAAACGAAAAGAATTCAACCTTCAAATTTCACCCTCATGGGGCAATGCTAACTATCACATCAGATACTGTGGAGCGGGATGCCAACCTGCTTCTGGAAATTGCACATCAACCAGTAGTTCCTCATCAGCAATCAAGTCAACTTCATCAACAAAAACAACTTCTAGCTCAACCAAAGTAACAACCACATCTACTACAGTAAAGACAACTTCTAACACATCTAAGACTTCCTCGACCGCCTCAACCAAAACCTCCACCGCTTCCCAAGCCATCTCGACAGACGGCACATGCGGCACGACAATAACCTGCATCGGCTCTACATTCGGAAACTGCTGCAGTCAATACGGATATTGCGGCTCATCGTCGACGTACTGTGGCACGGGATGTAATCCCGTGGGCGGTTCCTGCACCTCCAGTTCATCCTCTAGCTCCGTGAAAGCTTCATCAAGCTCCAGCAAATCGTCTTCAACCTCCACGAAACCAATGACGACGAGTACGTCGACTACCCAAAAGACGAGCACAAGTACGACAAGCAGTGCTGCACCGAAGAGCACACTGAAGGTAAGTGCTGATGGGACATGTGCTGGGACAACCGGGTACACGTGTCAAGGCAGCACGTATGGTAATTGCTGCTCGCAGTACGGATGGTGGTAAGTTATAGCATTGAATCTTTGCCTCGTATTCGCTGACGTTTCTTAGTGGAACAACTTCGGCATATTGTCTCACGACCAATGGTTGCCAGTCTGGATTCGGGACTTGCAGTTAGATATGGCATAGAAAAGGGCGTTCTTATGATTAAAAGTGTTGTGCATATCTTATGAATGAGTAATGAACAGAAAATAGCATTTTTGTATGCAGTAATGATGATAAACTTGTCAAACCATAATACTTTATGTCAAATATATGTGTTCTGAGATCTTCCTGCATCCTTATTCTTGCGTATGCAAAAAGCTATATCTAGATAGACCAGAGTAACTGATGGCATAGGACGCCATTCATTAACAATATTTCAAGTAAGCCTCCTAGTCAATTCTCTTGCATCAACCACGTTCCGATGCTTCATGTCTCCGGCTCACTGAAAGATTCCACGCTAATTGAGAAGTTACATATCCACATGGTGTGAAAGGGGACTCGGGCAGCAGCGGATTTAGATTAAGCGGTGGATGGGGATGATCGAAAATCGCGGGGTATCCATTGCGCTGCCATCAGGAACGCACTTTCGTGATCTAATGTACCACAATATTACAGCTAATCAGATATCGTGGAACCAAGAATCTGGCAGTTTGGTTTGCTGATCAAGAGTTCGGTTAGACGTACATTGCCCAGTTCGTTCCCAGGGCAGCGCAACGGTCACTACCCCTGTTGCAGATCAACAGAAACCGTTGAAAAGCCTCAGGGGCGACTTTTGCCAATTATTGTTCATGGAGTATAAATACTAGCCCAAGGCAAAATGAATTGTAGTCAATCAGTAACAGG
>Ga0302227_10002410_pt1 | contig 12880 bp, 14 predicted proteins | sample II_Palsa_N1_1_FD_193525 | JGI IMG/M metagenome (GOLD analysis project Ga0302227, IMG submission 193525) | Peat permafrost microbial communities from Stordalen Mire near Abisko, Sweden - II_Palsa_N1_1 | ecosystem: Environmental > Terrestrial > Soil > Palsa > Peat permafrost | place: Sweden...
ACACGTATTCCTTTTTTCCGGTCGAAATTGGTGCGATGGTTCAAGCCGATGAGCTCAAAGTCCGCTGAAAGAGTGGGGAGTTGCGGAGCGGGGCTGCTGGATCTTGAGGTCGGTCGAGTGATGATAGCTTCCGGAAGATAGACGGGAAGCCTGATGGTGTGGCGTCCAGAAGCATCTTTTTGCACATGGTCGAGTAGTTTCAGATCTTTCACGAGGGAGTAATCAACCAGTGACCTTTGAGAGCCAGTACAAACGTCAGCGTAGAGAAGTGAATTGTGCGAGAAGTTGGTCGTCAACCAACATCGGATGATAGAGGGCACAGATCCAAGAACGAACAGTCCAGGGGGAGGATCAGGAATGTCCAAGGGCGAGTCATCTCCCTGACCACCAATGATGAAATTAGTATCAAGTCCTAGACTACTCGTTCGACCAGATGGAACCGAGTGCATAGAATGCACAGAATGGCCCGCCGAACTGTGCCTGCCATCTGACTTGTGTGAAAGTGAACGCTCTGTCATGGGATGGCTCCCAAATCCACTGCCTGGGCGTACTGGGCCAAACTCTCCCGAATTTCGAGATCCAGCAGCCCAATTCGACCCTTGAATCGCGCTAACATCAAATCGAACGCTGTTGGCTCTTGATGCACCACGTCTGACGGGCTCCTCATCCGCTTCTAGTTGTAGGCTATTCAAAAGATTCTGTCCTTGTTCATCATCGAAGTCGTCGAATACGTCGACGGTAGGATTTGAGACTGGGCCTATTTGATGTTTATAGTTTAGCAAAGTGCTCAATAATGTGAGTATTGGAATGTACAGACCTTGTTGGGGAGTACCGCTCAATACGCTTGGGAATGGTGAACCAGTGCCCCAGACGGACTTGAGAGCTGCATCATCCGCCTGGCGCTTCTCCAACCTTAAGAGCCGGTCTGCATGGTTGATCTGGACAGCCTGGACATGCTTGACGTCCATCTGAACATGGTATAATTCTTCTCGAGTAGCGGTAAACTGCGAATCCATGCCCACCTTCCGTTTGAATGCTAGAGGACAGGCAGATGTTGAAGATATTCAGCGAGGGAGTACACAAGCGGCGAAGACTGGCGGGATCAAGGCGTCGGAGAGTTCCCTGTTTGTTCCTCTTGACGGCAGGCTCCCATGAGATTCAAGGTCAAGATGACGACCAAATCACCTATCTTAGATCTGCAGCACCTCCAAAACTTTACTTCTCTCAGCGTCTTTAGAGCCAGTCCCTTGTTCGGAAGCAAGTCACGCTGTCCACCTCCCCCGCCGCATCGACGAGCGACCGTCGGTCACTGCGCTCGTTTGTGGGCCCCGAATCCTATATTCAATCCCTTCTTGTGAAAGGCTCCTCTGGGAGCGTGTGGGTTGTGAGGTTTCACGATCGACTCCGTGGAGCGTCGTTTGTTCTGCACTGGAATGTAATGGAGGTTCGCGTGGAATCTGCCAAGTCGTGGATGGTGTGCGTAAAATCACAGATGGAAGACTATTCGAAGGATGGAGAAGGGCCGCAAATCACCACGAGCGTGGGAGAACAAAAGCTGCCTGGGAGGATTCTGGAGGTTTGAGATGGTACAAGATATGTAGTAGAGCCGAGGCGAACACGCTTGATAGAGTCGAGACCGTTTGAATTGGCGCTCGTGAGGACAGTGATTGTTAGATGCTTATCGTTGTGAAAAGATAAATTTTAGAGATTGATAGTTGGCGATCGTGTAAAGTTCCTTTTTCAATCAGATGCGTCAAATAGTGTCGAATCGGACGAAATGAGTGATGTCTGTTCTGGGAGACGTGTCGGATAAAGGTTACCCCAGGAATTTGCAGGGGTTGGCCAAAACGCGTCATGAACATGGGAGAGTTCACAAAATATTCATTTTGATTTTTGATTTCCAGCTGAAGGGAAGGTTCAGGCAAGTTTGCTACGTTGACTGGCTTTGCGCTTTACTTGGCAAATATAACCGTAGTTTGATGTTGCAAGGGGCAGCTTCGAGGTTTTAGCACTCTCAAACCATCTTCAATCCCCCATTAACTTCCGGAGTATCACTCCATTTTTGGAGCAATCGACCAGTGACTGGAACCTCGTAAGTATGGCTGCACCATGTTGGCACAATATGGACTTACGGAAATATCCATGCTGGATCCCCTGGAAGCTCACTGGCCCAGTCCTTCCCAACCAACGGTAATATCGTATCTGAGAACACCTTGTATCCTGCTCCAGTAAGATGCAAACCATCGACAAGCAGCTTCCGTAAGCCCTCATCATCGCGTTTTTCACTTTGTACCTCAAACGCCACAGTCAACCTCAGTCTTGCCTCCATCAAAGCCTCCCAAAGGTCGACGAGGACAACTTTCTTGTCCTCATATTCTTTCGCAACTTCACGAACAACTTCTGCATACTGAGCTGTCACCTTTTGAAGTCGAGTGACAGAACTGTAACCCTTTTTCAGGTCCAGCTCGGTCAGATGAAGTTCATTGATGGGCGGCGGAGTGATTAAGAAAACAGTTGGATTGTGCGTGTTGATTGAATGGGTCAGAATTGTTTTTAAATTATGTCGGTATTGCTGCAATGGAACGTGTTGCCCGGTTGGACCATCTTTGAGACAGGCATCGTTGGCACCGTAGAGAATGAGCTTCCACAGTCAGAAAAGGAATATAGAAGTACCATGCGACCATAGCTATGCGGAAGTGAATAACGGTTCTGAGCTTGGGCACTAACCAGCCTGCCCTTGATATCAAAGCGCACAATGGACGGAGGTTAAGTGAAATTCCTTGCTTACTAGATAATCGACCTTGGCACATGAAGGTGAGGGAATGAGATCTTGAAGAATGGCCAGTGCATGGGCTGTATTGTATCCACTCTAGAGGCAGGTCAGTCTTGAGCGAGTAAGCCGAATGACTTGTCAACTCACCAATCCCCTGTTGATGACATCGAGTCTCCGTTGGCAGTCTAACAACTATCAGATTGCTGCAGCATGGAGGATGTTTGCAAGGAGAGCCAAGAGAAATGTGAGAGAACGAGCGTAATGGACACAATACCCAAAGTCTCAGACTCACGTTCTTCTAATGCAGCACCGAAGGAGAAGCCGTCAAGCAAGAAACTACTGTATTGAATGATGGAATCACCAATAAGCAGGAATTGAGGGTACTGCTTGCTCGCCATGCTCTTGGGTCGATCAAGAAATGTTTGTGCAACGTCCATACCGGAATTGATGGTGGGGAGAAAGTGGGGTGAAGAGAGAGCTCAAAAGGCGTTTTCTACCAAGCCGATGAAGTATCACTAGCACCTCATCGAACTACCAATATTATCACTATTTGCTACTGAGTAGCTTCAACAAACTCGAAGGAAATCGGTAGCAAGTCGCGTCAGAAGAGCCTCGCTCCCATTGCCGCCTGTAAAGCACAAGATCACATAGGTGCTAATGCAGAATTTCAAGCCTCAAATGCAGCATCCAGACCCTGGGCGTATCCTAGCAAGGCACTACAGAGCCACTGGCCTGCACGCAGCCATCTCGGAACAACCTCCGGTACGTACTGTAAAAGTTATCGTCCCCTTGTTTTGTCACGGCTGCGGCGTTCTGTCGACCCCAGAATGTTTTTCTCAAGTTTCTGCAGTATGTTGCAGCACACTTTCTCTGTTGGAGGTGGTTGAGAAAAGGGACTTGACTTTTAGAAGATTTCATACAACTCCTCGTGATTTTGTACGGTTATCACATGGGAGTCGTCATCCTAGGAACGGTGAGAGTAAAGGGTGGGAACAGCTGTCAAGCATTGTGTCACGCGCTGGGAGGCTGCTGTTTGGTTGTTGATGCTCACTCAGACAGTGCCACACCAACCGCGACTCGTGCAACCCATTCACCAACTCAACTGCGCAGCCATGGCCCGGTTCTGCCTTTGATTCATTCAACTGGGCGCGGGCATGGTTTTCCACATAAGACATAAGCCTAGAAAATACTGGGCGTGAATCGAGATCAGAAATTGGGCAGGCTTCCGTGATTGTTTCTCTCCTTGGCAACGACACTCCTCAGAACTTAAATAGTGCAGTGCTGCTACCCCAAGAGCTCCCCCACTCGACCAGCTTCCGCCCCTCTATCGTACTCCCCATACTCGAACACAGCATGTAACACCCGCCTTGCACCATGACGGCACGTCAAAAGACTTGGTCTGGCCGTTCGGGTCGCACCGCAGCAGAAGACTTGAGCATGACTCCAGCCGTTCGGTCTACCGACTCTTCTGAACCTCCTTCGCCGACATTGCTCAGAACGGACTTGGATCGCTCGCAGAGTAATCTTTCGGCCGATGAGAGGCAGCCTCTGCTGCAAAGTGCGGGCCGATCACGAATTCGAATACAGTCTGCCCTTGAGACCGGCAAAGCTCGATTATCAAGGGGCCACAGCTTCAATAATGGCAAGTCGTCCCCCACGTTTGCTAGAACACAATAGACTAATATAATCTGCCACAGGAAGCCTTAGGAGTTCTCGGCACCACAGCCGTGCTGGTTCTTGGGGCCAACGGCTGGTCACCGCGTTAACACATAATGATTCGATGAGGGAGTCAAAAGGGTCCATCCTAGGGGACGACCGGGTTTGGTACGATCAATTCACATCGACGGACTGGGTGGCAGACAGCATTGCAGATGCCCACCGTGTCAAAGACCTTCGAAGTCGGACGGATATACGAGGCCGTGTACTGGCATTCCTTGACGGTGCCCAAGGTTGGATACTCAGTGCCCTGGTGGGATTCATCACGGCTACGATAGCATATCTTGTGGATATATCCGAAGCTCCTGTCTTTGATTGGAAAGAAGGATATTGCTCGACTGGGTTTTTCATCAGTGAAAAGGTAAGTTGGTATCGAGCTTTCTTTCTGGCCAGGTACCAAGGCTTCTTGGTATACTTTTCGTTCCAGAAAGTTATATACAAGGAACTTCCTCTTCAAAAAGATTGGACAAACGATCGCTTTCATTCAAATATTTACGCAGCTTGACTTCCTAACTTCAACATAACTTCAGCCATCCTAGCACCATAGTGTCCACCAGCAGGATAGCTATGACTGACTTGATATCTAGTTATGCTGTCCCGAGGGAGGTCGTTGTCTAGCTTGGAAATCCTGGTCAAACTTCATCAAAGTCCCAGGTGTCAGCGAGCAAGTCGTTGAATTCGCCCTTTTTGTTTGCTTAGTGGTGGTATTTGCCACTTTGTCTTGTTTGTTGGCACTTACCACTAAGACCGTTGTTCCCTCCACCTATCATATGTCCACTCTGGACGAAAATCTCGCAGCTCTGGCTCGACAACCTGATACTAGCACCCATGAGGATGGCACTGCCAGTCCAAGGCATGTTGCTGAAGAAAACGCCTCACCACCCATGATCTACTACTCTGCCGCTGGAAGTGGTGTTGCAGAAGTCCGAGTCATTCTCAGTGGATTCGTTCTCCACGGCTTTCTGGGAGTGAAAACTCTCCTTGTCAAAACCGCTGCTCTCATATTGAGCGTGGCCTCCGGGCTGAGCTTGGGCAAAGAAGGGCCCTTCGTGCACATTGCCACATGCGTTGGTAATATTGCTTGTCGGTTGTTCACGAAGTACGACAGAAATGATGGAAAGCGCCGAGAGGTACTTTCTGCTGCAGCTGCCGCTGGAGTAACAGTAGCTTTCGGGGCTCCCATCGGCGGTGTCCTCTTCTGCCTGGAAGAAGTTGCATACTTCTTCCCAGCTAAGACTCTTTTCCGAACCTTCTTCGCCTGCATAACCGCAGCTCTCACGTTAAAGTTTCTGAATCCATACGGTACGAACAAGATTGTCATATTTGAAGTTAGGTATCTCGTAGATTGGGAGTTTTTCGAGATTGGTGCTTTCATCATTGTGGGAATGCTCGGTGGTGCTGCCGGAGCCATCTTCATCAAAGCATCTCGATCTTGGGCGCGATCCTTCCGAAGAATCAGCTTTATCAAGAATTACCCACTGATCGAGGTTATGCTCGTCGGTCTACTTACAGGACTCGTCAGCTACTGGAACTCTTTAACGAAAATGCCAGTTGCAAAGCTACTCTTCAACTTGGCAAGTCCTTGTGATCCCAAAAAGCATGACGAAATGAATCTCTGTCCCACCGATATTGATGAGATATTTCCAGTTGTTTCGAAACTGGCCGGTGCATTTTTCATCAAAGGAATCCTTACGATCGTCACATTTGGCCTAGTATGTCCCATCTCAAGGTCAGTGGCAAAGTACAACTTCAATTACTAACCACTTTACAGAAAGTTCCAGCCGGGATATACGTGCCATCTATGGTTGTAGGAGGCCTGGGTGGTCGAATCATTGGTCATTTGGTACAATGGACCGTTCTACGATTTCCCACGTCTCCCGTCTTTGGGAATTGTGCAGCACACGTCACTGGCCGTTCTTGCATCACTCCTGGGGTGTATGCGCTCATTGCAGCAGGCTCGACAATGTGTGGTGTGACTAGGTTATCTGTCACCCTGGCAATCATTCTTTTCGAGCTGACTGGGAGTCTTGATTATGTTCTGCCATTTTCGCTTGCTATTCTTGTGGCAAAGTGGACAGCTGATCTCATCGAACCCCTCAGCATATACGTAAGTTGCACCATCTTGCATAGCTTTGTATTTTGCTGATCCGGGGCAGGATCTGCTCACCAATATGAACTCTTACCCTTTTCTCAACAACAAGCATAAGCCTGTTTTTACATCAACTCTGGCTGACATTGTGCCACGTTTCCGTCGAGAGCGAGTCATTGATATCTCCAATTCGCCGTTGGTTCCAGCAAGCGCTCTTCGGCACAAGTTGGAGATCCTTCACAGAGCAGGAGAGGTCGATGGTGGCCTACCGATCATCCGAGACGACGTGCTCGTCGGTCTCATTTCAGCTCCTGATTTAGAGTTCGGCTTAGACCATCTCGAGGATGAGGCAGATAGCTTGTGTTTGATGGCGAAGGTCCCAACTATTGATGACTCGGACAATGAGGCTTTTATTGATCCGACTGACTTCTCAATATGGGTCAACCCAGTGAGCATGATAATTTCAGATATGATGATGCATAATCTAATAAAACAAATAGGCACCTCTGGCCCTCGAAATTCGATCCCCAATGGATTTGGTATATGAGTGTTTCGTTAAATTGGGCCTCAGATATGTTTGTGTAACGAAGGACGGGCGTTATGCTGGACTGGTCAGTTAATGAGTTCTTTCTCAATTCAGAAATCAAACTAACGACATTACAGACACACAAGAAGACATTTGTAAAGTACATGCGGGAACTAGAGGAAAAGGAAGGTCATATGTGAAGAGAGGTGTTCTGCATTAGCATCCACATCAACATTCTGCATCGAGCATCAAGGATTGCATATTTGGCGCTGGGGTTGGGATTCGATATTCATACCCCTTTCTTGTAGCATGGCATTTTGGATGCATTGCATTGGCATTGGCATTGCATAGAATGGCGTTGTACCATTCTGGAATGGTCTAGACTGGCCTAAAGGCAAAGAGATATTATAAAAAGCACCACTGCACCATTAATCTGTGTTCGTCGTATTATACAGTGTAACGTGAAATGCCTCGCTGAGCTCAACGCTAAAAACAAGAAGATGCAGCAATAAACAATTCCTCCAGATTCTAATTATCCATTACCCAATATCTCGTAAATGCACGGCTTTCCCAATACCCGTCGTTCAACACTTCATCAGTTTCATCACCTAACCCCTGGAATCCCAATCCAAGTCCTGGCCATATACGCCACATACTCCTCCCCAAAGAACTTCACCAGCAGTTCCTCCTCCCCCTTAATCCTCGAATCGAAGAAGCGGAACAGTATAAAGCAATACGCCACCAGACAGAGCCTGTTCCCGCACATAAGCTGTGTGCCTATCGCCCACCAGTAATACCCGAAGTAACTCGGGTGTCTGAGGACGGAATAGATCCCGGAAGTAACCAAGCGGTGGGAAGAAGCTTTTGTGTGCCGCACTATGTGGGAGAAATTTGAGCCGGCTGTTAGCATTGCTGATGCTCTTGTCCACTGGCCGATTATTATGAGTGAGAGGCCGAGGAATAGACTTAGGTATTGGAGGGAAGGAGGCAGGACAGAGGGCGCGAAGAAGTGAGAGATAAGTGTTTCGAAGAAGGAGGCGGAGTGAGCAATTGTATATGCAGAGCCATTGCTTGATAGTAGGAAGGAGGTCGTTGTTGCAGAGTTCGTGTTGGCGTATGCTGTAGTCCAGAACTCGAGGAAGTGGAAGGTTGATAATGTAGCTAGGAAGCATGGAAGACGCCAAAGGGGTTGAGATATAGAGACGAGGTAAAGGGTGAGGGTTAGGGAGAGGGCGAAGACGATGCCAAGGAGAACAGAGCGCAGTGCTATCCCAGAAAGGGATTTCGACTGGTGGGGGAGGAATTGCGCATCGTAGCGGTCGAGGGCTGCTAGGATATCTTCTGGAACTGAGGGTAGGACAGGAGTTGGGTTCTGGGTGGCGTGTCCGAGACCGCCGCGGTTGATGAAGTGGGCGGCATCATTGAGGGCGCTTCGTCGAGGAGGCTCCCATGAGGGAGGTTCGTTATGGTGGGCTGAGGCGTTCGCGGAGCCGTTTTCGGGGGTGGACATAGTTATAATGTTTCGGCGTTGTGAGGTCAACGGGCTTAGGAGTTTATGTGCATAATGGGTGTGAAGGGTGTCACATGAGAAGTCCAAGAACACAGAGTTTATATATTAGCTGACAACAACGTCCGGTATACTTTGCGATGACTTCTGTTCTGGACGAGGCTGATTTGTGATAAAGATTTCACTCACATGTGGAGGCAGAAAATCAGGAGCTAGTCTGTTTCAGTCAGACAGGCATATGGTTACACCGCCAGCAGGACAGGGGACAGGCGACAGGGGTAGCTCCGGGAGTGAAGTGTGGCTGGAAAAGCAAAGAATAAAATAATTATTGGGCACTTGACAAGCTATCTCAAGTCAGATGTAGATATTATTTTCATTCAAGACTTATGAGCCTCGCGGTACTTTCAATTTCACCACCCAGGAATCTCGTTCTGTTAGGAAGCTATGGAAAAAGCCACGTACTGTATGCCAACCATGGTCTCCCATCGCCGTTGACTCTTGCTCTCTCCAGGTACCCTCTGAAGTTTGTGAGTGATATGCCACGGTATCCAAGTCACGTTGAAGAGCCAAATGTAAGACCTACATCCGATCTCGTTGAGGTGCTTTAAGAATTTGGTGAGAGCAGTGCCAACCCCAGTACCTCTTCCCCGGTCTTCAGATTCCATTCCAGGATAGGCAGCATCCTCCGCATCCTACCCATAATTGCCCAAGTTGAAGACTCTGACTGTGTCCTGACTAAAGGCATCTCAGGCAGATCAAATGGAGGTCTCGGAAGTGCGGCATGACTTGTGTTATCAAAGACTTCCAATCATGCTGTCGGAGACAAGCAGAGAAACTGTTCATAAAATTGACTCGGCGGATCTTAGACCAATCTGGGACGGAGGTAAAGCTTGTGGAAGCTGTGGCATCAACAGACGCAAATGGCGATATGCATCATTGCAAGATTTGTTGGGCTTAGACAAAGCAAGTGAATGCTCAAAGGCCACCTTGGATTGAGAATGACGATAGGATCAATACCAAGACGTTGATCAATGCCCATATAAATGGGATCCATGTCGACATTTTGAAGTAGCCCGCATTATAAACGGCGCCAAGGCTGAGGAATGTCAGTCCTGCTCGTCCAGGTGTTCGGAGGATTTCAACAAATTCGCAAGCAATCACTTACATCAAACCAACAATACTTCCAGCCAGCAGGGCCTCAACTCCAGCAACGAGAATATAGAGTAGTGGGATAGCCCAAACATACTGCCAAGCCTTCTTGCCCTTCCCAAGCTGCATTAACACCGCGAATGCTGCGACAGCAAGATGGAACACGCCAAATATAATGAGTGTCCATAGAAGAGTATGACGCCAAATATCATGGGCGTAATAAAGATAATTTGCGACGCCTGGCTTTGCCTTGTAGGGCCAGTACAATGAGGGAAATGGTGGTGTTGCATAGCCCAGCGGGGCAGAACTGGAAATTTGTGTGCTGAAGATCAATTAGTTTCCGGGAATCGAATTTCACAGTGATACTGACTTGAATGGCATGACGACCGAGGCCACCCTCGATGGGGTTGACCAGTTCCAGCCTGGGTGACGTTGAAGTGTCGTTGATTTGAGGCTGCAGACGCGAAATCGCGGGAGGGCTGGAGATGCCTCGGCAGACGAGCTCAAGGAACATTCACGCTCCCACGCTGCAAGATACATCACAACCAACGTCAATGGAAAACCGATAACCATGCCGGCAGATCGCCTCCTTACGAATGTGCTTCGCGCATATCAAGGAACTCCAGATCCAGAGCAGAACGATAGAATCCTTGGAAGTACGACTTCGCTGCTCACGACTCTCTCCAACCCTTTGAACGTCACGCTCCTGACCTCACACCTGCTCACCGCGCCCGCAATATGGAATCGAGTTGACGGGTTGCGGACATGCCTTCGAATAATTAGCATCTTCAACACTGCTGCCCTCACGGTACACAGAAATCAAGTGGAAGGGCACCAAAAGCCATACGATGCGTACCAGCCGAGACATGGAGGCGGAATAAGCTGTGACGACTGGGCAGGAGCTGTTGTCAAGGGCTTGGACGATCGAACTCCGAGATGGCAACATGTTTTAGTTATAGGAGGAGTACTGCTCGGAATGGAGGGCCAGGAGAGACACGGGCTATCAAGAGGACTACGAACAACCCTTGAAAATGCCATGGTGACGGCTGTCAATCTCGCCCTGGAAAGTCCTCAAACTGGTGGAACTCTAGGAACAGAGTCTATTGTCCTAGCTCTAAATCACTCATTCCCGCTCTTGTCTGATAATGTCAAACGAGAACTGAATTATGATGCCCTAGTTGTCATTATAATTCCAGCCATGACATCCACGGAAGGATATCAGGATGGATACTTTTTGGAGGCCATTGATTACGATGTGATGTCAATATCAGGAAATAGGTTTGACTGGTCAGCAAAATCGCCTTCTTTTCTTCAATTACAGAGGTTGACCTCGAAACCTTTAATTTCTTCCATGGGACCATTATCAAGACTTATTGCTCATGCGATCGAAAACATGAGCGGGTCTTTGAGGATTGTGGAAGTTCGAGAATGTTTGCTCAAGTTCACGGACAATCTACTGGAACGGTGGCAGAGGAATAAGCTGTCTGAGATTGATCCTTCAGAAGAAGAGATCTTTCTTACTCCCGATACCCTACGGATCACTTTTCCAGTTCTTTGGCAAGTATTGAAAACTGCTATGTTTTCGACAGTTGTCATTCTGCGAGCAGTCATAGGGCGGACACTCATCGACCCCATCCTGGCCTCTCCGCTGCATGCGCCGGTCACTGCTTCACAGACCCTCCTCATTCTCAAGAATATCCATTTCATCTCTTCCAGGCTTGGCTCAAATGTCTTGTCCGCCCATACTTTTGTCAATCTCACCTCGATAGACATTCTTACACGCTATCCCACCTCATCACTCGCCTTCCTCCGCACTATGTATCCTAGCCAAGCAGGACAAATACCTGCCCATCCACTAAAACGCAACCATGACCTCTTCTACCTCAACACAGCCGAACACTTCACTCTCTCTCTTTCGCCGGCAGACGCCGAATCACTCATTGTAACACCTTCCACACCATATCTAAACCCAAGTGCAAACGCCAATCTCCTCGAAATATTCGAATCTGCACACAGCGCCATGTTGTCTGTTCTCGCAGCCCCGCAAAACGCAGATCTAACTGCAAGAATACTACCTTTCTATGTGCAAAGCTTGTTTGCTTCTTTCCCTGTCAACCTGAGCCCAAGACAATTCAGATTCGCCTTCAAAGCGTTGATGCAGATCTCCACCCCTCCGAATCCCTTATCTCGCTCTCAGCCGATGATGGCAGAAACCTTACTGGAGTTACTGCATCATCGGGCTTTGGGAGCACCCACAGCCCCTCTTCCGCCATCCATGGCCATCAAAAGCGAAGCAGATGCCAAAATACAGCAGATTCCGCTTTCCGAACAAGCAGTATTGCTTCTGACATTACTCGACGCACTGCCATATGTCACTCTGAATGTGTTAGAGGAGTGGCTTCCTCTCGCAGCGGACCTCCTGAACGTGATTCAGGATCGGAATATGAGAGAGCATTGTAAGAAGAGATTCTGGGAGGTGCTTGAAAGCGGGGAGATGGATGTTGAAAGGAGTGCTGTTTGTGTTTCTTGGTGGAGCACGAGGGGTGGTAGGGAGAGGGTGTTATTTGGTGATCAAGGTGAGGGAGGTCCATTTATGAGTGGGGGGCTTGGGGTGAGAGATGGAAGTAGACTCTGAAATGATATCGACGAATTTATCTGTACGATAGGTGTGAATCTGAGAAGAAAATTTGACCTCCGATAGAACGGCAGAATATCTAGAGAAATATATGTGAAAGTATCCCGAACATTGTTCGGATATATATTCTAGACGTGAGTTATACCAACTGTTTCCTGCAGGTTGACAAAGCTAGTGGGCATCAGAATTACATTCGAGATTCTATTGAATTCTGGTTTCAGATACACGGTGGCGCTCGAATTCCAGCTGCTGCTTGGTATCGAGTGTCGAATGTCTTTGCGCTTGAAGTGTAGTAAACAGAATATCATGAGTCTCTCGTCTCCTAATCAGTTTATCAAGTACCTATCGATGCGCAAGTGTGACCCAAATTAAGATTTGATGTAAATGAGAAGTGAAGTGGGGGAATAGGGGGCGGGTCTCGCTTATCAAACTGCAATGTTTTGATTTCGAGAAGCACATTGAATGCCTTGCAAAACCACAACTAC
>Ga0302227_10002411_pt1 | contig 12877 bp, 15 predicted proteins | sample II_Palsa_N1_1_FD_193525 | JGI IMG/M metagenome (GOLD analysis project Ga0302227, IMG submission 193525) | Peat permafrost microbial communities from Stordalen Mire near Abisko, Sweden - II_Palsa_N1_1 | ecosystem: Environmental > Terrestrial > Soil > Palsa > Peat permafrost | place: Sweden...
CGACGCTGTTGAAAACGACACCTCTCAATCCCTACACGGGGGAACTCAACAGTCATGCTGACATTGCGGCAGGACTGACCGGCTTCGTCGAGTTGTGCCACCAGGACGAGCTATCGCGAGCGGCGCCAGGTGAGGCGCAGGTACAAGGTGTCACGGGGTTCAATCTGTTCACTCCCGCGGCAGTACGTCTTGCCATTATTGGCCGCGTGTTCGACCAGCGCCCCACACTTGCAGGCCTGAGCACAAGCGACAAAGCCCGCATCCGGGTCGTTTCGCCGCAGGGCGATAAAGTGCTGCAAACCGCCCGTATCGATCACTACTGGCGGGAAACTGGACTTGCGCTCGACGCTGTGGCTGGAGAGGGTCATCTTTTCCATCGCCGTAACGCTGAGACGTTCAATGCCCTCGTGGATTCCTGGGTTGGTTAGCGTTGCCAACTATCGCGATGCACTTCCGGGCCAGGTTCGTCATGTAATCAAGCGAAAGGCAACTCGGCCTCAAACCAACAATTTTGAGGTTTTGTAACGCCAAGGAGTGCCACGCGGCGTCCCCGGTCCCGCAGATGCAGCGCGCTCGACACGCTAGCCATCCCGGCTCCCAGCACGATCACATCGAAATCCATACGCTCGCTCCTATTGCGATGCCACCCACTACTTCGCGGAGCGCGGCCAACTACGTTGCCAACATTCTTGGCATGGGACGCGCGACCGTCTATCAGCATATTGGGGATTTGCGAGGCGCTGCAGCCTAGCTGTCGGCCTGCGCCTGCGCCTGCGCCGCTTCAAGTATCCGCAACGCCAACAGGTTGGCGGCCGGCTGGCGGCTATGGGCAGGACGCTCGACCAGCCCAACTTCCCTGAAGAAGGTGGCGTCCCCAAGACCCAAGGCAACCACGCCCTCCGGAAGCGACAACGCAGCTGTAGAGGGAAGCAGCGCTACTCCCGCACCACGCCGAACGAGTTGAACAATTCCCTGAAGTTCATCAAGCTCGATTGCCTCCTTCACGGAGATTTTTGAGCGACGCAGAAACTGATCCACCAGCCTGCCATCGAAAGCGTTCCGATCATAGCGGATGAACGGCTCCGTCTCCAGCAGCTCACGCCACGTGGAGCGTTGATGCGTCTCGGGTGCCAGCAGGAAAAACGGCTCCGATAGCAACACTCTCCACTGTAGATCTGCGGGAAGCGTGAAGCGGGGTTTGATGATCACCGCCATGTCCACCTCTCCGGAGTCCACCTGCCCTAGCAGATTCAGGGAAACCCCCGGAACCAGCCGCACACGGCATTCCGGATTCTCCGTCCGGAAGATGGCAAGTGCGTCCGCGAGGAACGATGCCTGCGCCGAGGAGATGGCGCCGACCCGGATCAGCCCGGCACGGGAGCTGGCCGCGCCACGTCCCAGCTTTGAATAGGCCGCCATGATTTCGTCCGCTACGGCAAGCGCCTCGTAGCCCGCCGAGTTAAGCACGGCGTGCCGGCCGCTCCGGTCGAACAGCGAGAGGCCCAGCTCTTCCTCAAGCCTATGGATTTGCGCACTGACGGCCGATTGGGTGAGCCCGATATTGGCGCCGGCGCTTGCGAACGAGCCGTAGCGCACCACGGCCAAGAAGGTCTGAAGTTCCCGAAGCATCGCGACTCATCAAAAAAAATGTTCACATGGGCAAAAACATATCGTTTTCGGTGCTTTATTTTTCGCCATAGACTACCTCTAACGATCCATCTTGAGAAGTGAAGAACTGCACCTGACGGCTTCCTAGGTGTGAACCCCAGGTGTCCATGAATCGCGTTGCGGCTTGTGCGCCTTTCTTCCCGCTCATGTCAGAACAAGATTTTCAAACCGAGACCAATGTAAAGAGGAGTATTAACCATGCTTAAGAGCTTCAGGCTGTTCTCAGGGATCGCTTTGCTGGCCATCGCTTGCAGTGCCATGGCTGACGATCTGGGCCCCACCCTGCAGAAAATCAAGGACACGGGGATCATTTCGCTTGGCGTGAGATATGACTCGCCTCCGTTCAACTACAACCTCGGTGGCAATCAACAGGCTGGGTATTCCTATGACATCAGCACGAGGATCGTCGATGCCGTTAAGCAGCAACTGAATATGCCGACATTACAGGTGAAGGAGCTGAGCGTCACTTCACAGAACCGTATTCCGTTGCTGATGAACGGCACAATTGATCTCGAGTGCGGTACGACGACCAACAACCTGGAGCGCGAAAAACAGGTGGGATTTTCAACCACCATCTTCATCATCGGTACTCGCCTTCTTGTCAAAACAGACAGTGGAATCAAGGAGTGGTCGGACCTGAAGGGCCACAACGTGGTTGCGGCAGCGGGATCGACCGGTGAGCGCCTGCTGCGGGACATGAACGACAAGGAAAAGCTGGGAATGAACATCATCGGTGCCAAAGACGTTGGGGAGGCATTCCTGATGTTGGAATCTGGCCGCGCTGCCGGTTACATGGACGATGACGCAATCTTGTACGCTGAGCGCGCAAAAGCGAGAGCGCCACAGGACTGGATGATAGTGGCCAAGCCTTTCACCCGGGAAGCTTATGGCTGCATGCTCCGAAAGGACGACGCCCCGTTCAAGAAGTTGGTGGACAACGTCATTTCCAGAATGATGTCGGATGGCTCGATCAACAAGCTCTACACCAAGTGGTTCACCCAGCCGATCCCGCCACGAGGATTCAATGTCGATTTCCCGATGTCTTCCGACATGAAGGCGCTTATCGCCAATCCGAACGATAAGGCGCTTGACGAGTAGTCTGCCTGTACCGAACGTTGCCGTACCGGATGGAATCGCCTTCCGGTGCGGCAACGACTGCTACGCACGAACCCGTTACACAATCCGCGCGCAGACGTATGGCCATATCCCGTGACCAAACGAGGCGCAAGATCCACGCTTTACATTGGGCGAACGTCGAAAGACTGCGAACTGGCGTGAAGAGCCGCGCGGTCGGGACATGTTCATACGGACTCCATGCCTTACCTGTTCCACTGGGGCGTATTTCTAGAAAGGGCCTCCTCCACCGAGACGTACCTTGACTGGATCGTATCCGGGCTGAAGGTAACCATCGCAGTCGGCTTGACTTCCTGGATCGTCGCGCTTTGCATTGGCGCTGTTCTCGGCGTGATGCGCACACTGCCAAACAAATGGGCATCCGGGTTCGCCAGCGCGTACGTCGAACTCTTTAGAAACGTTCCGTTACTGGTGCAGCTATTTATCTGGTACTTCGTCGTTCCAGAATTGTTGCCATGGGGCGCAGCGATCAAACAGATGAATCCTGTCGTCCAGCAATTCCTGGCCGGCGTCATCTGCCTGGGCACATTCACCGCCGCGCGGATTTGCGAACAGGTGCGTTCAGGCATCGGCAGTCTTTCGCGTGGCCAGGGAAACGCAAGCCTCGCTCTGGGTCTGACGCCTCTGCAAACATACCGTTACGTCTTACTGCCGATGGCATTCCGCATTATTGTGCCGCCACTCACAACGGAGTTCGTGAACATCTTTCAGAATTCCGCGGTGGCCTCGACCATCGGCCTTCTGGATCTGGCCGGTCAGGGACGCCAGTTAGTCGATTACACGGCCCGTCCTTATGAATCGTTTATCGCGGTAACGCTGCTGTACTGCCTCCTCAACGTGGCTGTCATGATGCTGATGCGCTGGATAGAACGACGCGTTCGGGTTCCCGGTTACATCGGCAGCAAATAAGAGATCAATATGGCCTACGAATTCGATTTCAGCCTGATCAATGCCGCCAACCTTAAAGTACTTGGCGAAGGCATGGTGGTATCCCTCGAGATTACATTGACGGGCGCGATCGTCGGCATAGTCTGGGGCTCCATTCTTGCGATGATGCGCCTATCTTCGATTCGGTCGTTGAGCTGGTTTTCGGAAGGGTACGTGACCGTCTGCCGCTCCATTCCACTCGTGATGGTCTTGCTATGGTTCTTCTTGATCGTCCCGCAGTTTCTTCAGAACGTATTAGGCCTGTCGGCGGCCTCTGATCTACGGATGACGTCTTCCCTGATCGCGTTCTCGCTATTCGAGGCTGCGTACTGCTCCGAGATCATCCGCGCGGGTATTCAGGGCGTTCCTCGTGGCCAGCTATTCGCCGCGCAGGCGCTGGGAATGCACTATGGGCAGGTCATGCTCCTCGTCATCCTGCCGCAGGCCTTTCGCAACATGGTGCCGCTGCTTCTGATGCAGGGGATCATCCTCTTCCAGGACACCTCTCTCGTCTACGTCAGTGCGCTAGCAGACTTCTTCGGCCGGGCCTACGACATCGGTGAGCGCGACGGACGCACGGTCGACATGCTGCTCTTCGCCGGCGTTGTCTATTTCGTGATCTGCTTCTTCGCTTCCCAGTTGGTAAGGCGTCTTCACAAAAAGGCTTCCACATGATCGAGATAAACAACGTATCCAAGCACTATGGGGCTTTCCAGGTGCTGACCGATTGCACCACCCAGGTCGCCAAGGGGGAAGTGGTCGTTGTATGTGGCCCGTCTGGATCAGGCAAATCCACACTGATCAAGACCATCAACGGCCTGGAGCCGATACAGAAAGGCGACATCCTGGTGAACGGCACGGCCGTATGCAGCCCGAAAACAAATCTTTCCAGGCTTCGGTCAAAGGTCGGCATGGTGTTTCAGCACTTCGAGCTGTTCCCACATCTGACGATCACCCAGAATCTGACGCTTGGTCAGATCAAGGTGCTGGGCCGCGGCAAGGACGAGGCCACTGAGAAGGGCCTGAAGTTGCTCGACCGCGTCGGCCTCAAGACGCAGGCGGACAAGTACCCCGGTCAGCTATCGGGCGGCCAGCAGCAGCGCGTGGCGATTGCCCGCGCGCTTTCAATGGACCCGATCGCCATGCTGTTCGACGAGCCGACCTCGGCGCTCGATCCCGAGATGATCAACGAGGTGCTCGATGTGATGGTCGAACTCGCGCGCGAAGGCATGACGATGATGTGCGTGACACACGAGATGGGATTCGCAAAGAAGGTTGCACACCGCGTGATCTTCATGGACCAGGGCAGGATTCTCGAAGACACTCCGAAAGACGAATTCTTCGGCAACGTTGAGCAACGAACCGATCGTGCGAAACAGTTCCTTTCGAGAATTCTCCATCACTAATCTGTTCCTCGGCGAAGGTGTCACGCTGCGCGGTGATCTGATGACGGTCGCAATTTTTCGTTGATCGTTCGACCCATCAAAATATTTGGTGAGTGGCAAGGATATATATTGATTTTCCTCTGAGCGACTTGCCACTACCATGATGATCACGCATCAGATTAATTTAGGAAAACGAATGTTCTCGCCCATGCTATCCCAACTTCTTGGCGCGGTGAAACCTTCACCGACGCTTTCCATCACCCGGCGTGCGGCCGAAATGCGTCGAAGAGGCGTCGACGTTGTCAGCCTATCTCAGGGAGAGCCAGACTTCCCCACGCCCGAACATATCTGCGAAGCAGCGAAACGCGCAATCGACTCGGGCATCACGCGTTACACCGACGTTGATGGCACCCCGGAGTTGAAGGAAGCTGTCGTGCGGAAGTTTTGGCGCGACAACGGCCTTTCGTACGATGTCAGCGAAATCAGCGTGGGCACGGGCGGCAAGCAGGTTATTTTCAACGCGCTACTCGCTTCACTGAATCCTGGCGACGAGGTGATTCTCCCCGCGCCGTATTACGTTTCTTACCCCGACATGGTCCGGTTGATCGGCGCCGTGCCTGTCGAAGTCCAGTGCGGCGCAGCACAAGGTTTCAAGATCACCGCAGAGCAGCTTCGCGAAGCAATTACGCCTCGTACCAAGTGGTTGATTCTCAATTCACCAGGTAACCCTACCGGGGCGGGTTATTCGCGAGCGGAACTGCGCGCGCTGGCCGCCGAGCTCCTCCGCCATCCGCACGTTATGGTGATGACGGACGACATTTACGAGCACATTCGTTACGACGGCTGGCAGTTCTCGACGATTGCCTCCGAGGCGCCGGAGTTGCGGGAACGAATTCTCACCGTCAATGGCATGTCAAAGGCCTACTCGATGACAGGATGGCGTATCGGATTCGCCGGTGGCCCGAAATGGCTAATCGAGGCGATGGCAACCGTCCAGTCGCAAAGCACCAGCAATCCCTGCTCCGTCTCCCAAGCTGCTTCGCAAGCCGCCTTGGACAGCCCGATGGATTTCATCAAGGAACGCAATGACGCTTTCCAACGCAGGCGTGACACTGCGTTGGAGAAGTTCAACTCGATCGACGGCATTCACTGCCGACGTCCGGAGGGTGCGTTCTATCTCTTTCCGTCCTGCGAAGGCCTGATCGGCAGAGCAACGCCAGAAGGCAAGGTCCTGCAAAACGATGTCGACCTTTGTGACTACCTGTTTGACTCCGCGCGCGTTGCCGTAGTGCCAGGCATTGCGTTCGGCACAGGTGGTCACTTCCGCATTTCGTTTTCGACGTCAGACGAGCGCCTGGCGTTAGGGTGTGACCGGATCATTAAGGCATGCGAACTGCTGAAGTGAAAATCCAGAAAACATGCGGCTGCCATAAGCGAAATCTGCTCAAACGTGCGTGCCTGATTGACAGGCACTTCTAACTCTGTCGAACCTTAGTGAGTTCTCCATGGACCTAGGTATCAAGAACCGTGTCGCGCTTGTTATGTCAGCCGGAGGCGGATTGGGCTCAGCGATTGCCCTGGCGCTCGCCCGTGAAGGCGCGACGGTCGCCGTATCGGACCAGAACAGTCAGGCGCTGGAAGACACTGTGTCACGCATTCGCGAAGCTGGAGGAACCGCCCACGGTTTCCAGGCCGACCTGGCCGACCTGGAAAACATTTCAGCCATGGTCGCAGACGTGAGGCGCACCGTGGGCGACCCGGACATCCTGATCAACAACTCCGGCGGACCGCCCCCCTCGCTGGCCACAGGCGTGGCACCGCAGCAATGGCGCAAGCAGTTTGATTCGATGGTTGTGTCGTTAATACATCTCACGGACCTGCTGTTGCCGGCGATGAAACAGAGAGGCTGGGGCCGCATTATCACGAGCACCTCTTCCGGCGTGGTCGCACCGATACCCAACCTCGGCATATCCAATGCGTTGCGCCTCGCGTTGGTGGGCTGGTCGAAGACGCTCGCCAATGAGGTCGCTGCCGATGGCATCTGCGTCAACGTCGTTCTGCCAGGACGAATTGCTACGGACCGCATCCGCTCACTGGACGAGGCGCGTGCAGGTCGTGAAGGCAAGACCTACGAGGAAGTCGTAGCTGCGAGCACGGCGTCGATACCGGCAAGGCGCTATGGCAAACCCGAAGAATATGCTGACGCGGTGACATTCCTCGCCAGCGAACGCGCTGCTTTCATTACGGGCTCCGTCGTACGCGTCGACGGCGGCATGATTCCCAGCATTTAATCAACATTCCTTAAGGTACAGATGATGCAAACCATTCCAGCTGTGCGAAGCGCCGAAGATCGCGAGGCCATCCGCCAACGCTTCCTGTCGGTTGACACTTCCAATGTCGCGGACGTGCTTGATACTCTCGGCTTGTTCCACCAGGGTCTCTCGTCAGTCCTAACCCCCTATCCCGCTTCCAGTGGAAAGCTGGCAGGCTGGGCATACACCGTTCGCGGCCAGATGTCACCGTATGAACTCGGAGGCGACCCGGACAAGATGAAAGCTTGCGCGGGCGTGTCGACAGGCGACGTGACCGTCTGGAGCGGCGATGGGGAAGGTGTCTGCTATTTTGGCGAGCTCATTGCCATTGGCATGAAAGAGCGCGGCTGCGTCGGGTCGTTAGTCGACGGCGGCATTCGCGACATTCGCTGGATTGCCGATCAGGATTTCCCGGTGTTCGCGCGCTACCGCACTCCGGTGCAATCCATCGCGCGTTGGAAGGTCAATGGGTGGCAAGTGCCCGTCAGCGTGCGTGGCGCTACTTCGCAGTGGGTCACGGTGCGCCCCGGCGACTTCGTGCTCGGCGATGAAGATGGTGTACTGGTCATTCCAAACGACGTGGTCGACACAGTGCTGATTCAGGCAGAAAGCCTGACGGAGAAGGAGCGCCTTATCCGCACGGAATTGCAACAGGGCCTGAGTCTCGCTGAGGCGCTAGCGAAGTATGGACACGTCTGATCAGACGATCCGCCCCGCTCATTGACGGGGCGCTTCATGCGAACAGCGGGTTTCCTGCGCCGACGGTTGGTGAGGTAAGTTTCAGCTGGCGCGTCTTGCCGCTCCAACCTCGAGCAGCGCCAGCGCCGGCCGCACGACGCCCTCCAGCAGAGCACGTTCCGGTCTGGTCCGGGCAAGCACCCGTATGCCGAGATGGACGCCCAGCAGCAACCGGGCAAGATCGTCGGCAGACTGTGCAGCCGAAATCTCGCCGGCCTGCTGGCCGGCGTGCACACAGCGCCGGAAAAACGCTTCTACCGCCACCAGCACGTTGGCGATCGTCGCCTGAAAACCCGCGTCGTGTGGTGCGACCTCGAGTGCCGAATTCACCAGCAGGCATCCCTTACGATCCCTGTCGCTGACCGAGCGCTCGACAATCTCCCGAAAGAACGCCTTGATGGCATCGAGCGGCGGCAGGTTGAGCTCGAATCTCGACACCCGGTCGCCGAAGCTTCTTGCAATGTAGTGTGTCAGCGCCCGCTCAAACAACGAGCGTTTGTCCCCAAACGCGTTGTACAGGCTTGCCCCCGTAATCCCCATGCACTGCGCGAGATCCCGCACAGTAGTCGCCTCGTAGCCATAGACCCAGAACTGGTGGGCGGCGGCATCGAGGACCTCATTTTCATCGAATTCCCGTGGTCGGACCATGCTCCCTCCAGCCATTACGTCACGTCTCGCCGGTCGCGATTGCAACGTCACATACATTGCGATATTCTAAATCATCCGATCTAAAATAACCTGGTGCGATTGCAAAGCTCCTTTGCCATCGCATTACAATCAGCACGCACCTATCTGGCGGCCTGAGAACGCAAGGCACAGGAACATCATGACCGTGTACTCCGCAGAGGAGCGTCTTAGAACATTGTTTGTCGCGGGCCTTGCAGGAAACGCATCCGAGTACCGCGCATTCCTGTCCGAATTGACGCGTCACCTGCGAGGCTTTCTTCGCAAGCGGATTCCACACCTTCAAGACGACGTCGAGGATCTCGTTCAGGAAATCCTGCTAGCCGTGCATAATGCACGTCATACGTACCGTCCGGATGAGCCGCTGACCGCGTGGGTCCACGCGATCGCGCGTTATAAACTTATGGATTTCTTCAGAACGCGTGCGCGACGGGAGTCGTTGCACACGCCCCTTGACGAGCACGATGACATTTTCGCCGAGGTCGACGACGAACCGGCCGACGCCCGCCGCGATATCGGAAAACTGCTGGATCACCTGCCGGACAAGCAGCGGCTCTCGATCGTGCACGTCAAGCTTCAAGGACTTTCGGTTGCCGAGGCTTCCCGGTTGACGGGGTTGTCGGAGTCGGCCGTCAAGGTCAGCATCCACAGGGGGCTCAAGGCTCTGGCCACGTACGTCCGGAGAATCGCATGAGAACAGATGATCTCGTCGGATTGCTCTCGACTGGCATCACGCCCGTAAAAGGTGGCACCGCGGCCCGTCGGTTCGGCATCGCACTGCCCCTCGCCGTCATTGGTGCGACGATATTGATGGCTGCGGTATTTGGCATTCGCCCCGATCTGGGCGCCGTCGTCAAAACCGCAATCTTCTGGGAAAAGCTGGCGTTCCCGCTATGCGTTGTAGTCGGCGCGCTGGTTGCAACCCTGCGGCTGGCGCGCCCCGGTGCCAGGGTTGGAGCCGGATGGCCCGTCATGGCAACGCCGGTGGTCATCGTCTGGATTGCAGCAACGGTGGTCGTCGTCAGTGCGGCACCGCAATACCGCTTGCCAGCGATACTCGGGCAGTCCTGGCGCACATGCCCATTCAATATTCTCCTGCTGTCCGTTCCAGGTTTTATTGCCATCTTCTGGGCGGTCAAAGGACTCGCTCCTACCCGGCTAAGATTGGCCGCGACCATCTCTGGCCTGCTCGCAAGCTCGACCGCCACGGTCGCGTACTGCTTTCATTGCCCCGAGATGAGCCCCGCGTTCTGGAGCATCTGGTATGTGGCTGGCATGCTGCTTCCAGCCGTACTCGGGGCCGTGCTGGGCCCCAAACTGCTTCGGTGGTAGTCGGTGCTAGTCGGTGGTATAGGCACCGGGAATTCTCTGCCGGCTCATTGATCGGGCGGCCTGATTTCGTCGTGCCGTAGCGCCGAATGCAAAAAAATAAATTTCCCCTGTAACCGGACATCTCCAGCTCACGAATTAGATGACGTATCCAGCACGGGTACTCCTCTATTTCAACTTCTGGAGAATTTCCATGTCCGCCAAAGCCACTGTCAGCTCCGCCCTGCTCGCCGGCGTCGTCGCAAGCCTGCTCGCTTCGGCTGCCCACGCCGCCCCGCTCACGAGCGCGGAAGCTAGCGCCGCTGTCGCTGCTCACAAGGAAAAGTGCTACGGCGTCGCCCTGAAAGGCCAGAACGACTGCGCCGCCGGTCCCGGCACCACCTGTCAGGGCACGTCCGCGATGGATTTCCAGGGCAATTCATGGAAGTTCGTTCAGGGTGGCACCTGCACGAATATCCAGGTGCCCGGTGGCAGCCACGGCTCGCTGACCCCGCTGAAGTCCTGATCCGCCAAACCACAAAAGCCATAACAGGACAGGAGGCGGCCATGACCGATTGCACCCAAACAACGCATCTCGGACCCGACGGACGCGGCCGCCCTCCCCGTACGCAGGCTACCGCGCAGCACCTTGTCGGCACCAGCTTCAAGCATGAACATCTTGCCGCCATTTTCTCGGACGGACTGAAAGACGGTTTCTTCGAAGTTCACGCAGAAAACTATATGGGGGCTGGCGGTCCGCCGCATCGGCTGCTTGCGGCGATCCGCGAGCACTATCCGCTCTCGATTCACGGTGTGTGCATGTCGATCGGCGGCCCTGGTATGCTGGACGCGGCTCATCTCGCGCGCTTTCGCGATCTGGTTGCACGCTACGAACCCGCGCTGGTGTCAGAGCACTTGGCATGGTCTTCACATGGCGGCCAATTTTTTAACGACCTGCTGCCCTTGCCGTACGCAAAAGAAACACTCGAGCACGTGTGCGAACACATCGAGCAGGTGCAGGACGCGATCAAACGCCCCATCCTTCTTGAGAATCCGTCGACCTATGTCGCTTTCGCGTCCTCGACGATGAGCGAAACCGACTTCATCCGCAGCGTCGTTCAACGCACCGGTTGCGGCTTGCTGTTGGACATCAATAACGTTTTTGTTTCGGCAACCAATCACGGCTTTTCGGCTGCGGCGTACCTCGACGAATTGCCGTTTGAGCAGGTGGGCGAAATACACCTGGCCGGACATAGCGAGCAACGCGACGACGAAAACGAACTGCTGCTGATAGATAGCCACGACCGCGCCATTTCCGAGCCTGTCTGGAATCTGTACAGAGATGTCGTATCGCGTACTGGCCCGAGGCCGACGCTGATCGAATGGGATAGCAACCTTCCTGCCTGGCCTGTGTTGCGAGATCAGGCAATGACCGTCCGGCAAATCATCGCCGAACGCGAGACGTCACTCGCGGAAGCGCCTGCCCATGGAGGCTGAAAATCGTTGGTGCGTCTCGTACGCACTACCGCCCCCAGTCGGTACGTGGTACATGGGGTATCCGTTGTTCCTCGTATAGCCGGTAGACAAGCTCAAGCATTTCCCGAATGTCGCGCGACTCGTCCAGCGCACGCATGCTCATTATGATCGGTGATACAAGCGTGGGGTCGTCCAGTTCCTTGTAGCTCACGTCGTCACGCTTGAGGCCATATACGCTGCTGGGAACGACAGCAATTCCTTCCCCGGCTGCTACGAGACCCAGTGCAATCTGTAGCTCCCGTACTTCGTATATCCGGCGCGGCTTGAGAGCACGGTCGTGGAATGCTGAAAGCACCTGGTCTGCGTAGCTGGGTCTCGGCGCCTTAGGGAAAATAATCAGCGTCTCGTTGACCAGGTCTCCAAGCGCGAGGACTGGCTTGACGAGAGAAAGTGGATGGCGCTCGGGAAGCGCCACAATCATCTTCTCTTCGCGAAGAATCACCCGGCGGATGTTCGCATCCTCATGACGGATACGCCCAAATCCGACATCAATTACGCCGTCTTTCAGCGCTCTGAACTGGTCCATCGTCGACATCTCGTGAAGGCTGAGTTCGACGGTCGTGTTCTCGTCGCGGAAGCGCCGGATGATTTTGGGCAGCATTCCGTACAACGTCGAACCCACAAAACCGACCGAAAGGCTGCGCTCGATATTACCCACGCGCCGCGTCATGGATTCCAGTTCGGCTGTCTGAGCCAGCACCTGCACAGCGTGGGAATAGAAGAACTTGCCCGTCTCCGTCAGCTTCAATGGACGCGAGTTGCGCTCGAATAGCTGTACTCCAAGGATCTCTTCCAGTTGTTGTATCTGACGGCTCAAAGGCGGCTGGGCGATATGCAGCCGTTGCGCCGCCCGCGTGAAATTGCGCTCCTCGGCAACGGCCACGAAATAGCGAAGATGTCGCAGCTCCATCTCTATACCTCCAGGATATAGCCCGATACCCAATCAGTGTTGGACGGTGCGTTTTAACGTCCATTATTCTGCACTCACACCGCGTTTCAGAGGCCAATTATACCTTTCAGGCATTCTGTGTCAGATTGAATCGGGGTTAACCCCGGGCAGAAAACATTCAGAGCAAGGACAACCAGATTGTCCGCCGCCTGGAGCACGCATAGAGGAGCACACATGTCGGCCATCATCGACAAAGCCAGGCAGCTGGATGAACTGCTGCACACCGCTGTTCAGGA
>Ga0302227_10002429_pt1 | contig 12821 bp, 23 predicted proteins | sample II_Palsa_N1_1_FD_193525 | JGI IMG/M metagenome (GOLD analysis project Ga0302227, IMG submission 193525) | Peat permafrost microbial communities from Stordalen Mire near Abisko, Sweden - II_Palsa_N1_1 | ecosystem: Environmental > Terrestrial > Soil > Palsa > Peat permafrost | place: Sweden...
TTCTTTTTTTAAATAAATAAATAAAATATTTTTTTAAGGCTCGCTTGTACACCGACAACGGCATGTTTGAGTTGATCGAGCACGACTATGATGCATCGTGGGACGACAAGATTGCCTCCAATTATCGGCCACTGCTTACAACGGCATCCATCAACGACAACAACAGCACTCGCGCGTTGGTCGTGCTTGCTGCCGAGCCTCACGGCGTCGCATCCCTCGAGCCGGGCCAGATGGAGATCATGCTCCAGCGTCGTTTGATGCAGGACGACAACCTCGGTATGGACGAAGCGATGGACGAGAAGGCTCCCTTCCAGGCCGATCTCTTCCTGATGTTTGAGCCGAGCGCAAACTCTACCAGCGACACGCTCATCCGCCGACGGAAGCAAACCATCGCCTGGGACCATCCCGTCGTATTGCTTACTCCTGCCAACCCGTCCATCTGGTTGAGCGAGAATCCAAAGACGTCGTTTTCGGTACCTTTGAATTTTTGTGTCACTTCTCGTTCGTTTATTATATTGAGCAGGCTCTCAAGGCACCCCTGCCGGATGCGATCCATTTGCTGTCCTTTGAGGTGCGCGATCCCGTGGGCACTCCAGCCTCCAGTGTCATAATGCGTCTCGAGCATGTTTTCCCCGTTGACTCGGCCGGCAATCTGGCTGCCCCCGTGCAGGTCGACTTGGCGGCTTTGTGGTCTCCAGGGGTAAACCCCCTCGTGTCGGCTGAAGAGGTCGGCTTAAGTTTGGGCCGTCGTGCTCTGTCGCACGACGATGACCTGATTTATCCTGTTCAAATTCGAACATGGTCGCTTGATTTTTCATAAGTCTTTTTTTTTCGACGAAAGTACAAAAATGCAGTTTTAAACAGACGAAGATAATACACGTGTTTTAATTAGAAGGAAAAGATTTAAGTTTTTTGGAGTGAATCTGATAACATGTGTGTGATCATAAAGTGTGTCGGAATTTTTTTTTTATTTTTATTTTTTTATTTTTTGGGGGGTGGGGGTGGGGGGGAGCTCAGTTTCCATTGATCTTGTTTGTGGAAATCGTCCTTGCGATGCGAACGAGCGAGCGCGCGCGGGCGCGGACCGTCAAGAAAGGGTGTTGCAAGAGATCGGCAGCAGAAGGTCGCAAAGTCCACTCCCTATGGAAAAGCATTTTAGTTTGTTTTTCTTACCGGATAAAAAAAGGTACTTGTTGAAGCACTGCAGCATAAAGTCGGACGCATCGGGAGACACAGACTCTGGGATTAGCGGTGCATCTGCCGGGAGGAATGTGGACAAAGAGGACGAGGACGTCCCAGAGAGCATTTCGAGCATGAGCAAGCCGACGCGGTGGATGTCGTCTTTGCACTGCATAAATATCTCCTTTGGCTCGCTCGGGGGCATGTCGGCCAGCTGATGGTTGAGGATTTTGCCCACAAAATAGTCTGAAAGCTTGATCACACCGTTGGCGTCGAGCAGAGCATTGGACGACTTGAGGTCTGTTCAGAGCAAAAATTAGTTTCTTCATCCTGCAAAAACAACAACAAAAAAAAAAAGTGCAGGCTTTACCTCCATGGGAGATATTGCGAGTGTGCAGTTCGTCGAGGCCCATTAGGATCTGTCGTGTGTACAGTTTGGCAACCACTTCAGACAGTTTGCCAAACTTGGCGATGATGTCCTGGATAGAGCCTCCAGAAATGTACTCGCTAAAAAGACGAACGTGTCCATTGTCGATCGTAAAGACTTGAATGGGGTGGGGTGGGGGAAGGAAAATTTAATTACGCTTTCTTGCAATACGAGTAGGCATACAGTGATACTGCACGAGATGGTCGCGGTGCTCAATCTTGATAAACTTGTCCTTGTGTTCGTTGAGGATGGCGATCAGATGTGAAGAGGCACCACCAGGGGGCTGCACGTCCTTGATGGCAAGGAATCGACCGGACGCAGGATCCAGGGCAAGCTGCACGACCGAGTTGACTCCCTTTCCTATGATCGGTCCTTCTTTCAACAGGGCAAGGTCTCTCTCTGCGTAATTCGATGATTAAAAAAAAACTCAAAAAAAAAAAAAAAAAAAAAAAATTCTTCGGGTTTGGTACCTCGGAAGAACTGCAGGCCCTGGCTTCCAACCCGACCTCGATCACGGACCGCAGCAGTGGCGTACTTTTGTTTTCGAGATACGACCGGGCTCGTGATCGTGACTGGGCTCGTGTTGCCATTCCCGCCGGTCGCATTGGAGGTACCCGAGCCGTTTGTAAACGTTCGCGAAAGTCGGCGCTGGGAGCTCGTGCTGTTTGTGCGATTGACCATGGCGACGCCAGACTTGCCGTACGTGCTACTGTTGCTGTTCTGGCGACTGAGAGGCATGCGGTCAACGGTGCCGCCATTCTTGTTGGTGAGGAACAGTTTGAGAGTGACCGTTCTGCCGAGGTCGAGGATGCCGTTGCCCTCGTCGGAAAAGCTCGCGCTGGTGGATGCTTCGTCCGCCTGCAGGATGGCCTCGTTCAAGTCGCCCTGTGTTCGGACAGAGATGCGGTCATCTTCATTGTCCTGGATGAGTAAAAAAAAAAAAAGGTTTTATGCATATTTTCAATCCCTCGCTATCTTACGATGTAGTGAATACTGAGGGTGTCTGTGCGCAGGCCGAGCTCCTTGCTGATAGTCGTGAGCAATCGATCAAATGTCACCGAACGGGGCAGCTGGATCAGACGGATTTCGTCGCCAATGTTGCACTTGATACGGACCTGATAAAACACTTTTCAGTCACTCCTCTTATCAACGGATACTGGTATACGCTTGGTCCGCCTCCGTTCCCATTGACGATACCAAAGCCGTTGAGTTCCGTCTCAGAACCCATGCGCATGAACTCTGCTTTGATACTTCCGCCACTGGTGCTGCGATTGTGGAGCAAGCGGTTCAGGGGAGGCATTGGTGGCGTTCCGGCAGTCATCTGAATACACATACTTTAATTAAAAAAAAGCATGCAGAGGATGAAGCATGATACCATGCTGTTTGACTGGTTGGAACTCTTGTACGTCGGCGAGTTGCTGTTGTTGGCATTGGCGTTGTTGGCATTCAAGGAGGTGGACGACGATCGGCCTCTGGATGACGGCGTCCGTGTCACGATTCCTTCAGGTTGGAATGTACTGTCGGTGATGGTAGCTGGCCGTGAGCCTCTGAGCGCTGCGAGATTTAGCTTCATGCAACATCTAGAAAAAAAAATCAGTATAAAAACATTTTTTTTATTTGCAAACCTTGTGAGGTCATGTTGCTCACGCGGGTTCGTGCTCTCTCCACCGATGACGTACAAAGTCGAGTTTACTAAAACACTGGCTTGAAAACGCCTTATATACCAAAAAAAAAAGTTTAAAAAACATTCTGGCTCAACCTTTGCATGATACCTTGTAAAGATTATATCGGACTGGGCCGGCTGGGATGTTCTAGATAGCGACCATGCGCCTGTAACAAAATTAAAGCAAGAGAGGGCATTTGGCTCGGCAAACTCGCTCCAGTGACCTCCGACCAAGACCTGTAGTCAAAAAATTCAAACAGTTTCTTTTTTTTTTTTTTGGAAAAAAAAGTACCATCATATCCTGATAGATGGCAGCAGTGTGGCCGCAGCATGACGGGTTGTTGCCTCGGGATTCAACTGGTCGCCATTCGCGAGACTCGAGCTGGAACTCTTGGCAGTCTTTTAGGAACGCCTGCTGGCCGTCCAGAGCCACTTTTGAAGAACCCCCGTGGATGAAGAAGGACCCTCCGAGGGATACGCTGCTGTGGTACAACCGTGGTGGTGGAATGATCTCGTGGGACCCGTGACGGACCCTCTCCCAATGGAAGGTCTCGAGCGAGAGGATCCACACGGACGAATGCACCTCGCGGCCGTCACTTCCTCCGAAAATAACTAGCGACTTGTTGTGCACGACGACGGAATGGCCATATCGTATTGGAGGCTCCAGACCACCGTGGATTGTAATGCGTGTCCATACTCCAGAGGCTATGTACCCATCAAAAAAAATTTTTTTTCAAAAAAAATGTATTGATATATCGAGGACATAAAAGTACCAAGGTGGAGAGAGTGCAGATCCTGGCACACACGTCCCGACTTTGCTACACCACCGTGCACATACATTATCCCGTTGACGACGGCTGCAACAAACGAATGTCTCAACCCGGGGCCCACACCCGTCGTCTTGTAATCTCTGCGAGCCCCCCCCACCCAACAAAAAAGAGACCCAAGAGTAATATTAGTTTGGTTATCGAAGGGGATGGCAAACGTACACAACTTGGCCATCGCCGATGCGCAGTTTGACAATGCTCTCGAGCCAGGTTCCCTGGTCGACGTCGATCCCCCCATAGATGTACAGGTGGTCGTCGTGGTAGACGACTGTGTGGAGCTGATTTTATTTGTTTCGTTGTCAGTCTGGTATTGGGTTGGCTCGTGGTTACCTTGCGGTGCGCCCAGCTCAGGGCGGACACGGGATTTGGAGACGGCCGTTTCAACGTGCCACTGTTGCTGGATGATCCGACGCTCGCACCGCTGCTGGCGAGGCTGTTTGTTGGACTGGACATGCTGTTGAACGACCCCGTCGAGCCAGACGACGACAAGGTGTTGACGGCGCTGTTCCCGCGGGGCAACGACGACCCCGCCTTGGTGGACGAGGTGGTCAACAAAGATGTGCCAAAATAGGCCTGCTGCTGCAGTTGCAGTAGCAGCAGCTGCTGCTGCTGCAGGTTCACAATGGGCTCCCAGCGCAGCTCGGGCGACCCGCTCATGGTCCGCGGCGTCACAGGCGTCCCAGACGCGCTGCCGGCGACAGCAGAACCACCCAGATGAGCCGTTGTTTGGTATGGCCCCTGAACACGGCTAAAATGGCCTTGTGCTTTTCACTTGCTTGCAGTCCGCCAATGCAAAAGGTCGACGCCGTCATCACGGCTCTGCTAGCCGGGGACGACGGCCGGGTGGAGGAGCTACTCAGTTTCTATACGGCGTCCAGTGCAAGCGAAGAGTCGTTGAGGGCAGCAGCAGACAAGGGACGGTTGCACGACCTCGTCAACACGTACTCGTCAGAGGTTCGCCAGAGAAAAAAAAAAAATCAGGAAACGCTAGCTAATTTGGTATGCCTGCTTTTCCTCTAGGGCCTGCTGCCGTTCCATGCGGCGGCCATCACTGGGAAGACAGCGTGGCTGGACAGATTGCGGCCAGTAAGAGAGAGAAAAGAAAAAAAAAAGGAAGAAATAAGCAATGACGCCGTTTCTTGCCAGGACGATGTCAACGCCACGACGAGCCTCGACTCGGTGTATGCTGGGTACTCGGCTCTGCACTTTGCCTGTGACCATGTTCGCCAAGCCGCCATCAAGCACTTGCTCAAGATGGAAAACGTATAGCTATTTGTCGATCCATCCTCAGCAAATAGCTGACCAGTGGGGTGAAGATTGACGGTCTCATATCCGACATGAATGGCCGGACGCCGTTTCATTTGTCGTGCTTCAAGGGCGATGCCACCTCTGTGCGATACCTCGACAAGATGAAGGCATCCACCGATAGGACCGACAGCATGGTACTTGGCAACGCTGTATTTTTTTAACTGTTCATCGGACAAGTAGGGCCGGACACCGATGATGCTCGCGGCGAGCCAGGGGCACATGGCAGTGCTTAGGTACATCCTCACACACTCTCTGGGCGACATCTCCATGGTCGACAATGAGCTCAACAGCGCACTGCATCATGCTCTTCAGGTAAGGCCGGCCGATCATTTCTGAATTCACGATGGATGCTGTCTAGATCCCTTGCCAGTCCGTCTTCAACTATATGTACCCACTTCTTCCGGGGCATCACCAGTGCGCCTTCATGCTTGTGGCCATGGGCATCGACGTGACTCTGAAAAATGCTGAAGGCGACTCTGCGCTCGACGTGGTCGACACGTGTGTCGCCGAATTTTTCGAAAGTAACGTTGGGTTTTACTTGCTCAGGGCGACTAACGCGCCAATCCCACATAGTGGTTGCGCAGTACCGTGAATACTTTCGACATGTGCCAAATGTGCTGGACCTCCTGGACGAGCGAAGCGAAGCCGAGCTGCTCGAGTACGGCATTCCGTCCGAGGTGGCACCGTCCATCTTTCAGCAAATGAAGGTCTACAAGGAGTACCTGGACTGCGAGTCTGCCAAGGAGAGCGAGCGGGTGGGCTGTCCAATGATCCCCAGCAATGGAGGGCTCCCAAACATGCGCAAGTTTATCAACGGCAAACCACCCGGCCGCTCCCCACTACTCGGCGCCCTCTCCGAACTTCCCAGTGACGACGATGACACGTCGACAGCTTCCAGCATCGTCGTCAGCTCTGCAAAGCGGTCTGCAACAAGTCAGCGAAAGGTCTCATCATCGTCGTCGTCGTCGTCGTCCTCGTCGTCCTCGTCGATTCAAGAGGCCATCGGGCGCAATCTGCCCTCGCTCGCCCTCTTCAGCCTCTCGGCGCTCTTGCTGGGTGTGTGGATACACGGTCGGTTAAAGTGATTCTTTGTGAAGATGAGAAACTACTTTATAATTGGAGATTCATTGTTCTTTCGTTCTTGACTGAGGCCGTCGGCCCAAAGTGGCATGCAATGTCGCCAGAGTCCATGATCAGCGTCGAATCGAGCACCTTTTTTGGCGCTGGTCTCATCGAAAAAAGTTTTCATTTTTTTTTTTTTTTTTGGACAGATGGCGGGACCGACGTCCCCGTCTTCCACGTCGCTGTTGACGGCTGCGCTGGCCTCTGCCTCTGCCAATGCGCCGCCGTCGCCTACGCCGCGCTCGGAGGTCTTCCTGGGCAAGACCTTTTACCTGTACGGGCTGAACCCGTCCGACGACCACGGACTCGGCGTGAAAATCAAGGTTTGACGTCCACACCTCGTGTGACCACCTAGATGTCGCCCTACTGACCTCTACCCACCCACAAACACAAAAAAACAGAACGCAAGCGGTCAGGTCGTGTCCACGTTCACTGCCGGCAAGACCGACTTTGTCGTCACGACCAGCAAGGATCTGCCCGACAAGCTGCTGAGCGTGTGGCTGAGCGCGGGCGTGCCCTTGGTCACGCCGCTCTTTATCGACGGGAGCCGGGCAAAGGGGTCGCTGCAGGATCCCAACGAGTATCTCGTGCTGGGCTTTGGGGACGGCGACGACGAGCACGGCTACCACCACGAGGACGACGACCGCTCTGACGCGGCACTGCCCTTTGGCACCTCGCCGCCCATCTACAGCCTGTACGGACCCGAGCGCCGCGAGCGTCGCACCAGCGGCGGGCCAGGAGGAGGCCCGTCAGGCTCGTCCACACCATCCGGCAGCAGCAGCGGCGGCGGCGGCCGAAGCAATCTGTCACTCGGAGGCAACGCAAAGCTGCCGCGCAAACCGAGCGACAGCGACGATGGTACACACTCTTAAACACGTGCACGTGTTTTCTCATGGCCAGTGCCCTACGCAGCAGCAGCAGCACCGATCACAAGGACAAAGAGCGACGGCAACGACGCATTGTCGCACCTGGCCAAGAGCAATCTGCGAAAGGAACGTGAGAAGACCAAGACGAAAAAGCTGCAGGAGAGCAGGCGAACCAAGGGCCTGCGCATTGCAGAGGACGACACTGCGATCAGCGATCGCGACAGCGCAGAGGTTGGCGGAGATGGCATGGTCAGCAGGCGGCCGTCAACTCCGGGAGCTATCGTGCTCACGTCCGAGTCGGCAGAGGCAAAGATGAAAGCCTTCTACGGACATCTTCAGGAGCTCAGAAAGTCCAAAGCCTTGCGTCCTCGCCGTAACAAGTAAATGCCTTCGAAAAAACCACCCTGAATGGATTATTGAAAACATTGCCCGCCTGTCCACAGGCTCCGACTGGCCAGCTCGGAAGATACCTCAAGGTGCAAGCTCGATAACAAGCAGCTGTGGCTGGAGCTTCAAGCCCGTCTGAAAGGGTGCACGCCATCCGAGATGGAAGTCCAGATCTTCCAGGATCGTCAGCGCGTCGAGTCTGGTACATAAGAACATAATAAACTGATAATTATAGGAACTAATATTTTTTTTTCTTTCTTTCTTACAACCCAAGTCCTCCAAGCTATCGTCGACTGGGTCCCCAAGGAAAACTCCTCGTATGTGGTCGTTAGCGATGCCATTCGCGATCTTCTCTTGTATTTGGACGAAGTCACGGGCCTGTTCCCAGACCATGCCGCATTCCGCAAGCACACGGGTCTCTATGAGGATGCCATCGCCAAGATCGAGGTTTTGCGCACTTGGCTCAAACTGTACAGGATTATCACGACCCATCGCACCACCCTTGCAGACTGGATGTAAAGCGAGCTACTCCCCCCACACACACAAAAACAAAAGAAAAACTCACTTTTTTTTTTTAAATCCATTATAGTATCCCCAAGGGCGAGCAGAGTGATCAACCCACGAGCGAGCAGAACAAGGGCCCTTTTTCATTCGCGGCGATCGAGAGCTTTCTTATGCGCGAGCTGCGAAACGCAACCATTTCGGTTGTGTTTGAGCAGCGGCGCTTCCGACTCTTGCGCAAGATCCTCGATCTGGCCGAGCAATGGCTAAAAGAGGACGACTGCACGCCCTCCCAGTTTGAGAGCCTCAAACTGCCTTCGCTCTACCATCTTTTGTTGGAGTTTCGACAGATCGCTCAATCGATCATCACAGTCTACCTGCAAATGAAGATCGAGAAGAACTACAACCCAAAGATCGAACACAATAATCAGCTCTCTCTGGTAAACTGACCAAAAAAAAATTTTTTTTATTTTTATTTTTTTATTTTGGCGAATTTTACAAATATGTTTGTCCTTTAGCCCTCTTTCGACGAAGCGTCTGAAATGGCTCGCGACATCCACATGTCCTTGGAAATGACCACTACTACAGCCCACAACAAGTACGGTGTGATCGAGCTCCTGCGGTCGCTTGGAGGTTCGCCTCCCGTGGACGACGCAGACTTGCAGAAAGCCATCGCCAAGACCTTTGAGATTTACTTTAAGGTGCTCGACATCAAGTGGCAGGCCGCTTGGCACATGCCATCCTTCTCGATTGGTACTTTGTGCTAAAGTTTTACACTCGCTCACTCGTTTTCCTCGCTAGGTGATTTTCTCGAGGAGGAGTGGTCGTTTGTGGGCAAGGTGTCACCATTGATCAAGCATGGCGAGATCACAGCAGCCGTGGGGTTCTGCGATCTATGTGAGCACATGTTTACTCGCATCACGAAAGAGCTGGACGATTCAGGCAAGAAGAATTTACCTCATCGCGCTTTTTTTGTGCTAAAGTCATCCATTGCAACAGATCTCGAAACAACTCCCAAGGGGAGCATGCGACACATCCTGCGACTTCTGGAGACGTTCCGCTGGCGGTCACGTCGTATCCTGCGCAGTTTGAAGCGCTTGGGTAACCAATTGGAGGTATGCTGTCGAAAAAAAAAATTTTTTTTTCTGACCAGCCTTTGCGTTTGAAAGAATGCAATCGACTTTCGAGTATCCGATGAGAATATGGCCGCAATCTCGCACAAACTGGAGCAATCTATGCACTCGATCGTGATAGACCGCAGCAAGCAGGAGCCAGTGACGACCGAAGAGGGCCTTCAAATCATCGTTTCCAACGACCTCCACAACAAGTCGGATGACATTCTGAGTGTGTTCCGCGTCGTCCTGTCGTACTCAACCGAGGGCCTGGACCAAGATAACCACGACCGACAGGATTACTATGTATTGCTCGTCTCCAGCGACTTCAAGTGGAACTGGAAAAGTCGACAAACGGTTGTGAAACCTGAGATTGCCCAAGAACTGTGCAAGTCTCCCACGCCTCTGCAAATTGCCAACAATACCATTCGGTATTTGTCTTACCCTGTTCCTATTTATTTATTAATCTATATATTTTTTCATTAGACTGATCGCCCCGACTTCGCACGGGCTAGCCATGGCCAAGAAAAAGTTTATGAAAAGCATGGGACACCTGTTGCCGCACTCGGAAGACACTTTTGGTAACTAAAACGCAAAAATCAAAAATAACCCAAATAAAAAATTACTCTTTTTTTTTGATTTTGATTTTAGGATCAAAGGCACACGAACCAAAAGTAAACAAGCATCTCTTGTCACTGAAAAAAGCTGCTGTTGCACTCGCAAGGATGCTGATCCGCCAGGCAAACAAGCTCTTGAGTAATCCGACGACTTTTGCACAGTACGAAAAAGCTTTCACTAATAAACGTACTCACCGAGTTTTATCACAGGCCCATTGTTGCTCCATCTCCTGTCTCGTCGTCGATGTATTTCCAAGTTCCTCGTCGTCGATCCAACTCGACCTCATCTGTGAGTTTTACCTTCTTCTTTTTTTTTTCTTTTTCACTAATTTTTACAAATTATTTAACAGAGCCGATCCAGTTCGACAAGTACTCTCACTCCCATCTCGCCTTCCTCGTCTGCAGTTTTGCACCCTGGCACACCGGGTCCGCTGGATACTGGAATGTAAGGATATAAACAAACCATGTTTTCAACTAATGAACGAAATCTTAGTGAATTTGCTACCTTGGTACCGCAGTTTAGTGAATTTACAGGCAGATACACTGTGGACGTGTTGCGCTTTATCCGTGGAGATGCACGCAGACGTTTGGTATGGGAAGAAAAAAAAAATTTTTTTTTTCTCTTTCAGCTTCTAATTTTACTTCCACAGCAAGGCGATTTGGCCGAGTTTCTGCACAAATGGATCACATTTGTTCGCGATGTGCAAAACCACTACCAAGAGTTTAACAAAGCTCGCCAATGGGCAGCTGAAGGTAACCAAGTAGTCGATAAACCAGTCGTTTCAACATTTTCATTAGTTATCAACTTTACCGAAAACGACCTGGTGAAACAAGCCATCGTTCAACAGGAGCCCGAGCAGTTTTCTTCGTACGACCAAGTTTAATGACCATATAATAACAATAATAATAATAATAATTTTTCAGAATGCACATGCTGCTGTCAAGTCTGCTGGATAAAGTAGGTCCTCAAGACTTTGAGAACTCACTGCTGACCTCAGAGTAATAAGTAATGGCTAGAAATGCGGGGCTCATGTTTTTTTATTTCTTTCGGTATAGGAGCCGATCATCGCTGAAAACTCCAAGCGAACGAGAGCCTGATGAGACCTTGGCGACCATGTCTTTGGATGCCCTCGCCAGTGCTGACGACTTGCTTTTGGAACTTGCCCCGGGAGAACGACGTCTGCGAGAGGTGCAAGCACTCGAGGAAGACTTGAACAACAAACATATCGCAAACAAGGTCGTCGGTCGAGTGCTCTCTGAGCACGACGACTCTTCGCATGTGCAAAGCCTTTCTAAAATGTTTTCCAAGTCCTTATTCCGATGGGAGCGCGTACGTTCACAGATCCTGACAAGAGAATAATATCCCTTGTAGAAAAACTCGCTTGGTGCGGGCACCTACGGACAAGTCTACAAGTGCATCAACTTGGACACGGGCATGCTCATGGCGGTCAAAGTGATCCAAATGTCCAGCATCTCGACGTCTGAAGGTACTTTCCACGAACTTGCAGTTTCTCATTGCCTCCTTTTCAACCAAAGACATTCTCAAGTCGATTGGAGAGGAGATGCGCATGCTCGAGACCCTGAAGCACGACCATATTATCGGGTACCTTGGCATGGAGGTTCAGTTGAAGGAGGTTGCTGTGTTCATGGAGTACTGCTCCGAGGGTTCTCTGGCGTCCGTTCTGCGTCGAGATGGACCGATCGACAAGGAATCGATCCTGCAAGCCTACACACACCAGATCATTGAGGGACTGGTCTACTTGCACGGTGCCCGTGTCGTTCACTGCGACATCAAACCCGACAACATCCTCATCGACTCGAACGGACGACTCAAGCTGGCCGACTTTGGCAGTGCTGTGAAGAAAAGTGTACGTTCCGTATGGAGTTAACTCTATCCAACTACAATGGCTTTTTTTTTTTTCTTAAGCTGCCCAACGTGGACGCGGCTGCAAAACCACGCAAATCGATGGAAGATCTCCGTGGCACGCCCAACTACATGTCCCCCGAACTCTTTCACGCCATACAGCCGTCCGAGCGTTCAGACATTTGGGCGCTCGGTTGCTGCGTCTGGGAGATGATTGTGGGCAAGGCTCCCTGGTCGGGTCACAATGCCTTCCAGATCATCTACAATGTTGGCCAGCTGATAGCACCACCACTGCCACCACCTTCTCAACGGCTTGAGCTGTCTCAGCACGGCCGTGACTTTTTGGAGGTAACAACACGAAAAGAGAGATTTCTTTATTTAAAAATTATTAATGACTCCTGTCCACAGAAATGCTTTAAAATCGAGCCAGAAAAACGAGCGACCGCGCTGCAACTGCAGTCACACGCGTTTCTCCGATCGGACGGATCTCGAGGTGGACACCACTGATTTTTAATTTTTTTTTCAAATAATTTTTCTTGTTCATTTTTTTTTTTTTTTTTTTTTGGCTGGTACACTTTGAAATGAAACGAATGCGAGCAACAACTTGTCATCATCACAGTGAGACGATTTTGTAAGGAGGGTGTACAGTAAGGTTACAGATAAAGGTGGGAGCATAATTTTTTTATTTTTAATTTTTTTTTTTTTTGTGGGTAACTTCTGGAGAACTTAGACTTAAGTTTAGAGCAACTGGTATAGCGCATTTAATTTTCCGCAGCGTCGTCTTCTGTGCCGTCTGCTTCAATGGTGGGCAGGCTTTCGGACTTTTCAATCGCATGCATCTGAAGCTCGCCCTTGATGGTGTCACCACTCTTGTCGATCGTCCCACCTGTTTTGCTGCCGCCTCCAGACATCATTCGACTGTTCAAAACCATTTTAATTATAAAAGCG
>Ga0302227_10002439_pt1 | contig 12793 bp, 12 predicted proteins | sample II_Palsa_N1_1_FD_193525 | JGI IMG/M metagenome (GOLD analysis project Ga0302227, IMG submission 193525) | Peat permafrost microbial communities from Stordalen Mire near Abisko, Sweden - II_Palsa_N1_1 | ecosystem: Environmental > Terrestrial > Soil > Palsa > Peat permafrost | place: Sweden...
GCAGATCTCGTCACGCCAGAACTCGTCCAACAACAATATGGGATCAGGCGAGTGCGTTGTGAAGACTCCAGGCAATACAGTCACTATGGAGATCACAGTCCACTTTGAGACCAAACAACCGACCGATGGACTGAATGTGATTGTCGTTTTTGCGGACTTGCACGGGATTGTCCTTCCACTCGCAAACGTTCACGCGACTTACATTGCAGAAGAGAGATATAACCTGACCGCTCGTGTCGGTCAACAAGCCATGATCGGCGAATATCGTCTCACCCAAATGCGGGTAGCATCTCCACTCACTTACACAAGACCGTACCATGTCGACTATCAGGACGGAAAGCGGAGCTGCATTGCTATTGAACAAGGCATACAGGAGCCAACTTCGTCATCTCCCGGAGGGGAAATTATTCATATAGGACGACCGCAGTAGGAGGCACCTTGTCCTCTTTTGTCTGGACTCATCCGAGTTTCAAAGAAGCTCTTCACCTTCATTCGACGTGGTTCTGGAGTTATGTTCATGTCACAAGCGACCTCATTCTTTTCCATCCCCACAAAGATTCTTTTGCCGACCGACTTCAGCCCTTCATCCATCTCTGCGTTCGATATGGCGGTCGATCTCGCGAAACACTATCGTGCGAAGCTTCACCTCGTTCACATCATTCCGACCATTCCCGATTTCAATGGCGCGGATTTCTTTCCCGAGACCTCAGTGCTCAAAGAACAAAAAGACAGAATTGATCAACGGTTAAGAGCGTGCCAAATCTCAATGCTCGCCCAAGGCGCAGACGGGTCCTACACCATTGAGACAGGAAACGATGTGGTCGGCAACATCATGCGAGTGATCAAACGGGATGCTATTGATATGCTCGTAATTTCAACGCACGGAATGTCAGGTTGGCGCCCAGTGGTCTTCGGTTCTATCACGGAAAAGGTGATTAGGCTTGTGCAATGCCCGTTATTGCTTCTTCAGACTCCGAAGCCGGTTGAAGGTTCGACAGAGTCTTGCTTAGAAGTTTGGGGGGATACCTTCTGTCATCCTTGATGGTCGCCTCGCGAAGGAAGCGACTCCTTGTGGCTGTCGGTTGAATGTGCACCGACAAGACGGGGGTGACACAGGGTCGTCCAAACGTTTGGTTCGGTTCCTCAAAACTCGTACAGACGCTTTCTAACGCTGACCGTAGCCGGGATTTACCATCCTGAGAAAATGGTCAACAGGGTCAGTTTCCGGCTTCACGCGCCGGTTCTGTTTCCGCAACAACCCAAGATGCCAGCGTGGAAGCCGCGACTTCGGTCCAGAAAGAGCGAGCAGACGTACGTGACGACTGGCCGCGAACTGTTCCGCAACCGCAGCTTGCATGATTCCGACTCCCAGGTTTTTCTCAATGAGGTCGATCCCGAGGAGCGGATTATCTACTTCGAATGCGGCCTCTCGCTTCAGTCCAGCCTGTCTGAACTGCTGATCAATGAGCCATCGGAGCGCCTTTTCAGGTGACGCATCGACGAAGATCTCACGGGAAAGTCTCTCCAAACTGACAGTCTGCGAAGTCGCCAATTCGTGATCAACCGAGCAGACTGCTAGGAGCGAGTCCTCGCGGTACGGGAGGCATTTCAGCCCTCTGGGAAGGCTCCGGCCCATGATCGCGTAGAAGCTGACATCGACTTCGCCTGAACGGACACTGTTGATCACTTGATTGCTATCGAGGCTGCGAAGTTGGATCTTGACCTGCGGAAAGGTATTTCGGAATCTATCCAAGACGTCAGCAATCGCGACATAGGGAGCACAACACCCGAGGATTCCCACACAAAGCCGGCCTCGAACATCGCCGGTCAGTGATTCGACTGACAGGCGGGCCTCCTCATAAGCCGACAGCGTCCTTCGTGCGTGTGTAAGAAACGTCTCTCCAGCGACCGTCAGTGTCACATTCCTGGTGGTCCTTCGGCAAAGCTGGACGCCGAGTTTCTCTTCCAGCTCTTTCAACGAATTAGACAGGCCCGACTGGACGATGTGCATGCGCTTTGCTGCTCTGGTGAAGCTCTTCTCTTCGGCCAAAGTAACAAAGAGCTGCAGCTGCCTTATTTCCATTCGTCACGTCCTTCTCCACGCATTGACCCGGTCTAATTTGCGTTTTCGTTAACTCTTCTTCAGCAACACGCCTAAAAGAGCATACCCATTCATAAACCTCGAGCGGAGCCATAAGCAAACCACTTTGACGTGGAGCGCCCAGCAACATCATAGGGAATAAGAGCAACACAATGTATGAAGTAGAGTCATTTATCTCCTGAGGAGATGACTGCTATCTCGGAATATCATCATCCCCGTGTCTGTTTTTGCCGGCAGCGGGGCATCTTATTCTTCAGAGTCAGTGCCGTGGCGCTGAGTCGAATGGCTTCGTCTCGTCAAGATTGCCACGGATGCACGCGCGCACTGCCAGAGGCTACCTTCGGCGGCGAAAGAGAGATGAGTGATGCCTGAACAGCAAATAGCGACTCAGAACCCCCCAACCTTCGGTCGATATGGCGAAATCCCACCGGCAGAACTCAGCCCGAAGCAGAAGGAGGCCTATGACTACATCGTGCAAGAGCGTGGCATGTGCCCGGGTCCTTACCGGATATGGCTTCAGAACCCGGAACTGCTGAAAGCGATGACGCCCATCGGCGTCTATTACCAGAAGAAACTGCAGATCTCCCGACAGGAACATGAAATCGTCACGAACTGCATCAACGGCAAATGGGCGACAGCGGGCTATTCCAACAAGGAGCATGAGGAAATCGCTGAGAAAGCGGGCTTGCCTGCTGAAAAAGTGCAGGCTTTGATCGCGGGTTTGCCCACCAGCTTCGAGGATCCGCGACAGCAGGTGATCTATGAGATTACCCAGACTCTCATTGCATCTCGACATGTCCCACAAGGGCTTTATCAGCGAGCAGTTGATTTGCTTGGGGATGCTGGACTAACAGACGTGACGGTCCTTATCGGATACTTCACATCGGTTTCCATGACGCTGGCTGTTTATGATGTTCCCGCGGGAGCGTCCGACTACAGCCCCTACAAGTGAAGTTTCGGAGGGCATTGTGACAGAAGAGCTTCCTCCCGCGCGGCTCCCGCTCGCCGACAATATTAGCGAGACCTTTGACAAGCTGCCGCCGATTAACCTGTTTCGAGCGGCAGCAAACGCCAAAACGCTGTACCCCGCGTTCATCCAATACATGTACCTGCTGTTCAAGCCTTTGGAGTTGGACGCTCGGATTGAGCGCCTCATCGTCCTGTACGTCGGTAAGCTCTCGGATTGTATCTACATATGGCGGCAGAATGTGGTCGTGGCGAAGAGCTTAGGCGTCACCCAAGAAGAAATCGACGCTCTGGAGAGGAACGACACGAAGGCTGCCTGCTTTAGCGACGCACAAAAGGTGGCGTTCCGGTTTGCAGACGAGGCTTTTCGGCTCATCGAGGTAAGCGACGAAGTCTATGTGGAGGCATCATGCTTCTTCAGCCCCCAAGCCCTAACCGAACTACTTTATGTCGTCGGCACCTACATGCTGCTCGCGCGAATCGCGCGAACTGGCAGAGTGCCACTCGATGCGACACCTGCGGCCGCCACGAGCCTCAAATAGACACCTGAGTCGTTGGTTCAATCTATTCACGTGCAACACCTACCGAACTCCCGGAGTATCCAATGGAAGCAACGAAGCAGAAAGCAACATTGAGCACAGCTGCAGTCTTTCCGAAGGGTTATTTTCTCGAAAACCTTGCTGTGCGCAGCGACAACTCTATTCTTGTCACTTCCATTAAGACGCATGAACTATGGTATGTTCCACCTGCAATCGGGAGTGCACCGGTGGAACCGGCACTGCTGTTTACTTTTCAAAAGTCCCCAACGAGTATGGTCGAGTTAGAACCGGATCTGTTCTATTTATTTACCACCGACGGGTACGCAACGCACGCTTCGGATTTATATCGGATCGACCTTCGGGACTGGAAGCGTGGCCAGGAAATTGATCCAGAACTTGTCCTTACTTTTCCTTCCGCCGTCCGTGCACTCAATGGGAGTTGCCTGATAGGTCCGAGAACCATACTTGTAGCCGATTCTTTCGCCAGTCTGGTTTGGCGAGTTGAGCTCTCTGAAAATGGACATAGCGCATCCGCGTCGATTTGGCTGAAACATTACAGCATGCTCTACCATCCGGGGGAGTTGAAACCCGAGCAGCCGGGAGTGAACGGCCTGCGTTTCTCAAAGAAAACGTCTTATGTTTACTACACCTCAACCGTGCTCAAGCTCTTTATGCGAGTGCGAGTAGACCGCGAAACTCTCGCACCGCTCGGCATTCCGGAGTATCTGGGAGGAGACAAGATGATGGACGATTTTCTTATCGACGAGGATGCAGGAGTCGCGTATGTGACGACTCACCGAGAGAACACAATCGATCGGATGTCTTTAGAGCCGGATCGCAATGAAGAAAGAGAAAGTGTCGCGGGTAGTCCCTTCGATGAAGAACTCGTTGGGCCTTCGAGTGGCGCATGGGGCCGCGCACCGGGAGAAGCCGGTCGGGTGGCATTCTTTACGACCGATGGCGGAACGACAGCGTTGCCGTCAGACGGAGTGCTCAGGGCCGCAAAGATTTTACGTGTTGAGTTCTAAACAGCGTTTCCATTGCACCTCTTTCGGCGGTCTGCTGCGAGACCTCAATGGTTAGCATCAAGTAAAAGGCTGTAGGAAATATCAGACGGCTCACGCCAGACTGGAGGACACTCACGAAGGTCGCATTCAAAGATGGATCGTTTGCTGACGGTATCCAGGTTCGGCCGGTCAAATTTCAGCCAAGAAGCCCGCGCTGGCCGATGACTTCGACTCCGCTGCAACGCCTTGGAAAAGGCTGTGCCTAACAGACACTCTCCAGGCGCGACGAAGCGTCTCGAAAGACGCAGTGTCGGGTAGCGAACAGATGGTATATAACAACCCTATAGATTGCCCGTAGTCAAAGAATGTTGTGTCTGACGGGAACTCAGAAAATGCAAGCTGAGAAGATTGCTCGATCGGTTAGCCCGCCCGAGAATGTGAACGGCGTGCTGCCCTATGGCCGTTATAAGGATGCGCTGACGAGCGACTCGGCGGGGTGGCGGTCACTTCATTTGCGCATCAGAGAGTGGGCGCCCTGCGTAGACTCGGTTGAGATGACGACTTTTGATGATCCGGGGATCTGCCTGCTCCTCAACAGAAGTCTCCAAGTGGATCTCTTCTCTGAAGGACGGTGGCGCGGAACACAATACACCAGAGGCACGGGGACGTTCTACGCCGCCAAGCACCCACGTCTTTTCCGTTACCATTGCAAGGACCAGAAGCCCCTTGCCATTGTTGCTTTGATTCTGCCTCAACACATTATCGATTTCGTTGCGGAAGAAATACGTAAGACTGGGACCACACTTAATAGGTCTTTGAACTATGTTCCGTTTCTGGATGACCCTCATATCAGTGGCTTGAGCTTTTCAGTAGTGGCAGCACTCAGAGGCGGAGCTCCTGATTTTTACGCTCAAGCTTCTGCGCAGTGGCTTGCCGCGCATCTTCTGCTTGGTTCATCCAAAGGTCGTGAATGGCACGATTCGCTGGCTCGCGAGCGCGTTTCCGACCATCGTCTGCTGAGGGTCCTAGAGTATATTGACGCGCACTTGTCCGACCGGCTGGACCTTCGCGTGCTCTCCAAGGAGGCCGGTATTAGTCCATTTCACTTTGCGGCCTTATTTAGCAAAGCTGTGGGAGCAACACCTCACCGGCATGTGCTGCACCTAAGAATGCAAGTCGCAAGCTCGATGCTTCGCGAAACAGACAAAAGCACTCTCGAGATCGCCTTGACTTGCGGATTCGGAAGCGCGTCGCACTTCGCAACAGCTTTCCGCCGCCACGTCTCGCAAAGCCCTACAGAATATAGATCGGCTCACTCAACTTCAATCTTGGCTGATAGACTTCCGCGTCAGACCAAAGGGTTGCGGCAATCAACAGATTGAAACCTCCGGCGCCTTATGACGTCAGAGCCGTGTTCAGTAGAAGGACTACCGAACAAGGAGAGACCGATGCACTAGGACTGATCGCTCACTCTTCCGCAGGATTACCGATTAGAACAGGGCTTTTCGCGTTGTCTTCGGGTAACTGATCATGGAGGACGACGTTGAGCAACGATTTATTGACATGGATCCGCCCGTTGTAATCCAGAAAGCCAAGCTTCCTGAAGCGATTCATGAACAAGCTCACACGGGCCCGCGTGGTTCCTACTATCTGGGCGAGTGCTTCTTGCGAGATTCTCGGGATGAGCATCTGGGGTTCGCCTGGTTTCCCAAATTCCGCCATTAGCAACAACACTCTCGCGAGCCTCTTTTCGCTGGAATTGAAAAGTTGATCGACGAGATCCGCTTGAGTCCGCATGCTTCTAGAGAGCACGAAAGCCAGAAAGTGTTCGGAAAATGCTGGCTCCTCGTGTATGACACGCACCATTTCGTCACGAGTGATCTTGAGGACCGTGCAGGCGGTGATTGCTGTTGCGGTTGCTAACCGAGGCCCACTCACAGCAGCTACTGATTCTTCCCCCACGAAATCTCCGGTGGAGAGGAGTGTGATGGTTGCTTGTTTGCCGCTCTTGGAAACTACAGTCAGCTTCGCTCGCCCACCTTGAATGTAAAAGACCGCATTGGCATCATCTCCTTGAGAAAATAAAACGGCCTTTGCTTTCAGGTGAAGCACCTTTCGCCCAATTCCAGACTTCGCGAGAAACGCGAGTGGATCAAACTTTTCATGTCGAATATCAGCTTTTCGGGTTCCGATCTGGCCATTAGGCATATATAACCTTATGAATCTGCGATGGGCGTGTAAGTCGAATCCTCTCCGCAGCGTTATATTTGCTGCCTGACAGTGCGGGCTTCTCCAGAATTACCACGTCGAAATGTATTGCTGCTTGCGCGAACGCGCGACACATTTTCAAAATCTTTCGGTTCATCAAGAGACTGGGCTGACAGTTTTTCTCTTTATGCCAGAAGAGCCGCCGGACTCCCGTGGCGAATCGGCACCTTCGTTGGCTCGCAGAGACATTCGCAATCGATTTGAGCAGATTCAACCACAGGTTCGGGGCTACGTAATTCGTCAGGACTACAAGGAAGAGCATAGAGGTCCCAAAGGGACAGGTTCTCTTCGAGATTGACCCGCGCCCGTGGCAAGCCGCTGAAGATCAAGCCCGTGGATCTCTATCTCAAGCGAAGGCTCAATACAAGCTGGCTACGATCAACGTCGTTTGCGATACACCTTTTGTCAGGCCTACAGCCTCGACAAGCCTGTACTGCTGCATTGGTCGCGAAATGCCTTCCGGCTCACCCTGCCGCCACTAAAGAACTTTGGTTGTGCGATTTGTCACCGGCAGAGTGTTCACTCAAAGGCACTCTGGGCTTTATAGGGTCATTAATGATGCTCGCTGATCGCAAGCCATTTTGATATTCGGCCAAGACCTCACCCAGGTACTTCACAGTGCCGTCCAGCATCACGTCCGTTGATCCGCCGATATGTGGCGTAACAAATATACGTGGCTCCATCAGCAGCGGATTGCCTTCGCTCACCGGCTCATCTTTCACCACATCCAGTCCCGCCGCATAGATGTGGCCGCTTTTCACTGACGCCAGCAGCGCCGCTTCATCGACCAAGGTTCCCCGACCTACATTGATTAATACCGCATTCTTCTTCATTGCGACCAGTACCGTCCCATCTATCATGTTTTCATTGTCCGTCGTTCCCGGAATGGCCAGAACCACATAGTCAGCCGCCGCTGCTGCGACCTTCAACTCGTGGTGCCCATAGGCTCGAACTCCATGTGGCGCGTGTTCCGGGTGGTTATCAACACCCGTCAAGATCATCCCGAATCCTCGAAGTCTTTCGATCAGCAGATCTCCAATTCCTCCTAACCCTACAATGCAAGCGGTCTTGCCGAAAAGCGCCATATTCTCCTGCCGCTTCTCGGAGCGGTTCTGCGGGGTGCCATGTATAAAGGAGAGTTCTTCATTCAGCCGGCGGGATGCTGCAAGCATCAACAGCACCGCAACTTCCGCCACCGATTCACCGTTGCCCGTCTTCGTGGTGGGCGCTATGCCCACCCAGACCCCAGCCTCCGTTGCCGCATCAACGTCCACTCCCTCGTACCCTGCAGAGGCCATCTGGATTAGACCAAGCTTCGCCTGTGCTTCTATCTGCTTAGACGCGACCCTATCGAAAGCAATGATCACTTCCAAATCCGTGGATGGAGCCTCTTCGCCCGGCTGCCACGAAGAAAAGTTGTCTCGGGAATGGTCCAACTGAAGTCGCCTTAACATCTCGAGCGCAAACGCGCTCTGCTTTCCGAAAAAGCCGATTTTCATGACCAACCTCAAATCCTGTACAGATACCGGAGAACGACTTTCACCGGGTGCGCATGTATCTCACACGCTTATAGAGAGGCGGAAGCACTTGGGTGCAGCAAACCAACGCCCGCCCGTGGTGCTAGGTACAAGCTCTAATCTTGTTCTTCTTGGGATTTTGTTTCTGTACACTCCAGCTCACCTCTACAAGACTACGAACTATAACGACCAGTTAACCGTTCCCACTGACGCTCCGCATAACCCTAAGGAGACCCCGGATGAAGTCTACTCACGCTTCGCGGGATAGACGAGAGTGACGGTGAACTCCAGACCGCAACCCTTTGGTTGGTATTGCGGAGACGTCACGGTACAACGAAGCGCTCCGCCGACGCTTAGCTTTTGCTCACCTAACTTCACCAGCTTGGCTACCCTGATGGGATTCACGATCGCCGTCCAGCGACCTGCTGTCCAGTTGTAGGTGTCATAGGAAGTGGCGGCGAAGGTCCAAGCTTCCGTTGTCGTATAAGCCACGAACGGTTGCGCATAGGTTTCGCTTACATAGGGATGACTGTCACTGCCTGCTATGGACCAAATGTGACTCGCAAGCAGACCGACGTTCGTGTGGCCCTTATGTTTAAGCACCACTGCCGTCGGCCCGATGGCGAACTTGCGCGTGCCGAGTAGATTATTGGTGCCTGTCGGAATCAGAAAGATCGGACCGGCTCCCCAGATGATGGCCTTGGTATGGACCGGGGAGAGAAAAATGCTTTCCGTCGAATCGCTTAAGCTGGCCTGGGTCGTTCGGCCATACACGTTTTGCTGATAGACGACTGGGATGGTTGTACGGCTGAGCAGGTTCCAGTCTTTTGATATCTGCACGGGATAGACCGGCTGTGCCTCCATTGTGTAACGGAAGCCATCCTTGTTGGGACCGAGGTTGAAATCGAACCAGTTTTGGAAGGGAACACTGATCAGCGCAGCGAGCGGATTCGTCAGCTTCTGAGCGAGATCAGCGGAGTCGTTTGTCTCCGCTGCGGCCGGGGCCTGTGAGGCGGTACCGTCAGCCTTGCTTGTACCGGATCCTGGCTCTTGCGCGGTGAGTTCCATCGGGGCCAGAAGCAAAAAGGCAGCTATCACGAAGGACACACCCTTCGAGATAGCCATAGATATTCCAGGCATGGCCTTTCCAACGCGCTCGCTCATGAGATCAGGCCGCCTGGGGGACGAGGCGAGGTGCAGTTTCAGTCAAATGGAGCAAGGCAAGTGTATTGGTCGAGAAAATCTTCTTGCGATCTCCTTCGTCGGCGATCGTGTCGTCGACAAGATCGATGTGCAGCTTTGGGCTCATGGGAACCGGGCCAAAATCGGTTCCAAACAATACACGGTCAACGCCACACATTTCGATCATGGCCTTGAGGGCGATCGCGCTTGGGCCCATGGTATCCACATAGATATTCGACTTGAAGTACTCCGAAGGCTTACGAAGGTTCTTATCCACCTTTTCAATCGGTGGGTTTTGGATGCCCTTGTAGTTCAAGTCCCAGTTCCAATCAAGTCTGCAAATCAGCGGCGCGAGCGCTCCGCCCATGTGAACGAAAAGAACCTTGAGCTTTGGGTATCGATCGAAGATGCCGCTATAGATCATGCGAGCTGCCGACAGCGCCGTATCGAAGGGCCGGCCGAGAGCTTCATTGAGCCTGTACTGCTGCATGGCGACAGCTCCTATCGCTACCAGCGGCGGATGAACGTGGACAAGCACATCCTTGTCTTGTGCATACTCCCATAGCCACTCGGCCTTGGGCGAGTCGAGAAACACCTGGTCTGCACCGGCTCCATAGCTGGTGCAAATGCTGATGGCGCAGGCTTCTTTGCTGGAGATCAGCGGATCAATGACATCACGCGTATTCTCTTCGAGAGCATGCGCGTTGGCCATTACGGCAATGTCCTTGGGGAATCTATCTCGAAGTTCGAAGGACTCGTCGTGCAGGAATTTGATTGTGTCGATGGTGCTTGCTTTAATGATGCTCTTGGCGAACGTCTCGATCTCGCCGCCGTAGCTGTTCACGCAGAGCGTAACCCCACTCTTCTGCTGAATCTCCATCGAATAATCAACGTCAACCGACTCGCGATAGAAAAACATCTCGCCTGCATTTGCCTGCGGCAACGGCTTTGTGTCATCAAACCCTATATTCTCAACAAACTTCTTACACAACTTCGGACCGAAAATGTGGCGGTGGGTGTCGATGATGCTTCTGGTCGCATTGGATTCAGACATTTTGAGTACCTCTAGTGGAAGTCTCAGCCAAATTGCTGTTACGAACTGTATCGCTTTGCACAAGTCAGACAGAAAACCGCTACCCTGCCGCGCGGAAGTGCCTTTCGGCTAGCCCGCCATCGTGGAGAGCTTTGTTGCGGACAATGGCCATCAACCTCATCTTCATGTCGAACAATAGCTGGAATACTCTCATCGAGTCTCTTTCCGTTTTACTGATAAGCCGCAAGGAATCATTGACTGTTGCCAACAGTCATCATGGAGTGACCGGCGCGATGCGCTGACCATGGATTAGGCTGTGAGTTCGCATAGAACCACAGTTCAGAGCCACAAGCGGAAGGGACCGTTCGTTGGCTTCACAGTCACCGCCGCACTCATTACCTCATTGTTGATCGATCACTTCGGCTGGTTCAGAATGCAGCCTCATCCTTTGAACGTAGGGCGGATCATCGGAGGACTGCTCTTAATCGGCGGCATCACACTCGTGGCAAAGTCTTGAGACTGCCTTAGCCAAACCAGCAAGGGCTCTCAACACAACTCGCAGTTCGCGATGGCTTGGGATCAACGACTCCAACTCAAGTTCAGATACTGCTGATGTCCTGCGGATGGGTAACGATAGGCCTGCATATCGTCAGCAATTGCGGTCTACTGACCGTCAAATAGACTCGCTTGTGTATTAGTGATGGGGCCGCTCTCCACGAGTTGGACTCGCATCTTCTCGGCTGGCAGAATCCGAAACAGGTGGATCGGCGGACGTTCCGACGCCGCTAGGTATTCCTCGTAGTCGCGCGATTCCAGAAACGTTGTCATGCGGTCGTGGATGGGCTGCATGAGTTCATTCGGCTCACCGGTGAGCACGGCGAACGTTCGTTCCCAGTGATCGGTTTTCGGATTCTTCCAGAGCTTCCAAACGGCGGCCATCCCAAACGGCTCTTGCCCCGGAATCGTGAACTCGTATTTTGGCTTCTTCTTTCCTTTCTCGACATCCTGCCATTCGTAGATCGCGTCCGCAGGCGCGATGCAGCGCCCGGTGCGAAACGCATCCTTCCAGAAATCCGAGCGTTCGATTCCTTCTGAACGCGCATTGAAGAGGAGCCTATCCGGGAGCTTAAAAGCCCAACGCATGAGTTCTATTTGCCGTTCCCCATCATCGTTGGTGAAGATCACCGGCTGGAGCGACTGCGGGCGCAGATCATCGCCCTCTTCGTAAGGAAGGTCGTCTAGGCCGACTTCGACCTGGAATGCCTCAGCGATGCGCTGCTTGTCGGATTTTCGCCGATAGCGACCACACATGCGCCTAATGTATGCCGAACTGGAGGGAAAAGTTTCTTTCAATAAGCCGCACGTTTTCAATAACTTATCTTGGCAATGCTCAAGCTGTACGGCAATGGTGATTTGCAGGGTCAGGCATGGATAGGCGAACATAAGGCGAATATACCTTACGATGCCCTCCTCCTCTGCAATACGTCTCCAGATCGAAACCAAGCTCGCAAACCGCGTTCCCGCCGCCTTGACGCTCAAATTCAAGCAGGCCCCGGAACTGTTCGCTACCGGCATCGTCGAGGTAGACGCAGTTCTCGGCGGCGGCATTCCTCGCGGAAGCATCACGGAAGTCTCCGGCACTCCATCGACCGGCAAGACATCTTTTGCTCTCTCCGCCATCGCTGCCATTACGCAGTCGGGGGCGGCGTGTGCATGGGTTGATGTGAGCGATGCTTTTTCGCCTGAATCCGCAGCGGCGGCAAGTGTAGAGCTAAAACGACTGCTGTGGCTCCGCGTGTCAGCAGAGCGCAAACAGCGCGTCACAGACAAACCTTGGTCCCGTCTTGAGCAAGCGTTGACGGCCACAGATTTGCTGCTTCAGGCCGGAGGTTTCGCCGCTATCGTGCTGGACATGAGCGATGTGCTTCCGCAGCACACCACGCGTATCCCGTTGGCAACGTGGTATCGCTTCCGGCTCGCGGCAGAGCAGGCCCGGACTGCACTGATCTTTCTTACGCAAGCGCCATGCGTCAGCAGTTGTGCGGCCCTCGCGCTGCGCTGCGAACTCTCCCCTGCCGTTCCATTCAACAGTAATGGCGAAACAGCTCTCTTTGAGCGCCAGCAATACATGTTGGTACGAGAGCGCAATCGTAATGCAGGCTCTCCTTTGTTTCATAAAA
>Ga0302227_10002440_pt1 | contig 12791 bp, 9 predicted proteins | sample II_Palsa_N1_1_FD_193525 | JGI IMG/M metagenome (GOLD analysis project Ga0302227, IMG submission 193525) | Peat permafrost microbial communities from Stordalen Mire near Abisko, Sweden - II_Palsa_N1_1 | ecosystem: Environmental > Terrestrial > Soil > Palsa > Peat permafrost | place: Sweden...
TCCGGCTGTTTCGAAAACCAGGTCGTAACCGGCAGGCTTTTCTGCAGACAGGGGCTCCCGTGCAGACAGCGCCTTCAGCCGGTATCCGGTCAGCACCTGATCTTTTATCCGCTCAAACAGCGCGTTGGTCAGCTGCTGGCTGCCCCCCTTTATCTTCAGTACCTCGTGGTCGTTGCCAAACAATTCATAATCGCCATTCGACTCCGACGGCCCTCCATTCGACTCCGACGGCGGCTCGAACATGATCAGAAAATTGACGGCCGATTGTTCGGATGCCTCCATTCCATATTCCCTCGTCAGCACGACATTCAAAAAATCATACAGCCAGCCGGAAATGCCAATGCCTGACAGATATTCGGTAATGGAAAGATTGTCCAGGTGCCGGAAAGCGTACGCCGTGGCATGACTGGGCTTTTCGGGCAGGGAGGCGATGTCCTTTACCAACCGCGGGACAAAGGGGGCGAGCGCCGTCCGCAAATCCTGCTGACCGAGTTTTTTTCCGCCGAAATAAAATGTCTTGGGGATGAGGGTGTCTTCCCGCAAGTTATACATGGGAAGAGTAAGCTCATCCGCCAGCTGGCGGATATCAGTATGCGTCGTATCGACAAATTCGCCGCCGATATCGGTTGTGATGCCTTCGCCCATCTTGTCTTTAAGGGTATACATTCTTCCGCCCACGCGGTTGGAGGCTTCATAGACGGTCGCGATGATCCCCTGCTTCTTCAGCTGATAACAGGCATTCAGGCCCGCGATGCCTGCGCCGATGATCGCCACGGAAGGGCGCTTCCCGGAGGGCGCTTTGCGGCTACCCGCCCCCGTCAGCCCACCTGCCAGTGCCTGGCTCCCCGCCAGGGCCAGCCCACCCCCCAGCGTCAGGCCACCCGCGGTGATGAGCGTGTCCCGCAAAAATTGGCGCCGGCTTGCCCGCCGGTGAGCCAGAGCCTCAGCAACCGCGGGATCCTCATCCACGACGGAAGAGAAGGCATGCTTTAATAAGATGGACAACGGGTGATGTGGCATAGACGAAGTATTAGTATCCCGGATTTTGGACGACGGCTCCGTGCGTGGCGCTGATCTGTGCCAGCGGAATCGGAAAGACGGCGTTGGCCTGCGGCACGCCCAGCACATTGGTGATCTGCCCTGTTCTTGCGAGGTCGAAATACCGGTGACCTTCAAAATTAAATTCCGCCCGGTCTTCGTCGGCGATTGCCTGTGCATAGGTTGGATCATCCGGCACATCCGATGGCGCCAGAGCCGTCATGCCGCGATTGGTCATGACAAGATTGAGATCGGCCAGGCCGCCGCCGGTCCTGCCAAGGGCCTCGGCCCTGATCAGGTACATCTCCGCGATCCGGATCACGTACGCGGAATTATCTTTTTGAGTGATATCGCTGCTATATTTGAGCGTTCTGCCGTTGGGTGTAAAGTTGGCACTGCTGTAGTCCAGCAAGTTAATCCGCAGGTCAGCCGGCCGGTTCAGGAAAAAATTCTGCAGAGCCTGCGAAGCAATAAACAGCACTTCCGTGGAAGCGGCATCCGGGCGCGCGTAGGTGGAAATATTATACTCGCTTTGGTTCTGCTGGTTAAAGGGAAGTTCAAAGACCGATTCCTTGCTGTTCTTCTGGGTGTAGATGGAAGGGAAATTATTCTGATCGAGCAGGGTATAGCTGCCGTCGTTGATGACGAGGGTAGCGTAAGCGGCTGCGTCGGCATAATCCTTCATATACAGGTAGACCCTCGCCAGCAAGGCGTTGATAATGGCGGGATTGATATAATTCGGGTCCCGGCTCGTATTGCCGCTCAGGAGGGAATCGGCGGTCAGCAGGTCACCGACGATGGCCGCATAGGAAGCCGCCACGGAGCTGCGGGGCACGACGTCGGCTGCCGTTTGTACCGTGGTCACGATCGGGATACCATAGGAAGAAGTGAGGTCCCAGTGGTAGCCAAAGGCGCGCAGCAAATCAAAGTTGGCGAGCGCACGGATGGCGAGCGCCTGGCCGTTGACGCTGGTGATCAATTGCTGTGTTTCAGCGGAGGTGTCTGAGATGCCGGTTTCTCCTGCAAGGATATCGTTGGCTGTCGCGACGGTATAATACAGGGCCACGTACATATTCTGCACAAAGATATTGGACGAGGTGACGCTGTAGGCGCCGAACTCATTTAGCGAGGTATTGTTATAGCCGCCGGCAATGCCGTTGTCGCTGTTGAGGTCCGCGAGCATCGGGTAATAAGCTCCGTAATATTCCTGGACTTCCAGGGTACTATAGAGCCCCGTCAACGCTTCATTAAGGCTGACAGTATCTTTGAACATGGAGGAGGCGACCACGCTGGTCGTAGATTGCTGGTTGAGCTTGCTGCATCCGGCCAGCAGGGCCAGGGCCGCGAACAGCAGGATAAAGGAGGTGTTATAAAGTAGTTTTTTCATTTTCGTTGTTTGTTAGGCTTAGAAATTGAAATTTGCGCCGAAAGTAACCGTCCGTGCCTGTGGATAGGCCGCGTAGTCGATGCCGGCCGTCTGATCGTTGCCGCCACCGGTAGAGCTTACTTCCGGATCGAAGCCGATATATTTCGAGACTGTCAGCAGGTTCTGTACCTGGGCATAGATCCGGATGGAGCTGAAGTACTTCGTCCGGGAAAGCGTGTAGCCCAGATTGACGGTCCTGATCTTCAGGAAAGAGCCATTCTCCAGGAATTCGTCAGAGTTCGGGAAGTAATTCTGGAGCAAAAAGGAAGCCCTCGGAATATTGGTGACGTCGCCCGGTTTTTTCCAGCGGCCTTCCACGCGGGTGTCGTTATTGGCGTATACCTGCGGCAGATAGGCAGATCCGGGGGTAGAGGATCCGCTCCAGCCGAGGCTTTCATAGGTAGTACGGATCAGGTTGAAGACTTTATTCCCGTAGCTGAACTGCGTGGCGATGACAAGGTCGAATTTCTTATACCGGAAATTATTGGTGAAGCCGCCAAAAAATTTCGGCCGGGGGCTTCCGATGGTGGTGGCGTCGCGGGTAAAATTCACCTGGTCTGCGCGCTCTTTATTCTTGTTATTGTCATAGTATTCGGCGTCTCCGTTTTGCACATTTACCCCGGCGAATCTTACCCCGATGAATTCACCAACCGGTTTCCCTACCTGCAGGATATTGGTCGGGGACTGGTCGTTGTAGGCACTGACGTACTGGCTGTCGACGGCGAGTGACTTGATCCTGTTTTGCAGGAATGAAATATTGAATGAGCTCGTCCACGTAAAGTCGTGGGTCCGGATATTGTTGGTAGCCAATTGAAACTCCCAGCCTTTATCTTCAATCTGCCCGGAATTCGTGGTGATATAAGCGAATCCGGTCGTGCCGGCGAGGGGTTGCTGCCCCAGCAGCTTGGTGCGTTCGGATACGAAATATTCGACGGACCCATTGATAAAATGGTTGAACAGATCGAAGTCAACGCCGGTGTTGAAGGTCTTGTTATTCTGCCAGGACAGGGCGGGCGCGGATAGGTTCAACGGGCTCAGACCGGCCACGCCATTATATCGTGCCGGACCCCAGTAGACCTGATTTTGGTAATCGGGTATTTCCTGGTCGCCGGTAAGGCCGTAACTGACACGGAGTTTTAGCGCGTTGATGGCATTATTATCTTTCAGAAAAGCCTCTCGAGCGATATTCCAGCCCAGGGATGCCGAGGGGAAATAGCCGAAGCGCTGGTTGGCCGGGAAACGGGAAGAACCGTCGGCCCTGATCGTTGCCGTCAGCAGATACCTTCCGTCGTAATCGTAGTTGATACGGGCGAGGACCGACTGGAGGCTGGCCGTTGTGACCGGAAAAGGGATGAGGGGCCGGGATACGAAGGCCGCGTCTGAAATATCCTGAACATTCCCCGTCTGCGGGAAGCCGGTTCCCTGCAGAGCGGATCGCTGGACAGTGGTGGACTGTTGGGTAAAGCCTCCCAATGCGGTAAGACTGTTATCGCCCCATTTTTGTTGAAAGCTGAGGATGTTTTCGTTGAGCCAGGTGGTGCTGTTAAGGTGCCCGGTAAGAAGCTTGCCGCCCACGGTCTGGGCGTCCACGGTGAGGGCCGAGAAATATTGGTTGTCGTTTACGTCGTCGTAGTCCAATGAAAAGGAGGTTCGGAATTTCAGCGAAGGCAGGAATTTGTATTCGCCATAAGCGGAACCGATGAACCGATCGGTGAGGGTGTGTGCATTGATCTGCTGGGCAGATTTAACCGGGTTGTCCGACAGCCAGCTGGCCTGGTAATTGGTGAAATCGGCGTAAACCCCGGGGGCGTCGTACACCGGCATCAGCGGTGAGGCGCCGAGTGCGTTGGTCACGATGCCGGTATAGGTGTTGTCATTAAAGCTTCTTTTATTATCGGACCGGGAGGCGGAGATCGTCGTACCGATCGACAGCTGGTCCGTGGCCTGGTTGTCGATGCTGATGCGGGCACTGTATCGTCTGTAGTAATTGTCGATGATGATACCGGTTTGATCGAAATAGCTGCCGCCGACAAAGAACTTTGTCTTGTCGTTGCCGCCGCGGGCGGAAATTTCGTAATTGCTGATGGGAGCGGTCCGGAAGATCTGGTCGAGCCAGTTGGTATTCACACCGCCGGCCAGATTATAATAGGGTGCGACCGGATCGGGAACCGCGTTCCCGCTGCCATCCACGATGCCCACGCCCTGGAGTACGGACAGCGGACCGAAACGGGAAGTGTCGGAGCCTGCAGCGGCTGATTCATTATTATATACCGTTATATCATTGGCGATGGCTTCGTTGGTCAGGTCATAAAACTGTTGTGAATTCAGGAAGTGGATCTTTTTTTCAACGTTCTGGAACCCGGTATAGTAATTCAGATTGAAGTCCGTCTTGCCCGCTTTGCCGCGTTTGGTCGTAACGAGCACTACCCCGTTGGCTGCCCTCGCGCCGTAGATGGCAGCTGCTGAAGCGTCTTTCAGGACTTCGATGGATTCGATGTCGTCAGGGTTGATATCGGAAATGGAACTGATGTTCTGGCCGCTGCCGGTAGACTGGCCGGAGAGGTTGTAGGCTGTCCCGAGGGAAGAATTGCTTTCGCTCAGCATCGGTACGCCGTCCACCACGTATAATGGGTTCTGCGCGCCCCGGATGCTGACAAGCAGACCAGCTCCGGGCGTTCCGGATGGCTGGCTGACATTGATACCCGACAATTTTCCTTCGATACTGACTGCCAGGTTGGATACGGGCTGGTCCTTGAAATCCTTGTTCTTAATGGAAGAGATCGCGCCGGTCACATCGCTTTTCTTCTGGGTACCGTAGCCGACGACGACGGCATCACCCAGTTGGCTGCCCTGTTCTTCCAGTATGACGTCGATACTCGTCCTTCCTTTTACCGCAATGGATTGGCTGGCGTAACCAATCGAAGATATTTCCAGGACGTTGTCGGGCCCGGTTAGCGGGATGGAAAAGCTCCCGTCGGCATTGCTGGTGACGCCGTGGCTGGTTCCCTTGATGACGATGGAGGCACTGATGGGTTTGCCCGCGGCGTCGGTAACCTTTCCCTTCAGGGTCAGGCTTTGAGCGGGCAAGATTAACGGGCAAAGCAGGTAAAAGGTTATGGCTACTAAACCAGCCAGAAAGGTTGGAACGGTTCGATTCATAACAGACGTTTTGGTTTTGAAAAGCTTTGAGGAAAGGCAAGCAACCGTTTTTTTTAAAATATGAATTTCCACCGGTCAGATGTATCGAGATCTAAGTCGCCGAAAATTGTCAATAAAAAAATTAACCCTTGATTATCAGCGGACGTAGTTTGGTCAAAATTTAGTACATTATACGGTCAAAAAAAATGACCCGATTGACCACTTTTGACCGTTTTTTAAAAAGCGAACATTATAATTTATATTAATATCAAGCCATGTATCTTTCTGAACGAATAAGGAAGGCCATCGAAGTGCATCCGGGAGTCCTGTCAGCTTTGCAGGGAAAGGGTAAGGACCTGAACTGGGCTCATTTTACCCGTACTCAATTTAACCTGCTGGCGAGGGTCATCAATAAGCAGGTCAGCAGCGCGGCCGTCGCGAACACCGATCTGGTAGACATGAACCTGATTATTGGCAAGCAGCAATTGGAAAAACAGCTGGTTCGGCTGAGATGCTATAATGTTTATGATTTCTCGCGCCATCTTGAAAACCTGCGGGAGTACCAGGTTTTTAACTGGATCAGCGGAAAAACCTTGCAAAGCTATTGGCAGCAGGGCAAAGCGAAATATATAAAGATCAATGTCCTGCTGGTTTTTCTGCAGGTGCCGTTTTCGGACTGGGAGGCATGGCAGAAGGAAAAGAACCGGCCCACCGACCGTTATGGCTTCAGTCTGGCCAGGGGCTCCGCGCAGGGGACGGGATTGCCTAAATCTTCACTGGCGATCGTGAAGACCTATTACCTGGGCAACTATTTTTTATATTATCAGAAGACGGATGGCAGCAAGAATATCATCAAGACGCCTTTCGTCCTGAAGGAGCAGGATAACGGACAGGTCATTGTAACATCCGTGTCCGAGGGGCACCGGTACAGCGGCAAGGTAATGGGTATCCGTGACGGCTGTCTGTATATCAACTGCCAGAACCTGGATTTCGAAGAAATGGAGCAATATATATTCAATATCGGCCTGGAGACGAAACCGCAGGTATTGTTTGGCGTTTCGAATACGGTCAGTGTGAAGAATCGCCGGGCCGTGGCGCTAAAAAACATCCTGATCAAGCAGCAGGCCACTGATCCGGGTTTCGAACATATCCCTGAGATGGAGATCCCCTTCAGCCGTAAATATTCCACGCGCACGGAAGAATCGCTGGTGGTGGGGTATCTTAAACAGGCTGGTAATAATATCATTATTACGCCCAGCTGCTGCAATCTGGCGGAGCTGGAAAGCCCGGAAATGACGTAATAGCGCCGCTACCATTATCTACAAAATCCCCAGATCACGTGCCACATAATAACTTGGCACAAGTGGCCTGAAGCCGGTCCTGTTCCTGATGTTAACTGGATCATCTTCTTTGGCAGGATGCGAAGAGGCCGTCCGGGTGATCTCCAAATCCATCCGGCTGCCATGCGCATCATCTGGCTGATCCTCCTGTGCGCCCTTGGCAGCATCGCTACCTGTGCCTATGTCTTCATTCAGCTGTTCAGACTAAAACCCGGCGAAGGGATCAAAGAACTACTCAGCAACCGGTAGCCGGTCAAGCGCGTCCGCTGATTAATGTCTTACAAAGCTGCCGCGCCACTTTTGTCCACCGCCACATGTCAGTTCCACGGTATACACGCCTGGCCGCAAATTGTGAATCATCGCTGACCAATGGCCCGCACCTACCTTTCTTATCGTCACCGGCACGTTCCAGCCGTCACTATTATACACGAGGATCGCATCCGTGCTCGTTGGATCCGGGATTGGCCCCCCCACAGTGATCTGCACAGTACTACAATACGTATTCGCTGGATTCGGAAAAATGTGCAACACATTTTGCGCGTTCGTGAGCTGTGGTAAACACAGGCTACACACTGCCAGTAGTACGGCCAGGGTCAATTGAGATTTGTTCAGACGTATCATCATTTATTGATTTTTATAAAGCTGCCGATCATCGCGTGACCGCCTTGCACGACCCTCACCGTATATAAACCTGCCGCCCATCCGTCGACGCTCAGCGTATTGACGGTCGATGCCGTCGATAGCCGCTGCATCAGCCCATCTGCACTATTATACACTTCGATCATTGCCGCGCCTGGTTGCGGCAGCGCCACCACCACCGTACTCTGTGCCGGATTCGGGTAAATACTCAACCCCACCCCGGCAGCGCCACTACTCACATTAATAGTCACGATCTGACTATAAGTAGCCGACCCGTCGGGCGCAACCAGCCTCAGCCGATAATAATTCGCGCCGGGAGCCGGCGAAACCTGCACATAGCTGTAGCGCGAAACAGCCGGATCGACCGGCTGGGTATTCAACACATCCGTAAACCCGGTAATATCTGTAGTCGAATATTGCAACTCCATCACCCCGCCTCCCGCCGGCCCACCCTCCCCGGAGACCTGCCACTGTAACACCACCTGCCCATTATTCTGCAGCCGTCCCGTGAAGCTCGTCAGCAACAACGGCAGCGGGATCAGCGGCGTAAAGATCGACATCCGGTTGTTGGTCACATCGGCAACAGCCAGCAACGATGCATTGGCAAACAGCTTTTGCGGTCCATCCAACTGACTGGCGCCATCACCGGGGCCGTCGGAGGTGAAATTAGGCTGGCCCAGCACATAGGTGGCCGCTCCGCCGCTCGGCAGGCTGGCGGCATTCACAAAGACCATTATCCTGTTGTTATAGCCGACATCACTGACATAGATATTGCCTGCCCCGTCCCCATACACTCCCCATGCGGCGCCAATGAGCGAAGCAGATTCACCGGACACGCTGGTGGTCATGCTGGTTTGACCCAATACCTTTGTCGCCGCCTCGCCATTGGCGGCAGTCGATGCATCCGGGAACATCAGCACCCGGTTGTTGAGACCATCAAGCTCCCATAAATTGTCATACTCATCGACATAGATCTGAAGAGGCCAGTAAATTTTGGTGGCGGTGAGACCGGAGGCTGAACTCGTGAAATTGGGCTGCCCGAGAACGCCGTCCGCACTGCCTCCATTGGCCTTCGATGCAGCATTGTTATAGCGCAATATCCTGTTGTTTAGTTGATCCGACACCCATACGGTCGTGCCCTTACAGAAAACATCATTGGGATAATATAGCGTTGCTGCAGACGCTGCGGTAGTGGTGCCGGATACGAAGTTGGACTGACCCAATACGCCGCTCGCCGCCGCGCCACTGGAAATGGTCGCTGCATTAGCATAGCGAAGGACGCGGGAATTATCAGCATCCACCACCCACAGATTGCCCGAGGCATCTATGGCGACACTGGTAGGCTCGTATAAAGTGGTGGCGGTGGTCCCTGTCGTATTGGAAGTGAAATTGGTCTGACCTAAGACAGCCTCCGCAGCGGCTCCGTTTGTCATGACGGCAGTGGAAGGATAACGCAGCACCCTGTTGTTGTTCCGGTCAGCAACAAACACCTTACCGGTAGCTGGGTCCACGGTCATCGAATATGGTACCGACAAACCCGTTGAAGTGAGGGCCGCCGTGTTGGAGCCAAACCCGGGCTGACCGATGACATAGCTGGCGGCCTGACCGTTGGTCCAATATTGGGCATGCGTACAACGTGCCACTGCCAGCGCTATACCCAAGGACAAAATCCGCTTATAATACATTCGATTATTCATTCACTTTGATGAAGCTGCCGGTCGTCGACACACCGCCCTGTGTCACCCGCACGGTATATAACCCCGCCGCCCATCCGCCGATAGTCAGCGTATTAACGGTAGACGTTGTCGATAGTCGCTGCATCAGCCCACCCGCACTATTATATATTTCGATCGATGCGGTGCCAGTTTGCAGCAGCGCCACCACCACCGTTCCGGATGCAGGATTGGGATAAATGTTCAGCCCCGCCCCGGTCGATCCGCTACCCACATTAATCGTCACAACCTGGCTGTAAGTAGCCGACCCATCAGGCGCCACCAACTTCAGCCGGTAATAATTAGCACCGGGAGCCGGCGAGACCTGCAGGTAGCTGTAGTTTTGTATGGCCGGATAAAGGGACTGTTGATTCAGCACGTCGGTAAATCCGGAAGTGTCATGAGTAGCATATTCCAATTGCGTATAACCACCCACGCCCATCCCCCCTTCATCGGGGATCTGCCATTGCAGTAACGCCTGCCCGTTGGATTGCAGCCGGCCGGTAAAGCTGTTCGCCAACAAAGACAGTAAGGTAGGCGGCGTCCAGATCGACACGCGGTAATTGCCTTCTTCAACAACCATTAATACAGTAGATGATCCGGATGTTCCCGGGACAATAGTAACGCTATAGGGGTAGTCTAATTGGTCGGCGCCATCCCCGCTCCCATTGGAGGTGAAATCAGGCTGGCCCAGCACATAGGTGGCCGCAGCGCCATTCGGCAGGCTGGCGGCGTTCTGAAAGACCAATACCCTGTTATTACCAGCCTCGCTGACATATAAATTTCCGGCCGCATCCCCATATACCCCATCCGGATAAGACATCGTGCTGGCTGTTGTGCCGGGCGAATTATCGGTAAAGTTGGTTTGTCCCAATACCAGTGTCGCCGGCCCGCCGATCCCGCCATTGGTAGCATTGACGGCAAACGATGCATTCGGAAACATCAGTACCCGGTTGTTCGTAACATCCGCCACCCATAGATTGTCGGCGGCATCCACATACAGCTGATTAGGATAAGCCAGTGAGTTGGCGGCGACGGGTAATGGGTTCTGACTGGCCCAGTAGGTGAAACTGGGTACACTGAAAACCGCATCGGCGGGGGCGCCGTTAGCCTTCGAAGCCGCATTGTCAAAACGTAATATTCTGAAGTTGTAATAATCTGCCACCCACAGCGTCGTACCACTGCAAAAAACACCTACTGGCAAAGACATCGACGATGCAGTCGGTGCTTCTATGTAGGAGATGTAATCGGTGAAGTTCGGTTGACCCAATACTTCACTGGCCGCCGTACCACTGGGAATCGTCGCAGCATTAGCATAGCGTACCACGCGCAAATCTGACGCATCCGCCACCCACAGGTTACCCGCCGCATCGATCGCCAAACCAGCAGGGTAGACTAAAGTAGAGGCTGTAGGGGGTTGGGAGTTAGCAAACCCGGACAAATTAGGCAGACCTAAGATGGCCTCGGCGGTCGCGCCGTTTTGCATCGCGGCACTGGAAGAAAAACGCAGTACCCCGTCGCGATAAGAGTCCGAGACAAATACTTTTCCGGTGGCCGGATCTACGACGACAAACTCGGGTTGGTAAAATCCGTTGGCGCCATTAGTCGCGCCCTGAAGATTTTGGTTGAATCCCGTCTGGCCTATTTCAAAAATGGCAGGCTGACCATTCACCCAGTTTTGCGCATGTACGCGCTGGGATAAACAGGCCGTCATGGTAAGCACGACAGCTAAGGATAGGTGGGTTTTGTAGGGGCTCATATTGGATAAGTGGATTTTAAAAGCAGGTCCTTATTGTTGGAGTAAAAATAGCCTGCAGACGGGACGATATACCCCCATTGTATGCGAACGACCGGATTTTGTATGCGAATGCGGTAAGTGCAACGCACCGACTTCGCCAGCCTCAGAGTGAATTTCGATTATTTCCTACCTATGCCCTCTTTAATTGCTGGCACAATGAGGTTCAGCAGGGTTATTCGGTGGCCGCGATCAAATTTGAAATCTCTGAGAGCAAATCTGGTAATCGGAATTGGATGGTATCCCAGACAATCTGATTATTGATACCGAAGTATTCGTGGATGATAAAATTCCGAAAGTCTTTGATAATTCGCCATTCAACAGCAGGATACTGCTTCTTGAAGTCATCCGGAATTCGAGAAGCGGCCTCGCCAATAACCTCAAAATTTCGCTCTACTGCATCCTTCGTTTTGTAATCGGCTTCATAAGACTCAAAGGTCATTCCTGCGGTATACTCCAAAATTCTGCTAATTGAAACCCTAATATCTAACAGCAGCAGGGTTAGATTACGTTCAGACATGAATGAGGCTTTTGTCTACATAAGGCAAATACTGAGGCTTTATGCCTTTGCGAGAAACAATATCCACCTTTTGATTGAAGGTATCTTCCAACTCATGAGCGAGCCGTATATACTCAAATCCGTCAATTCTTCCATTAAAGTCAACAAGAATGTCAATATCACTTTTTTCGTTGAAATCCCCCCGCGCATAAGAACCAAAAATACCCAGTTCCGAAATAGGATACTTCTTTTGCAAAGAAGCCTTTTTTTCTTTTAAAATGGTCAATATTTGGCCGGTGGTGTACATCGATATCAAATCTACTAAAAATATGCCGAGTTTTTCAATTTTTATCTGATCATCAACCCGTTATGTGCCTAAGACTAAAGACTAATGGCAGCTATCGCCAATGGCGCTGCTCCATCCGCATCGGCCGGCGGCCGCGATCACCCAACGTCCAGGCGCGTCACCGCGTCACGCCCCGCGCCACGATCACCTATACACATCCAGCAACCCATCCGGCAGCTCCACATGGACTTCCCGCTTCTCCTGGTCAACCCGCCGCAGCGTCGCCGCATGCATCGGGATCAACGCTTCCTTCCCTGCTAAATCGATCTTGCAAAGCACCTGGTGCGGCTGCTCGATCACCTCGAGGATCTCTCCGAGGTCAACACCCCCATCCATCAACCGAAAGCCTACCATGGAAATCGGCGCCGACTTCCCCGCAAACTGCTCGAAATCCTTCTCGGTCAGCCAAACCTCTTTTTGGACTACCCGGCGAGCGGCCTCCTTAGTGTCGAGGCCTTCCAGCTTGATATAAACCTCGTCAGCACTCTTGCCGCGGGTGCTCTCGACGAACCAGGGCAGCATCTCGTCGCGCTTTTCTTCGATGAAGATGGTTTTCAGCCCCCTGAGGCTGGTCTTCTTGCCGAGGCGATGTTGTAGGACCAACTCACCTTGCAGGCCAAAGACGGCCACTAATTTGCCGATATTGCGGTAATTGTCGCTCATAAAAAAAAGGAGGCCTCGCAGCCTCCTGGTAAAATTACATTTTGAACATGTAGCCGGTGAATGGAACCCGCGCCTGGCCTACGCCTGCGCAGCAGCAGCTCCGCCTTCACTCTTCTTCTCAATCTGTACCGGCCTTTCCCTTTCAGTCCTTTCAGGGCGTTCCATGCTCCTGTCCATCGGCCTTCTCATGGGAGG
>Ga0302227_10002441_pt1 | contig 12784 bp, 8 predicted proteins | sample II_Palsa_N1_1_FD_193525 | JGI IMG/M metagenome (GOLD analysis project Ga0302227, IMG submission 193525) | Peat permafrost microbial communities from Stordalen Mire near Abisko, Sweden - II_Palsa_N1_1 | ecosystem: Environmental > Terrestrial > Soil > Palsa > Peat permafrost | place: Sweden...
TTGTCCGGTTGGTAGAGCCCGTCGCCCAATCCCGCATCATCCGGGCATTGATGTCCGCGGAAAGGTTGAACTTGTTTTCCCTGGCATTCAGGCTGCCCCCGGCCCCGAGGCCCCCATGACTGTCCACACTAGCGCGCACACTTCCATTATATCCCTGTTTCTTGTTCTTCTTCAGCACGATATTCAATATCCCCGCCCCGCCGCCGGAGGCATCGTACTTTGCAGAAGGATTGGTGATCACCTCCACGCTCTCGATGGCATCCGAAGGTATCTCATCCAATGTCAGCGTCGTCGGCAGGCCGTCTACCATTAACTGCGGAGCGGCACCCCGCATCGTTATATTACCGTCGATATCGACGTTGACACTAGGCACATTCTTCATGACGTCAACCCCCGTTCCGCCGGAACTCACAATATCCTTAGAGACATTGAACACCTTCTTGTCCATATCCAGGGTCATAAACGGCTTGCTCGCCGTCACCGTCACCTCCTGCAGGTCCTTGGACGCAGTCATCAAAGTCAGGTTCCCCAGGTCCTTATCCGAAGCCGCCGGCGTCAGCATAATGTCCTGCGTTTGCGAAGCATACCCTACCGCGGTGATGCTCACCGTCAAAGGCTTGCCTACCGGCAGGTCCTCGATCGAAAAATCCCCGTTATTTTTGCTGCTGCCGCCCTTGACCAGCACGTTCTTCGTCGTACCCGATTGCGGGTCCTTCTTCGGCTGCAGGACCAATACCGATACCTTCCCGATGCCTTTCCCGCTGGAATCGATCAGTTTCCCATACAAATGCCCGGTACCCACCACACCACCACCATCTTTTCCGCCCGACGGTGGCGGGCCCCCGGGACCACCGGGAGGTCCCTGGGCAACAAGAGCACAACTCCACAACAGTAAACACCCGGTATAGAATATCTTTTTCATGCCCCAAAACTACCTCCTCACTCGTCCCCCATAGGGGCCATTGCGGGCAATCCCCAAAATGTTGAGGTGAACCTGTAACATTTTCCCCCTTTTTGTCGTCTAGGGAAAAGCCGGTCCTAAAGCCGCTCCTCCCATGTTCAAAAACTATCTCAAAGTCGCCCTGCGCAATCTTTGGAAAAGCAAAGGCTTCTCGGCCATTAATATCATCGGACTGGCATCTGGCCTTGGCGTCTGCCTGCTGATCGTCCTGTATGTCGCCGATGAATGGAGCTATGACCGGTACAATGACAAGGCCGCCCGCATCTACCGCCTCGACGCAGACATCTACTTTAATAGTACCCAGTTCACATCTTCGATCTCGCCCAAACCCCTGGCCCTCACCCTCGCAAAAGAATGCCCCCAGGTCGAGCAGATGGTGCGCATCAATTACCAAAATGACATCCTGGTAAAAAAAGGCGGCGATTGGATCCGTGACCACCACCTGGCTCTCGCCGACTCCACCTTTTTCAAGGTCTTTACCATTCCTTTGCTGGCAGGCGACCCCGCTACGGCGTTAAACGAACCGCATTCCATCGTCATCGATGAATCAGCGGCAAAAAGGTATTTCAACAGCACGGATGCCATAGGCAAGACCCTCGAACTGGAGAACAAGACCATTTGCAAGGTCACCGGCGTCATGAAGGACTTTCCCCGGCAATCCCATTTCCACCTCAGTTTCATCCGGCCCTTACGTGACGGTTACCAGGGGGATAACGATCAGTGGCTCAGCAACAACTGGCATAGCTATATCCTCGTCCGGCCGGGTGTGGACCGGGCAGTCCTGCAAAGCCGTGTCAACGCCACAGTCGACAAGTACCTGGGCCTGCAGCTGCAGAGCATGCTGCATACCTCCATCCAGGAAATGAACCATCAAGGTGCTCATTTCATCTATCACCTGATGCCGCTGGAAGACATCCACCTGTATTCCAATAAAGGCTACGAAATGGAACCCAATGGCAACATCACTTATATCTACATTTTCTCTTTTGTCGCCATCCTGATCCTGATCATCGCCTGCGTCAACTTCATGAACCTCAGTACGGCCCGTTCGGCCAACCGCGCCAAGGAAGTGGGTATCCGCAAAGTGGCCGGCTCCACAAAGGGCAATCTCATCACCCAATTTTTGACCGAGTCGGTCCTGCTCAGCTTCTTTTCCCTGCTGCTGGCCCTGGGGATCGCCTTAGTCCTGCTGCCCATGTTCAACCAGTTGGCGGGCAAGGAACTCCATGCCGGAAGCCTGTTTACATTCCGCTTCCTGTCCCTGCTGATACTCCTCGTCTTCCTCGTCGGTTGTTTGGCCGGCAGCTATCCTGCTTTTTATCTCTCCTCCTTCCAGCCTATCCTCGTGCTAAAGGGAAAGATCGCCTCCGGCCTTAAAGGCAGCATGCTTCGCAGCGTCCTCGTCGTCGGCCAGTTCGTGATCTCCATCGGGCTCATCATCAGCACCATCGTCATCTATAATCAACTCAACTATATCCGCAGCCGGGAAACCGGCTTTGACCGCGACCAGGTACTGGTCATCCACAATGCTTATCTGGCCGGCGACCCGGTGAAAACTTTCCGTAAGGAACTGACACAACTCTCCGGTGTAGCCGACGCCACGCTGTCGGGTGACCTGCCCACCGTGGGCGGCGGCTATGACCAGGAAGGCTGGTTCCGTACTCCTTCGATGGATACCAAGGGAGCGGTAGTCCTGACCAATCTCTTTGTAGACGAACATTATGTCCCCACGCTGGGCATGAAAATGGTTCAGGGAAGGAATTTCTCGATCGACTTTCCTTCTGACTCGACAGGTATCATCCTCAACGAATCCGCCGTACAATTGCTCGGCTGGAAAGATCCCATCCATCAGTTGTTCTACCGGCCGGGCGATAGCATGAAGTCCGTCGCCTATCATGTGATAGGAGTGGTAAAGGATTTTAATTTCAGTTCGATGCATGACAAAGTAGGGCCGCTGGTGATGAATATGGGTGATAATCGCGGTAGCCTGGCCGTCCGTCTTCGCGGCGGCAATATTATCGCTCCCGTCAATCAGATCGAATCCAAATGGAAAGCGATGGCCAATGGAGTTCCCTTCACCTATACCTTTATGGATGATGACTTTAATAAGCTGTATCAATCCGAAAAGCAGACGGGACAGCTCTTTATATCCTTTGCCGTGTTCGCCATTTTTATCGCTTGTCTCGGCCTCTTCGGCCTGGTCACCTATGCCGCGGAACAACGCATGAAAGAGATCGGTATCCGCAAGGTGCTCGGCGCCAAAGTGGGTGGCATCGTCGGCCTGCTCAGCAGGGATTTTATAAAGCTGGTGCTCATCGCCTCGCTGATCGCCTTCCCCATTGCCTGGTGGGGCATGCACCAGTGGTTGCAAAGCTTCGCCTACCGGATCGGCATCAGCTGGTGGATTTTCGTCCTGGCAGGCGGCACAGCCATCCTGGTCGCTTTGCTGACGGTCAGCGTGCAGACGATCCGCGCAGCCATCGCAAACCCCATCAAGAGCCTGAGATCGGAATAAAAGCCGGCCTTATCTTTCGTTAAGTGCGAATAAACTTATCATTTGTTAAGCGTGCATTTTTTCACCGCGGATCTTGGCGCATTGGTGTATAAAATTAGCCGCCTCATCGATTAAAAAGATTTGCAAATCCGTTTTAACGAATTGCAAGGAATATTGTCCGGTAGCTTAGCAGGAAATTTTAAGCAATGAAACAACTCAACCTTACCTGCTTATTCCTGTCAGTACTGTCAATAACCATCTCCTGCAAAAGAACAAAGATTTCCGCCGGCACAGTGCAAGCCGGCAACTGGGTGTCACGCGCCACCTTTCCCGGCGTCGCTTTGGGAGAAGGGGCCACTTTCACCGTCAACAATGAGGCTTACGTAGGGACCGGCATGAACCCCTTGACACCGAAGCAGAAACTAACGGCAATGTTTAAGTATGCCGCTGCCAACATCCCCGACGTGCCTACAGGTTATGATAGCGCCTATGGCGTCTGGACACAGGTTCAGTCCTTCCCCGGTCAGCCCCGGAGCAGGGCAGTAGGGTTTGCCATCGGCAATATCGGCTATATCGGATCGGGTCTTGCCAACGACAACGCGACCGCACTCGCCGACTTTTATGCCTATAACCCCGCCGCCAATACCTGGTCGCCGATCGATTCGCTGCAAAATGACACAGCATCGTTTCCCCGTTATGATGCAGTATCCTTTAGCTTTGATACGACAGCCTATGTGCTGACCGGCGCAAACGGCCCCTATTGTTTCGGGGATGTCTGGAGGTATAGCCCTACCACCAACACCTGGATCCAGCAGGCTTACTACCCCGGCTCTCGCCGTTCAGGTGCGGTCAGCCTCGTCTACCATGGCCAGGGTTATCTCGTCACCGGTTATACCCCGGGCGACACATGGGCCGAAGGCCATTTATGCTATGATTTCTGGCGCTTCACGCCCGAGTCCGACAGTTCCACCAACACCTGGGCCCGATTGAATGACATCTATACTACCAGTGCGGGTTCCTTCGACGCCGCCTATACCGATATCATCCGCTATCATGCCACCAGTTTCACGATCCTGGGCCAGCCCGACGGCGACAAAGGATATGTGACGACCGGCTCAAACAACGGCACGGACATCTCTTCTACCTGGGAATATGATTTTACCTCGGATCGCTGGACGGCTAAAACGCCTTTTGAAGGAACCCCCAAGAGCGGGGCCGTGGGTTTCAGCCTTGCAGGCAGCGTTCCGTCGACCGCGGGTGTGGCAGCTACAAGGGGCTTCATTGCCACTGGTCTCAACCAGGACACTACCGCCGCTTTTACCAATTGCCAGGAATTCTTCCCGAACCAGGCCTATAACGCGTATGATTAAAAATGATAAAAAATGGCACCGGTTTTAGTACATTTATCTATAAAATCGGCCGTTTTATCGATTAATATGACCAGAACATACATTTTAACGAAATCCCTATAGAAACAACGAATAGTTTCGCCGTAAGTTCGCGCTAAATTCGCGGTAAATTCCAAAACATGAAGCAAATCCACCGTTCTCTTTTTACTCTTATGTTATTGGCTGTCTTGTTTTCATGCACCAAAGCTTCTTTGAACTATTCAGAAAACGGCAACTGGGTGGGTCGTGCGACATTCTCGGGTATCGCCATGGGGGCAGGCGCCTCCTTCGTCATCAATAATATTGCATATGTAGGGACCGGGATCAACCCGCTGATACCCCATACCAAGTTGCAAACCATGTTTAGCTATACGGCTGCTACCATCCCCAATAAAGCTTCCGGCTATGACAGCGCCTATGGTTCATGGGCACAGGTGGGAGCCTTCCCCGGTCAGGGCCGCAGCGATGCTGTCGGGTTCACCATCGGGAGTACCGGTTATCTCGGCTCTGGCCTGGCCAACGACGGCGCTACCGCCCTGGCCGACTTTTATTCCTATAATGCAGGCGCCAATACCTGGACGGAGATCGATTCCATCCATAATGCCGACTCATCCTATCCCCGTTATGACGCCGTGGCTTTCGGCTTCGATACGACAGCCTACGTGCTGACCGGCACAAATAATCTTTATTACTTTTCCGATATCTGGAGGTATAGCCCCAGCACCAATACCTGGATACAGCAGGTTAATCCTCCCAGCCCGTTCTCTCCCCGCTCCGGAGCCGTCAGTTGGGTCTACAAGAACCAAGGCTATATCGTCACCGGTTATACCCCGGGTTCCTCAACGGCCACTGGAAACCTTTGTTATGACTTCTGGCGTTTTACCCCCGGCAGCGATACGTCGACCCAAGGCTGGTACAGGCTGCGGGATATCTATAATACCAGCGGCGAATCATATGATGACAGCTATACGGACATCGAACGTACCGGGGGCAACGGCTTCCTCATCCTGGGACAAGCCAGCGGGGACAAGGCTTATATCACCCTCGGCTCCGCCAACGGCGTCGACGGCACCTTTACCTGGGAATACACTTTTTCCACGGACCTCTGGAATGAAAAGACGCCTTATGAAGGCACTGCCAGGACCGGCGCCTGCAGCTGGACCCTTACCGGCAGCGTCCCGTCAACCGCAGGCGTAGCCTCGACAAGGGGCTTCGTAGCCACCGGGCTCAACCAGGGTTCTACCGCCGCCTTCTCGGATTGCGAAGAATTCTTCCCGAACCAGGTCTATAACCAGTACGATTAGCATTATAATTCCAATTTATCCGTCAAAATGGCGCGCGGCAAGTGAATATAGCGTACCATTGTGTGTAATAACGCATTGGGGATTACCCATCGGATCGATTAAGTACGCACAAATGTGATAAATTATGAGTGAAGGAAAGTTTTTGATGCTTTGGACGAAATATTTGCCCGCTATCAGGATACTGCTGAAAAAGGCAGTGACTGAAAAACAGCAGATCACCCTTAGCAAAATGGAACTGCAATCCATAGATAACCGGAAGAATGTCAATTTCTCCTTCGACCTGGAGATCTTCAACGGAAAAGTAGAGAACAGTATGATGGTCCCGCAAATGGGCAAAGACCTCTTCAGCGTATTGAATGGCGATCCAATCGTCAGAAAGTTTATGCTGGATAAAAAGATCAACATCCACATGACCAGGGCTTCCTTAATAACATTCGAGTGCAGTATACCGGATACGGTTACTCCGTCCTGAGGCTCTTTACCGGGTTCGCCCGGGCCGCCCGGATAGCCTGGATACTCACCGTCGCCACCGCAATTCCCAGCGCAGTCAGGCCCGCCAGCCCAAAGACCCGGGCATGTACCTGCACATGATACGCGAAATCCGCCAGCCACCGATGCATGCCATACCAGGCCTGTCCGTTTTGCCGCTTCCTTGTCACTAGCCGAAAGTATGCATTTTGCATACTTTGACCGCAGATAGTTCCCTTTCCTATTCGACCCCATCGGCTTATTCCCTTTCCTCACCCCCCGCCTCAGCCTTCCCGCCCTAAGCCCACTTCGCCTTTAACCGTGCACGCCCTCCGGCCGTATGCCCGGACACTGCATAATAGAGAATGTAGACATAACAGGGAAGGATACAAACGCAGTAAGCAACCTTGTTCGGCAGATGAACATCGTCCTTCAATCCCCCGTACAACAGCGGCAGCAACGCACCCCCCGCTATCCCCATGACCAGCAGGGCCGAAGCGATTTTGGTGAACTTACCCAACCCTTCCAGGGCCAGCGGCCAAATGGCAGGCCACATCAGGGAGTTCGCCAGGCCCAGCAAGGCAATGAAGAGGATGGCGACATATCCGGTCGAGAAGAGGATGCCCACGCCGAAGACAAGGCCCAGAATAGCGCATATCCTTAGCGCGGTAGACTGGCTCAGCCATCGGGGGATAGCGATAATCCCGACAACATATCCCACCAGCATAGCCACCAGCGTAAAAGCAGTAAAATATTTGGTTTGATCCAGCGGGAGGCCCATAGCCTTTCCAAAAGTACCTATTCCATCTCCCGCCAGCACTTCCACTCCCACGTACAGAAAGATACACAGTACACCCAACAGGAGATGGGGATATTGGAAGACACTGCTCTTTTCAACGCTGCCAGCGATCGCATCACCCCCACTTCCTGCAGCCGCCTCCTCTTTGATCTCCGGCAGTGACGACATCTTGATAGCTATGGAAAGGATCACGAGGACTCCCGCCATGACGAGATAAGGGACAATGACCCTGCCGGCCAACGCGTTCAGAATAGCTTCGCGCTGAACGGGATCGGTGCTGGTATGGACCTGGGTTTCGAGGGAACTGGCATTCTTGAGCACAATTGAACCTATAATGATCGGGCTTAACACCCCGGCCACCTTATTACAGATGCCCATGATGCTGATCCGCTTGGCGGCACTGTTCAGGGGCCCCAGGATAGTAATATAAGGATTGGAAGCCGTCTGCAGGAGGGAAAGGCCCATGCCCTGCACAAACAACCCGACCAGGAAAAGCGCAAAATTGCGGGTGGAGGCGGCAGGAATGAAGACCAGGGAACCCAGCGCCATCACAAACAGGCCCAGGGCCATCCCATTCTTATAGCCGGTCTTTTGCAGGATCATCGCGCTGGGAATGGCGAGGAAAAAATAGGCGATGTAAAACGCAAAGGTCACAAAGAAAGCCTGTAGGTCCGTGTGCAGCTCACATGCCAGCTTCAGGAAGGGGATCAGTGTCCCGTTCAGCCAGGTCACAAAGCCAAAGATAAAGAACAGCATACCGATGATAAAGAGGGCATTTCCGCGGCGGGGGGCAGTAGTTGTTGTAGTCATATCTGATATTAGTGCCCAATATAAAGAATAAAATAAGGCCACCCCAAAAATGGCGTGGCCTTGACCCTTAAAACAACCTGTCGCAATCATTAAGTACGATGAAACAACGACTATATTTCTAGTGCTGCTATATTTTTTCTTTGCCTATTGTCGCGCCCTTCATCACCGCTCTTCGTCTTTTACCAGCGCCTTACATAGTAATTAGTATGACCACCAGGTAGTAATGTAACTACAAAAACGATATTTTTTGGCTTTTTGTATAAAAAGTAGAAAAAAAATCAATAAAAGGTCAACCAGTCTGCAGCGTATGCCCTTGGAAGATAGGTTATGCTCCTGTAGGTCGACATGCCCCTGAAAGTCGGCCCCGTGGCGACACCTCACGCCATCACTGTTTATCGGCTGATCGTAAAGTTTGCCGATTCATTCCGGATGTCATCGACCTTCGATTGACTGATCGCTAAAGCACCATGCGCCTCACGAGAGATAAACAATCCGTATTTACCTTTTACCGCAATGCCATAGGTAGTGATCCTAATGTTTTGCAAGGTGGCATTTGTCAGCGCCCCCACGTTCCCGTCTGTATTTTTAGCGACCACGCTCAGGCCATTGGACAAACTGTTCTCGATGGTTAAGTTATCCAGTTCGATCCCGGAAATGCTGCGCTTGTCCAGGCATATTTCCACAGCGGCGCGCCAGTCCCACTCGTGATCGAAACCACCGCTATTTGTAATATAGCAGTCCCGGATCACCGTGGTGCCGCTGAAGTTATTATTGATGCTTTTATCCCGGCTCGCCGTAGGGAAAGTAGTGCTGATCAGGATCGCCGAACCCGCTGAGATATCGGTAAACAAACAATCCTTGATGGCATTACTATCTCCGCCATAGATGGCCGCGCCGTTGGCGAGGTAAGGCAGTTGCGCCGTAGAATGGATAACCAGGTTATACCCTGGCGAAAATTCCTGCTTTTTATAAACGGTCGGCCACATGGCAAAACAATCATCGCCCGTACCCCGTGCCGTGCAATCCCTGATAGTAGAATGGGCCATGCCGACACAAAAATTGATGCCATCGGCCAGGGTATTCCTCATCCGGCAACCGGTAACGGTCAGGTGGCTGGAGTTTTCGATCCACATGCCCACTTTAGTGTGTTCGATCCAGAGACGTGAAATGGTGGAGCTTTCCCCGTAGGAGCCGGTAATGCCGTCATTGCTTTCCTTGTCGCTCCTGTAATTCAGCCGGCCGGTGATCGCAAAATCCGATAAATGAATATCGCTGCCCGTCCCTATCAGTCTTATCCTTTTGTCGACAGCGGTGTACGACTTCTCATCTCCTGTCAGTTCTGAATACCACATGCCTGCCCCCTGTATGCTGACATGGGCCGGAATGACGATATCCCCGGTAATGATAAAAGTCCCTGCGGGGATCCAGACCGTCTGGCCGGTCTTCGCGGCGGCATCGATACAATTCCTGAACGCCATAGTATAGTCTCCCATTGAACCGGCTCCGCCAAAGCGTACTTCTGCCACAGACACTGACCCCGCCGGCGCGACACCCGGCGGCCCCACCTTTTCCAAATCAACCAGGTCGATGATACAATAACCGGCATGATCCTCAGGGCCATCATCCCGTTGTATCCGGATCACATCCCCTTTTTGGATGGGCAGGTCTTTTAATCGTACTTCATCGTAAAAGTGCCGCGGTTTACCGGAATCCGGGTCATTGCTGAAAGGGTATTTCCCATACAGCCAGGCATAGTGCGAGCTGATCTTCTTGTCCTGTATCAACTTTCCGTTTTGATAGATCCCCAGCGTTGAGTTGGTCCCGTTACCCCTCTGATCGTCAGGAAGGCTGAACCGGATCACCATACTGTTGGCCTCCGCCGTCGCGGCGAATTCGACATATTGGCTTTTTGCGCTGAGCTTTACACATCGCTGCCCGGATGATTCCGTTTCGACCCGGTAAGGCCCATAGGCAGGGCCCAGGATGGCTCCTGTGGTCCGCATCTGCTCCGCCTCATAGGTGGTCCAGGGGACCGCTGCGCCGGGAGGCTCCTGCGCCAGGACAGTTGCCAAATGAAATACACCGATGATAATGGCGAATATCTGCTTTGTGATCATAACAGATCAAAAATATCGTATTTTTAGCCCGATTTCAAACCCCTTATATGCGACCCTTTTTTATCTATCCGTGTATCTTGTTATCGACAACCCTATCCCTGGTCAGTTGTGTCAGCACCGGGAAATTCAAAGACATGCAGCAACAGGCGCAAAAAAACGACTCGCTCTACACCTGGGCCATGCATACCCTGAAAACCTCCCAGGACGATAACGATAAGCTAAATAAGCAAAATTCATCCCTGCAAAACCAGTTGAACAGCGCAAACACGCTATTGACCGCCTCCAACGAAAACAATACCCAATTGAGAAGGCAATTGCAGGACCTGTCGGCCCTCAGCAACGCCCAGGCAGAGAGTATAAAGAACTCCCTGGACAACATGAGCGCTAAAGATATCTACCTCATAGATCTTAGATCGGCCCTGTCCCACCGTGATTCGGTCAACCTGGCCGCACTGATGGAACTGAAGATGGCCCTGGGTAGCTTCAGCGACCAGGATGTCAATATTACACTGGAAAAAGGCACCCTCTCCGTCGGTCTGTCGGATTCGCTGCTCTTCGGCAACGATAGCAGTTATGTACTGACCGGTAAGGCAAAAACGGTAATAGGCAGGCTCGCCAGGGTATTCCGCGATCAGCCCGCTCTGGAATTCATGGTCGAAGGGCATGCTGACAGCGTACATATGGATAGCCCGCATACCGATAGCCTGCATACGGATAGCCTGCATACCGACAGTGTGCGTACGGACAGTGTAAGTGTATCCTCTATCCCCGGCGTGTTGCCGGACAATTGGGGCCTCAGCGTCAAACGTGCGACGGCCGTGGTACACATGCTGCAGGATCAATACAATATAGCCCCTACCCGGATGACAGCGGCCGGTCGGAGTACCCCTGATCGTAACACCAGGATCGTCATTTTCCCGCAACTCGACCCCTTGCTGCGCGTCCTTGAACACAAGCAAGGCGCCCCCGCACCTCCCGCTCCGGCAACCCCCGCTCCCACCCCACCAGCAACCTCGCCCGCACCCGCGTCAACCACACCCGCCGCCCCGGTCCCACCACCCACTACTCCGCCCGCAAGCTCTTAACCGGATTGGCAGTCGCCGTCTTCAGGCATTGCACGGCAATCAGTGCGAAGGCCATCAGGAAAATCAACGCTCCTACTATTGCATAAGGCACAATATCCTGGTTAACCCTGTAGGCATAATTTTCCAGCCATTTATTCGTCACGACATACGCCAGCGGCCACGCAATGAGATTGGCCAGCACGATCAGCCCTACATAGTCCTGCAGGAACAACCGGATGATATCGACCAGGCCGGCGCCCAGCACCTTGCGCACAGCCATTTCCTTGTTACGTTTGGCCAGCGTAAAGGCAACGATGCCGAAAATACCCAGGAAGACGATCAGCAGGTTGAGCCCGGTGGCGATCCCGGCCGCTTTCTTCAATTGCAGGTCCGATCGGTATAAGGTTGCGAACCGGTCATCCATAAAATTAAATTCGAAGGGCGCCGTGGGCGACAGTTCCTTCCATTGCGCTTTTACCTGGCTCACGGCCTGGGAAATATCCGGCGAATTCAGCTTCAACGTCAGATACCGGAAACTCTTGGAATCCCTTACATGTGTAAATACCAATGGCTCGATGGCATGCTGTAACCCCGAATAATGAAAATCCTTGACGACACCCGTCACGGTCACCTGGCCCCGACCGTCAGGTAGTTGGATGATCGCCCCTGCCGCCTTGCCCGGGGTCAGTCCTACCGCTTTGGCGGCGCTCTCATTCAAGACAACTCGTCCCGGCAGATAAGAGGTATGAGAAGAGAAAAAAGAACCTTCGGTGACCTGAAGGCCAAAAGTCGTAGCGAAATCTTCATCCGCCATGATCATTTCCAGAGACAGTCGCTGGTTGCCGGCCTTGGCCAGGGACATGAGGTCATACGTCATGGGCGGCGTGCGGTCGGGCACTTCCCACGACAGGCTGGCTGCCTTGACCACGGGTAACCGCAACAGCCCGTTTTTGATCCCTTCCATCCGGGCTACCCCGACCGAATCCCACTGTTTGGGATATGCGTCGATCACCAGCAGTTGTTCCTTATCATAACCCAGGTCTTTACTGAACACATAATAGACCTGTTTATTCACATTCAGCGTACTGATAAAAACCCCAATCGCCAAAGACAACTGCACGACCAGCAATGTTTTCCTCAGCCCCTGTCCTCCCTTTGCCCCGCCAATCTTCCCCTTTACGGATTGGGCCACGCCATATCGGCTCAGTACAAACGCCGGGTAAATGCCGGCCAGCGATCCGACTATCACGACCCCTGCTAAAAACAGCCCGATCCCGGCAAAAGAAAAATTGGTCACAGCCGGCAGGTGGGTATCCAACACCTGGTCGAAAACCGGTATCAATAGCTGGTACAACGCCACCGAGATCAGCGCCGCCAGC
>Ga0302227_10002446_pt1 | contig 12762 bp, 18 predicted proteins | sample II_Palsa_N1_1_FD_193525 | JGI IMG/M metagenome (GOLD analysis project Ga0302227, IMG submission 193525) | Peat permafrost microbial communities from Stordalen Mire near Abisko, Sweden - II_Palsa_N1_1 | ecosystem: Environmental > Terrestrial > Soil > Palsa > Peat permafrost | place: Sweden...
AAAAAAAATCTTTTTTATTAGCTTACCTATTATCCTTCACGCGTTTTTCCTGCAGAAACCTATCTGATCTCTCTGGCTGTGACCTCGACATTCCTCGCCGTGTCGTATTTCCAGTCGGGCACCGGAGTTGTCTACATGTACCCGTGCAACTTTGCCAGTGGCGCCTACTGCACGCTCTCCAGCCCTACAACACTATCAGCTCCACCCACCAACGCGGTCACCTTTGGATATGCCGTTGCGGCTTTCAACAACTTGCTGGCTGTTTCCGACAGTGGCTCCAATGGTACGTTGTTGTGGTGCGACGTTACTGAGCTCTGTGCTTGGACAGTTTTCTACGTCCTGGAGTGTTCTGCATACAACACGTGCGCGTACCAGACGGCAATCGCCCATGATCCTTCCATAACCGGTGATGGTAATGTCAAAACGCAAATATTTTTGTTCTGGGGCTCATCGTTTTCCATTTGTCAGGCTTCGGCATGAGCGTCGCCATCAACGACCAGCTGGAAAACTTTGTCATCGGTGCCCCGCTGTATTCAAGTGACCAAGGCCAGGCGTACGTGTATGGTTGCGCCTACGACGGACCGGGCCTCTGGGAGAACGTATTGGCGTGTTACACACCGTCCGCCACGGCATCGTACACGCCATCGGTCACCGCGTCCTTCACCGTCTCGGAAACCTATTCCTACACTGCATCAGCGACCATCTCTGCCACTGGCTCTTACACCCAGACCTACACTGCGTCGGCCACCCAGTCGCTCACTGTCTCAAACACCAAGTCGGCCACCAAATCGTACACGCAGTCCAAGACGCACTCGGCCACCCACTCGGCCACCCAATCAGACACGTTTTCGTACACCGACTCTGCCACCGCATCGTACACCGAGTCGGCCACTGAGTCGCTCACCGAGTCGGCCACGGCCTCGTTCACCGAGTCGGCCACTGCCTCGTACACCGAGTCGGCCACTGAATCATTCACGGAATCCGTCACTAACTCGTTCACCGAATCGGCCACCGAGTCGTACACGGCCTCGCTTACCGAGTCTGCGACAGAGAGCTTTACCGAGTCTGCGACAGAGTCGTTTACAGAATCGGCCACCGAGTCTGCGACTGGCTCGCGCACCCACTCGGCCACTGCGTCGTTCACGCACTCGTACACCAGGTCATATTCGGGCTCGTACACCAAGTCTGCTACGGTCTCGTTGACCAAGTCTGCCACGGGCTCGTACACACAGCCTGCTACTATCTCTGCCACGGACTCGTACACGGAGCCCGCGACTATCTCTGCCACGGAATCGCTCACCGAGTCGGTCACAGCGAGTGCGACCCAGTCGGCCACAGCAAGTGCAACCGCATCGGCCTCAGCGAGTGCTACCGGGTCGTTTACATCCACGCCGACCCCCGTCGCAACTTTGCCTGTGTCCACCGAACCGGCATCGTCTCCCTCGCCCACCGAGGTTGGATCTCCGACCGAGGCCGCATCGTCCCCTTCGCCATCTGAGCCAGCGTCCACGTCTGCCCCCTCGCAGGAGCCGTCGTCCTCTTCGCCTACTGAGGTTGCATCGTCTCCCTCGCCCACCTTGGCTGGATCGACAGCGTCACCGACGGGAACATCGCCTCAAGGATCAACAACGCCCGCGCCAACTGAAACTGGAGCGCCGTCTACTGCTCCATCGCCTACTACTGGACAAGTCCCGAGTGTGTCGCCTACTGGAGTTGCGCCGACTGGATCGTCGCAAGCCCCGACAGCGCCCACGGTATCGCCGACTGAAACGACGCCCACGGTATCGCCGACTGAAACGACGCCCACGGTATCGCCGACTGAAACGACGCCCTCAGTGTCACCGACTGAAAACACCCCCTCGCCGTCTGTGCCATCGGGCACTTCGCAAGGACCGACGACTCCCTCGCCGACTGAAGCATCTACATCGCCCAGCCCGACATCGCCTGGAGCGACGGCCACGCCTGCTCTGCCATCGGCGTCCGTGCCAGGAACGCCTTCTGTGCCACCTGGATCCACGACTGTGCCGTCCACGCCTGCGCCAAACGGAACGAATAAGCCCTCGACGACTCCTTCTAGCGGTGGAACGGGATCCCCCACCGTCGTTGCTGCTGAGCCCACGCCAACTAGTTCGCCTGCTCCGGTGATGGTTGCTGGTAACGCGAATAGCGATTCTCAAGCGGTAATAAACAATATATCTTTTTCAATTCCATTTGCTGAAAATAAATAAATGAAAAACTAATAGGTCATTATCGGCGTGACGGTTGGTGTCGTGGCTGGACTTACCATTATTGTCCTTGGTGTTGTTTTCTACATTGTCCGCAAGGGCCGCAAGGACCGCGAGCAGGATGACTATGGTATTTAATTTTCTTGTCATCGTTTCCCTTATCTCCTTTTATTCCAGAGAATACCTTTATGAACACCACGACGTTCTCAAGCCCCAACTTTGTCTTCCGCGGCAACAGCAAGAGCACAGGCCTCAACGCCGAAAAGCGCATTACCGAGCTCTTTTCAGTACGACACCTTTCGGTTTTTTTTAATTATTATTTCAATGTTGACACTATTATTAATTACAGCTGGGCTACACCCCGTCTTCAGGCGATATCTAAGTCTTGTCCGGAGCACCCTGAACAACTCTCCGCATCCTTTTATTTTCTTTTGTTCCAGCATTCATGCTTTATTTTTTCAAATGTGCCTTTTTTTAATTCCGAGCGATTGCTGCTGCCGTAATTTTCTCCTGTACTCCTGTGACTCCTATGATCAGTGCTCGTCTTTCTTTCATGTATTGTGAGTCTGCTTGAAAACATTTTTGAGTAAACCAGAGCAGTTGGATTAAATAACAACTCTGCATACACGAGTACAAATTCCTAGGACGTTTGCTTGATTGAGGAGCTCCTTGCGATGAGAGAAAATGCGGCGATGGCGATAGACAGTATTGTCGCGATAAAGGCGAAAAGGATCCGTATGCTGCTGACAGGAGACGGTGCAGCTGCTGCTTCGGTTGCGAAAACCATCTGCGCCCTCAACCGGTACGCCTCCAGCTCAGAGATGCTTTCGGAAAGACGGCCCATGAGGTTGAACAGCGACACGACCTCGTTGCGCCGGAGGTCATAGTCAACGTTGCTATGGCCATCGTCAAACGAGAATAATATCTTGAGTGCCGTCCCAAGGCCTTGGATTTGCACCTTGCCCCACTAACGAAAAGACAAAATAAATAAAATATCCTGGCATTTAAATTTTGCGGGTATTACCAGTCTGCACTTCTCACAGCCCACGCAGTCCATGATACGCGAGATGTTTCGAAAGTGCACCTTAAATTCGTTCTTGATCACGAGCTTTTCCGACGAGTTGAACAGGGTCGACTCGTCAAAGGTCATCGGGCACGAGTTTGTGAGCGTGGTGAGTTGGTGCACGAGGCTGGCGGCTTGTGCGTCCTCTGCCGGCTTGCCTGTGGTCAAGTCGTACGAGTCCACATAGTGCGACACCTTGGAGATGGCCCGCAGGACGACGTTGTACACAAAGTAGAGGTTCTTGAGCCGGCTTTCGTGGGCGCCGAGCATTTGCGAAAACAGCGAATCGTTATTGATAAACGCCTGTGCTTCCCTGTCGTAGTAGCGGCTGGCGAGGTGAGCTGAAATGGACGATTGCAGGCCTGGTTCTTTCGTTTAGGCCCGTCGTGCTCCCAAGTAAAAAATCTATACCAGAGAGCAGACGGTAAAACACACGCTCCTCAGTGCAAGTGAACGAGCCGTCCATTAGGTCGCCGGACGACGGCTGGAAGCAGTTCTCCTGGTAGATGGTCTTCCATATCCGTTGTGCCGATGGTCCGCCGTATCCTGTGTACGCCTCGGGGTTTCGGATCAGGTCCACGTAGTGGCAGTCTAATAAAGAAACAAACGTAAAATACCAGAGCTTGACACAGTAGTTAATTATATACCTGGTCCCGCATCGCTCTCGCTAAAGCAAAAGTCCTTCTCGCTCGACTGGCAGTTTTTCACGAGCGGAAGGCCCTGGTTGCCGAAATCGACTGCGCTCAGCACCGACTCGTCCTTTTCGCGCAGCCCAGCGGGGACATCATCCTATGGCGGTGGTGGGGTTGGTGATAAACGTGGGTAAAGCCTACGTGCCTCGGAACACTCTTGAACCGAGCAGTCGCGCAAGTGGCACTGCGAGTCATCGGGCCAGAAGGGGCATCCAGCATCGAGGTTGACCTATCGTCCACTTTCGTTGTAAGCCTACTTCACTTGCATTTGGAGGCGTCGTACCTTGTAGTGTCTGAAAAACGTCGTCTCGAGCAGCTCCAGCAGCACCGGCCCCAGGCTCCTGTTGATGTCCTCCACCGTCTGGTAGTCGCAACAGCAGTCCTGAACAGGCCCCGTCAGGTCCTAACCAGGGCAGCAGCAACGTTGCTTAGCCCCCCTCCAAAAAAAAACCCAAAGGACACAAGCAAGTTTCATGACTCACCACGCAAACGCACACGTCGCTCGCCGTTGCGGTCAGTGCCGGTGCCCCTCCAGCCACGGCCGCCCCGTCGACGACGACGGCGACGCCGGCCACCACGAGGAACACTGTGGCAAGCAGCAGCAGCGGCGGCAGCAGCAGCAGCACGTTGAGCCGCAACGAGGCCGCAGTCCTTGTGTGCATCACGGGGATTGCACTCGATGTAAATATGGGCGCATTATTTCTTTCAGCAACTTCGGAGTGAAAAAACCAATGAGTGTCGTCAAGATTACCGCGGCCGGAGCGGAAAAGGTCGCTGCCAACATCTGTACGCCGTTCTGTTGCTCTTCCCCTTTTTTTAGAAAAATAAAAGACGCAAAGCTCGAGTACCAGAGCTTTCCTTCGCTGTCCAACAAGGACCGTGTCGCCAGGAGCTTTCTCAAAGGTGCGCTCCGTCTATTAGTTCGATCGGATGCGAAAGCCAAGCCTAATAAAAACAAACAGCCCATCCCCCGCCAGCGGAACCGGCGACGTACGTGGTAAGTTACCTTGCACTGTTGATGGCGACGACAACTTACTGCAATTACGTAGGTCCCCACGAGCGGAAACCTGGGCATCAGCATCGCCGCTGCCGTCGTGCCCAAGGGCCACAAGGTCGTCGTGGTCGTGCCCGAGAAGACGTCGATCGACAAGATCAACGTGCTAAAGTCGTTTGGTGCCGACATTTACCGCACGGGCAATCGTGCCCTGCTGGTGGGCGAAGCGGACGAGGACTCGTTTGTGGGGCTGGCCAAGAAGCTGGCCGAGAAGATCCCCAACGCGATCCTGGTGGACGAGTTCTCTGGCGGCTTCAACGCCGACGTGCACTACAACGAGACGGCCGAGGAGATCCTCCAGGCCTTCAGCGGCAGCAGCGTTGACCTGGTCGTGATCCCCGTGGAGAGCGCCGGCACCCTCGTTGGCGTGGCCAGAAAGCTCAAGGAGAAGATGCCACAGGCAAAGGTTATTGCGGTGGACGCGCGTGGATCGGCCCTGTCCAAGCCAGAGCGCACACCCGATGTGGGACAGTACAAGATGGAGGCCATCGGCAACGCGTTTATCCCGGCCCTCCTCAGCAGTGCGCCGCAAGACCTTGTCCCACATTGGCGCGTCGTCACCGACAAGGAGGCCTTTGGTGCCGCTCGTGCCCTCGGCAAGCAAGCGGGCCTCATGGTCGGCAGCAGTTCCGGTGCGGCGTTTGCTGCTGCGCTCAAGGAGGTCGAGGCGATTGGACTGGCCCCGGGCAAGAACGTCGTCGTCCTGTTCAACGACAGCGCTGCCAACTACGCCTCGACCCTGCTCAAGTAAATGCATACATTGTTTTTTTTTTTTTTTTTTGTATTTAATAATTTCTATGCCCCAGTGAGACTTGGCTGCAACAGAACAGCCTCCTCCCCAAGAACAAGGCCAACGCCGACCGATACAAGGGCGCCGCCGTTGCCGAACTCAACCTGCCCACGCCCACGTCCATCCTGCCCGACACGCTCGTTCCCGAAGCCATTGCGATCATGGAGCGGGACGATTTTGACAATCTTCCAAGTGCGTATTTTTTTTCTTTCTTTCTTTGTTTGCGTTACATTGATTTCTTGTTTTGTTTTGTTTTTCTGTGCGCGCAGTCCTGCACAACAAAAAGCTCGTCGGATACGTCACCCTGAACGATCTGCGCCAAGTCGACGGCGAGGGCAAGGACATCAAGACGGTCGATCGCACGATGCACCACTTTAACAAGTTTGAAAAGCTGCAGGTGATCACGCCCGAGACGCCCCTGACCGAGCTGGACGAGTTCTTTGAGCGCCACCCCGTCGCCTTTGTGACCGACTCGGAGGCCAAGTGGTGCCTGGGCGTCGTCACAAAGATCGACCTCGTCTCGTACCTCGAGAAGCGCGGATGAATTTCTTTTTTTTTTTTTTTTTCCCTCGGAGCTGTTGTATTTGACCCTGAAGCATTTATAATTTTTTTTGAAAATTATCCCAGGTACATTTTGAAATAGACGGATAATCTTTTTCATGTTGGAGCGGCTAGTGCGAACCAAGTGAAAAGAAAACGAGCAACACGAAAAGAAAAAAAAGGATGAATTTTTTGTTTCTCAGCCTGGGCATGACATCGACCATCCACGTGGGCTCCCGCAAGAGCGACCTTGCGCTCGTTCAGACGCGGCATGTGTGCTCGGCGCTCGAGGCCCACTGGCCGGGCGTGACGTGTGCGGTTGCGACGATGGAGACGGTGGGCGACAAGGTGCTGGACCGCGCGCTGCAGAAGATCGGCGACAAGGACCTGTGGACCAAGGAGCTGGACGTGGCGCTGGCCCGTGGCGACGTCGCCTTTGTCGTGCACTCGCTCAAGGACCTGCCCACGGTGCTTCCACACGGCTTTGTCATTGGCGCAGTGCTGCAGCGCGAGGACCCGCGCGACGCCGTCGTGTTCCACCCAAAGTACAAGGACGGGGAGGCATCCCTCGCCACGTTGCCGGACGGGGCCGTGTTGGGCACAAGCTCGCTCCGTCGTGCGGCCCAGCTCGCGCGGGCTTTCCCCAAGCTCAAGTGCGAGGTCGTGCGCGGCAACCTCAACACGAGGCTGCGCAAGCTGGACGAGGACGGCTCCAGGTACGACGCCCTCGTGCTGGCCGCGGCAGGGCTCAAGCGGCTCGGGTGGCACCAGCGCATTGGGCAGATTATCGACAAGGAGGTCAGCCTGTACGCCGTCGGACAGGGTGCGCTCGCGGTCGAGTGCCGCGCCGATGACACGGAGACGATCGAGAGGCTCAAACCGCTGGTGCACGTACCAACACTCCTGGCAACAGAGGCAGAGAGGGCGTTCCTGCGTAAACTGGAGGGAGGGTGCAGTGTGCCTGCGGGCGTCTACACGCACTACAACGCCGAGGCGGGAACACTCGACTTTGAGGTAAAAACAAAAAAACTACTATTTAATAATCGTAACGCGATTTCATTTCCTTATTAGGCCGATGTGTTTAGCCTGGATGGGAGTGAACGTGTCCACCATGCCGTCGCCAATGCCGCCTGCACGACAGTGGAAGAGGCGCAGGTCATCGGTCACGCCGTCGCAGTGCACCTACTAGCTCATGGAGCGGACAAGATTCTGCTTGCCATTCGCTCTCTGTCTGCATAGTTTTTTGTTTGGTTGGTTGTCTGTACACTGTTTTTCTCTACTACTACTGGTCGCCGACGGTTTCAGGTTTGAGGAGAGAGTCTAGGTGCTGGAGGATCGGGATGACACGCGGCTTGGCGGCCTCGGGCTGCAGGTGATCGCGGAATGGCTTGCGGATTGACTCGGCAACCTTGGCAGAGAGGAAATCCTTGAGCTGCGGAGGGGGCAGCTGAAGCATCATGTCAAAGCTGGCCGGTTGTGTTTTCTGTCGTGGCACAAGTTTACAAATAAATAAGAAAAGGCATTTATAGCGATTTGCATACCACACAGTAGCGAATAAAGCCCTCCCAAAGCGGCTTGATATCCCAGATGCGGTGGCCTTGCTCATCGCGTTTATTGACCTAAAATCAGATCAAATAAACGCAAGAGAAGGGGGGAAAAAAGGAATTTTACCACTCGAGCAACAAAGGTCAGCAGGAACGGGCGTTGCTTTGGAAACTTGTCGTGGCACTGAAGGATCTGCAGAAGAATTGCTCAATTTTTTATTGGTACAATTAAAATAAATTACAAGCCACATGAACAGGTTGGGCAAGATCGGCAAGTCAAACAGATTCTGCAGTGTGACGGTGGCAACCTCCTGCTTGTAGATCTGTGCCAGGTTTAGACAGTATTGGACGGCTGGAATAATAATGCCCTTTTTTTAGGCACATATTTTTTTTCTTTTTTTTTTTTTTTTGGATGTACCGTCCATGATCCCGCGGAACAGGTCCTTGTTCTTGTCAAAGTCGATACTCAGGATCGCCGTCAGCACGTCGGACGGGACCACTTGGCAGCGGCCTGAGCTGCTCAGGTCAGAAATCTTCTGGATCTAGAGTTTTGTTTTTTTTGTTTTGTTTTTGGTTTGTTGGCGATTACTTGAGCTAGATTTGTTAGCAATAGGCTCACAATATCAGTCATGGCGTCCTTGGGCATCTGGAGGATCTTGGGCAGGCTTTTGGCCATCTCTTCGCGATGCAACCCGGCCAGAATCGGCACAAGCAGACGCGGGTCAAGGTCGCGCTCGTAAAAGACCTTTTGAACGGCATCGACCAGTTGGCGCGATACTTTGGTACCTGTTGTATTTTGCGCTTTTAAGATGAATCCCTACTCTATTTATATATAAATATCACCTCGGTCGGTGATCAAGAACAGAATGCGCAAGATGAGGGTTTCTGCGCCGGGGGTAAAGTTGGCAATGTACTCGATCAACCCTGGACTTGCTGCCATTGCCTTGATCATTCCCGTGATCTACGTAGTTGAAGTGTCAAAAATGAGCATCTTTACTACACATTGAGGAATAAATACATACCACTGATCGCGTGTACCGCTGGACGTTTTCGGGGGATGCCACGTACGTGGTACCAAACCTGAAAGACTTTTTTAATGGCCAGCCCCAAAAAAATGAAAAGATACTCGTTCAAAAGCGACGGCTTTCGGACGCAATGGGACATAAACAGCTCCAAGTAACGCGCAACGTCCTCCTCGGTGACCTCCACTGCGGCGGCTTCGGTCGTAGTAGGCTCTTTCTTCACTACTTCCATGTCATCTGACACACTGTCTTCCATCGGTTCTGCCTCCTCTTCCTTCTTGACCAGCGCCTTTGGATCGGTGATCTTGTGCAAGTTGACCAGCGCAAATGCCTCCACCTGATTCGAAATGACGTTGTGGCCATGGAAGCTCCTGGCGGTAACGATGGCTGTGCCACGAATCGCTTTCTCTGCAATGCAAACATCAAGTCAAGGCACTAAGGGACAAGCACCTCACCTTCGTGGACGCATAATGACAGCAACAGGTCCAGGTATTCTGCTCGTACTGCGGGGCGGAACTCGATTACATCACGCAGCGTCCTGAACGCCGGACGGGTTGAGCTTTTTTTATGGAGGGGCATTAATACGAACGTTTTTTTTCTTTTTTTTTTTTACTTGGCCATTTTGCTCGTGCAGGCATCCTTCAAGAGGTTCATCAGACGGTCGTTGAGTTTCGGAATGTCCAAAAACACTTTGGTGAACGCCTTGCAGCAAGCAGTTTACAGCCAAACAGAAAACATAAAATGAAAAAGACATTACCTTGTCAGAGGGAGTGAGCTGATCGCCGATGCCAGAAATAAACTTGTGCAGGTAATCGTCGTATTGCTGCACCCGAGAATGTCATTTTATTTTTCAAAAGTGAAGAAAATAAACTACACACCTCGTTGTTGTGAATGAACTCTTCGTAGAGCCATGCGATGGCAACATCCAACCGTTCCTGGAGGTCGTCTTGGACATAGGTGAGCAGTTTCGTCGTCTAATAGGGAAAGAGCATCAATATTACTGCCTGTTTCTACGGGGCGTACCAGGTGTTCATCCATTTGCTTGGAAAAGTCGGCACCGATGATCTACGAGAAATGGGATGTCAAAAAGGTGAAAGTTGGGGGGATCATGAGCCGTACAGGAACGGCTGCTTTGACAAGGAGATAGCGCCACTGCTTGAGTTGGCCGTGCTGGTCCCATGATTCTGCGGCGCCAACAAGTCGCTCAAAGGCGGCCTTGAAGAGCTCAGTGCGCTCATCTGGGGAGTCGAGCGTGGGTGGCTTGAATTCGTACTTGGGCTTGGTTGGTTTCTTTGTATCAGGATGTGTGTTAAAAGTTAAGAAAAAATAACTACTTTCCGTGAACCAACCAGTTCAGGCTGCGCGGGGACCACTGGTGCGGCAATAACGGGCACCGCAGCCACTGCCTCGGTCTTGACCTGCGGTCTCCTTGGGTCGGCTACTGCTGCTGCTAGTGGCCGCATTGGATAAGCACCCGGTTGCATGGTGGGACCAGAGAATCGGAAGCTGGTAGGAACTGGAAGTCCCTGGGCAAACTGCGGCACTCGCTGGTAGATGGCGTCCAGATTCGGAGGGGGTGCGTGAAGTGGGGGGTAGTTTGGCAGGGCCATGCAAACAACGTCCGCAATCAGACGAGGGTGAAGCCTGGGCCAGTTGAATCCAGAGGCAAATCCAGTTGGGGGATACTGCTGCTGCTGCGGCGGCGGCGGCGGCGGCATTCCATTTGACGGCTGTTTGACCAGGGCAGCAGTAGGAGGGCCGCGGACTAGGGAAAAAAAGAGAGAGTTTTTTAGTTTTATTTGTATTGAGGAAAGCTCCAGTATATTTTGATTTTACAGCGTGGATCGCGCCCAGAGTCGGACGAAAGGACACGGCGGCGCTGGCTGCTGTGCTGACTGTCGTCAAAAGAGTGCTGGTAGTCTTGGTTCTGCACCTCGGAGGTATAGAGCCACGAATCGCGTGTGTCTTGTTCTATATTCACAGAAGAATGAATGTTCTTTTCCTTGAATAGTACTTTTTTTATTATCATACCTGTCTTGACTGGCGCGCCTCCATCGTCACGACGCCGAGCGGCGGGGAGCATCGAGAGGTCGTTCTCCATGTCGTCGTGCTTGCGCTTGCTGGCTGTCGCCTCGTCTGCATACTTTGGCACTTCTCTGCGCAGCTCGCGGTAGACCTGCGCCAACTGTGTTTTCCCCCCGAGCTCGTTCACGTCCAGCACCATTGTCTTTTCCGCTTGTTGGGTCTTTTAAAAAAAACCCAGCAGATTAGAGACTAGTTTGCTTTTGGGGAAAATTACAATCCATTTGAGCTTCAACATCGCGAGAAAGCCGAGCCGAACCGTGTGCAAAACAGATTTGAGTTGGCTGGCACCCAGCGAGGGCGGAGAAGCGACGAGGTCATGAAGTCCTATAGAAAAAAAAAACCATTGAGTGATACTTTCCAGTGGTGGTGGTGGTGGTGATGGTGGTACCGTCAATGACCTCGGCAGTGAGAAGAGGACGCGTTTTGGCGATGTGGGTGCACGCGTTGATCGCCGCCGTCAGATTGGTACTCGACATCTTTTCGTGCCTTAAACAGGCAAGGAGTGTACGGCGGTGCTGTGCGCCCTCCTCTTCGATACGGGACTTTACAAAAACCGGGTGGTTGTTTACGATCAAAGACGACGACGTGTCCTCCTAGGAGTTTTCCAGCATAAGCACACATAACAAGACAATCCTCGGTAGGTACCGATGCGGTGGGACCTGCGGGGCTCATAAACAGCACAAGGGACTGCAGAAATTTTATCGCCATTGTCCTCACGCCGTCATTGTTGTCGTACAGGTGCTTCAAGCAGTTGTCCTGATGACGCCCCAATGAGTACTAGCATCAACAATGCTGGTTGGTGTACCTTGATGGCGTTAATGTCCCTCCACACGTTGAAATTAGTCGGATGCCCGGACAGATCGAGTGCTCTGCACGTCCCCGCCCCGTTTAATAGCCGCCCGCAATAGTTGGTTCGCAAAGAAAACACGTACATTGTTCGATAGGCCGTTCCAAAGACAAAGTTGGCGGTCTGGATGCTCCGCTTCAACGCCACGCCGCTCACGTCCTCGTGCACGAGCATGTACAGCCTCCCCAGGACCGTTGGCAGCACTAGCGGACAGGTCAGGACACACGCACAGAGAAGAGGCGCCTTTACGTTACGTTCACCCTTTGCCTTGCACGCGTCCTCGATGAACTCGGCCACAAACTTGCGTGTGTCGGCCGCTTTGTCCGACTGGAAGTCCAGCACGGCGGCACAAAACTCAGGCAGGAGCTGCGGCGCCCTCTCCAGCAGCAGCACGCGCAGCTGTGTCAGCGCCGCCAGCTTGTCCTCGTTGTCCGCGGCCTGCTGGGCCCTCACGATCAAAGCCCAACCCTCCGCGGCCATATTAATAAAATGTCCAATCTAAGTGCACGTCTGGTCACCACGAAAACAGGCGAGGTTCGCAGACCACGCACGGCCTTCTCCGTCTAACTAAACACCCCAATGTCGAACGGAAACAGACCAAGGTCGAGAAGGTCCGTGTGTCGCGCTACCGTGCCGGCAAAGTGCCCGAGTTCAAGGGTGCGGATGAGGACGACAAGTTTGTCAAGCCTGCGGTGGTCCCCGGCAATAAGACGACGACGACGACGTCGACAACGGTGGTGGTCGCAAAGGCACCCGGAGGACAGCAGCAGCAGCAGCAGCAGGTGGCGGTGTTTTCAGAGGAGGACGTGCAAAAGGACGCTCGTTTGCGGCGTTTGATGCAGAACAGGCGAGATGTCTTTGAAGGTAAGTGGTGTGCGCCTCTTCTTCCTCTCCCAAACG
>Ga0302227_10002450_pt1 | contig 12752 bp, 9 predicted proteins | sample II_Palsa_N1_1_FD_193525 | JGI IMG/M metagenome (GOLD analysis project Ga0302227, IMG submission 193525) | Peat permafrost microbial communities from Stordalen Mire near Abisko, Sweden - II_Palsa_N1_1 | ecosystem: Environmental > Terrestrial > Soil > Palsa > Peat permafrost | place: Sweden...
GACTGGCACGCACTCACCACGCATTACGAAGACACCAGCTCCATCGCCGAAAATACGCTGCAAGTCGCGATCGACTGGCTCTCCGTCGGCCTCGACCCCAAAAAATCCACACTGTTCATCCAGTCCAGCGTTCTCCAGCACGCCGAACTGCACGTGCTGCTCTCGATGATCACCCCGCTCAGTTGGCTCGAACGCGTCCCCACCTACAAAGAGCAAATCGAAAATCTCAAAGGCCGCGACCTCGGCACCTACGGTTTTCTAGGCTATCCGCTGCTTCAATCCGCAGATATCGTTTTGTACGGAGCACCAAATCAAGACTTGCTCGTGCCAGTGGGCGAGGACCAAGCCCCGCACGTCGAACTGACCCGCGAAGTCGTCCGTAAATTCAATACGAACTTCGGACTTTCAGTCGCCGGGAGCTTAAAAGATAAGGATCGCCACTCAGCCGTATCGGGAATCGCAGGCGTACTACGGACAGACGAGCTGAATCTACAGTTATCCGAATATCCGATTTCGATGGAGCGTTGGGCGCGGTGGAAGGCAGCCTTGGGGCACCGAATTATGGAGATTGGATTCGATAACGCGGGCCATCTTATTTGGGAAACGAACTTGGGATTAAGGCCCGACGACATACAGCTTCTTAGCGTTCTCCAGGAACCCGCATACATTGCGACTGAAACTCCGCGCCTCCCCGGTCTCGACGGTCGCCGCATGGCCAAATCCTACGGCAACGCCATCTGGCTCAGCGATCCCCCTGACGAAATCCGCGCCAAGACCCGCAACATGATGACCGACCCGCAGCGCGTCCGCCGCACCGACCCCGGGCGCCCGGAAATCTGCCCAGTATTTGCCTGGCACAAATTGTTCTCACCGCCCGAAACCGTCGCGCGCATCGACACCGAATGCCGCTCCGCCGCCATCGGCTGCGTCGACTGCAAGAAACAAATGGCCGATAACCTGATCCGCTGGATCGAACCCATCCAGGCCAAACGCAAAGAATTTGAAGCCAAACCGCAGCAGGTATGGGATATTCTCGATGACGGCTCGCGGAAGGCGCGCGAAGTGGCCGAGACCACGATGAAGCGCGTGCGCAACGCCATTTTCCAGTCGGACGAAGCTCGCGGAGGAGCCACACCTGAAAAATAGCGCGACCAGTTCGCATTCTAATTTCCGCAATCACGCCGAATGCGCCCTCTGCGCCTCGGTGGGGGCATAGCCGCCGATGGCCTCACCCTATCGCATCAATCTCCCCGCTTACGAGGGTCCGCTCGACCTGCTGCTCGATTTGATCCGCAAGCAGGAAATGGACATTCACAACATCCCCATCGCCAAAATCACCGAGCAATATCTCGACTACCTGCACCAGATCGAAAAATTCGATATCGACGTTTCCGCCGACTTCATCTACATGGCCGCGACGCTGATTCACATCAAATCGAAAATGCTGCTGCCGGTCGACCCGCTGCTCGCCGGGGAAGAGGCCCAGGACCCGCGCGATGACTTGGTGCATCGCCTGCTCGAGCACGAAAAATTCAAGAACGCGGCGCAGTTGCTCTATCAGAAGCAGCAGGTCGAAGATCACGTCTGGTCGCACCCGGACAAATCGCTCTACGGCACCGACGAAACCCAGGGCGAACTGGTCGTCTCGCTGGTCGACTTGGTCAAAACTTTTCAGCAGGTGCTCGAACGCAAGAAAGAAGTTCCCAAATTCGAGCTGCGCCACGATTCCGTTTCCATCGCGCAAATGATGGACCGCCTGCGTCTGCGCCTGATCTCCACCGACGAGACCGTCTCGCTGATCGAATTTTTCGAGAAGTGCGAATCCAAGAACGCCATGATCGTCGCGCTGCTGGCCGTGCTGGAAATGGTGCGCATGCAAGCAGTCGAACTCGTGCAGTCCAAGTTGTTCGACGACATTCGCCTGCGCAAACACAAAATGTTCGAAGCCGTCTTTGCCGGCCCCGATGCCATGGCCAAAATTGAGGAGCAATATCTGTGACCCACGCGAAGAGCGAGAAAGTGACCCACGCCGAAAACGATAACGTGACAATGTCGCTCGAGGAAACGCCGCTGAACCAAGAAGTCGTGACCCCGGCCGACGAAACTACAGCAGAACTGGCGGCGAAGGACCGCGAAATTCAAGCGGCGCTCGAAGCCATCATCTACGCCGCTGACGAGCCCGCCACCATCCATCAGATCGCCAAAGCCCTCGGCCTGGAAAAGCCGCGGGCCCGCCAAGCGCTGGAACAGCTGACCGCGACCTATCAATCCGACGAGCGCGGCATCGAAGTCCGCAAAGTCGCCGGCGGCTGGAAGTTTTACACCAAGGCCCAGCATCACGACGTAGTGCGCAAATTCATCAAGAGCCTGCAGCCGCCGCTGCGCCTGACCATGCCGGCGCTCGAAACGCTCGCGGTCATCGCCTACAAGCAGCCAGTCACCGTCCCGGAGATTAACGAAATCCGCGGCGTGCATGTCGGCGGCGTCATCAAGACGCTGCTCGAAAAGAAACTGATCACCACCGCCGGCCGCAAAGAAGTCATCGGCCGCCCCATTCTGTATCGCACCTCGAAGCAATTCATGATGCGTTTCGGCCTCTCCGACCTGGACGAGTTGCCGAGCCTGAAAGAATTCGAAGCACTAGCCCAGGCCGCACTGGGTTCTGACGAAGGCATCGCCGACGTGCAACCAGAAGACGGCCAGGGCGGCGATGCGCAGTCCGGAGAAATGTCATCCGCTGTAGTAACCGACGAGGAAGCCCTGACCGAACTCGAAGGCAACGCCGCGATGGAAGGCGAAATGGCCGACGCCACTCTCGACGTCAGCGCCGACGCCTCCGGCGAAACCATGAAAGACACCATCGAGGACGTTTCCGGCGAACAGGAAGCCGCGTCCGAAATGGCCGCAACCGACGAACCGAAAAATTCCCGCGCCGCATCCGCCACAGCCGGCAGCGCAAAAAACGAAGCCTCCTAATCGCACGCGCATCGAGCCGCCTTTGCGGGTGCCCCACTCTTCGTTGCCCCTGCGAAGGTGTCCTCCGTGTCTTTTAAGGTTAGCCTCCAACGAAACGATCCGCTTCTCCTAGCCTCACAGCACTTCACCCACCCGCAGTTGGCCGTCATCCAGAGGAGCGCCTTTTGCGACGAAGGATCTCTCTTCGATTTCAAGCAATCGCCCAGCCGCCCGCCAATCCAACTACCCATTCGCGCCAAACCCCAATTTCCGTTAAGCTGTATGGGACTAATACACGCTAGGAAGATATTCAGACCTATGCTCGAACGACTGCAAAAAATCATCGCGCGCGCTGGAATCGCCTCGCGCCGCCACGCCGAAGAATTGATCGCCTCCGGAATGGTCACCGTCAACGGAGCCACCGTCACCGAACTCGGCTCCAAGGCCGACGAAACCAAAGATCACATCAAGGTGCAGGGCAAGCTGCTGCAGCCCGAAACCGAGCGCGCCTACCTGATCCTGAACAAGCCGCCCGAAGTCGTCTCCACCATGGTCGATCCCGAAGGCCGCCGCTGCCTGCGCGATCTGCTGCATGGAGTTTCGCTGCGCGTTTTTCCGGTGGGCCGCCTGGAATACCACTCGATGGGCCTGGTGTTCCTGACCAACGACGGCGAACTCGCCAACCAGATGCTCAAGGCGCATTACTTGCCGCAGACCTACAACCTGAAACTGAAAACTCTGCTGACTTTCGACGAAGTGGAAACGCTCTCGCGCCAGACAGGCGCGCACATCATTCGCATCAAGGGCAAGGAATCTCCCTGGTACGAAGTGACGCTGTCCGAAGCACGGCGCGACGAACTGCGCAACAAGCTTTTCCAGACCGGCCACCCGGTGGAAAAAATCAAGCGCATCAAAATCGGAAATATCGCCATGGAATCGCTGGCGCCCGGCGCGTTCCGCCCGTTGTCGGACGCGGAAGTCGCGACGCTGCGCAAAATGGTCGATCCTAAAAATGCCGCGCAGGCTGTCGCCGCCTCCACCGGCCCCATTCAAGAAAAACTCGGCGAGAAAGCGGTGAATCAATCGCCCGCGCAATTCACCACCGAACGCCGCCCATTCATCAAGAAGCGCCCGTACCAACCTAAGCCGAAACCCGGCGAGCACCGCCCGGCGCAGCCGCCGATGCCCGAACCGGACGGCAATCGTTTGTCCGCCGTGCCGCTTCCACCGCGCCAGGCAAACACCAGTTTCGCCGCGGGCCGTCCCGCGAATCAGTTCCGTCCAAATCAACGGCCATTCGGCAAGCCGAACATGGATCGCCCGCAGCACGGCCACAAACAATTTTCTACCGGCCCGCATTCTGGAGCGCCGCGCCCAGGGTTCGGATCGAAGCCGCAAGGTCCAGGACGCCCGCCATTTCGTTCGAACGATCGCCCAGGCGGCCGGCCCAATAACGATCGCCCGAATTTTCGCTCGAACGGCCCACAAGGGAATCGCCCGTACTCGAAGCCGTATTCGAATTCTCCCGGCGGCGGGAGCAAACCACCATATCGTCCGAATGACAGCGACACGTACGCCAAAGGCAAACCCGGCGGCATCAATCACGGACGCCGCGAATTTATGGGCATCAAAGCCGGCACGCCGCAATCAGCGTCGCCCGACGCGCCGCCGAAACCGCCGCGATCGTTTCCTTCGCGCACCGAAGGCAGCGCAAAATGGGGACCGAACGAGCGCGTTTTCCACAAACCCAGCCCGGAAGAATTTGAGCGCGAAGCGAAGAGCGATTTCCCCTCAGTCCCATCCCGGCCAAATCGGCCGTGGCAGAAAAAATCGGGCCCGCCGTCTGGCGGATTCGACCGCCCGAAGCCGAGTTTCAAACCGCGGAGCTCAAACCCAGCGGGTGCAGAGGCCGGCGCGGAACATCGCGGACGCCCGGATCGCCCGTTCCGGGATCAGCGGCCGTCGGCTGCGGGACGCTCCGATTTTGGTTCGAAGCCAGCACGACCGCAGGGCCCGCGGCCCAGCGCGCCGTTTCGCGGCAAAAAATCTTCGGAGCCTGGAGCCTTCGGCCGCGTCAACAAAACGTCAGGTTCGAAACCATTCGGCAAGTCCGGCAAAAGTTTTGGCTCCGGAAAACCCGGAGCAGGGAAGCCGCGGCCCGGCGGAAAGCGTCCGCCTGCGGGCGCCAAGCGGGGCTCTTTCAAACCCAAGGGCCGGAAATAGTTTCTAGTTTTCCGCGTGGCAGTTGCTACGAAACTTTCAATTTGTGAGATTCAAAAACAGGCGACCCTGTGGATCCAACTTCCGATCTTCCCGCGGCTGAGGTAATCGAAGAAATTCTGAAAACAACGAAAACGATTGCCGTTGTCGGCCTCTCATCCAATAAATTCCGGCCAAGCTTCGGCGTCGCGAAGTACCTGCAAGCCGCGGGCTATCGCATCATCCCCGTCAACCCCCAGGAAACCGAAGTGCTCGGCCAGAAAAGTTACCCGCGCCTCGAAGACGTTCCCGAAAAAGTGGACACCGTCGAAATTTTCCGGCGCCCCGAATTCGTGCCGGACATCGTCGAGTCGGCGATTCGCATTGGCGCGCGCGCGGTTTGGATGCAGGAAGGCGTGATCAATCCTGAAGCGGCGGAAAAAGCCCGGCAGGCTGGCCTGCTGGCGGTGATGGATCACTGCATGCTGAAGGAACACGTCAAACGGTCCCGGCGCGTAACCGCCTAGCTCAACCGGCCCAGCCCGTCTTAGTCTGCGGGATAGATCATCAAATCGCGACGCCCCGGCTGGGTCACCGCGATCGTTTTCCCGTCCGGCGCAATTTCAAACTCATGAAATTCTAGCCCGTGAAAAAACGGGTCGAACGCATTGTTGTACAGTCCCACCCAAACCAAGTCTGCCGACTTCGAAGGCTCGCCGCGTTTCAGCAATACCTTCTGCTCGTCGCGCGACCACTGAAATTCGCCAATCGCCACCCGCACCTGCGTCACTTTCGCCGGCTTGGCCAACTCGCGAACCTCCAGCGTATCGCCATCCTTAAAGTATGCGATCTTTTTCGCCGACGGCGAGATGGACAAAAATCCCGCGTACTCATCCACCGCCACAATTTCTTTCCGCGCACCGGCCACCAGATCCAGCTGCACGATTTTCGGAGGCCCCACCACCCGCGTGTTTTCCTCCAGCGCGAACGCCTGATTCCGTTTCGTGTCCCAGCTCACCGCGGTGAAGACGTGCCCGTCGAACAGTACGTGTGATTTGCCGTCGGCGGGACGCATCGCCATCATCTGCGCAAATCCACCGCTGGTTTTGCTCATGTACACCAGCGTCGCGCCGTCGGCCAGCCACGCGGCGTTGAATGCGTCCGCGATCGTCGGCGTTTTCGACCCGGCGATCGGAATGTCGTGGCCCTCCGCATCCATCAAATACAAAATCGTATTGGGCCGCACCGTTTGCTGCTCGTCCAGCTGCTGCACGACCGAGCCCTGCGGCTGCGCCATGTTCGAGGTATCCATCTTCACTACCAGCTTTTTGCTGTCCGGCGACCACGTAATCGTGTCCACTTGATAGCTGTGCTGCGGCGGTAGCGGCTTCTTTTCCTTTTTTTCTTTCGGTCCCTTTTTTCCTTTTTCCGGCTTTTCGTCGTCGTCGCTGCTACTGCTGGAGCTGGAGCTGGAACTCGAACTGGAACTGCTGCTCGAGCTGCTGCCCGGAATATTCGGCCCGGCGCTATCCGTGGAACTCGCCAGTTCTTCCGGCTGTTCGAACGGCGTCGGCGTGAATTTGTCGCCGTCGATAATTTTCCGTTTCTTGCCGTCGATGGTCGCCACCCAAAAGTCATCATGCTCGACGACCAGCTTCTTAATTCGCTTCACGCGCTGTACCGCGTAGGCAATCTGATTGTCCGGCGAGATCGCGAAGGCCTGCACGTCAGCCTCGATCGAGGCCGTCGGCTTCGCGCCGGTTTGTGCGAGCAAAGGTAGCATCGCCCCGACGATCACCGCGCATCCGGCGAGTCCGGCGCTTAGCAGTAGGGAGTTCTGCGTTGCAGGAGCGAGATGGTTTGCAGGTTTGCGCTGGGCCTTCAATGAAGTTTTCCTCTCAACTTGACTTTTAGCTCTAACTTTCTAACTGGCCGGACGTTTCTGAATCCGCCGAATTTCCTCGAGCCGCTGGCGAATCCGGGCTTCGAACCCCTGATCGGTCGGGTGGTAGTATATGCGGCCCGCCAGACTTTCGGGAAGGCAGGTCATGTCCGTGACCTTGTCTTCGTGGTCGTGCGCGTAGTGATAGCCCTTCCCGTATCCCAGATTTTTCATCAGGCCGGTCGCGGCGTTGCGAATGTGCAAGGGCACCGGCTCAGCCATGCTGCTTTGCAAATCGTTCTGAATTTCTCCGTAAGCTCGGTACACCGCATTCGATTTTGGCGCGAGCGCCAGGTACACCGCCGCCTGCCCCAGCGCCAGATTTCCTTCCGGCGACCCGAGCAATTCGAAAGCCTGCATCGCGGCGATGGTGACCTGCACCGCGTGTGGTTCAGCCAGGCCGATGTCTTCGCTCGCCATCCGCACCAGCCGCCGGGCCACATACAAAGGGTCTTCGCCGGATTCCAGCATCCGCGCCAGCCAGTATAAAGATGCATCGGGATCGGAATTTCGAACCGACTTGTGCAACGCCGAAATCAGATTGAAATGTTCTTCGCCCGATTTGTCATAGGGCAGCAGTTTGCGCTGCAGCACGTCTTCCAGGCGTTCCTGCGTCACCACCCGGCGTCCGTCAGCGGCCGGCACCGTGCCCATGACCAAAGCTTCCAAAGTGTTGTAGGCCGAGCGCGCGTCGCCGTTCGCCAAAATTGCGATGCGCTCCAGAATTTCGACGCTGATTTGCACCTTTTCCGTGCCCAGCCCGCGGGTCGAGTCGACCAGCGCGCGCTCCAGCAACTTCACGATTTGTTCTTTGGTGTGCGCCTTCAGCACATACACTTTCATCCGCGAAAGCAGCGGCGCAATGACTTCGAACGAAGGATTTTCGGTGGTCGCTCCGATCAGCAAAATATTTCCGGCCTCGACGTGCGGCAAGAACGCATCCTGCTGCGCCCGATTGAAGCGGTGCACTTCATCCACGAAAACAATCGTGCGCCGGCCGTAATGCCGCGTCGCCTCGGCCTTGGCCATCACTTCTTTGATCTCTTTGATCCCGGACATCACCGCACTGAAGGGCAGAAATTCCGACTTGGTCGTTCGCGCGATGATTCGCGCCAGGGTAGTCTTCCCACACCCAGGAGGCCCCCACAGCAGAAGGGAGGTCAGGTCGTCGCGCTCAATCTGGATGCGCAACGGCTTGCCTGGCCCAAGTAATTCTTCCTGGCCGATAAACTCGTCGAGACTCTGCGGACGCATGCGGTCCGCCAGCGGCCGCCCCGCCAGCGAATCCTCTTCGGGTTGTAGGGACTGGAACAGGCTCATAAGTTCACACAGCCACAGCAAGTCAAGATCACCACGGATAAACGCAGATGAACGCAGATAAAACCAATCGATAGACGAACCATCTCTTCTTCCCGCAAGTGTTTATCTGCGTTCATGCGTGGTGATCTTTCCTCTGTCGCGCCGCCTCATACAAAATAATCGAAGCAGCAATCCCCGCGTTCAGCGATTCCACCGCCGCCGACGTCGGAATCGAAATGTGGGCATCGGCGGCGCTTTCCACTTCCTGCGTCAGGCCCGCTCCCTCGTTCCCGATGAAAATAGCCACCGGCTCACGCAAATCCGGCGCCGACTCGCCGTCGGCATTCAATTCCTTGGATGCCGCCGAACCCGCCGCAATGATTTTTACTTTTGAGACGCGCAGCTGGGTCAACAGAATCGGCACGGACATGCCGCGCAGCAGCGGCAGACGCAACGCCGAACCCGCCGAAGCACGCAACGCCTTCGGCGACCACGGATCGGCGGTCTCGCGCGTAGCAACCACACCCGTCGCGCCAAACGCCTCCGCTGATCGCAAAATCGTACCGACGTTGCCGGGGTCCTGCACCCCAGCAATCACCAACACCAACGCCGCGACTCCCGCTTCTGAATTCTCGGCCTCGGATTCAGCAGGCCCCAGAATTTCCTCGAAATCCCACGTGGGCTGCCTAAACAGAGCAGCCACTCCCTGCGGAGCTTCGGTCCCGCTGGCCGATTCGAATATTTTGTCCGTCGTCCGCAAGACCCTCGACCGCGCAATCCCCGATTCGCTGTCGCTCGCCGCCCGCAGAATATTTTCCAAATGGCGCTCGCCCGAATCGCTGACCAAGACCGCCTCTGCTTCCAGTCCGTGCCGCAGCGCATCTTCGATCAGCTTCGGTCCTTCCACCGCAATCGGCTCGTCTCCCGACGGTCCCGTGCCGCGCAGTCCGGCGCGAAATAGTTTGACCCACCGGTTTTCGCGGCTGGTAATCACGTCCGCCGTCGTATGCTCCGCCATACACTCAGCCTAACAAACGTCAGACAGCACGTCGAGATACGCTGAAATCGCGATAAGCCGCCATAATCGCCCGCGAATCCTTGCTAATGCCACGACCCCTGTGCTAGTTTTTTTACCGCAGTTGGGGCGCAACCCGCCGAGAGCGAACCTTTGCCTGTCGAACTCCTGAAAATTTCATCTGAATCACCCGAAAAATACGTTGTGGAATATGCTGCGGGGTTTGTCAAACGCGGCGAAGTTGTCGGCATTCCCACTGACACGTTTTATGGCCTATCTGCCGATCCTTTTAATCTTTCCGCGATCGAAGGTGTCTTCCGCGCCAAAGGCCGTCCGGAAACCAAGGCGCTTCCGATCCTGGTCAATTCGGTCGAACAGGCGCTGACCCTGGTGCGCGAAATGCCGGATAGCTTTCTCGAGCTCGCCAATACCTACTGGCCCGGACCATTAACGTTGGTGGTCGAAGCGACGCACCGCCTCCCGCTAAAAGTAACCGGCAACACCGGACGCGTCGCGCTGCGTTGGGCCAATTCAAAAGTGGTCAGCAAGCTAATTGATGCGGTCGGCGGCCCCATCACCGGCACCAGCGCCAATCTTTCCGGCTACCCGTCGTGCTCGAACGCCGGCCAAATCGTCGAACAGCTCGGCAATCGCTTGCCGCTGATTCTCGATGCCGGCGACACCGGCGGCACGCTCGCTTCCACCATCGTTCGCCTCGACGGCAATGAATGGCGCGTCGTCCGCGAAGGCGCCATCCCCGACGAGCAAATCTACAAAACCCTGCACCATTAGTTGAACGCCCGTCATTCAGTTATGTTCATCTGTGGTGATTTTGAATTGAAGACTCTACTTGGCCGAAAGAGTGGCTGTAGCCAGAAAGTCGTAATCGCCGCCCGGCGGCATCACAATTCCACCCAGCCGTTCGCGATGCACGCAAATATTGTCCACGTACCAAAGATTGATGTACGGCTCGTCCTCCGCCACGATTTTCTGCACATGAACCAACAACGCCTTCCGCTTTTCCTGATTCATCTCCACATGTTCCTGCTGTAACAGCACATCCAGCTGCGGATTGCTGTACCGTCCGCGGTTTGCTCCGGCCGGCGGCATCTTTTGCGAACTAAATACAAACTCGAAAATGTCTGGATCGTTGTTGGCCCCCACCCACCGCAGCGCATACATCTGAAAACTTCCGCGCGTGATGTCGGTGTAAAACGTGGCGAATTCCAGCGGCCGCAGTTCGAGCGCCACTCCCACTCGCTTCCACTGGTCCGCCAGCGCCTCGCTCATCAAACGCACCGATTCGTCGGTGGATGTTTTCAGCGCCAGATGCAAACGCACGCCGTCGGCGCCGCGAGGATATCCGGCCGCTTCGAGGAGCTGCTCCGCGCGCGCCGGATCAAAATCATATTGCGGCGTGTCTCCATCAAAAGCCCAACTGCTCGGCGGCAGCAGGCTCGCGGCCGGGCGCGCCTGCCCACGCAATAAATATTGAATAATCGTTTTTCGGTCCGTGGCATACGCCAACGCCTGCCGTACCCCGCGTTTGGCCAAAATCGGATCAGTAAAATTAAATGCGATGTAGGCCAGCGGCGTGCCGGGCTGCTGGTCTGCGGCCAGGCCCCTTTCTTTTCCCAGCGTCGCGACCATGTCCGGCGTCAGGGAATTAATCGTCGCGTCCGCCGAGCCCTTGCGCAGTTCCAGCGCACGGGTCGTAACGTCGGGGACAATGCGAATCCGCAGTCTCTCGATGTGCGGCGCGCCGCCGAAATAATCGTCATTCCGCGCCAGATTAATTTCCTCGTCCGTGGCCATGCTCACGAATCGAAACGGGCCAGTGCCGATGGGTTTCTGCGCCACATCGCTTCCCGAACCGCGCGGCACGATGCCGATCGCCGGGCGCGTCAGGCTCCACAGGAACGACGCGTACGGTTCGTGCAGATGAAAAATAATTGTGCTGTCGTCCGGCGCTTCGATCGAATCCACCATCTTGAACGAGCTGCGCTTGGGACTTTTAACCGCGCCAGTCAGTACCGAGTCAAAAGTAAATTTCACATCCGCGGAAGTAAGCGGCTGCCCATTATGGAATTTCACTCCACTGCGCAAATGGAAAACGTAAGTCAGCGCATCGGGCGTATCCCAGGATGTCGCGAGATCGGGAATGATCTTCATTTCCGCGTCGTGCGCCACCAGGCTCGAAAATATCAAGCCGTCGATGTGTTCCGAGTACGCGTCCGCGCCGATGCGTGGGTCGAGATTGGTCGGCGAAGCTTCGGTCAGGAATTCCACCGTCCCGGGTTCGGGCGCGCTTTTCAAAGACCCACAACCGCCCCAGAGAGTCAGCAGGAAAGCGGACACACCGAGGAAGAAAACCGCCAGTTCTGCATGTGCGCGCAGTCCTCTCCCTGACAAATTGGAGCGCGTCGCAGAATTAACGCGCGTGGCCATGCTCCAGCTTTCCGAGAACTGCCGAATGCTTCGCGCCGGTGGCCGAAGGCAAATTATTCGTCCGCGAAGAAAATGTTTCGTAAGCCAGAATCGCGAAGGCCAAGGCTTCCTTCGCTTCCGCCGCGACGCCAAATCGCGATGATTCCACAATCTTAATTCCGGCGAGCGCGGCTTCCAGTTGCGCCATGATCAACGGGTTCTTCGTACCCCCGCCGGCCACAATCAATTCCTGAATTGCGGTCTTCGGCAGAACGAATTGTTGCAAGGCATCGATAATTGAAAATGCGCTGAATATCGTCGCGGTTCGAACCAGATCCTGCGGCCGCGTGCGATGTTTTTTGGACCAGGCCCATACAGTCTCAGCGTACTTGGAGCCGAATTGTTCACGTCCGGCGGTTTTGGGCGGCTTTTGGCGCAGGTAGGGATCGCGCAGCATTTTTTCCAGCAGCGGCCGAATCACTTCGCCGGACGTCGCGATTCGCGCGCCGCGATCGTAGGCCGCGCGGCCTTTCGTGATTCGTTCTATCAGCGCGTCAATAATCATATTGCCGGGGCCGGTGTCGAACGCAATCACATCCTGCGGCCGCGCATTCGCCGGAATTACGGTCACATTGGCGATCCCACCGATGTTCAAAGCCACGCGCCCGATTTTCGCGTCGCGGTACAGCAGGTAATCGACGAACGGCACCAGCGGTGCTCCGTGACCGCCCGCCGCCATATCGGCTGGGCGAAAATCGGCAATCGTCGTAATCCCGGTGCGTTCCGCGATGACGCTGGGTTCTCCAATTTGCAGCGTCGATGAAATCTTACGCGCTGACAGAAAGTTTGCCGGCGTCCCCTGATGAAAAATGGTCTGGCCGTGCGATCCGATCAGCGAAATCTTGCGCAGCGGCA
>Ga0302227_10002452_pt1 | contig 12750 bp, 18 predicted proteins | sample II_Palsa_N1_1_FD_193525 | JGI IMG/M metagenome (GOLD analysis project Ga0302227, IMG submission 193525) | Peat permafrost microbial communities from Stordalen Mire near Abisko, Sweden - II_Palsa_N1_1 | ecosystem: Environmental > Terrestrial > Soil > Palsa > Peat permafrost | place: Sweden...
CGAGAACTTTCATCAGCGCTTGACACGTCTTACTCTGCAGAGAAATGCCATAGCTGTGTTGCGCTGGAGATGGGTTCTTTTCGAAGACGATGGCTTGGATGCCTTTGTTCTTGAGGCATTTGGCAAGAGTTAAACCTCCGATGCCTGCCCCGATAATGTGGATTGTGGGATGAGGTCTCATGACGACATCGATTCGTCCTGTGAGAAGTGTCGAAGAAAATAAATTTAAGTATCTCCTACTTTGTGTGCGTATGAGCTTGTCTGGGTCCCGAGTTGAGATATCTTGTAAAACCAGGATGGATAGGTAGGGGAGGAGAATGGAAGTCACGAATGTGAACCCAATGGAAACTTGACTAGTTGCCATGGGGCAGCTAGTTGAGAATAGAATTCTGGACTTTTGATACAAAGAGAAACGAGTGATCTACTTCTACAGCCGTAAAAGATCGTCTCGCTATCCCACCGAGACGTGAGCAGCCACTGTAAGAGATGCTTTTATTTTCGGTTCAGACATAGCAACGAGAAGGGATTTGAAACAAGAGCCACGACTGAGTTGATACAATAGAATTTGTACTGATGTCGCTATTACTCAAACAATGTAAGTTGTCGACCATGATGATTTCATGTCCTATTATGTGTGTGAAGAGTGACTAGTTTACAATTCTGCTTTGATGGTCTTTGCCTGATACGCACCAACCCACTCGGCCACATCGCCCCGATCCCGAGCAAGCCAAGCACTCTTTGCCCTGATTGCATCAGAACTCTGTGCAAGGCTTTGATCGAAGCCATTGGTATTTTTATTCGCAAAGAATGTCTGAATGCGCTCTAAGCTAGCCTGGCTGGTGAAACTGGATGTGCATATTGAGACAATGCTGCCAAGCATGGATAAGCCAGCGGGGAACTTCTTCGCAAGCTCATCCCAATTTTCAGTCATCCAGCTGTACAACTGTTCGATACCCTCGGGGTGACTTCGGAGAGAGCTCAAGGGAAGGTAGACATCTTGCTCCTTGACCTCGCCACCAAATGGAAGGGTGAGTGTCTTTTTGATGAGCTCTGGGCTTCTAGCTCTGCCGAGTGAGCGGAGGGCAGTGTTACGCTCATCGCTGTTCTTCGAGTTACGGTAGGTATCGAGAATCACATCATACTAAAGAACATTAGTTCCAGGTTCAAGGTACAGAGCCCGAAGAACTGACCTCTTCTTTACCACCATACTTCAGTGCCATTCCAAAGACACTGCCTCTGATGTTAGGGTGAATGGCCGATTTGTCGCCTTTCGAGAACTTCGCGAACATATCCTTTGCTGCTTTAATAATGGTCTTGTCACCGCACATACCTGCAGCACCGAAGAGCATGCCCTTGAACTGTTGCTCAACATGACCATCGTTCTCGTTAAACTCCCAACCCTTCTCATGTGCCTTCCTGCTGACAAGATCCCGCTGGAATGTCTCGAGACAATCCCTCACTTTTTGGTCCTCAAAAATCCAGGCCGATTGAATGGCACCAAGTCGTGAGATGAGTTCGTTCCAAACGACGAACTCCTGTTCACCATCAAAACCCTTCAAAAGATTAAGGACCCCAGAAGTCTTCTGGTAACCAGATGCTGCTAGTGCTCCAGCATCAGCGAGCATACCCGCTCTATCCTCAACACTCAACAATCCTTCCTTCGCTGCCTTTCCAAGTTTCTCAAGACGCTCAGGGGTGTACGAGGTGCGGTAGATACTCGTATGATCTGCGTTAAGCTTGAAGAAATCTAAATCAGGGACCTTGAAGTTTGCCTCTCGTTTCGATAAAACTAGCGACTCATCGACACCATCCTTCGTACGAAGCCCAAGGAAAACAGGGTAGAGAACTGTATCTTCCTCCGGCTTGACATCTGCTGTTCGAAGCAGGCGGTTTTGTTTTACGTGGATTGATTTATCACCCTCATTTTCTGTCACTGTGATCACTGGATAGCCAACGTGTTTTGTCCAGATGTCCATCACGCTCTCAACATCTTTGCCGCTGGCGTCGCTCAGAGCAGCCCAAAGGTCGGTGGTTTGAGTATTGCCGTAGGCATGCTTTTTCAGATATCTTCGGATACCTTCCATGAAAACATCTTCTCCGAGGTATTTGGATATCATGCGAAGAACACACGACCCCTTTGAATATGAAATTGCGTCGAAGATCTGGTTGACCTCGTCTGCTCTCTTCACGGGAACCTCAATGGGATGACTGCTGCGCAACGAGTCCAGAGACAATGCACCTTGAAGAGTATCAATGACGTAGCCTTGCCATACTTTCCACTCTGGGTAGAAAATATTGCAAGAGTACCACGACATCCAAGTTGCAAATCCTTCATTAAGCCAGAGACCATCCCAGAAATCCATTGTGACAAGGTTTCCGAACCACTGGTGAGCCAGTTCATGCTGAACGACTTCTGCTACACGTTCCTTCACAGAAGCACCGCTGGTCTTCTCGTCAAACAAAAGATCGACCACCCGGTAAGTGATGAGACCCCAATTCTCCATGGCACCAGCTGCAAAATCGGGAATTGCAACCATATCCATTTTGGGTAGAGGGAAGGCACTGTCGAAAGTCTTCTCATAGAACTCAAGAGTACGCGCAGCAAGTTCCAAGGAGAATCGCCCATGCTCGATATCCTGATTTGGCGGCGCATACACTCTAATCGGGAGTCTAAATTTGTCTGTTTCGATGTAGTTGAGCTCACCTACAATGAATGCAAGGAGATAAGTTGACATGAGCGGAGACTTGTTGAACTTGACGACCTTCTTGGCAGCTCCACTCATCTTCGAAAGAATTTCGGTCTCAGAATTAACATCCATGTTACTCAGGCAAGTGAGATGTTTATCAGCTATCAGAGTAATTGTGAACTCCGCTTTCAAGGACGGTTCATCAAAGCATGGGAAAGCCCGTCGAGCGTCGGTGGCCTCCATCTGAGTTGTAGCTAAAACTCCTTCACTACCATCGGTGTTCTTGTATGTCGACCGGTAGAACCCAGCCATCTTGTCATTGAGCTGGCCCGTGAACTTCATCTCAAGCTGTGCCTTAGAGCCCTTCGAAAGCGGCTCATCGAATGCGATTTTCGTGGTCTGCGTTGCCTCATTGTAGGAAACATCAGGGGAGCTGCATCAGAGTTAGATCAATGCATCAAATCTCTTCCCTGAAACTCATCCATTTTGAATACTGACCTAAGTGTAGTTGATCCTGAAAGAACCTTGGTGCTATGGATATCAAGTTCCAAGGTATTCAACGAAATGGAGGTTGAATCCTCTGCCACTTCAAGATCAATTACGACGGTCCCCTCGTATGTCAATTTCTTGAAGTCAGGCTCCAACGTGAGGTCGTAGTGCTTCGGAATCACATTTGCAGGTAAGATTTCTCTGCCCTTTGTCACATCCAAGCCACTCTCGGCAACGTCTCTTTCCCCACGTAGCTTGCACATGTTGTTCCGTCGGTATGAGCAATTTCGCACTGCTGTAGTTGTGGAGGGAGTGTGTTTGAAGTGATTTGGGACCTGAGGTAGTCTGCAAGTGGGCAGAGATATGCTGCTGTTGGTTAGCTTGTGAGGTCAAATAAGGTTGTAAGCTGATAGTAAGTAACGAGCCAAGTAAAGCTTATATTATTCACTAGAAGGCAGAAGGTACGGTTGCACGCGGCACCATGAGATGGAAGGTGAAGGAGAACACATACATGGAATCTCGTAGAAAAGTGGCTGAAGAACGGTGAAGAATGCTACTGAAAGCTCTTCTCTGTGTGGTTGAAGAAAATGCAAAAACTGCCGGGCGTACTCGTACTAAAGAAGAAAGGATCGTGAAATCGATCACAGAAGTGAGGACACGCATTGACGCCGGAAAAGGAAGGAATACACAAGAAGCACTCTGAAGGACCGGAGGTGGGGTTCAAGGAGGCGCCGACATCTGGGTAGGCACGGCTGGCAGGTGATGATTCCTCGATAGACTCGAGTCCGAAGTCTTGAGATCCGTGCATGCCTGCCCAAAGCAGCTACCGTCAACACTAGTTTGGAAGGCGGTCAGCGGCGTTCGAGCAGGGTATTTCTTGCGAGCCCACAGCTCATTCTTTGAAGATCTACAACAGCAACAAAGGTTCTTCAATACGGCCCCATTCTTTCTCTATGGTGTGTTGATGTTCAAACACTTGTTTTCTCGTTGCAAGAGAAGATCTACCGCAAGTTTGAGGCTACCAAAACGCTCTTTTCGAGCTCTGATTGGCCGGCCATAGGAAGACGGCACAATTTCTGGACACATTCTTGGATTCTCTGTGGACTCTGAGCTACAAGAGGACGCCATCTCCCTCGCGTTGACTGCTTCCGGTGTCAGGATATCGGAAGTTCCTGCGAGAAGAAGACGACGCATGAGGTGCCTTATTTAAGGTATCATGGTTACGCGGACGAGCAGAATTTTCCAGCCTCGCAACCACCTGTGACTCCAACTTTATCGTTGGATTTCTCTGGCGGCGCCTCCTCCATTAGGCCAAAGAGAACCTTTAGCCAGAGGCTACATCCCCGACATCCCACACTGATCTCGCCATCCTCTGCAGCTTCTTCGAGATCCGACTCTCTGATGAGGAATCCGCGTCCTTCCCCGCACCTGCAGCTTTTGTACCATATGCCTTGTAATTCTTCGGTCTCCAGATCATCCAAATCCACGGTTTCGATGCCGGTGCGGAAGACCTCTCTTCCTTTGACCCCTCGTTCGTATTCAACGACCCTCTTCTTCAGTTCCTTGTCATATTCTGCCCGAGCCTTCCTATCTGCTAAGGTAGAGAAGGCTTCCGATATCTGATCTATTGAGAAATTCGCCCCTGTCACGGTTGACTGTGTTGCCTTGTCAGGATGGTTCTGCAAAAGTGCTCGACGATAGGCATTTCGAAGGGTTTGCGCCGATAGGATTGGGTCATCACGAAACCCTTCCGGAAGACCGAGAATCTCGTAATACGTTGGCATGTAAGTCATCGATCCATCGGGAGCAGACTCGACTTCTTCCTAGTTGTGCGGGATTTCTAGAGAAGTTTGTTTCGTGTGATGAAAAGCACATATTTTGATTCGAGTTTTTGCGTTTTTATTGCCTGAGGCACCAATGGCCAGAGACTGCACGTGATTGAGGGCTGGTTGTCCTTTTCCCCTAACTTTGTAAAAGCCGAGCTCTCAACTCATGTCATCTCTTAGTAGACCCTTGTCAAGGTACTTTAGCAAAACTTTCTGGATGTTCACATACTCATAGGTTGTGAAGATAGCTTGAATCGATCTGGAATTGAAGCAAGCATTCAGGGTCATGAACGGATAGTTCCCAGACTACTGGATCCAGCGACGTTCAATTTTGGAGCAGGAAGGAAATGTTATGAGGACCGTCCTGGTCGACATGGTGAATTTATCTGTTGTGCCGCCACCAGGGAGGAAACGCATCTCGCTTAATTAAAAGGACATCAAGAGTCTCAAACCAAACCATTTATATAATCTGAACTAGACTTGAGTAAACTATAGTCCAAATGGCTATTAATCATTGCATAATTGTGGCTTCATTGAACATATGCTATGTGGTGACTTCCTTTAGCATATATGTTGAGGGGGAAGTCGTACGCGAGATGCTTTCCTGGTGACAGCGTAACGGATATCACAGCAACTTTCAAGCGCCGTTTTTCAGGTTCTTAGACCAGGGAAGGAGGGGGGAACCTCGGGATTGAAGGATTCTTCTCGGGGTTGATTTCTCTCATAAGCAATGGAAGATGAGAACAAAGTTAGAGATTATGCGGTATGATGTTGTGCTATTCTCGGAATCGGAATCTGCCTTCGTTTAAACGCCAATATCCGACGTTACCGATGTTCCTGTCCAAGTCTGACGAGCAGATTTCAAAGGGTATCATTCTTCAACGAAAATACAAAGTAAAACGTGAACTATTCACATTTGGTTGTAACAACGTAAGAACTCTGTGTACCAATATAGTACTCTATGAACAACGGAACAACTTAAGGTAAAGGGTAGGATGAACTCCTTTCGCACGTGACCAGCCATATTTCTCCATTTGTTAAGCGAGGTCGAGCTACTCGAGGGCTGACGTTAAACCGCACTTGAACCATGATTTTTTATGACACATAGTCTCCCAATTGCAGCATAGCAAGCCCAAAGCAGCACATCCTGTTACAAATAATAGCGGCCTAGAGGCTCGCCGTCATCGTCATCGCAAGACTGCACCACTAAGAGCGCACCTCAGAAAAGTCTATCCAGGACGAATAGGTGATAACTCCAGGAAGAAATAAGCTTGCTACGCGATCTATGAAGTCGCTTGAACCAGACTTTGGCGGAAGATACCCGCAGTGCCTAGCAAGCAATGATGGGCAACTTGAAATGCCGAAAACAGACCGTGTTCGTGTGACCTCACTCCGGAGATGCTATTTCGTTTTGTCATGAGTTGCCCTGGTTTGCATATGAAGTTCTATATGAGGAGCGTATATGTACCTTTCCGCTTTTCTGCATAATTGCTACCTCGTTCAGTTTCCTTTGTGCTTTCTACCTACGTCAATGTCATCATAGAGCGAACGACATACAGCTGGGATCGATGCATGAACCAATTCTCGACTTCGATGTAGACCACTACATGAACCGTTTTGTTCCTCGCCCAAGACTTCACTTACTCCCTAAACCAATATCATGGTTCTTGGGATATCGATCTGAACCAACACCCCCAATTGGGAGCCTTGTGGTCTGGTTCTATGCTTTTCTAGGCGCGTTCCTTGGCCTGATTGTGGTTGAAGCAGTATTCCAAGCGAAGGGACTCAAGGATCACGGTGCTCCAACGGTCGTCGCAAGTTTGGTGAGAAGCCATCTCCAATAACTCTTCCACATTGTACTGATGCTCGTTATAGGGAGCTGCCGCAATCCTCGAATATCACACGATTGACTCGCCACTCTCCCAACCGCGGAATGCAATTCTTGGCCAAGTATTCTCAGCAATCATTGGCGTGGGGATCAGCAAACTCTTCCAGTTGAACTCAAACTTTGAGAATATACGCTGGGTTGCAGGCGCTCTAGCTGTTGGCCTCTCATCAGCATTCATGGGATTTACAAACACGATTCACCCACCTGCAGGAGCCACAGCGCTTCTTGCAGTTACTACACCCGAGATCACCGAGCTAGGCTGGTTTCTAGTCCCTCTTATTCTGCTTGGCAGTGTTCTACTGGTCGCCGTTGGGTGTGTTACGAACAACATTCAACGACAATTTCCTGTCTACTTTTGGACCGCGGTAGATTTATCCCGGCCTAATAAGGAAGACGACATCGAGAGACAAGGTTGTGAAAGCGGGGGCGACGGAACAGGAATCGGAACGATAAACGGATCCCCCTGCGAGAAAGAATCAGTAGAAGGACGGCCTCACATAATGATTACCGATAAACATATCTCAATTCCAGACTGGCTTCCTCTTGATGAAGAAGAGAAGTCAATGCTGGAAATGTTCCGCTCGAAGTTGATGGAAGACCTGGGAAGCACCAGGTCGAGAGTCACAGAGGGGACATTTGTTCATGATCCAGACTCGTGATGATATATAAAAGTCATCTCCTGTTGTCTAGTTTCAGATTCTTCTTCGATCCAGACGTGAATTCTCCCCTATTCCCACACTGATCAATTTCCATTCCTTCTGTCTCCACACTCTCATTATAACTAAATGAGCAGCACAGGGCTAGCTTATGGATGCCTGGTGTTTTGAATCATTGCTCCATCTAAAGTCATCACCATCTGAGTAACTGTCAAACTCGATGGCCTTCGGTTTCCATTTCGCGTCCGGCAGGGTCCACTCGGATTTGATTTTCCTCCAAGCCTTGCCATTGGCCCATTTTTGCATATCTGCACCCTTGTAGGGCGACCTATCCAGGCCACTAATATCTGCGTTGACCCCACGCCTCACAACGACCAAAATCTCTTTACCGACTTCACCGTCCGCCATGAGTTGCTCATCCTCGTCTCTACCAAAGGGGGACACTTGAGTAGGATCTTCCTCGGTAAGATTCACTTCCTGCTCAAAAATTTTACGTCTTTTCGGATCCATGACCGATCCCGGAGCATCAGATTCCACAGAACGATAGATCGTGACAGAACATTGAGAATCGGCACCATCCTGCCTCTGAAGCACCTCGTTCCAATAGCTCGGCTGTGGTTTGCGCTGTAAAGGAACGCCAGTGCTGGCATTCACATCAAGCCTAGCGAATCCAAAAATCGAACTGTCCTGGGAAATGAAATAGAGTTCCCTCCAGCCGTGGCCGAATTTGATCAAATCATCGAGTACGTTGTAATTCTCCCTGCCATCTTTGACCCCCAGCACAGTAAGTCGGTCCAGCGATAGCTCGGGCAGGAATTTGAGTGCCCAGACATGGCTATAGTACTCCCTACGGTGGACGAATGTACCAGGAGCTAGGAACAATGCACGCCCTCCGATCCTAAGGGTTTTGATCTGGGAAAGAGTACTCGGTGGAAGCACAGTGAGTTTGTTGAGGAGTGTGGAGATATCCTCGAAATTGAACAGAATCCTACTGACCCAGAGGGCGTGCGTTTCATGGTGCATCTGGCGACATACACGAAGAATAGCTAAGGCATGAGGTCTTGGTTTTATGACATTGTCACCCTTCCTGCCAAAGGAGACTCTGGTAGAGGCCAAGACATAGCAGTAGATTTGATCACGCCTAGGTAATGGGCAAGTCAGCAATTACTCTGTATGAGTTTCTGGGGGGTGGGAACTGTGATATTGGCTTGGGAAAAGATGATGAGACGGTAAGATATCCCTCCGAAGAGGCAAGAAGTACTCCCCCAACACCTACAATTCTCGTGGCAGCTGTAAAAACGGGCTTTGCTGCTCAATGAAGGGCTTTATTGCCGATCGTTGGTCTGTGAAAAGTTGTCTTGACTTCACTCGTATCTGAGCGATCCGTGACCGAAGGCTCCGCTTCTCTTGCATCATTGTTCCAGATTGCTGGGTCAGGAGTCGGAACAAAAAGTCGTACAGAACACGCGAACGGGAGTACCGACATGCCAAGGAGAAGCATGTGGCGCGTGGGGTTGATTTTAAAAGGGCACTCTAAGGAGGTTCCGTCCTTATTACGTCGTAGTCTGGAATAGGAAGGCAGCTTAGGGACCGGAATCCCGGCACCAGTGGAGCAACGAATCAGCGATGAAGGTGCCTCAGCTCTTCCTCTCAATGTCGTCGGTCAATTTTTGTAGTTGACGACAACCACAGGGTACTTTCGTACATATGGCTTGCAAATAAAAGACAATTCTAGCGAATTGTTGCATAATCTATGCCGCATCTCATCTTGTCGTTATGCTTATGGGAATAAGATCATCCATTCTCCTCCAATGTTCCCCTTGCCTTTGTCTCTACATTTCCATTATCATTTCATGTGGGAGGACCAATGCCTTTCCTCTCAAGTCATAACTCAATGCAAACCTCGTTTTATTTGCATAGTGAATAACTAATTCTACATCACCATGGCTGGACATAAGATAAACGGACAAAACATGACTCGTATTTCACCTCCACCATTCCATACTTCCTATCAGTCGCTTTTACCTCTTCACCAAACAACTTCATCTGCGCCTCTTCCTCTGTTCTTCGCTTCTTCGCTTCTTCGCTTCTTCGTACTCTCTTCAACTTCACCTCAAAGCAACAATCCAGCCACAGCCGCAATAACAAGAAGACCGCCAACACCCATCCCCAAATCAAACCTAGTCGCCGCACCCTTGAATACAACAGTTCCAGCACCCACCCCGGCGCCCGAGCTAGCACTGGGAGTCGTCTGGTTGATCATTGCTGTGAAGTCCGGCGTCATAGCCCCGGTGCTCGTTGTTGCCGAGACTTCTGCTCCCCAAACACCAAACGTAGCTGAGGGGACCGCTAGAGAGGAGGTGTCAACAGCGAGAATTTCAATGGTTGCGGTGCTGGTGGCTGGAGTGGTGGATGCAGTTGGGAGTTCGGTGGTGGTTGGGATTGCGGTTGAGGAGGATGAGGGGAGGATGAAGGACAAACGAGCAGCGCAGGTAGCTTGATCCTCGCCCTGAGTGATTGTTAGTGAGGTTATTTGGTAGATTGAGATGAGAACTTACATTGTGACAACAAAAGCCGGCTACAGGGGCGCAGAAATCTCCTGCTTTGCAGTAGCCATCGTCGAGGAGGCAGCAGCTCTGCGCTGGGAGTCAGCTCAATGTAGTTGAGGAATCAGGAGGTAGAACCTACTTCTCCAAGTGTGGGATCATAGCAGTAGTGGCTAGAATCACTGCCACAGGTGATAGAGCCTCCACCGTAGGTTTCTTGGCAAGTGAGGAAACTTCTCTTGACTTTGAGGTCTGGGAGGGGATCGTGATATGTGACGCTGAGGTCTGCAAAGCTGATCGTTGCCAATGTTGCAGCAAGGCCGAGACTGATGAATGTCTTCATTATTACTTTAAACTCAGAGCAGAGAAGATGAAATGAGTGTGATAAAATTGGAGTGAAGTGATGGGCAGTGGATTTGTTGGGGAAATCTAGTTGCTGGGACAGATTTCCTTCTTATACATGACTACAATGGGAAGGATTGGGCGGCATGGCCTGATGCGAAGAACTTATCAATACAAGATTCATTTTCTTAAAGGGTGATGAGGAATGTATGAATATATTCAAGAGAGGGATATTGAAAGTATACCGTTTGAGGTGGGGAGGGTGTATCCAAGAATAGCTTATCAACGCCATCAAGATAGTTTTATCAGTGCCTTGCTGCTTTTTCATCTGGTGTCTTGGCTAGAAAGGACATGTCATCGCATTGAAGGCAAAGGAAGTTCGGCTGGCAGCAAGGAATATTGGTATGTCTTGCGTCGAATTCTACTAGCGACGAGGAACAAAAACAATTACCTGACACCTCCACTGGAATCTGTACAAGCAGAATTGGGATAACAAGTCTTCTTCTTCTGCTTGTGAACAGTCAATCTCGCTAACCGCAACAGTGCATCGTCCACGGAGATGTGCTACTATTCGCACTCCCAACCACATTCCCAGCCCTCGCCAAATACGCATAATCCCAAATCACCGCAGTAAAGTTTAAGGATGCTCCGGAAAGTGATGTCCATGTGCAATCATCATAGTTGACAGAGGAAAATGAGTTGATGAGGTTTGGAGGTCTGGCTGTGAAGGCTTGTTGGAGATGGGTGCAGAGAGATATATGTTCGTGTAATAGTCACCATTTCGGCGTAGGAAGAGTGCATAAGAGTGCTAAAGCAGTTGCTGAGATAGTATATCTCGTTTGCATGTCGAGGTTGCTTGGTTTGTGCCGAGAAAGTGAGCGAGAGTATGAGAATCTCTTAGTTGTGCAATACATGCTCAGAAGGTTGGCTGGAGAAACAACGACCCGGGCGAAGACTGAAGTATTTCATAAGGGTGATTCAACTTGAATTGTACATGGCAGAGAAGTGTGGGTAAAAAGTGTCAAATTATCAGTAACAGGGCAATTCTCCTCTTCCAGTTGACTCCGTGATGCCACGAGCAGGCCAGGAAGACGGGTACATCCAGGAATTTTGAGCTACCATCACTATCAGTCGGTCTCAGGCTAATGAAGAGGTACTAGTGCACGTAGATTGGGATGAGATCTCGACATCGCCAGATTAAGAGCAGTGATGCAGGTTGATCACGCTGAAAGTAAGCACTATTAATGATGGAAAAGTACAAAAAATAACTAGATAGAGGAATGGCCTTCAAGTCATCCTCGTGATTTGCAAAGACCCTTGGCCTTGCGCTGACTCGAGCTCTCAGGTCTCCAGGTTCAACTTTAGCCAGAGATGAAGCGAACTTCCCTGCAGATTTGGAAGCACACGGACCCGTTTCCATCAATTCAGGCTTCTCGTCTAACATCTCTTGTGGGTTAAGACACATAAATGCTGCGAACAGTCCTCCTCCGCCTGACCTGCGATTGATTGTTCTCGGACGCTGCATTCTTCGGGCCCTGCTCGCGCCCTTCCCACGTGCTAGCACCTAGTTGACTACATCCATGAGCTATAAGCTAATCTGTTCGTGGTAGGGAAGTTTGCCTGAGAGTGTGGGAGAGTAGCTGGGCATTGGGGTGGTACCTTCAACCCGTCCTTCTGGCAAAAGGGATCGTAGGTATCTACAAGGTCAACTCAAACTACCCTCAAGATCCATAGCTTTCCTGTCAGCCATCGCTATGTGCAACAAATAGGTAATTGCACTCCGGAGAGGAAGGTGAACGTGTATCCTCTGAATTGTTGTAGCACAAAACATTTCTATACATTTGGACGGTCCAAGTGGTTGTCTGGGACTAAAGCCGACACGCGCCAATAAGTGACTTGCGAGAGAAATATAAAATGTTAGGTATCCAAATAGGGTCTCACGAGTGCGCGAGAATTCGTTGACAACTGTTGTGGTGAATAAGAATAGCACTGACTCCGTATCGGATGAAAATGAATGCATGTTCCCATCTGTTTCCAATGTCCCCGAAACTGTCGAGCATCGATAACGATCTGTAACAAAGATTGTGCCTCCAAATATCACCCATTTAAATATTCCCTCACCTTCTTATGCGCAACTCAAGCAAATCCTCCATGCTCCAAAGCTTCTAGAATATTGAGACGACGTCGCGACAAGCTGTTGAAATCCATTATTCTCTATCGAAGACTTTACGGCAGAAAGTGGACCTGAGACAAACGTAGACATTTTCATTGCACCAGACTGACTTACAACATTGAGAAAATGTGTAATAAGCATTT
>Ga0302227_10002455_pt1 | contig 12738 bp, 12 predicted proteins | sample II_Palsa_N1_1_FD_193525 | JGI IMG/M metagenome (GOLD analysis project Ga0302227, IMG submission 193525) | Peat permafrost microbial communities from Stordalen Mire near Abisko, Sweden - II_Palsa_N1_1 | ecosystem: Environmental > Terrestrial > Soil > Palsa > Peat permafrost | place: Sweden...
TACTTACAAATGAGAGCCATCACTGGATAGATTTGAGGCTTCCGAGATTTTAATGAACAAAAGTAACGTTCTAAAAAAACTGATAATCCTGGCTTTGATATTAGCATTGCCGGGATTTTTATATTATCTGCTTACCGTAAAGGGTAAAAACCATTACGACGCGCTATCGTATTTCGGTCCGAAGCAGCTGGCTAAAACCAGCCATGTTGTAAAAGGGAAATCTATCCCGGATACACTCTACCACAGTATCGGCGATTTTAATTTAACCGATCAGGATGGCAAACCGGTATCTTTAAAAACGTTCGACGATAAAATAATTGTCGTTAACTTTTTTTATACCAATTGCCCTACCATCTGTAATCAGGTAAATCAAAATATAAGCAAGCTGACAGCCGAATATGTCAATAATAAGATGACACGTTTTGTAACCATTACGGTCGACCCAAAACGTGATTCAGTTGCAGCAATAAAGGCTTACGCTAAAAAGTTTAATGCCAATGCCAATAAATGGTTATTTTTAACCGGTGATACTTCAACTATCTATCCGCTCGCACGCAAAGGGTTTTTGGTTAATGCATTAGATGCCGGTAATGGCGATTTTATTTACAGCGATAAAATTATTTTGATAGATGAGGACAGGCATATCCGTGGCTACTATTCGGGAACAGATGATGCTGAAATTACCCGCCTGGATAACGAACTAAAGGTGCAGATAACTGAAGAGATCAATAAAAACGACCACTCTTTGTATTAATGGAATCAAGGGCGAGGGATCAAGATATTAACTAAATATAAAGCGAAGAAAGATCAATAAATCGGGAAACATCTTGTATCTTGATTCTTGGATCTTGACTCTTTCAAAAAACATGACTGATAAATTCATATTCCGTTTCGTAGCTGCGGTATCCATTTTTGTGGTTGTTGTGGTTTTTATTTTAAGCTTGAAAATTATTCCTAAGCCGGCGCAAATGCCTGCATTTATGCCGTTTTTGCCAAAGCTAAATGCTATACTAAACGGTACGTGTAGTGTGTTGCTATTAATATCGTTATACTATATCAAAAAGCTCAATATTGTTATGCATAAACGCATCAATATCATAGCCTTTGTATTGTCGTCGCTTTTTCTGGTATCATATATTTTATTCCATTGGTTAGCGCCTACAACTTATTACGGCGATATTAATGGCGATGGGATAGTTTCGGATGCAGAAAAAGCCGCTGCCGGGAATATCCGTTATGTATATTATTTGATTTTAGTACCGCACATTATATTAGCCGCGGCCGTTTTGCCGTTAATATTGCTGAGCTTTTACCGCGGCTTGCAAATGCAGGTTGAGAAACACAAAAAGCTGGTAAGATGGGCGTTCCCGATATGGCTGTACGTTACTGTAACGGGTGTCATCGTTTATTTAATGATCTCGCCTTACTATAATTTCTAACATATAATTAGTTAAATTTGCAGTATGAAAAATGCCTTAAAAATATGTTTGTTTATAATGGCTTTTGGCTTTACCACGCTGAGCTATCAGCCGGTAAAAGCGCAATGTGCTATATGCGCGGCTAACGTTGCCTCAAATGTTAAAGACGGCCGCAAAACAGCCGACGGATTAAATCATGGCATTATGTATTTGTTAGGTGCGCCTTACATTGCCATAGCTGCTTTGGGTATCATCTGGTACAAAAAATATCGTCGCAAAAATGTTGATTTAAACATGCGCAGCGAGAAACTGCATTTGAATTAATAGCACCCGGCCTTAGCCGATAATATTTCTATTTATGGCCGAAACTCCAAAAGCATGGGCAATGCTGCATGCCAAATGCCCGCGTTGCCGACGAGGGGACATGTTTAAAGGTGGCACCTACAGCTTCGGTAAAATAAATCTGAATTGCCCCCACTGTAATTTATACTTCGAGATTGAGCCCGGCTACTTTTATGCCGCTATGTATGTAAGCTACGCCATGAATGTGGCCGAAGCTGTTTCGCTTTCTGTCGCCACAAGGGTAATCACTCAAAATACCACATCGCCCTGGTTATATTTAGGCGTTATTTTTGTAGGCTGCATGTTGCTTTCGCCCATAAATTTTCGATATTCAAGAGTGGCATTACTATACTGGCTATCACCCAAAATACATTACTATCCATATTTAGATACTGATGATAAACCCGCAAACCGTTAATTTTTTAAAGGAACTCATTCAGCATAATGACCGCGACTGGTTCCAAACTAATAAAACGGACTATGACAAGGCCCGCGAAAATGTAATTGACTTTACCGGCAAGCTGCTAAAAGAGCTGCAAACTATCGACCCCGCTATCGAAGAAACCCTCGACGCAAAAAAATGCGTAATGCGTATTTACCGCGATATCCGTTTCAGCAAAAATAAAGCACCTTATAAAAATAACTTTGGTATCAGCATCCCCACAAAAGGCTCAAAATTGGGTGGGGTAGAGTATTATTTTCATCTAACTCCCGGCGCTTCATTTATCGCCGGTGGTTACTGGATGCCGCAAGCAGATCATTTAAAAGCCATTCGCCAGGAAATTGATTATAACGCGCATGATTTGAAAGCCATTATTGATGACGCTGAGTTTATCAAATTGTTCGGCAACTTTCGGGATCAGGACAGGCTGAAAACCGTACCCAAAGGCTATGATGCTGATAATGAAAATATCGATTTGCTGAAATTGAAAAGTTTCATAGTCTCACACAAAATAAAAGATAAGGATTTATTTAAAGCTGATTCGGCTGATTATGTAGCCCAGATTTGTACCAAGCTATATCCGCTTACTGTTTTTCTTAGAAATGCTATCGCTTAACCCCAAAACTCACCATAATATGAAAATACAACACTATTTATTTGCAGCCGTGCTGTGCACAACGCTACACTCGTGTGTGGTGCTCTCCACAAAAAAATATAAAGGATTGGTTGCTGATCGCGATTCGTTACAAAACCGTACCGTGAACCTGGAAGCGACAGTATCAAGCCTGCAAGCCGATACCGCCCGCTTGCACCATGAAATTGCTGATTTGAAAGGTCAGTTAGCAACCTTGAATGATAACTACAATACGCTGAATTATAATTACAACGCGTTAAACGATAAATATACCACTACTTCATCCAAAGTAACCAAGCTATCGGGCGACTTAGAAGCACGCGAAGCCCGTTTAAAAGAGGTTGAAGATATTTTGCATAAACAAGATGCTGCAAGTCAGGCTTTGAAGGATAAGTTGCAGCAGGCTTTATTGGGCTTCCAGCAGAATGGTTTAACAGTTGATATCAGGAATGGTAAGGTATATGTATCATTAACCGATAAATTGTTATTTCCTTCGGGAAGTATCGTGATTGATGATAAAGGTAAAGCAGCCTTAAAACAATTAGCCGTAGTGCTGAACAAAGAACCAGATATTAATATTGCTGTTGAAGGCCACACCGATGACAAAAAAGTATTGAACCTGGGCCAGATAAAAGATAACTGGGATTTGAGTGTACTACGCGCAACCTCAGTTACCCGTTACTTGAGCGAAATCGAAGGCGTTGATCCAAAAAGATTAACCGCTACAGGCAAAAGCCAATACCAACCTATCGACCCAAGCAATACACCCGAAGCTTTGGCCAAAAATAGGCGCATTGAAATTGTGCTTACGCCTAAGCTGGATGAGCTGTACAACCTGATCACCAAATAAAAAATCGCCAAGCCTCCTACATTCGGGAGGCTTTGTTGTTATGATACAAGCCATTCTTACCTACTTGTTCATTCTGAGCGAAGCGAAGAATCTATCCGATGTAAACTACTTTACAGATTCTTCGCTTTGCTCAGAATGATAAATAAGTAATAATAACACTCTCCACCCATGAAACAATACGCCATCCTATCCGACATCCACGGCAATGCCCTGGCTTTAACTGCTGTGCTTAACGATATCAAATCAAGAAACATTGACACTATTATCAATCTCGGCGATCACTTTTTTGGTGCGTTACAACCCGAAGCCGTTGCTGATCTGTTGCGAGCCAATCCCATGACTTGCATTAGCGGTAATACCGATCGGGAGATATTGGAAAGCTTCACCAAAAAATCAGAGAAGCCAGATATGGAAAGGGTGGTTGCTGATCTTTCAGACGAAAGCATCACCTGGCTAAAAACATTGCCGAATACAGTTACCATTGATAATTTGATCTTTGTTTGCCATGGTACACCGGAAAGTGATAACGAATACCTGCTTGAAAAAGTAACCGGGCATGGTGTTTTTGTTTATAATGATGAGTGTTTGATTGAGAAAACCAAGCACATTAAGGAACGCATCATCCTTTGCGGCCACTCCCATGTAAACCGGGTAATTTATCTAACCAATAATAAAATTATTTTGAATCCAGGCAGTGTGGGTTTGCCGGCTTATTTAGGTAACGGGCTGCATCGTTTCGCCATGGAATCCATGACACCGCATGCCAAGTATGCCATCATTACAGCAAACGGCGGCGGTATTAATATTGAACAGATTAATTGTACTTATGATTGGGATGCCGCCGCTCAACAAGCCAAAGATAATGGCAATGAAAATGTAGCGAAGTTTCTTTTATATGGCCGGATGCCAAAAGATTTGCGGGTTGGTTAAAATTTTAATTCCAATTAATCAACTGTTTCCATCAACGTAGTATAAAGCACAAACTTGCCTTCGTAACGTTGGTTGTGAGCAATGTGTAACCCCTGCAAATGCTGCTCGTAAAACTGGGCAAATTGCTCTTCGGTATCCGTATTGTATTGGATGCAGCAGGTTACGCCTTCGTTTGGGGAGTCGATCACATTAAGGATGCGATAGCTTTCAAAAAAGCCGGTAGCCATTACCGCGGGGATATGCACTTCCTTCATCCAAACTAACCATTCGGGATAAGCGGCTTCTTCAACAATCAATGTTTCATTATATACGATCATGGTGCAAAGGTATAACTATAAAATATAAAACCATGTTGTGTCTATTTGTCATTGCGAGCGATAGCGTGGCAATCTCGTCGAACGCATAGCTACGGGATTGCTTCGTTCCTCGCAATGACAATAAAAAATCAACTCGTCGGTAAATCCCCTCTTATTATCCTAAACCGTTTCCTAGCCTCGTTTATCCACAAACTACCGGGATAATCGGTAATGATCTTCTGATAATAAATTTTTGCCTGCGGTTTATTGTTCAGTTGATTATCATAAATATCGCCCAGCATAAAAACCGCGTCATCTGCCCAAAGGTTGGTTGGACTATCCTCGCAAATCTTTTTCAAAAGCGTTATCGCGTCGGTATAATTTTTCTGTTGGATAAAGATACGTGCCTTCGCCATGAGGATATCGTTGCTCAAGGCATTGCCAGGGTATTTCTTGTCGATGCTGTCTAAGGTTTGTACGGCTTTTAGCGGTTGCTCCGCAAAAATTAACAGATCGGCACGGGCATAAATTTTCAGGGCTTTGCCGCTGCTATCGGCAGCCAAATTATCGCTGATCAGTAATGATAAATTCAGTGCATCGTTAGCGATAAGTTGCGTAGTGGCGGCTTTTAGAACATCTAACTGTCGCTTCGCCCAATAGAAATCACCGGTGTAATAGGCCAGTTTTGCATTACGAAATTTAGCATCCTGCCCCATATCGGTATTCGGGAAATCCTTTTCAACCTGGCTATATAATAGCGTAGCATCCCATTGGCGGCCGGTTATTAAGTAAATATCACCCAGTTCAAGTTTGCATTTTGCCAATAGATCGGGCGTTATGCCTTGCATGTTAACAGTGTTCTCTAACAATTGCCGGGCCTCTGCAAATTTGTGGAGTTTGAAAGCTTGCAGCATGGCCAATTGCTCCGCCGCGTAGGCCGAGCTTGCATTGCTGCCAAATTCAACCAGTAAATCCTTATAATCTTTTTCTAACTCAAGCAGATCGGTTTGAGTATACTTACCTGCGGTTATTTTTAAGTTTTTGGTATTGATGAGTTCAATTTTAGCAGGTATGTAATAGGTTGAATTTTTGCCTTTCTCTATTAAATATTGATACCCTAAAATGGCTTCATCGTAAGCATTGTCATCAACTAAAGTATGGCAAAGCGCATAAATGTTGCTTCCATCATCGTTAGTGCGGCGGTTTAAGGCCAGTGATTGGTTGAGTGCCTGGTCGAAATTCTTTTGCTGCAGGCAGTCCCATATTAAAATTTCGGTATAAACAGTTTGCTCCGGCTCTTTTTGCAGGTGCTTGTAAAGCGCGGATAAAAGCAGGTCGTAACCATTGTTATCCTCAAACATGGCCGCCATGGTGTTTTCTGCCTGAGGCACATAGTTTGGGTTTGATGGTAGAAAGTTTAAATATTCATTGATGAGCGACTGCCTGTCGCCTTTGTATTTATACAACATGATCAGTTCGAACGAGAACTGCTTATCATCGTTTAAAACCTTCCGGCCCTGCTCCAGTGTTTTTATGGCATAATCAACATTGGCATTCTGGTAAAACTCCCCGGCAAGCGCGTTAATGGTATTTTGATTGGCTGGTAAATTTTTGAGCAGATCATCGTACAGCACATTTGCCTTATCGTTATTGCCGTTTTGAGTGTAGATGCTCCCCAGGCTTATCAGGTAGGTATTATCACCGGGATATTTGTGGCTCATTTTTTTGGTGATGCTTTCGGCATCATCAAATCTTTTGAGGGATAATAGGCACTTTATATAATATGGATAATATTGTTCGTTATCCGTTTTAAATAGTTTTTGATAAATATCCAAGGCTTTTAGCTGTTCGCCGTTGGCGAAATACTGGTTGGCTAAAGGAAGCTCATCGGTTTGCGCGTAAGTTTTTGAGTATGAGCCGATAAAAACGAAAAGAATAATTGTGTAAAACCACTTCATCTATCCAAAAATAAGCAATTTATGTTTACCTAATTTCAAGTATTATTTAATATTTAACATACATTTACCCGGTAAAATTATAGTGACATTAATTATTACCTAAACTAATTTGCATAATTTGACCAACTATAGTTTTTAAATGATGTTTAAAAGGGTTTGTTTTTGTTTATTATTGGTTATTGCTGCTGCGCTTAGCTCGTGCAAGCACGGCGGTGCCAAGCAAATACCTGTAAGCGACTTTTTTAGTGCCCCGCAAAAAAGTGCATTCAAGATCTCGCCCGACGGTAAATATGTTTCATACCTGAAGCCTTATAAAGAGCGCTTAAACTTGTTTGTTAAAACACTTGCCGATGGCAAAGAAACCCGTGTAACCTCGTTTACCGATTATTCATTGCGTGATTATTATTGGACTTATAACAACCAGTTAGTTTTTAGCCAGGATATAATTGCGACTGATATTTTAAAATTCTATAGCCTGGATGTTGCTACTTTAAAACTTCACTTAATTACGTCGGGTAAAAACCTGAAAATTAAATTTGTTAGCCGGATAAAAGCAGATCCCAACATTATTAACATAGCCTTAAATAAACGCGATAAAAGTAATTTTGATGTATACAGGTTCAATATTAACACTGGCGAACTTACCCCATATCTAGTAAATCCGGGAAATTTTACGGAGTGGTTTGCTGATCCGGATGGAAAAATAAGGTTGGTTAAAGCATCAGATGGTGTAAACGAAACTATTCTTTACCGGGTAGATGATGATAGTCCGTTTAAACAGATCATTACCAACAACTTTAAAACTCGCGTTGAACCCATTGCTTTCACTGGTGATAAGAATGATTTTTACGCCCTATCAAATGTTAACCGCGACAAGATAGCTTTGGTTGAGATTGATGCGGAAACAGGTAAAGAGGTAAAAGAAGTATATGCAAACCCTAATGCGGATATTATGGGTGCCGAGTTTGCTAAAAACAGGCATTGTATTGAATATGTGTATTGGGAAGATGCTTATCCTGAAAAACATTTTTTAGATACGAAAATAGAAAATACCTTTAAAACGTTAACCGCTTTAAAAGGATATGAAGTTAAAATTGCCGATCGTGATAGTGCCGGGGATAAGTTTATCCTGAATACCTATACCGATCGAGACCCGGGCTCATTTTATTTGTTTGAAAGTGGCGCGCGTAAGCTAACGAAGCTTGGCGATATCAATCCGAACATCAATCCGGATGAGCTATGTGCCATGAAGCCTATTTCATACAAAGCAAGCGACGGCACCATAATTAATGGTTATTTAACTATTCCCCAAGGCTCGGATAGCACCAATTTACCGGTAGTAGTTATGCCGCATGAATGGCCTTATGGGGTAATGAGTCGTAATTCGTGGGGGTATAACCCCGAAGTGCAATTTTTAGCCAACAGGGGCTATGCTGTTTTCCAGGTGAATTACCGCGGTTCTACGGGTTATGGTAAGGCATTTCACAGCGCCGGGTTTAAACAGGTTGGCGGCAAAATACAGGAGGATATTACCGATGGTGTGCATTGGCTTATTAATAATAAAACGGCAAATCCTAAAAAGATAGCCATTTTTGGTGGTGGTTTTGGCGGGTTTTCGGCTTTATATGGTGTATCTTTCCATCCGGGTTTGTATAATTGCGCTATTGTGCAGTACGGTTTGATCAACTTTTTTACTTATATTAAGGATGCGCCGCCGTTTTTTAAACCATCGTTACAAATGATGTACGAAATGGTGGGTAATCCCGAAACTGATGCCGACCAGCTCAGGGCCATATCGCCGGTGTTTCATGTGGATAAAATTAAAGCGCCGTTGCTGATTTTCCAGGGTGCGAAAGATCCGCGGGCAAACATCAGCGAGTTGAATCAATTTGTAATTGAATTGCATAAACAAAATGTCCCGGTGTCATATTTTCTAAAAGAAAACGAACGTACATTCTTTAGAAATGAACACAACCGGATGCAGATGTATACCGAAATAGAAAAATTTCTCGACACAAACATGCGGGTTAAGCAATAAACCAGTTTGTTTATGAAGCCACAAAATAACGTATACCGTAAAAACTTTTCGCTCATCATCATTTTTATGGTGCTGATATCGGTAACGTTTGTTATTGCGCTGTTAGTGGTACATAAACTAACTTCGGTTTATGTAGAAGAGGAGTTCGCATCCAAGAAAATTGATGTTTTAGAGGAGACGGTAAAGCCGTATAATGATTTCTTTCTGAATAAAATTCCGGAGATTACTTCTTACCAGGGCTATTTAACTTCTAATTCAGCGTCCGATTATTCCAGGTCGGTTTTTACAGATTATCCTTTTGTTCGCAAGATTCTTTTTTTTGAGATAGGAATAGGAAGTACCGTAACGCCTAAAAAGGATGAGCGAAAGTTATCAATCGATGTAGAATCGGCTTATCTTTTTCAGCAAAATAAAATAGCAGTAAAGCTGGAGCAAAAACGAGTGGCGGATCATGAAGATTTTAAGAATATGGCGAATAAGTTAAATGACTTTATCGCATTTTCGGATACATCGCGCGAATCTACACAGGATGAAATATTTAAGACCTTTTACGATGTTAAGCCCGAAAAAATAAGTTACCTGAATATTCTCCGTCGTGAGGATGTTAAAATATACCGCGATCTGCAGAGTAATGTTCGCCCCGGTATTCATTACCGGCAAAATATGCTAACTTTTTTACTTGATCCGTATCATATTAAGGTTGCCAATACGCATAAAGAATTATACCAGTTTATCTCCATAAAGCCGGTGGTTTATTATCCGCTTGATAATGATGCCAGCAGCAACATTATTACAGAAGTTGCCCTGCCGGGTGCTTTTTCTGATTATAAATTGTTCTTTAAATCGGCTAAAGGCTATTTGCGAGCCGAAACCAACCGCAGGTTTATGCCTATTGGCGGTGCTGTGTTGTTGATTTATGTTTTTTTGATGGTGATAGGTTATTTGATCTATCGTAATTTGAAGATCAACATGCGGCTGTTTAAGCTGCAGTACGATTTTATTAACAACTTTACGCATGAGTTTAAAACGCCTGTAAGCGTAATTAAAATTGCAGGCTCCAACCTGCGTGGCGAAGGCGGTTTATCCGAACGGCAGCTAAAGCACTACGGTAAAATTTTGGATGAAGAGGCCGATAAACTGAATGATTTAATGAATAAATTATTATCATTCACCCAGCTCGAAAATAAATCTATCAATATTAAAGAGGAAGAGATTGTTGTGGGTGATTTTGTAGATAAATACATTGCCAGCTTTAAAGTAAAGTACGCCGATTTTAAGCTGAGCTGTAAAATTAAAGATGTAAAAACTATTTACACCGATCCGGTATTATTAGGGAGTGTTTTTCAGAACTTGATGGAAAATGCTTACAAGTATTCGCATCCGCAGAAAAAAGAATTAAGCATAACCATAACAAGGGATAGGAGAAACGTTATTTTTTCGTTTATGGACAAGGGTATCGGTATCCCTAAAAATGAATTGACTAACGTTTTTAATAAATTTTACCGCATAGAGAATAAATATAACCAAAATGGCAGCGTAGGACTTGGGTTGGCATTTTGTAAGGAATTAGTTAATTTTATGAACGGCGAAATAACTGTAAACAGCCAGGTTGACCAAGGATCTGAATTTATAGTTACATTGCCATATGATAATTAGAAGATGAACAAAGAGATAAAAATTGTATTGGCAGAGGATGATGAAAATCTGCGTTTTTTAGTAGCCGAGCGCTTACAATCAGAAGGTTATAAGGTGTTAGAAGCCAGTAATGGCGACGATGCCGAAACCAGCATATTAAATGAACAGCCTGATATTGTACTGTTGGACTGGATGATGCCGGGCAAGCCGGGATCTGAAGTTTGCGATAACGTGCGCGCCAAAGGTTTTGATAAACTAATCATCATGATGACTGCCAAAGCGCAGGATGTTGACAAGATTGAGGCTTACAACTTTGGTGTATCTGATTATATTACCAAACCATTTAACATGGATGTTTTGGTGGCGATGATTGATAACAAGATCAAATTTTCGTTAAACAACGAGAAATCTGAATCGTATAAATTTGCCAATATGGAGCATTTGCCCAACACGCACCTGCTGATTAAAGAAGGTCGCAAAATTGAGCTGACTATATTGGAAAACCGCATATTGCTATACTTCCTGAAAAACCAAAACAAGGTAATTAATCGCGAAGAGCTAATGATGGAAGTTTGGGGCTACAACGCCGATGTAAACACCCGCACGCTGGATATGCACATCGTACGCCTCCGCAAAAAAATCGAAACAAACGCAGATTCGCCGCAATACCTGCAAACTGTTAGGGGTATTGGGTATAAGTTTGTTTATGGAGGGTAATAACCCCCTCTAAATCTCCCCCGGTAGGGGAGACTTTAAAATGCCTATTTAAGCCCTCCCTGCCGGGGAGGGTTGGGTGGGGTTCTTACATCAAATATTTTCCTACAATCGGCATCCTTCTGCCCATACCGAATGCTTTTGCTGATACGCGCAAAATTGGCGGGGTTTGATAACGCTTATGCTCCGCCAAATTTACCAGCCTGATGGTACGCCTTACGGTTGGTTCATCATACCCCATTTTGATAATATCTGCTGATGAACGGCGATTTTCAACGTACTCCGCGATGATCTTATCTAAAATATCATATTCAGGCAGCGAATCACTGTCTTTTTGATCTGGTCTTAACTCGGCAGATGGTGGTTTAATGATGGAGTTTTCAGGGATGATCTCGCGCTCGCGGTTGATGTAGCGGGCCAGCTCAAAAACCTGGGTTTTGTACACATCGCCAATTACGGAGATACCACCGCACATATCACCATACAAAGTGCCATAACCTACGGCAGCTTCACTCTTATTGGAGGTATTAAGCAAGATATAGCCAAACTTATTACACATCGCCATCAGCAAAATAGCCCTGCTGCGGGATTGGATGTTTTCTTCGGCAATATTAAACGGCAGGTTTTGAAACTGTGGTGATAGTGCTGTTTCAAATGCTTCGGTTACATCTTTAATAGCGATGGTTTCACTTTTGCAACCTAAATTGGTTACCAGATCTTCAGCATCCTTTAATGAGTGATCTGATGAGAAACGTGATGGCAGCAATACCGCCATTACATTTTCCGGCCCTAAAGCCTCGGCAGCCAAAGCGCATACCACGGCAGAATCAATTCCACCCGATAAACCCAATATAGCCTTGTTAAAGCCCGATTTATAAAAGTAATCGCGGATACCTAATTTAACCGCTTGATAGATCTGTTCAATATCCGCAGGGCGCCCCGGTTTTAAAGTGTCGGGTTGTTCTAAGGTAACCGAAGAATCTTTACCCAAAGTATAATAGGTTAAGCTTTCCTCAAAATAAGGTAGTTCGTCAACCAGTTTGCCAGTATTGTCATAAACTAATGATCCGCCGTCAAAAATTAATTCTGTTTGCGCGCCAACCTGGTTTACATAAAATAAAGGCAGGTTATAACGACTGGCATTATCACGCAAAATATCTATTCGCTCGTCATCATGCTTAACCGCAAATGGTGAGGCCGCGATATTGATCATCACATCAGGCTTTTGCTTGATCAGGATATCCATAGGACGGGTGATGTACAGCGGATTCTCGATATTATTCCACAAATCCTCGCAAATGGTAAGCGCGATGCGGTGGCCTTTAAAGTCGATACAATTGAATACAGTTGAGGGTTCAAAATAACGGTATTCGTCGAAAATATCGTAGTTAGGCAACAGCGCTTTGTTTACAATGGCTTTAACTTTACCATTCTCAATAAAATAAGCGGAGTTGTTCAAATCCTTGCCTTCAGTATTATTG
>Ga0302227_10002463_pt1 | contig 12713 bp, 10 predicted proteins | sample II_Palsa_N1_1_FD_193525 | JGI IMG/M metagenome (GOLD analysis project Ga0302227, IMG submission 193525) | Peat permafrost microbial communities from Stordalen Mire near Abisko, Sweden - II_Palsa_N1_1 | ecosystem: Environmental > Terrestrial > Soil > Palsa > Peat permafrost | place: Sweden...
ACAGCCTCCTCCAACTCATAATCAACGTCCCGGAATCAATCCTCGAAGCTGGCTCTGACGTCTCCTCATTCTTCACCAATATATCTACCTGCTTGTCCAACGATGCCAGCAACATCGAAAGTGATCTAAAGAAACTCATACCTTCCATCACATCCTTCGCCAAGGACGCCGAGACCGAAATTTCAAATGGGGTCGCAGACGTTGGCAATACGCTGAAAAATATCTTCGGCAAGCGGGATTTGTTATCTGATATTGAAAACGTGGGAGCCTGCATTGCGGTCTCTGCAAATAAGAACCCGTTGTTTAAAGTCGCGGATTGTGCGATAAATATTGCGGAAGCTCTGGTCCCAGCAGCGAGGTTGTTGAAGATCAGGAGTGATATTGAGACGGCTGGGGGCGTGAAAAGCGTATTGGAAGCACTGGGAGGTAAGGCAACTGCGAAGACGGTCGGCGGGGCTGTTTTGAGCGTGTTGAAGGAAGCAACAAATATTTCTGGGGTGGCGAAGGCTTGCAGTTTCTTGTAATTTCTTAGCTTTAGGGAAGGGGCTGATGTAGAGGATGGTTTTGGTTATTATGAGAATTTATTATCAACTTTTTCCGTCAAAAACACTAGAACGCGAAAATTACTGTCCACTATTCTATAAAAAGAGAAAAGCTCACAGCGTTTTTGTTCAGAGCCGGCTCAGAAGCCATGTCTCCTTGGGAAATTCTCCAACTTTCCGTGTCATATGCCGTAAATAAATTTCATGGCACGCTTAATGTTCGTAAAATTCAATGCATTATGAACGAGGGCTTTCCTTTGTCGAATGCGATGGAGAGAACGTGGGTGATTTCAATGATTTAAAGGGTTTGTCCCCGCTCTCGAATGCGCAAATATGACTTTTGATGCTTTGAAGACAGGAGACTGACGTTCAGGGATCGTTCTGTTCAGTAGGCAGAAACCTCGTGAAATTTTTTAAATCTTTCGTCACGTTTTGTATACGGGGAAACCCTCAAGCTAATGTTTGGAGAAATGAAGCGAACTGTGGGCAATTGCGTTCGAATTGCAGCAATGCCATGCCCAGACGGTCGTCTGTACCAGTTTCCAAGAATATTCAGATACGATACACCCTGCTTGAGATGTTAAAGCATTAAATGGCAAGAGCTTAAGTAAACTATTCTACATAAAGTACTACCGCTAAATGGCTGAGTTCCCATAGTCTGATTAACGCATTTCATCCAGAACTCATTAGTATTATCAAGGTAATTGTGTGCTATACTTTTCTTCTTCAAGGGTTCCGTGGTAGAACTTGTTACTTGTTACAGAGTGTACGTTTTGTACAGAGTTCATTAAAGTCCGCAAGCAGGCATGCGGCGCCGAAAAGTTTCTGCTGGAGGAGCAGCGATCGGAAGCACGTCTCTGTCCACTTACAACAACCCTTTCGTTTTTAAATTGTGCGTGTTACATATAGGTTGTCCATGTGGAATGCCCATTAGGCGCCAACGGATTTGCACAGAATTTGGTTCTTGGCAGCAGGTAAAAGGTTACTCTTGCTATGGATATTTGGAACTGGCCTACCGAAAGCGGGCTGATTCTTGCTCTTCGAGAGCTGAACCTGGGCTGCGGAAATCTGGTTCTGTGTGAGAAAGGTCAGAGGGAGTTCGAGATAGCGGAACCGATTCTTAGTCCTCGGGAGAGCAGACAAAACATTAGCAAAAGGAAGTCAAAGAGCCGAAATGAGAATTAATGCTCGCAAAGTAAAAGGATGATATGCCGCAAATTGAAGAACGATAATCATTTCGGATGGAGGTGCTTGTTCGTAAAATTGCTGTGATGAGGAAGTCAAGAGTTTGTAGTAAATCAAAATTGTAGGGTAAACGCATCACATACGCCTTCTCATGAAAGTAATCCGCATTGATAGAGCTAACTTGTGACTACATTTCTTCATTTTGTAATTTGGCTTCCCTTACTCCCTCAACCTTTATCACTTGGTTATAGCAGCTGCATCCAGAATCCTACACCTTTTTGAATGGGCAGATACACGAACACGCTCAGAATTGATAGCAGAATTCCCAACAAAGACAGTCGGATTACCACGCCGGCTGATTTCTGTGCTTCAAATAGCGAGAAGAAGGAATTGGGCACAATGGCGTTCCCGACTCTGTGTTATTAGTTGTACCGTATAAAATCTAGAAATTGGACTTCTTGGCATGCAAGATCCGGGATTAGCAGGCCGGGATGCCGTTAACGAGGCAGGCCCTGAAGTTTGAAGGGACGAATCTGAAGTCCGCCTAGGAAATGAATATCGGATATTAATTTGAGTTTATCCGAAGTAAACACTTTTGCCGGATCGAAATTGGTGATTTCCTATCCCTGATGCTGAACATATGCTGCAAGCACCTGCTTGCATGTAAATTTTCACCACGGAAGTGGCTTCTATCTGCGAGTAGAAAAGCAACCGCAGTGACATACTTGCTGCTTGAGCAACCTACATAAGCGCGGAGCAGCAGAGATGAGCAATTCACTTTGTGGAGCACAGAATCTGCGCCATCTGCAAACCATGTCAGTATGACTTGTACAAAGCATGAAATGGTTGCTTGCAGCAGGGTAATGTCAAATTTGAGAAGAGGAGGAAGCCAATTCGAGTATCTTGGGCGCACTCTATGAGATGCCTATAAGATACTTGTAATATGCTTACGGAGCGGCCCGCAGACCAAACCTTGTACTTTTTGGCCACTAGTCGTTGACTTTTGCAGTAACCAAGTCCTCCTATTCCACCTTCGGCCTGTGACCCGAGCCGCCTTGCATAATCAAACGGCCTACTTGCATGAGGAAAACCCGTCGGGCTTAAACCATTTGAGCGTGTGACACAAGAAGATATATTACTGTCGCATTTAGGTGCATTTTTGGTAACACAGCTTATGATCTAATTTAAGTTTCAGCTGGCACGGGAAAGCTGCCTATTCGTCGACAATTTTCCCCTCCCGTTCATGTTGCAACAGTTCAGTGCCCTGAGCTAACATTCAACGAGTTAGATGCAGCCGATCTCTTAAAAATTTGCTTTGATTTTCCTTTCAATCTCCCAGCGCCTTCCGAGTCCCAACGGGTACCCACTTTCTCATGTGCACGATCGTGGGCTAAGGGGTTGCACAGTAATTTCTTTACTTCCACATCCCGGCCTGTTGCAAGGGTCACAACCACACCGCTTCTGCTAACCTACCCCAGCACCAGAGAAATGCCTTCCTTGCGAAATATGGTGGTGAGCTATTGGAAGGAAGTTGCCGTTATTTTCCGCGAATAACCGATTTATTGAATGATTGCAGCAATGCCGCTTCGAGTGAACAGCTCCGTTGTCACTTCTGAATCTGGTAATACACATGTTCTCTGCATAATGCAGTAGTGATTGGCGCTTCTTACCGAGAATTAGCCTACAGTGGTTTAGAAATTCAACGTGGTGAGCTCGCACCTGTAGAGAATATTAACTTATTAACACCGAGCTTGGTACCCATCCCAGGTTTTGAACATTTCCTGTTCTTCCATCAACCTCCTTTTCGGCCACAGATTGCTCAAATTTTTGCAAACCCAGAAATCATCATGTTAAAAACATTTTTCCTCAATGCTTGGATGGTTGCGTCTGGCTTTGCGTATCATGTTACTCCCAGACAAGGTATTAACGTTGATTCTAAGAGGCACTTCACCTGCTAATCTTCCCCAAGCTTCAACAGGTCTTAATTCTTCTGTCTCTGCGACCTCCAGTTCAGCAGCGTCCACTCCAACACCAACATATTCATACCTAAATTGTTATACGGAGGGGACCAACACCCGAGCATTAGGTTCTGCAAGCCTCGTCAACTACACATCGATGACGGTTGAGACCTGTGCCAGTTTCTGCCTTCCAACCTACAAAATATTTGGCTTAGAATACGGGGGCGAGTGCTGGTGTGGGGACACCTTTGGAACAGGCGCTGTCGTAGCACCTGCTACAGACTGCAATATGCCATGCGGCGGTAATCATGCAGAGGTCTGTGGTTCTGGGAATAGACTGAGTGTTTACTCAACGACTCCCGTGGTTGTGGTACCAGTACATGCGCCTGCAGTAAACAACTATACTTGGACCGGCTGTTTCACTGAAGGGAATGGGACGCGGGCGTTGACATCGGGTACAGATATCGATTACGCTGGTATGACGGTGCAAATCTGCGCTGCTTTTTGTTATCCAAATCCGGCTTTTGGTGTCGAGTATGGTGGAGAATGTTATTGTGGGAACTTGAACGAGCTCATTGCAAGTGGAGCACAGAAGGCACCAATGACAGATTGTAACATGCTGTGTCCTGGGAACGCGAGCGAGTATTGTGGCTCAGGGAACCGGCTAGACTTGTATCAATTGCCTCTGAACTCGAGTATGGGACGTTAGTCAAAAGTAACTGCTGATTTGGAGAGAGCAAGAAGCTCTGAGATTACACCATGTTTGGTACTAGAGTCAAAAGCACCAGTTTGATTTCTCCAAAAATATGCGACATGATCACAGCCCCAGTCTACAAGATTCATTTTCTCATGAGATTATTAACGGTGACATAATGAAGGAAATGGTCAGTATTATCGTTTTGGCTTCAGAGGGCGCTGAATCTTACTGGAATCAAATTGCTCGTTTGGGCTGTTCGTGGTGTGATTTTCCCAAGTCGTGCAGACCTGTTGTGGAACCAATGTAACTATTGCATGCCATTCAGCCACTTTGCTGCGCCTCTGGCTCCAAATAAACCCTGAATAAAGGGTTTCCGCCTGAAGTGGGCTAATTTCTAGGGGAAGCGGGGACGGCACAATGCCTACATCCACGATCCTCCGCAGGTACTCCACCTCATGTACGGAAGGCGATAAGGATCATTAAAATATTTAGTAAAGTATAAGGCTTACGTTATAGGGCTCGAGTTTTAGTGAGGAAGGCCTTATAATTATAGATAACTATCACTAAAAAAAATTAATAAGGTATAAGGCCTATAGGGCTACAATTAGAGATGCGAGATGCAAGATGCGCTGGGACATGTGATCCTTATCGCTTTCCGTACCTTCCGTACGCTGAGTTCCAGAAACATTCATCATTGGACATGACGGGAAAACGAGGCAGGTTGTCTTACCACCCCCTTATTTGACTGCCACGAATTGAGCTGCCCCTATCTATAAAGCAAGGCCACACCCCCGATGAGCCTTTAAGGCGAAAGCTTTCTATCAATTTACGTCACTAGGACTTTCGCTTCTCGTCATATACCAACATAGGTAATCAACTCTTCTCGTGTGCGCACTCATTTGGAATAACCCTAAGTCTCTCTCAGCCGGGTGCAAACAGGACCCCAAGAGGTTACCGTATAGCAGATTTGCCTTTGTTGTGTAACATTCAATTTCCAAGTCCGATCTGGCGGCCTTAGCTAATCAGCCATTTCACTTGGCTAAGGCAGGCTCTACTGCTGCTATGGACGAAGATGAAGATTACGATCCATTTCTTGGCGTTGGTCTTTCCAACCCATTCCTTTTGTCGGAAGACAGCGTCTCAAGTACAGCGCCACGGCCTTCGGGGAGCTTGGGGGAAGACTACAGACTTTGCTCCCCTTGTTCTCAGATCACTCTCGATAGACTTGGCTTCTTTACGCCTCGTAAACGGCGCTCTGGTTGCCGGTACGAGCACAGTATAGAGGATCTCGGGCTTCTCGGACGACGAGCATCTGTCTGCGATCTCTGCAATGTCATATACGTAGCATTTCAAAATCTTCCTCTGGTTGCCAGCGATTCGTCTGACGAAGAAGAAATTCCCGTGGACTTCAACCAGTCTCTCACTCTCACTCTCATTGGAGGCGTGCAATGTGGTGACCTCTTGGAAACTGTCCTTGAGGGCGAACACTTCTTACCAAAACCGTGGTCATCACTGCTGCTCAAGATCACCTCGAAGTTCACGGTTTACTTGCATGTCTTTGTTGATGAGCATGTTACTGGTTTCGTCACCCCTATGTTCTTGTGAGAATTTGACTGATTAAATCAGAAGATGACGAGATTTCAAAGTATATATCGGGCCGTGGACTCGCTCCTGCAGATTCATTAATAACTCTGGCAAAACTTCAGAAGTGGTTACATGCTTGTACCAACGACCACGATGACTGTAAACAGTCCTTAATGGGACTACCTGTCGAGGAGATTCTCCCGCCCAGAGTCATCGATGTAGGTTCAAATGATGATGATGTCCATTTGATACAAACAAATTCCGCAAAGGCACAGTACCTTGTACTAAGCTATCGATGGGGAGCTCCAGGGGGTCAAAAGATCCTTCTTCTGACTAAAGCCAATCTGGATACGCTGTTGGCTTCGATACCGGTGCCAGATCTTCCGACGACGATAAAACAGGCGATCTCGATGACGAGGAGTTTAGGGTTTCGATACTTGTGGGTGGACTCTTTGTGTCTGATCCAGGATGATGTATCAGATATTCAGAAAGGTGTGGACTCTATGTCTGATATCTACCAGCGGGCCACTTGCACTATTGCGGCTACAGGCGCTGAAGATAGCTTTCGTGGACTTTATCTCCCAAGACGGCCAAATGGGCCATGCGCAAAGCTTCCGTGTATCGTGGGAGACAGAGTTGTTGGGGAGATGCTTATCACGGCAAAAGCTATCGACCAGGATTTTCAACAGGAAATCGAAGAAAGCCCTTGGGCCCACCGTGGCTGGGTTTTTCAAGAGCGTTTATTGTCCAGGCGGATTATTCATTTTGGTTCAAGTCAAGTTTACTGGGAATGTCGGCATGGTGTTCTGTCAGAAACCGAGATTGAAAACGAGCGAAAAATGCTTTGTGAGGAGCAAGATCAACTGAAGAACAACCTCAGATTCAGAGGCCGTTTCCCTGAGGAATTCGATAACCCACGCTCCGGCTTTGAGATTTTTTGGAACGTTTTCGTAGAGCAATATAGTCGTGCTGAACTTAGCGACGAAAGAGATAGACTGAAGGCCATAGTAGGAATCACTACAGAGCTTGCTTTGTGGCAACGAGGACCATATGTCTCAGGAGTCTGGCTTTTGTATATGCCTTATTGTTTGCTGTGGGTCGCAAGTGGCTCTGAAGTCTCGACTCGTGTTCCAGTTTCTGAATCAGGTACGTTTCCAGAGAAAATCTGCCTCGCACTTAAAGTTGTAGCCTAATTTTATATCCTAACATATCAAAGTTCCGTCTTGGAGCTGGGCTGCGCGACCCGGACCGGTGAAATCACTTGGAACCGGACGAATTGGGTATGACATAGACCTAAGCACCTCTTTAAAAAGCGTGGCACTAGAATTATTCTCTGGATCGAAAGGCGAGATCGAATTTGATGTTCCTGCGCTTTCAATGAAGGGGCGAGTCTGGACAGGGCGACGGTCCCCCCAAACAATTAAGCATTATGACTTGGGAGACTTTGAATTTTTCGAGGACGGTGCCATCGACGATGAAGAACTCCGAGAAAGTCAACAAGGTTATGCTTTGATGGACAACTTAGAGCCGGACACAGGAGTCGTTGGTTATGTCGTCTTCGACAGCGCATCTCATCATCCTGAGCAATTCTTGTGCTTGGATATTGGTTACGGGCCTTCACCAAAATTCGAAGTCATTGGAGACCACGTATTCTTCTTGCTAATTGAGGAAGTAGGCTTACTTGATGGAGAATAAAAACGTTTGCTTCATCGACGCATTGGAGTTGGAGTTCGGGCGACGGCGAGCAGTATACTTTCCGATACAAATAACAGGTGGCTCAATTGGATAGAAAGGGTTTGTTTACTTCTGTCAGAAGTATTTGAAAATCACTAACAAGCAAAAGGGCATGAAAAACTTCAGACACCGATCACATAGGACCCTGGAAAGCATCCTTGGCTATCGACAATTTATGCAGATCACATTGGTCTAAATACGCGTTCAGCCGGACGTAGACCCGGGATTTCGTCAAGAATCTATGCTGATCCGTTCGGTCTTAAGTCCCGGAGAAAGGAAAGTGTGCGCACTTTCAAGGATGAGCAAGGGTTAGAGCAGCAGGGACGGGAGCGTATTCAATGATCTATGTTGAATACCTTTGAAAATTGTCTAGGTCAAAACCATCCGAAAGGCAGAGAATTGTTGAAGCTTGAGGCGGCTTCCTTGGCGAATTATAAGCCTCTCAAGATAGTTAAAGGAAAAGAGAATAGGAAAGATGGGCAAAACTCTGCATAGTTCGGATGGTAGTAATAGTACTTTGGCTGACAAGTAATATTCGTTCATGTTTCTACTTCTTTGCAGGGTATTCAAACATTTTCTTGTTCCAATCAAGCACTCAAGTGCACATTGCTCCCAAGAGCGCCAAAACAGAGCAAAAGGCGATCGGTGGAATTGTGTTGGAAGTGGTATATATTCAGCAACAAAGCCCGGCAGTTTTTGATACTACAAGCTGAATTCAGAATAAGAATGGACTAACCTTGTTCACCATCACTTATAACCTGGCTTCTATGAACCATTTCTCTATAGTTGAGAAAGAAACATTTCTTCAGCAGGACTTATGGTTCATGAAGACGGCCGGTTGAGCTAGCATTACGTGGCAATAGAGGCTGTGGGGGATTGCTGATCAAGGATTCAGAAACTAACGAACGGTTTGCGGTACTGCTTGGCGTCAAAAGTTATATCCCGTGGCCCGGCAGTGAGACTAAGATTGAGCCTTGAGAATTTGAAAGACATTGTGAATTGCTACTGCAAAGGTTCTGCTTCAGCAGTAACCTCAGAATCTATATTCTCTAAAAGGCACAGCATCAATCAGAAAAGCCTTGATCGTGTTACAAGTCTCGTTCGGACGGGACGTTATTCAAGCTTTTGGTGAAAAAAACTGTTCTCCCAGGCGAGAAGCAACATAATGTTAAAATCGTCCTGGTATAAGATTGAAGTTAGCCATTATTTTCAAGGATGTTTGAAGTAAGTCTTTTTTCATGGAATGGTTTGAGGTAGGGTGGTTTCAGAGGGTTGGGATACTAGTGGTGAATCAGTGATTATGAATAGATTTCCGGGTCTCGGTTGTCAGGAACTGGTTTCGGTGGATCACATGGAGGCATTAGGGCGGTCTGATGTGGCGAAGAAAACTACAGCCTGTTGTGGATTGGAAATTATCTGAGAGCAGGGTGTGATTGATGAAAGTGAGTAAGGTGAGAAAGCATGACGTTTGACAGAGCGTTCGTTGCAGATGATTTCGTGAAGGGGAAAAGGAGGTTCAGTGAAGATAGGATCCAGCTTCCGGCCAGTAGGTAATAATCCTTCGATGCCGTTTGCATTTGCGTTCATAGATTCGGAAGAGTTGCTTTGAGAACTAGGGTTGTGAATCTGAGGAGTATTTGTGGGCGTTAGGGAGAGATGGCATGAAAGATTCAAAGCAACCTTGGGCTACTCAATATCGGGCATTACGATGTGAGCACTGACGAATAGGTTACGTAAATTTAAATAGAGAAGACAAGTTAGATCAGTGATGAAACTTTGGAGCTAACCCTTCTCAAACGTAAAACTGTCATCCCATCACTATCTCTTCACCAGTAATCACCTTCGTTAAGTCGCCTTCGAAGACTAACATTCGTCTTGCTTCATTGAACACCTCCCATGGCTCTAGACCGTGGAAAAAATCCAAGAAACTGGTGCTCATATGGTCCTGAGTTGAGGCAAGCTCGGGGTAAATTTGACAAGGCGGTTGATAGAACGTCAATGGAATACCGAACGAATGCCAAGCAAAGCCTTGGAGTGGACCAGGAAATGGGTCAACACTGTCAATCCTGTAGACGTAGACACGTCTTCCTTGGTTGGCAACTAACGATGCGATCTTTAGAAGCGGATTTATAAACGCTTCTTTGGTTGACCAAGTGATAAGCTCCTCCTTGGTACATTCCTCCCTGGATATTCTCTCAGGAATAGCTGTGTCTGGCACAATTGCGCTCGTGAATCCCACTATTTCTCGGATTGGAAGATTATTGGAAACTGGCAGAAGCAATGCTGATTCATCTCGAACATTGCCAAAGATAGCCCTGCTACACCAGGCAGGAATATCTCCCCAGAATGTGGATGGGTTTTGGCAATTTCGATCATAACCTTCAAACCACTGAGGGTCTTCGATAGGAAAGGAAAGACTTCCATCAAAAATGTCAATGAGTTGCTCAGAAGTAAGGTCTCGAAGTGCCGCGAGCTTTTGCGTGCCTGATAGATCCGACGGAATCCCAGCATGTTCGACGAGCTTATCAAAGTCGGCTTGTGCCTCCGGGGGCGTTCGCAATCGAGGCGCAGGAGGGGATTGGAGGAAAGCCTGTTGAAAGAGCTGTAACGGTCCTTTCAGATGGCAAAGTATAGATGCAGCGCCAGCTGACTCTCCTGAGAGAGTGATTCTTGAAGCATCACCACCGAAATAGTGGATCGAAGATTGAATCCACTGAAGTGCAATCCTTTGGTCATTGAGACCTTGGTTTGATATCGGCTCCTCGCCCAGGCTTCTCGCTTCTGCGATCAGCTCTCGTGACGACAAGAATCCAAATACGTTCAAACGGTAATTTATCGCCACGATGATGATAGGCTTTCCGATGTCCAATGATCTTTTTACAAGGTGATTTCCATCTGAGAGAAAGGTAAGCACAGTTACGTCTCTTTAGAGTCCTAGGCGGACATACCAAATTGAGAACTGTTATCGCCATGGTTAAAGGCGCCTCCATGGATCCAAACAAACACCGGCAACTTTGAGGTAGCCGTGGACGAAGCTGCTGCAGGAGGAGTATATATATTCAAGTGAAGACAATTCGTTTCATCGGGTGCCGCTGACAGTGTCACTTTTTCGAATACATGCGCCATCATATCCTGAAGCCCATTGGCTTTTTGCGGGCATCTTGGGCCATAGTGCGATACATCAAGGCAGCTCTGGTGAGCAGAGATCGGAAGAGGCACTGCCGTTCTGAATCGTAGGGGTACTGTCGCGTAAGGTACATTCAGGAAATTCGCAACGCCATGCTCTGAGACAAAACCTTTCAATGTCACTTCACCTATGACGAGAGTAAAATCTTCACGGCAGGCTTCGAGTAAGTTGGTCGCCATTACAGAAATGAAACTGCGAATTTGGAAATGGCAGTAGAGACTCTGGTCGAGCTGGTGTTGTAGTCTATTGCAACAAGCCACACATACCAGTGTCCCGGCAGTCGGCACAAATATTGACGGGTCGGCGTGGACTAATATAGTACGGCTATTTGTAATAATCGAGCAGGGGGGATTTCCGGGGAATGGAGAAATGCCACGGGAAATCTTCACCCCAACCATCATCTATCCCGACCAAACGACATCGCACTCGATAACCTCCGATTTTAGCAGGACAGCAATGATCAAAGCTCCCCCCGCACTCACCTGTAATGCCTCCGCGCGCATGTGATGCCTGCAAGGCCCGAAAAGTCAAGGTAGTTGCGTTAACACTCACGCGCACCAGAACATGCCCTCACATTTCTCCTAGTGCGATGGCTTCGAGCCAACGACAGCATGTTCAAACTGTCGCATGTCAAGCCTTCCTTGCCAATACCTTCAGGCACCTAAAAAGCGTGGGCCAAAGCCTCACGCGGACGCACCGACGCGACATAGCCGTAGTCGTAGAGACTGTGGACCGCCTCAGGACAAAGAGCCTTTGAGCCCAAGCAGTTCAAGCATGGCATTCTATCCTTCAACTGGAACGACTTCATCCCTTCAGGCGCCCTATGCAACTGGTCAAGGGCAGGCAACTCTGTCATTGCCCTGGATCGGAGGCACGCTTTCGAACATTCCAATTCGATTTGGCACCGATATCAATGTCAACATTCAAGCTCTCCACCACGATCTTGTTACGTGTTTAGGTTCCTGTATGCCAAACTTCACGCTCAAGCAAATTATCACAAAGATTTTCGACATCTACATGCAGAGCTCCTTTCCCCTTAGCCCACTGCTTCATGAGCCGAGTATACGATCAAACTTGGCATTGGAGGCACCCTTGGTGACAGGCCTTGCAGCGAGTTCAAACTCGACCGGAGGAGGCGACAGCCTATCTTCAAATAGAGAAGACCTTGCTAAGTTGCGATCATACACCCTTATCGTAGCCTTGTGTGCAGGCACAGCCTTTTTGTTGCCAACCGAAAGCGTCCAAGATGTTGCTCTTGTCGGACGTGTCTTCCTCCATACTTCCCGTGAAATGCTCAAACTCTACCAAGATCTCGACATTGAGCGCCCCAATTCTAGCTCACTAGTCATTCGAATGTTTCAGGCCAGCTCCTTGCACACCGATAGCAAAATCTGTGTGGCATGGCAGGTGTTGGGAGAGGCATTAAGACTGGCAGAGCAGATGCGCCTGTATGAGGAGTGCTCTTTTGAAGGTTTGGACCCTGTGGAGGCTCGGCTATGTCGCATTGCATTTTGGCAGCTTTTTATGATGGATAAACACTCGGCCTTGCTTGAAGATCGCCCAATGACGCTTCACGACTTTTCTTTCCATGGATCCATAACGGTAAAGCTTCAAGATGAGTTGGAAGTACGATTGATGGGCCCAGATACTACAATAGCCGCGGTTGAACTCGAGGAGCAAATATTGACCGGATTCTATATCAGTCAAAGACTGTGGGCCAGTGCGTCTAGGATACTTCTTGATCTTCAGACTTTGACACGACTTTGTCAATGTGACAAAAAGGCGGAGCTGCTTGTTGAAGCACAAAGAATCGGCTTGACTGGCAC
>Ga0302227_10002465_pt1 | contig 12687 bp, 8 predicted proteins | sample II_Palsa_N1_1_FD_193525 | JGI IMG/M metagenome (GOLD analysis project Ga0302227, IMG submission 193525) | Peat permafrost microbial communities from Stordalen Mire near Abisko, Sweden - II_Palsa_N1_1 | ecosystem: Environmental > Terrestrial > Soil > Palsa > Peat permafrost | place: Sweden...
GAACAAAGTTTGATGAACGCCCACTTGCGTTCACGCCCGCAACCACCAGATACGGTGTGTCACCGACGCTGGCACCCTACCGGCAGCCCTTGTCCCTACTGCCTGTATGAGTACTATCACCACCGGCAACGCATAGCAATTTAGGCTAAACTGACGTACGAATGTCCCGTAAAGCCGAGCATTCTGCGCATTCCGGAGCGCTTCGAGAGGATCGCCCGCGAATGTTCCAGTGCGGCTCCCTTTGCGGCAACGCGAACGGAAGTTTTCTTAGTTTGGTGTATCGTGGCGAGCAATTCAGGCGGGCCTCGATCCGAGAGAGGTATTCATATATGAGCGAACAAATCAAACATATCAGCGACGCATCGTTCGAACAGGACGTCGTGAAATCCGACAAGCCGGTGCTGCTCGACTTCTGGGCAGAATGGTGCGGTCCGTGCAAGATGATTGCACCGATCCTCGACGAGGTTGCGAAGGACTACGCTGACCGCCTGCAGATCGCCAAGATCAACGTGGACGAACATCAGTCCACGCCGGTGAAGTTCGGCGTGCGCGGCATCCCCACGCTGATCCTCTTCAAGAATGGCGCAGTCGCGGCGCAAAAGGTCGGCGCCCTGTCGAAGTCGCAACTCACCGCGTTCCTCGACGGCAACCTGTAATACGCTGTAGCCGAAGCGCCGCTTGCGCGCTCAGTGCGCGCACATTGTCCGTGTTGTCAGCCGACAACACGGACAACAATTAGATGCTGTGACGCCACGCTGGCTGAAATTGGCGTGTGCTATGCTAGAATCCGCAAAACGTCGAAAAGACGCTTAAGTCCCTGAGCGGTTCCGCTCACTCTCCTCCCAGATTTCATTTCAGGTCGCACCTTCTCCTGCGGGTTCTCCGTATGCATTTATCCGAGCTTAAGACTCTGCACGTGTCCGAATTGATCGAGATGGCCAATGGCCTCGAGATCGAAAGTGCGAACCGCCTGCGCAAGCAGGAATTGATGTTCGCCATTCTTAAAAAGCGCGCCAAGACTGGCGAAACGATTTTCGGCGACGGCACGCTCGAGGTGCTGCCTGACGGCTTCGGCTTCCTGCGCTCGCCGGAAACCTCGTATCTGGCCAGCACGGACGATATTTATATCAGCCCGTCGCAAATCCGCCGCTTCAATCTGCACACCGGCGACACGATCGAAGGTGAAGTGCGTACGCCGAAAGACGGCGAGCGTTATTTCGCGCTGGTGAAGGTGGACAAGGTCAACGGCCAGCCGCCGGAAGCCTCGAAACACAAGATCATGTTCGAGAACTTGACGCCGCTGCACCCGAACAAGGTGCTGCTGCTCGAACGTGAAATGCGTGGCGAAGAAAACGTCACGGGCCGCATCATCGACATGATCGCGCCGATCGGCAAGGGCCAGCGCGGCCTGCTGGTCGCCTCGCCGAAGTCCGGCAAGACCGTGATGCTTCAGCACATCGCTCACGCGATCAAGCAGAACCATCCGGATGTCATCCTGTTCGTGCTGCTGATCGACGAGCGCCCGGAAGAAGTGACGGAAATGCAGCGTTCGGTGGCCGGCGAAGTGATCGCGTCCACGTTCGACGAACCGGCTGCGCGTCACGTCCAGGTCGCCGAAATGGTGATCGAAAAAGCCAAGCGCCTCGTCGAAATGAAGAACGACGTGGTGATTCTGCTGGACTCGATCACGCGTCTCGCACGCGCCTACAACACGGTGGTGCCGGCTTCGGGCAAGGTGCTGACGGGTGGTGTGGACGCGAACGCGCTGCAACGTCCGAAGCGCTTCTTCGGCGCCGCACGTAACATCGAAGAAGGCGGCTCGCTCACCATCATCGGTACGGCGCTGATCGAAACCGGCAGCCGCATGGACGACGTGATCTACGAAGAGTTCAAGGGCACCGGCAATATGGAAGTGCACCTTGAGCGTCGTCTTGCTGAGAAGCGCGTTTATCCGTCGATCAACCTTAACAAGTCCGGTACGCGTCGCGAAGAACTGCTGATCAAGCCTGAGATCCTGCAAAAGATCTGGGTGCTGCGCAAGTTCATTCACGATATGGACGAAGTCGAGGCGATGGAATTTTTGCTCGACAAGATCCGCCAGACGAAGAGCAATTCGGAGTTCTTCGACATGATGCGGCGTGGCGGGGGAAGTTAAGGGCTGTTGTATGCACTGAGGGCGCCGCTCTCGCGGCGGCCGAGAGACTGCCCGCCTTTGCGCGGGTTGTCTGATCGGACTAGGCGCGGTTTGCGCTTGTCGATTGAATCTGAAGTTGTCGTGGCCGGGGTTGCACAGCACCGCGTGCATCTCGTCGCTCAGCGCACCTTTAAGCCGGTTCCTTTCGAGTGCGTTCGAGTGCGCGCCCGTCTTCTTGTGGCCAATGGCTGGCTCCATTGTACTGCGCAAAGCGAATTGTGCAGGTCCGACTGGATCGTCGGCACCGCAACCGCGCTGGGGTAAACCGCACCGCCGAAGAGCCACCAACCCGATGTTCAAACGAGACAGGCGCCGCAGTCTGCCTCGTTTGCGCGCCGCGACAAGTCGGCAATTTTAACGATTGCTATCGGTAAATGGTCCTGCATTTAGTGACCCTGTCGGGGTGCCGCGCGTTTCGTAGCTAAGCACGGCTACTCCACTGCCATCGGAAGGGGAAGGGACATCCGAAGCCTTGTAACCTTGCAGAATGTCAAGGTGTATTCTGCTTCGGTCCAGTTCCCTCGGGCTGCGTCCGGGGATGACCGCGCGAGATCGCCCAGGCGTACCCGGCCTGCCGCCACCGGCAAAGGGACTTTCGGTAGGGATACGACTTGCATAGAAATCGGACGCGGTTGCAGGGTGGAGTGCCGGCATCGCCCGGACTCTGTCAATGAGTTGGTCGACAGACTTGCCCATTAACTCGCGAGCCTGTTTTTTACCCTCGTGTGCGATTCTGTCACCCACTGCGCGATCGTCCACAACGTTGATCGTACCTTTCCCCACATGGCCGAGCGCGCCCTTTACTTTACGGATAGCTCTAGGTGTACCCTCGCTGATCCCGGCGCTGACAGCGTGGTCCAGCGCACTTACCCCGGCCCCTCCGACGGACGGGACTACTGCCGATGCAACTTGGTCCACGGCGCTAAAAACCGCTGACGCGCCCGAAGCCACCTGTTCCGCCGATTCGACAGCCGCAGCGCTCCCCGCCCCGTCACCCACAGCTTCCGCAATAGCCCCTCCCGTCAACCCAAGCCATTTTAATACACCATGGCCCGACGGATCGTCCGAGTTCACCGGGTCTCCGCCGCAGTACATATACCCGTTGGCGCCGCCCGCACCCAAGGGACTTGCACTGTCATACGCTGAAAACCGTCCCAGTGACGTGTTGTACCCTCGATACCCGTTTCCGAGCAGGTAGTAGTCAGTCACGCGACTTTGCTTCGCGCCGGTGTATCCCACCAAAACGTCTTCGAGTGCTTTGCTCTCTCCCACGCTGTAACCATATGGCGTATAGCATCGATCAGTCACGCTGCCCCCGCTATAGACTTTGACAACCGATCCTTGCTGGTCGACACCAAACAGTTGTACGACGCTACCGTTCGTGCACAATCGACCTTCCGATCCAAGCCAAGCTGCCCCGGCAGAACCTTGCGTCTCGTTGACCAGTTGATCTCCTGCGTAATACAGCATGACGGCGTTAGCGTCGCCCGAGCATTTCTCGGCGACCTGCTTGCCGTTCGCGTCGTACCAGATCTGACCCGAAACCAGATTGCCGACGGTATTTGTTTGTTGGACCAGTTGACCGCGCGCGCTATAGGTCAGCGCAAGCCCTTGCTGGTCGGTGATCATATTGCCGTCCAGATCGTACTCGAGTGTCGCGTCCCACTCCGTGACCTTGTTGTTCAAAACCTGCATTAGCTGGGTAGGATCGTCCTCCGAATATTGAAATGTGCTCGTGTTGTTGATCGACTCCTGCTGCGCGTTTGTCAAATCGTAGTCGGCAGTAGCAAGATTCCCGCAGACGTCGAATGTGAAATCTACGGAATTCAGGCTATAGCCGTTGGGCATGTCGGGAAGAACGCTGCCGGTACACTGATACGAAGCCACGCGACCCAACGAATCATACTTATATTCTTCATTGCGGACGGACGCGCCATCTCGTGTCCAACTCCGGGATGTAACCCTGTCGTTTAGGTCGCAAACCAAGGTCTGTTGCTGCTTTACACCATCTGGAGTGCTAATCGTACGCGTTTCCTCGCGTCCCTGCGTGTCATAGGTGAGCACAGTTGTAAGGGTCTTACCTTGGCTATCTTGGGATACTGTTTGTGTAAGCCTCCCAGAGCCGTCATACATATAGGCGGAACTGACTTTATCACTCAAGTTATAGCCGCTTCTAAGGCCCGTCTTTGTATAGGCAATCTTGTGCGTATTGCCAATAACATCCGTACAACTGGTCACCTTTCCGCCGAGCGAATAGTTATAGAAGGCGGCGCGCGAACTCGACTCACCAGCAAAGCTGTAATCCATCGTTTGGGTTTTAATCTTGCCGCAAAGGTAGTAGGTGTTTATCTGTTTTGACTCGTCGCCACTGTCGGCTTGAGTCGAGGCCGTCAACAATGCCCCGGTCTTCGGATCATAAGTGTAGTCAAGAACACTCTCGCTTTGCCCTTCGACCGGGGGGCTTGCAAGATTGCAGTGGGTGATAAGGTATCCCAGTTCAGGCTGAGTGACGTAGTTGAATGTGTTTTTTGCAGGCGTAGTTGCCGATTGTGGCTTGGGTCCGCCATCAACATAACCGTACTGTGTACAACGCGTTCCTGTCTGGATTGACGTGATTCGGCTCAGTCCATCGAATGTTCGTTCACCTAGCAGCGTTCCGTCACCGTCGTCGCCATTGCCGAGACAGGTCAATGACTTGGTGAGTCTGTGTCGGGTATGCGGGGCATAGCTGATCAGTTCCCTCGACCCGTCGGCACAGACGGTTTGTATTTCCCTCGAGAAAAAATCATAGCTTGTCTGGGTCTCGTTCTTCAGAGGATCGATTTCGCTAATTTTCCGTCCAAAACCGTCATATACCCAAGTCGCTTCTGTGTATGGTGTCACGCCGTCGGCTTCGAAACGGGCCTGCGTTATCACGTTCCCAAACACATCGTATTGACTCTGTACTTGCTGTTCTGATACGCCGTCGACAACCACCGTGCTGAATACTGTCATAGCCACAGGATCGGTCTGCTGAGTGGTTTCGTACCCACTATCGTATTGGGTTGACGTCAGTTCGCCCCAGAGGTCATAGGCGTAGCTCGTGCAGTTTGAAATGGACGGTGAGTCGAGCGTGTCACCCGCCAGATAATCATAAGAAGTCTCCGATACTTTTCTGGAAAGTTGATCGTAGACATATTCTTCCGTAACGTAAAAGGCTGAGGTGTTCGAACTGACCATCGCATCAGCATCGCGGACTTCGCTCCGGATCAGCTTGCCATCGGCGTCGAACGAATCGCGCGACTGCGCACCGCTTACGTCCGTTGTGAGTTTCTGCTGCGGAGTATCGGCTGTCGCTTTCGTGTAGGCGCACTGGCGAGTTGCTTCGAACGAAGTCCCCGGACACATCGTCGTCGAAACAAGACGGTGCAGTTTGTCGTACGCGAAGTCCACCGCCAACGAATTGTTGTCCGTTGCCGAGTAATGGAGCCCTGAAAGATATGACTTGGTCCTTAAATGACGGCTTGTTTTCCCATCGAATCCCGTTTTGGTCGTTGTGATGGTCAGTCGTGCGAGAGTCTCATCTTGCGTATAGGTGAATGCATGGGCTGTGTCGAGCGAAGTTGAGGTTTCCGGTGTGATACAGGAGTCGATCACCTGTTTTTTTCGACCCGCGGTGAAATTGTCAGTGGAGTCGTAGTAACTGTGGGTGCGAACACTGTACGCGGTGCCGTCGTCGTCGGCTGCGGTCTCGGTCGCTACGACCAGGTAATAGGAGCCTGCACCGTCGAGCCGAGGTTGGCTGTCATATGTGAATGTTCGATGGCGAGCCGATACAGGCGGCAGGTCAGGTGCCGGAGCCACGGCCATCTCTTTAAGATGAGTGGCAAAACCATTTGGATCGGCGGGACAGTTGTTTGCGTCTCCCTCTGCAGGATAGTAAGTGAGAGTCGTGGATACTTTAGTGTTGTCGGTTTTTGTCAACAGAACGCCGAAATTGTTGTCCCAAGTGTATGAGGTTACCTCCTCGCGGGATTTTCCTTCAGCGTCGTAGCGCGTCCTCTTCTCTTTGGGACGTGTATATATAGGTGACTGATTCGGATCATCGGCGCCGAGCGATTCGTCTGCGTAATAAGTCGCCGACTCTGTTTTTAAATGGACGCCACCGTCCTGGGTGGTGGTAAGTTCCACCTGGCGATGAAATTTGTCGTATGTGTAGACTTCAGTGATCGAACTTGCGTCGTCGACAGATTTCGTTACTCGATTACTGTAATAGTACGGTTCGGGGTAGTTTAAGAGTGTATCTGTATTGCTCGTGAAACTCACATTGGTATTGGCGCCGAGGAAATTATTTCCCAAACTGACCTCAGGATATCCACAGTCAATGCCAAATTCATAAGTAGTGGTCGATTTCGGCAGTTTCGGTCCAAGACTTCTGGTATATTTAGAAACAGAGAACATACTGGTAATCGGACCATCTTCCGGTAAAATCAGGGTGTTTCTATATTCGACGTTTTCCGTCAATCCGTTGGAATCGGAAAACGTTTCGACATACCAGGCTGATGCGTCTGAAACAAGTGACGTATAGGTAAATTTTGAGGTATATAGGTCGCTCGAAAAAGTGACGGTGTCGAGAAGGGACTGTAAAAGACTGAGATTTACCGAATACGAATCAGCGCTGGATTCGTCGGCTGTGGGGTTAAAATTGACCGTAATATTCGCCGTAACGTATTCAAACTCGACAAGTTTTATTCCAGTATCATCGGTAATCGACATGAGTTGAATCACGTTGCCAGACTGATAATATTCGAAATGGATACTTCGACCGCTTCGTGATGTAATTGACTCGATCCATGCGTTGTTGCTGGCGGGATCGTAGACACGATAAGTCAGTCGCTCGCCTTTCGCATAAAGTACGACTATTGTTGTCGGATCAGGGAGGCTTACCTTCATGTCCAGCAGCTTGTAGCCGTCGAGCGTCGGCGTCCTGCCGACGCTCGCATTCCTCATTACGTAAGTTTGGCCCTCCAGTAAGGCCAGTTGTCCGCTGCTGGTGTTTGTGTCGTAGGTGTACCACGGCAACCCCAGGCTCCAACCGTAGCCAAACGGACCTACTGTCCCATCGGTGACACCAATCGTATCAAGAGGGTTGAACTGCAACTCCAGACTGAAATCTGGCCCCAGGCCGTAGTTTCCTTTAATCTTTCCCAGCGTAATCTTCTTCGGGAAAATTCCCGTGCATGGATCGGGTTCTCCGGAAATGGCACCGAGTTCATTGAACGCGGTTGAGTAGATCATTGACATGGTCGATATCCTTTTTCCAATAACAGCGAAAATTAAATGTCATTATTGGACGCGCTTAAATGGGTATTGAAAATTCAGCTAGGTCAGTAAACCGTGACCGATGAAATCGCTTGTTCGTGATTCCAGTAGTCGGTGCTGTCATTGTCAATTGTTATTTCCAGCGTTGTACCAAAACAATCAATTGCGTACAGATGATTATATCTGTAATCGGAATCCGTACACCCATCGTCCCCGTCCGAATTAAAGTGGCCGCCAAAAATACTCACCATAGGCACCCCGGGGATACCGCTAGGATTAAAGCCAGAATCGAACAGGCGCGACATCCCCACTGTCTGCCAGTTTGAGGTGGTCGGGTAGTAACCGCTAATGTCATCCAGCGGCTCCGCGGAATCGTAGGGGCTGCCGTGAGGTGGGTACTCGTACTTGGTATCAGATGGCCACAGCGCCGAATCGCTAGCGTTGAGTGCCAATATTGTGACGTCAGCAAGTCCCGAGGAGCCACCTTGCGTAAATAGGGAAATAACTCGGCTTCCCCCTGGATAGCCCATGTTTACCATTTTTCCCGAATCTTGGTCGGCAGGGTACTTTATATCGAAATCCCACTGAAGAATGGCCGGCACGACCTGCGCGGCTTTTTTTTCGGAGCTGTAATCAATATAATAAATATGAGTGCAATCATGATAGCCAGATCCAGATACATATTTATCACTCATCGTGAAATCAACTTTGTCGGCCGTTGGTGTATTTACATTAAAATTGATTGTGCAGGTGTTATAGGTACTATACGGATTGCTTGGCTTTGTCGGATCTTGGTTTGTTGAATCGTCCGGTGGATAGAATGCATATATGGTGGTGGTGACGCCGCCCGATTTTTGCGTAGGAGGAAGCAAAAAAAACAGCAGCGTGTTGGAAACCTGCCCCGTCGTTATTACCGGAGTGGGAACCGTTTTGTCGACGGGTGTGGAATAGTCGTGATAATACTGGTCATTACGTCCGCCCTCATCGCTTGTGAAGCGCTGCCAGCCTTTGGTGGTGACATCGGTACTCTGAGCATGATCCAGGAATTTTATTTTTGATTTAATGTTATCTTCTATCTCTCCGGCTATCGAAGAATCAAAAGTCACGTCGTCAGCCTTGTAAGTGTATTTTACAAAGCAGATTCCGGTCATCTTGCCATTTCCATAAATATCTCGCTCACCTGCTGTGACTTTAAGTTTTTTGGATAACTTAATTTTACTCGGATCGGCAGAAGTATAGAATCCCTGTATTTGCAGGTTACGTTCGTCGTAGATAAAGGTGCTCATGACAGTTATCTCCATGGAGTTTTAAATATTAAAAATTTTGATGCCGATTGTATACTATTTTTTTGCAATATGAATTTTGACAATGGTACTGTTGCACCTCCCTTCGAATAATGAGCCTGATTAAAACCCACTGCGAGCTTGATTTTTTATATAATCGCATCGATAACGAAATAGTTCGAATTCCAGTTATTTTATGCAAATGTAATCAATTTAATCTTGTCGGCTCACATCGATGAAGTTGTAGTTGTATGTTAATGGTTCGACACTGCTAAACGTGACACAAACGTGACATTTTTGTCATCACAACCGGTTTGCGTATTAACACGACCGTTCGCCAATAGAAAATATCGCTCTGGGCCACTGTCTGGCAATTCGGAGAACCCTTCCTGTGGCTTTAGCACTCTACAGTTACATCCTGGCTGCATTGTGTTCATTGTTACGTGACGCGTGTTATTGAGGTGCCGCACGGATATGTGGTCTGGTCGTGCTGAATCCGGAATTGGAGTGCATCACAATACGCCGAGGTCGCACTGGCAGTCATGCCGAAGCAGGCGCGAACCGCCTCGAGCTTGAGTTGCGCGTTACGTTTCCAGCGAAGTTATCGAATGGTCGTTAAGAGATTTGCGAATGCCATCTAACGCAGATTCGCTCCGCATTCGATCCATGAACCGAAGATAGGACGATGACCAGTCAGTTTGGATGGCTGGGACATCCTGTAGAGCAGGTATATGAGCAGCACTCAAACGATGAGGTAGTCTCACGGGCGGTTCTAATGTGATGAAGCCCATCGAAGTCCTTTGCCCAAGTCGTGCTGGTATCCGAGTTGGCCTGGCAATGGCGCGGATTCGGGCGGTTCCTGCAGCATTGCCGCGGGATGGGAGCGTTGAAGATGAATGCCCGGTTAGACGCGAGAATGGCGTTGTATAGCGAGCCGATCGCGTTCGACCACTACAACGAACTACACCTTCACACCGCCAGGAGATATCGCGTACTAAACGGGATCCGCTCTAAAGGAGCGATCATCAATCTCCGTATTCAATTTTAATGGATTTCCTACCTTTAGCAAAACGAAAGGAGTGATCGTTTCCTCTTCATCAGGATTTTTAATCGACAGGTTTCCATTCAGGCGCGAGCGGGTCTAGTATTTGGTGGTGGGATTATTTTATTGTGCCGCGATAATTACCTTCCGCTGGGTAATGGCCAATTTTTTATTCAATGAGGCTTCTGAAAATCTTCCAGGCCTTACGGCGAGGCATTTTATGCCTCAGCCATGCCGGAGGAATTAATGACACCTGGTAGCTTCGCACTTGAGTTCTCCATTTTTTTGACGAGGCACACATATTTGCATTGGTCACTTCCGGTTCAGGGCAAATCGATAGCGATGCGGTCGACAGCCATGATTCCCTCAGTGGCATTTCTTCCGGTGCGGCAGCTTCTTGGAAAGGATTTTCGATGCGAATTTTAGTCGTTGGTGGGGGACGCGTCACTGGAAAATATATCGCCAGGTCGCTGTCCGAGGCTAGTCTGTTGGCAGACTGGGTTGATGAAGATGATGCTACCGGAGAGCACCTCGCCGCCAGTGGGAACTATGGTCTGGTTGTTCTCGCTTCTCGCTGCGCCGCAGAGAAAGATTGGAGCTTTACGCGAGTTGGATCAAACGGACTCTACGCTTCGCCTGTACTTTTAACGGCGTCACGTGATCCGCATGCTGATACCCTTGGAGCGAATGACTGCTCGATTCCACCTCCCAATTTTGCCGAACTTCTTGGGAAGGTGCAGGCTATCCTGCACTCTCAAAGCACGCAGGATCGCTCAGTGTTGGTGGTGGCCGACATGGAACTGGACCTGGTGCGTCGGAAAGCAATGCGTCAAGGCAAAACGACTTCATTAACCTCAAAGGAATTTTCCTTGCTGTGGTTGCTGACGGAGCGGACGGGCGAGATTCTTCCCCGTTCAATCATCGCTTCGCAAATTTGGGGCGTGAATTTCGTTAGTGGAACAAATTTCGTTGAAGCGACGATCAAGCGGTTGCGGGCGAAAATCGATCACAACTTCCATCCCAAGCTGATTCACACAGTGAGAAATATGGGTTACGTGCTTGAGGACCGAGACGCGGGCGCTGCCACTGCACGTCGAAGACGTGCAGTGGCAGACTCCTGAAGGGAAGGGGTTGACGCCACGCGACCCGCCAATCAATGTTTCGTCGACGTGGACGGTATAACGAAAGTCTCAGCACACGGATCGTTCGGCTCGCAGCGATCCGTAAATAGTGTCTGGCGATTCTGGCGCTGCTCGTCAAGCAGAACCTGAAGCGACTCCGCCTCGAAGGTTGCCTCCAGTTCGGCGCGGTCGGCAATCTCTTCCATTGTCCCAATGAGTAAGGCTCGATCCAGGTTCGGCAAATCGCAATCGCGAATCGTCCTCGCCAACGCAGCAAGTTTTGCGAACTGAACGACGTTCCGTTGACCAGCCTTCAGCATCGTTTCAAGCGAGTCTTCGAGTGCTTGAGCGGCTTGTTTGGATCTGAATTTTTTCCAGACGTGAAGCGCGTCATTGAACATGGTAGGTTCTCCGCTGATTAGAGATAAAACGCCTGGTGCGACCGCGCACTGTTAATCCGACGCTGCCCGTAGCATCTATTCCCGAGTCCGGGATCGCAGCTTGCCGGTTTGCGCCGGCCCTGACGATACATTCGCCTGTGGCGCATTCGTGTTCACCACCGCTGCCCCACTTTCCGCCAACGCACGTGCCGCGAATCCCGTCGCAATGTACTGCGCTATGGCCCCGCCACCGGTAACACCCGCCCCGGACGATGAAACCAGCGACCCACCTGCCGATTGCCCGGAAAAAGTCGCCAGCACAGAATAGGTATCGCGCGCACCTGCGCCATTCGTCTCCCCATCGCTTCCGGTGGTGCCGTTAAAGCTCTTGCACGAGTCCGACTGACAGACCGCCGGGGTCTCGGCGCCTGACGCATTCGTCGTGTTCGCCAGCAACGGTATCCACACAACCTCCTGTCTGCGATAACCCAGCGTCACGCCGAGATTGCCGGTCGGCAACTGCGACACATCCAGCGCAACCGCCGTATTGGTTCCGAAAATCAGCGTATTGCTATGCTGCGGCGTACTCGAACAGGACACCGTCGCAAACACCACGGCGACGATCGACATAAGCAGTTTCAGTAACGGGTCACACATGGCCCTCTCCCGTCAAGTCCGTCATTGACAATCTTTCCGGCAGCGACCAATTGCGCATCGGTCTGCACCAGAAAAACGAGCCGGCAATCCAGCGGGACCGATATCTCGCTATCGTCGAAATATCCGATCCCCGATTCCCCGCCAAAACGAATTCCAACCGAGCGCAGACGCGTGGCAACCAGACCCGGTTGACCGCCCGACGAACGATAGATGTCCAGCCGCACCAGACCCATCACATGTGTTTCGGTCTTTCCATCGTCATAATGCGTCGTCTCAATCACGCATGCCTGACAACTCAGCATAACTAACGAAATAACGAACAGATTCCGCAGCGCCCGCGCGATCAACTTCATTAAGCGTTCTCCGGGGTTGCCTCGGATGATAAGTAATCTCTATCGCGCAAGCCCCTAACGCTACCTTTTCCGATTACTGAAGTGCCTCTTGCGACACTTACTCGGTGTCTGTCTGAATTGAGCTTTCTAGTGTTTTAGCGAACCGCCCCAGCGATTCCAAGGCAGTGTCCAAAATTTTTGAAACCGGTCGAAACACTGTGCGGTCCCAGGATGAAACTGCAACAGCACCTTGTGGGGCGTTGCATGGATCTGCCATCAGGACATGCCGTACGCGCCCCTCCTCGCCCGAGTATCGAATCGTCCGGATTCACGCGACTTCCGCGATCAATCAAAACGCATACTTAATTCACAATTCT
>Ga0302227_10002467_pt1 | contig 12677 bp, 16 predicted proteins | sample II_Palsa_N1_1_FD_193525 | JGI IMG/M metagenome (GOLD analysis project Ga0302227, IMG submission 193525) | Peat permafrost microbial communities from Stordalen Mire near Abisko, Sweden - II_Palsa_N1_1 | ecosystem: Environmental > Terrestrial > Soil > Palsa > Peat permafrost | place: Sweden...
TACTTCGCTCCTTCTCTGTTGTGCATTGAGACACACTTCGGTGCCTTCCTGTTCCGATTCGCATTCCTAGAGAACACCACAACATCACCACTTCTACATAAAATGATATAGACAGCACTGGACCGCGTGATTCACCCCGCTGCATCAATTTGCCACGCGTCTCGTTCGCCTGACTGATTACCACTTTCCTTCAAGGTCAGCATCCCAGTGTTCCAGTCCTGAGTTCACCGGTGACCAAAGCAAAAGGGAGAGTACAAGCCTCCGTTTCCCAATCATCTCGGCTTGACGGACGGCAACAGCACCGCAGAAATGTACAGGCACCCGTCAATCCCCTCGTCGAACATCGATGGGTCGGAGGACAGCCTCCTCGATATATCGACTGCACCTACGACGCCAGATAGTAGCTTGACCTTCAGCCCCGTCTTGCAAGCGTTAAAGCTGCACGATGCGCTAGAAGACGCTGCATCGGGGTGGGGAGAGCAGAGAACGACCAGCTCATCCCTAGATGCAACGATGAGGGCAAGCGGGGGTGGAGTGAAGAATATCTGCTGTGTTGGAGCCGGATATGTGGGTGAGCTTAGCCAGGACCAGCAATTGATTCCATGCTAATTGCATGGAAATAGGCGGTCCTACAGCAGCTGTGATGGCTTTCCAAAACCCCCATATCAACGTCACAGTGGTTGACCGAGACCCCGTGCGAATCAAGCAATGGAAAACAAAGCACCTCCCCATCTACGAACCCGGCCTCTACGAGATCCTGAGAAGTGCACGAGATGGCTCGAAAGCATGCTCTTTCTCCAATGAGGCCACACGTTTCGACTCTCTAGACAGCATGTCCAGCGCCAGCTCCTCAACCTCAGATTGCGAGAGCCAATGCGGGTACCACAGAGACGAAATCGCCGTCAAAGCTCGAACCCCCAACCTCTTTTTCTCAACGGAAATCTCGAAAACCATTAGCGAGGCGGATATCGTGCTTATTGCTGTCAATACACCTACCAAATTGCAGGGGCTGGGTGCAGGCAAAGCGACAGATGTCACAGCTCTAGAGGCTGTCACTAGAGAAATAGCCATTCACGCCAAGCCTGGAGCCATATTGGTCGAAAAGAGTACCGTTCCCTGCAGAACCGCTGAACTGATCCACGACACTGCGAGTCTATCTTCATTCCAATAAACCCTAGCTAACTCTTTGCAGCTCAAAGTCCACCGCCCTACGCAATCCTTCGAAGTCCTCTCCAATCCCGAATTCTTGGCAGCAGGAACAGCAATAAGCGACCTCCTTTACCCAGACCGCGTAATAATAGGCTCCTCATCCACGCCATCCGGCTGCCGCGCAGCCGAAACCCTAGCCTCCGTCTACGCCTCCTGGGTTCCCCGGCATCGCATCGTAACTATGAACACTTGGTCCTCAGAACTCTCCAAGCTGGTCGCAAACGCTATGCTAGCCCAAAGAATAAGCTCTATCAACTCTATCTCAGCCATCTGTGAAGCAACCGGTGCCGACATCTCAGAAGTCGCCAAGAGTATCGGCATGGATCCCAGAATCGGCGACAATTATCTAAAAGCCGGGATCGGTTTCGGAGGCTCCTGCTTCAGAAAGGACGTCCTATCTCTCGTCTACCTAGCCGAAAGTCTCGGATTAGACGAAGTAGCAGAATACTGGACTTCTGTCCTTTCCGTCAACGTATGGCAACGAGAACGTTTCGTGCGGAGAGCAGTCAGGTGTCTAAATAACACTCTTGTTGGGAAGAAGCTTGCTGTGTTGGGTTATGCGTTTAAGAAGGACACAAACGATACGCGGGAGAGTCCGGCGCTGGAATGCATCAAGCTGCTGCTCGACGACTGCCCCCGGGAAATAGCTGTCTTTGACCCGTGCTGTGATCCTACTAATGTCAAAGATGAAATCGGCAAGCTCGTAGGAAAGGAAGTGCTGAAGGAGAATGGGGGCTCAATTGAAGTGTACAGCGATGCTTATTCCGCTTGCGCAGACGCTCACGCAGTCCTCATTATGACCGAGTGCGATGAGTTCAAAACCTCCCCCTCATCACCTAGTCTCGGCACCAAAATCACTTCGAAAAAACGATCCATCGACCCACGCCCTTTCCAAAGGTTAGAACCAACAGAATCAGAGGTTCTGCAACTGCAACACTTTCTCACTTCAATGTTCTCCGTCACAGATCCTTTGCAGAGATTTGAAACCGAACCGAAATGTGAGGAAGGGTGTGAAGTGTGCTTTAGTGGAGAGAATGAAGAGGAGATGGAGAAGACTATTGTGCTGACTGGAAGTAAGGAGGGAGAAGGGAAGGATAAGTTGGACTGGGCGCGCATCGCGTATCATCTACAGAAGCCGAAGTGGGTTTTCGATGGCAGGGGCTGCGTGAATGAGACCGAGATGCGGAGTTTGGGCGTTAGGGTTGAGGGGATTGGAAGGAGTGGGTGGGTTCAGAGGCGGTGAAGTTTTGCGAGAGGCGAACTTGGAGAGGAACTGTGAAGGTAAGCCGAGTGGGGAAGGGGAACTTTTGTTTGCTTCCATTGCGTAAGACACCTTAAATTTTGTTTCTCTTTCTCTAGAACTGGGCTCAGATGGTTGCATTGTTTGATACCCGTAGTGCTCGTTTACATTACTTCTCTTTTTGAGGTTTGTTATGCTGCAGTAAGGGAGTGATAATGGAAGAAGTGAGGAAGTTCAAGCGAAGCGAGGACTTGAGACTATTAAGGCTAGTTAGAGAGACTCTGAAGTATAGATATAATATAACTATTTAGTTTAAGTATTTGATGAAGTAAAATAAGATTTTCAGCTTTAGTTTCTAAGCTATGAGCGAAGAGAGAGAATGTCAGAGAACACTGGTCTCGGAGCTGAGTGCCGGCTATAAAGAGGTCGACGCTTGCGAGAAGGAGATTACAACGTCGTGCAGAGCAGTAGTAATAATGTCGATCCAGCAGTAAGTTGTGCAGAACAAGAAGGCATACGATACTCAACTATATGAGTAAATTGTAAATAGATGATTCGATTATAGTTTTAAGTAAGGCTACGGAAACTACATAGACCCCACACCTCGTAAGTCATTTCTTTTGTGTCTGGTAAAAAGATTAGTTCTAGTTTAAAGAAAGGAGGAGCTCACATACACCACTTCTAAAGAACAATTTTCTTGCTTGGTTTCAAGCACTAATCGTTTATAGCAATACTTTGAGCGGGTTTTGGGGGCGGGTTCCGAGGAGGTGAACATGAACACGATCCGCATTCGCAGTCGCAGTCCTGTTCAGCTTGCAAGTAGCAAATCCCGTCCGTCAATAAGCTACGACTATCCAGCGGTACTGAAGCAAATCGTAAGTTGAGGCTATGGTTGGGCCGCGGCCTAGGTGGATCTCCAATATCCGAGCAGTAGTTGCATTTTTCGTGGTGACAATCTGGGCATGTTGTACCCCAGACGTCGGCGTTGACTTCGCGTTGATCAACGCAGCACCTCCACCAGGCCATGATGTATTCTATTCTCTAGAACTATCAGCGTGATGGATGCCCCGCACCCTGGAAAGAAGGCAGACCGGAAATGATGAGAACGGACAGCGAGGATCTACAGTCTATGGCAATATCTTCTCAAAATGCCTCTGCAAATCTGAGCAAAAAGAGGTATTTGTTTTCAAATCTGCCAAAATATCTGCCTTTCTGCAACGTAGCCTTTTGTTGGCTGTCGTAAACCGGTAGCGCGCCCGAGTGCGCCCGAGTGACGTTGAGAAAGCCTTACATTTTCGCCTGCCTTCCAATGGAGAACTGACACAAAGCTTGCATGACAAGTGAATTTTCTTCTCCAAATCAGGGGTAATACAATGGCAGGGGGGTGGGTGTGATGTCTCGATCTTTTCACAACTGTGGAAGAGCCTCTGTTGCCATCCGCAAAACCGATGATTCTTGAGCAATATGGCTGAAAATTTAGGTGTGGTATCCAGTGCTTTTGCTGTGGTTTCCTTGACTCTACAAATTCTTGATACGGTCCAGCAGCTTCACACCATTTGGCAATCTTTCGAGAATCCGGGATCGGATGTTGAACGGATAAAAGATTATCTAGCTAGACTCCACGCCATAGCAGCCAGCATAGCCGAAGCCTTTCAACAAGAACCTCACATCCAGCATGCTGAGTCAGTCATTAGTAGCCTTCATGCTTGTAAAGCCAGAACTGACAAATTAACTCACTTGATGAGAGACATTGGTTTCGACAAACGGGCAGGACGTTGGGAGAAGGGATGGATTAGCTTGCGAGCGAACTTCAAAGACAAAACAATTCGAAGGATTGAGCGCGACCTATATGGGGATGTGATGATGCTAAATTTAGCACTTCAACCATTCTACCAGTCAGTTTCATACTGCGGCTGTCGGCTAGGGTGCGCTAACATATTCTCTTAGCGGAATCCATTACCGAAACATCAAGCTTATCAACTCCAACAAGGACAATAATTCTAAACATCTTCTTGTAGGACAAGAAATAACCAAAAACGTCTCTTTGGAGCATGATTTTGACCGCAATATTATGATAAAACAAGATACACTTCCGACGTCGCCATCTGATCAACCTTCATCGTCAATATCCGTTTCCAAAAACAGACAGATAAATCTGGCTCAATACGAGGGAAGGTTTCTCTGTGTCAAATTAAATTCCTACCAGGCTATTCAAAGTGTACTTAGTGCACTTAAATTCACCCTCCCAAAGCAATGGGACGATCGATTAAAAAGATATGTATTCGGTCTAACGTACAGCTCAGCAACTCATCACCTATATCTAGACAATGCACCAACTATTGTTCAAAATGTTAAACGAAGTTTCAGGTTCCAGATTCCTGTGTTTACCTTCCAGCTCCAAACAGCAAGCTTCACCAGATCCCTCACTTATAACCCGATCGAGCCCTGTCAGTCTGAAATTTTCAGATTATGTTTCGATGGAGACATTGAAATGGTCAAAATATGGTTCAAGAGTCGCCGGGCCTCGCCTTTCGTTGTTAACCAACACGGAGAAAACCTGCTTCACGTGAGGACTGGTCCCTGCTCCTTGATGATTTAGCTAAGTTTAACAGGTCGCGGCGAGATATGCACATGCGGAATTATGTAACTTGTTATTGGATGTTGGCGTGGATGGAGCGGCTTACGACGACCGTTTACTTACGCCGCTCGACCATCTTGCTCGTCGAGCATGCATGAGCATGGCATATCCACTGCGGGTTGTCAACACTATCCGCGCATTAGTGGAGCGAGGGCGCTGCCAGCCGCTGCTCTCGCTTACTAGCAACGCCGTTGCTTCATACAGGGGACCAGAAGAAGGATTCGCTTTCCTGTTTACTTCTGAGTATTCAGGTGCTAATCTAGAAGAGCCTGACTCGGAAGAGTGGACCTCGCTAGGTGACGCAACTCTCAATTTTGGGTGGTGGACTGAGCTTTGTATTGACGACCCAGCTGTGTCATGGAAGTGCTTGTATCTCCTTAGAGCAGGAGCGAACCCGCACAGTTTTAGTTCTCGTGGAAGGCTAACACCACTGGATGCCTATTTTCGAGGCTGTACTTCCCATCAAGTGGAGCACGCAGGGAAGTGGCTGCGGATTCTGTCCCAAAGTGGATTTGACTTGCACAAGTACGCCATTGAAGAGCAGAATCTGCACCAACCTGAGCACTTCTTGGAAAGGAGCTGGGATGCAGAGCTATGGAGATGGATCCCTACCAAAAGACGAGTAGTTTACCACTTCGGGCAAGCCCCTGATCAATTGAGCATCTGGCTGGAAGATTACGATGCTCTCAGCTGGTTCGGAATTGGGAGGTTTGACCTGGAGATTTTTTTGGTGTGCACACAATCAGAAAGTCAGGCGCGGTGGAAAAGAATAAATGACGATGATAATCGGGTGGTTTTTATCGAACCAGAGTCCTCGCCGTCTCTAATCACGTCCCTTTTATGCGCGGGTTGGTTTCAGTTTCTTCTTTGGTCCTTGGTATTGAATTATACTTTTCACGTGTTTCTGGTTGACAACCGAAGGCTTTAACTTCTCTTCTGGGCCACAAAAAGCGAAATAGAGAGTCGCTAGAAATAGGGTTAGTGGTTAGGACAGAAAAAGTGGCAATATGGAAGGATAGTCTGCAAATAAGAGGTTCTTTCATTTCTTGCTCTTGGACTGCTACTGAGCCAAAGATGAGCCAACCAGCGATTAACGAGAAAGGGAGTCTGGCGCTCACAATTGCTATGAAGTTGGTGCTCAGGTTGGCTGTGTAAATCATGGCTCCCTCAGCATCAGTGGCTTGTTTCTTGTGAAACCAACATCAGCTAGCTACATCAACGAAGCTGAACCCCAAGCTCAGTGCCTTCGAACTCGTCTGACCTTCAATTACTTCTACTCTCACTTCAGCTTCTCTCTTGAAATTAAGTTCTGTTCTGAGACCGATGACAAAATTCAGCCCTGCGATGTCTGCAGTCCCCCTCTTGTTTGCACTGTGTAGAGGCGTCTCCAATACCCTTGCCTCCGCCCCATCTCAGAACGCAACAGGAAAGTCCGCCACAAATCATGCAGCGAGCGACCACGTAAGCTAGATGTCTTTACTCATTACCTCCTGGCCGAAGCACGATGACTATCGTGTGGAGCTGCATCTCGGTTCTTCTATTTAGTTACTTAGAATACTTTTAAGTGATTGAGATAAATTAGGTTAAGAATCTTTGGTTTCTATTGTTAATACTTTGACTAGCTATCTTTAGGGTAATCGGTTCTGTTTGTTGTGTTTATACTATGGGCTCGACCGAATACTTACACCAGTGGTCCTCCGGCGAGGATTAGTGATGACAGAATACAGTTGTTCAGAGCGCAGCACGGATGGCTGGTGTGGCTTCGGTGGCTGTGAGGCTGTCACGTGAAATATTGCTATTTGGTATAGTTAATAGGTATCTAAAGGATGATCTGATAGTGTTAAATCCTCTAAACGTAATTTCTGCAATGTAAAAACTCGTAAGAAGCATGGACCGAATCTTAAAGCTACATAGACTCCATAACCCTCAACCACAAACACACCAGCAAGCTTACTCGGCTTCCCAGTGAGCTTCGAAATACGATGAATGAGCTGAATATTACTGCACTAAAACCATTGACCTTGCGCTGATTACGATCGACGACAGAACCTCATTTAGGCTACTTCGCGCGAACAAGCCTTCTATCGCGAGCTGGCTTCGTTCTATTGAGAATATTAGCACCTGCTTGACAGCCAGTAGCATGTTCCGTACCCAAACACTTTCTGCGGTGTCTTTCCTCCAAACATCTGCTTGCAGGTCCAAACGATAGATGCATGGCGCGCAACCTCTTCTTCCCCTGTAACTCCCATGGCTAAGCCAAGTTCATATATTTGGTCTGCTTTGTTAAGCTCCCAGGATGCGCCTTTCAACGGCTTCGGGCCCTTAAATGCATCCCAAAAAATTTCTGCCCCAGATTTGGAGTAATCTACTACCACCAATGAAGCTGCATCCGAAGCGAACCCGAGTATTCCAAATATTCTGTCTCGAGGATCATGACATTGAAGCAGTGCAGATGACATGATCGCCTCATGGAAGGATGGGCGCAGCCAGTGAATATACTCATGGAAACAAATTTTAAAGAAATTGTTGGCGGGGCCAAACATCTCGTCGCGGTCCGTTACAGCAACAGCCTTGTAAAGGTTCTGTATTGTGGTCCCATCCAAAAACATAGAATCAAAGAGTATGATCAGCTTCTTAGCTAATACAAATTCCTGTAGAGTCCAAAGACGGGTCCAGTATCGCCGATGAAAGATTGATAATAACGGTTGGAAGCCTCCGGAATGAAGATCTTTATTGCAGAGGTCATTTTGAGCACAGTACTCCTTCCGCAGATCGTTGCCGGACATCAATCTTTTTTCCCACAGAACCTCACTTTTCGCTTTTCGCTCGGCGATGAGACGAGCGAGTTGGACAGCTTTGCTTAAGTCCCGTTTTTCATTTCCGAGCCAAACAATGACCTCTGCTGCATGTTTGTAAATTTCGGCCATTAATTGGACCTGTTGTCCCCTTTCCTCCAGATTGGACTGGTTGATGCAGAGTGCATCATACCAGTGGAAGGAACCCAGCAAGTCGTCCACCCCCGGGGCAGCCTCGGCCAGCAAGTTCGTGGATGGATATAATAGAAGAGAAGGCCCTTAATCCCTGTCATATCCCTGTATAAGCTATCCCAAAACGTCAAGTCATCCTAAAAGGGAAATGCTTGCAGGGATAAAAGGATCAACTCTTCTTTATTATTAGAGGGGGATTCCTTATATTTATATATATATTATTAAGCTAGAATAAGAATATATTAATATAAAGACCAGTCTTAAGCCCCCTTCCCCCATTATTAGAGGGCCCGATTTTTTAATATTTTTGTTAAAACCTAGACTTTTTTGTGTGCCATTTCGCGACCCTGCTCGCGCTCGCTTCTCTTTTCACACGACGCACGGCCATTCTCCCTGCCACTACCCCCGCCGTTACGCTCGCTTAAAAGTATATCCTCACCTCCCGCACAGACTCTCCTACAAAACACCCCAGCCAGCCACAACTCGCCAGCCACAACTCACAGGAGGCGCGTCAGTCTAAAACCTCCTGGGCCACTACTAGCAATGCCCAGGACTAGCAACGCCCAGGACCCGAACACCAGGAACGACAATCCAGGAACGAGGATCAAAACGCCCAGAAAACGCCCAAAAACAACGGCCAGCACGCCCTGAACTCGCGCTCGCCTCTAGTTAAGTCCTTCAAAGAGGACGGCAAGATGCTCGTGCGCATGGCGGAGGACATGCGGATCCAAGCTCTCTGCAAAGCCTTTGCTCTCGAGTTCAACGGCCTTTAAACATTAAGCCCCCGATCGACTTCGTCGTTACGACCTGCCTCCAGAGCACGTCCAAAGTCGAGTCCGACGAGGGGTGCCTCTCGCTTAAGCCGTACCTCAAGGAAGAATACATCAAGTATAACAACAACACCATGTTCGTCAAAGAAGATCCTCCCGACAACCCGGACCCATATAACCGGATTACACAAGCCTTCTCGCACTTCACTTTCGAGCGTTCATGGGGCCACTTCCTCGTAAACGACCTACAAGGCGTCGGCCACCTGCTGACCGACCCCTCCACCCAAACCGGCGACCACGACCGCTTCAATCTAGCAGACACAAACCTCTGCGAAGAAGGCTTTAAGCTCTTCTTCGTAAACCACAAATACAACGAGTACTGCCAAGAGCTCGGCCTGAAATCTAACCGCGAGATATTGGTGTCAGGCACGGTCCTGTTCCGCGAGCGGTGGCCAGCTGTCGAGCCTACCGTCTGCTGCTCCAACAAACTCTGTCGCCGCATCTTGCGTCTGACCAGCACGCACGAGTCCGAGACCTTTCCTGGCCTTCACTGGTGTGATGCGTGCTGGGCGCAGCTGAACAGCTCCATAGTATAATGGATCTGCGTCGCCCCTGGGCCGAATCACGAGTTCAATATGAGCAAGTTCTTTTACGAGTCCCAGGGCCAGGCGGTGCCGCGCAAGTGTCCCGAGCACCAGGACCGGGACAAGAGCGTCTCCAGTGCCGCGGTCTTAGCTGAGAGCTCGTGGAGTCTCTTGAAGGCGGGAGGCCCGAAACGGTCGATTTCTGGGAGGAGTTGGTGAGGTTTGCTTGAACAATGAGGAGTCGTAGATAGGTAATATGAGTATGATATCCAGAATGAATTTCAGGCTATAAACTTGCTTGCACGAATTAGGGGAGGGGAATGATCATGAAGCGCTATTACCAGATCCGGACGAGGCGCCACCGGCGTGTGCTGAGCCTGCGAAAGAGGTGGCTAGTGGGGAGATGCGGGAGCATAAGGCTGTGCAGATATTGTTTAAATAGAGATGTCTTACTTTTCTGTGTATAATTTCACAAAGGCGCTTCCTGTTAAGCGGCGAAGTTGCTTCAAACTCTTCGAACTTTCAGCATACTCCTGCGCACGACACTAGTGGCAGAATTATTCTACTATTGGTTCTATCAGAAATCAAATCCGTTAATCTCTCGTGTGCCAACGTAGGAAAGATAAGGAAGACAGGGGGTGAAGGGCTGGATCTGGGGGGAGGAGAGTGCTGAGGATGGATTTCGAATCTCGAATTTAGCGGTGAAGGGAGGATCGAAGCTTCGCTTGCAAGGAGCATATCATTCCCTGCATTATCACTTGCATTCTCCTGTGCCTATTTTGTTATTTTAAGGTAGGATCCAATTGCCATTGTATTTCATGTCAAGCCCGCCAAGTGACTCGGACGGAAATTACTCCGATGATTACTTTCACCGTATTTCTCGTATGGCATACGAGTCTTTCAGCCCATGTATAGCGCTTCATGTCACGATGGTGGACTTTCGCTGCCCTTGTTCTGAGGCGGCACTGTTGATTTTGATGGCGGCCAGCCGGGTAAGACGGCCAGTCATGATCCTCCCGTAGTCTCAAATGGAAGTTTGAGACCTAATATTCCCACCATCTTCCATACAATCCATTCCCACTTCTGAAAATTCATCTAGAAAGCCAACATGACAGTCCCATGCACTAAAGACTGGGCAACACTATCAAAACTTAATCCCGAATTCGAAGCAGTGAGTACCTATCCCGCCTCTTAGCTGCCAAATATCTAATTCCAAAGCTCCTACCAGCCATTAATGGCTTCCAACTCGTCACTCCAGGTGTCACAACCCCGGAGATGCTTCGCGCTGTCCGTCCACCGTCGAAGTCTTGGCCAGAAGTTCTCGAGAGAGACATTCAGATTCCGATGAGAGATGAGATATCGAACCGTGCACGGATGTATAGCCCTTCGAACCCGAGTGGTGCCGGAGGACCTCTTGCTGTCTTTGCATTTGGTGGGGGCTGGGTGTCTGGAAATCTCGAGTCGGAGGAGGCGAATTGTAGGACTTGGGTGAAAAAGTTTGGAGGGGTGGCTATCAGTATTGGGTACAGGTAAGTTGTTTCCATTGAAGGTGGATAGGGATAACTGTGATGCTGCGGACAGATGTGCACCAGAGCATCCGTGGCCGGGACCACATGAGGATATGTATGATGCTGTGAAATGGGTCGGTTCCCACCTAATTTTCCATGACAAACGCTGAAAGATCAAATAGATTGCGGGTAACTATAAAACCTTCGACGGTGATCCGTCCAAAGGATTTATCTTGGGTGGAGCGTAAGTTATATCAGCAAAAGCTTCACGTGTCCCTTATTGATGGTAAGCAGATCTTCTGGGGCAACAACAATGATTGCAATCTCTCACTCATGGCGAGACGAAGGCCACACCCCTCTTCTTACAGGCCTCTTCGCTTCTATCCCCATGCCCTGCGTTTCTTCCGCTCTCCCAGAGAAATATCGCCATCGCGATATCTCCTCCGAACAAAATAAAGACGGACCGATCTTCAACCAAACCACAAGCCAATTCATTGGAAGTAAGTTCCATATCCTATTTTCTAACCCCCGCTTACCCGACTAGGTTTTATCAAGGTAGATCCTCATGATCCACTCCGCTCTCCTTTGCTTTGGCCTACGGGGCATGAAAAGCTACCGCCAACATACATGGTCATTGCTGGCGCGGATCGTTGGAGAGATTCAGGGCTGATTTATGAGGAGGTGTTAAGGGAGGAAAGTGGCGTGAAGACGAGGCTTGATGTCTTTGGTGGATTGATACACGGGTTCTGGAACATATTCCCTACCGCGAAATTTTCTAAGGAGTACAGGAGGAAAGTCGATGAGGGCTTAGAGTGGTTGGTTCAGCAGTCTGGGTGAAAAGTAACTAGTCACTTCACGATTTTCCATTTCCCATACAGCAGTCTGAAAGCCCCGTTACGATCTTGTCATCTAGCAAGAAAAAAAATCCCTACTTTAGCAAAAATTTTAAAAAATCGAGCTTCTTAGGAACGGGGAGACAATTGGGGCTCGTCCTAGTTACGAGTCCTGAAAGTTAGCCCTAGTAGCTGGAGGAATATATAAAAATGAGTTCATCTAAGTTTTATTTCTGAATTGCCCCTTTAAGATTATTTAACACTTTAGGACGCGTTTCTGGATCGACGCAGGGATGTTTTTGTCATCTCTCAGATTGTATCTATCGGAAAATAGACAGCAAAGGCTTTGAGGTTGAGACGTGCTTCGAAGTGTTCTTTGGTGTACGATCTCTGCTTGCAACGACATTGCAAGAAGCCAAAATAACGGTAAAGTAAGCCTTGCAACCTTCGTGCAATGACTTTACTTATAGATTCGTGTTGCAGAAACGTATAGAACAACATGGTCAGGCGCGCATATAAGCCTGCACCTAGTGTCTTGTCCGATTTCATTCACATTTGCCAGATCATCACGGAGTCACTTGATCAACGAAACTGCTTGCATTCTGCAGATCCTCGGGCCCGCGACTAGCAACAAGAGGCGATACTGCTTCTGGAACAGATAAGCGATGCTTGGAAAACACCTGAAAGAAACGAGACTGAAAAATCCTTGTCTATAGCGAATAACCTCGCTATAGCTTATATAAAGCAGCAGAACAGATTGGAAAAAGCCGAGGCAATAATGCAACGCACGATAGCAGGCTACCGATTGCTATACGGAAAGGACAGCGACAGCAGGATTATATACAAAAGCAATTTTGCCGAAATATAGCCAGTCTCCTTGCTCATATCAATCTACTTTCTGGCTGCTT
>Ga0302227_10002469_pt1 | contig 12675 bp, 10 predicted proteins | sample II_Palsa_N1_1_FD_193525 | JGI IMG/M metagenome (GOLD analysis project Ga0302227, IMG submission 193525) | Peat permafrost microbial communities from Stordalen Mire near Abisko, Sweden - II_Palsa_N1_1 | ecosystem: Environmental > Terrestrial > Soil > Palsa > Peat permafrost | place: Sweden...
CTCCAGCTTCTCGTAGCGGAGGGTATTGGTGTTATAGTAGTACTTGATCTTCTTCATCAGGCAACAATGTCAGGTGGTTCCACAGGGATAGAACGTTGAAACAGCCTGATTTGGTGTACCTTTGCACGGCCCTAAATTTAGGGCTGGGCGCACAAATATAATCGGTGCGGGCCATATAATAACCAAAGATTGTTCCGTTTTATGATGACTAGTGCCGAAATAAGAAAGAAATTCCTGGATTTTTTTGTATCGAAAGGACATACCATTGTCCCTTCCGCGCCCATCGTGATCAAGAACGATCCCACACTCAAATTCACCAATGCCGGGATGAACCAGTTCAAAGACTATTTCCTGGGCAATAAAAAGGCCCCCTTTCCCCGGGTGGCAGATACCCAGAAATGTCTTCGGGTCAGCGGCAAACACAATGACCTGGAAGAGGTCGGCGTAGACACCTATCACCATACGATGTTCGAAATGCTCGGCAACTGGAGCTTTGGCGACCCTGCACATCCCGAAGCCGGCTATTTCAAAAAAGAGGCGATCGCCTGGAGTTGGGAATTACTGACCGAAGTATACCGGATCCCCACGGACCGTATATATATCACCGTATTCGAAGGTGACCCCGATAACGGGTTGAGCCCCGATATGGAAGCCTTTGAGGAATGGAAAAAATGGATTGCCCCGGAACGCATCCTGATGGGCGCCAAAAAAGATAATTTCTGGGAAATGGGCGATACCGGCCCTTGCGGCCCCTGTACCGAGATCCATGTGGACTGCCGTACCGATGAAGAACGGGCGCTGCTGGATGGAGCCGCACTGGTGAACAACGATCATCCGCAGGTGATCGAGATCTGGAACAACGTATTCATTCAGTTCAACCGGTCAAAGGACAAGAGCCTGGAATTGCTTCCCGCCCGGCATGTAGATACAGGGATGGGCTTTGAAAGGCTGGTCAGGGTGCTGCAGGGCAAACAATCCAATTACGATACCGACCTGTTCACCGGCACGATTGCCGCCATAGCAAAGATCGTGAAAAAGACCTATGAGGCATCCGACAATAAATCCTCCATTGCCTTCAGGGTCATTGCCGATCATATCCGCGCCATCGCCTTCACTATTGCTGATGGCCAGCTGCCTTCTAATACCGATGCGGGCTATGTGATCCGTCGCATCCTTCGCCGGGCCGTACGATATTATTATTCTTACCTGGATTATAAACAGCCGTTGCTTTTTCAGCTGATGCCCGTCCTGGCTGGACAATTCAAGGATGTCTTTCCGGAATTATATCAACAGGCCGATTTTGTCACAAAAGTGGTAAAGGAAGAAGAAGAGGCTTTTCTACGGACATTGGATAAGGGATTGAAGAAGATCGATGAGATCATGAAGACCACTAAGACGGTCATTCCCGGTGCTGCGGCCTTCGAACTGTACGACACTTATGGTTTTCCGGAAGACCTCACCCGGTTGATAGCCGCCGAGAATGGCTTGTCCGTCGACGGCGAGGGTTTCCTCACCGAGATGAAACAACAAAAAGATCGCTCCCGTGCCGCTACTGCCATCGACACTACCGACTGGGTCGTCCTCATCGACAACCCCCTCGTTGAGTTCGTCGGGTACGATATGCTGGAGACGAATACCCGCATATCCAAATACCGCAAAGTCAAAGCAAAGGGCAAGGAATCCTGGCAGTTGGTGCTGGAAGCCACACCTTTTTATGCCGAGAGCGGTGGACAGGTAGGCGATACCGGTACCCTGACCTCAAAGACAGAGACTATCCGGGTGCTGGATACGAAAAAGGAAAATGACCTCATTATTCAATTCACTGAAGAGCTGCCTTCCGATCTCACCGCGCCTGTCATTGCCACTGTAGATGTCCCCAGGAGGAAGGTCGTCGAGGCCCATCATACCGCCACCCATCTGTTGCATGCCGCATTGCGGAAAATACTGGGCGCCCATGTAGCCCAGAAAGGATCGCTGGTCAATGAAGAGCAGCTGCGATTCGACTTTTCCCATTTTGCTAAAATGACGGACCAGGAGATTGCCGCGGTCGAGCAGCTGGTCAACGAAAAGATCCGGGAAAACATCCCCGTGATCATCCGGGAAATGCCGAAGGAGGAGGCCGTGAAGTCCGGGGCGATGGCCCTGTTCGGAGAAAAGTATGGCAGTATCGTCCGCGTGGTCATCATCGATCCGGGCTATTCCATCGAACTATGCGGCGGGACCCACGTGGGCGCCACCGGCGAACTGGGATTCTTCAAGATCCGCCATGAGAGCGCGGTAGCCGCAGGCGTCCGCCGGATCGAAGCCGTCAGCGGTGTGGCAGCCGAAAAATTCATCGAAGCACAATTTGCGGAGATCGGCGTCATCCGCGAGCTATTGAAGCATCCACGCGAATTGCCCAAGGCAGTAGAAAACCTGGCCGCTGAAAATACAGAGCTGAAGAAGAAACTGGAAAAGGCAGAAGCAAGGCAATTGGCGGACCTGCGCGTTCACCTTCTTCAAAAGGTTCAATCGATCAGCGGTATATCTTTTATCGGCGAGATCGTAGACGTTAGCAGCGCCGACACGCTTAAGAAATTATGCTTCGAGCTGAAACCCGGGCTGGCCGCTCTTCCCGGCGCACCTTCTTTCCTGGTGGTCCTGGCTGCCAATGTAGAAGGCAAGGCCGCCGTGGCTGTCCTGCTGGATGACCAGATCGTGGTTGCCCGCAACCTACAGGCCCCTGCCATCATCAAAGAACAGGTCGCACCCCTCATCAAAGGCGGCGGCGGCGGACAAAAGACACTGGCTACTGCCGGGGGTCAGGATGCAGGCAATTTGCCACAAGTGATTGAGAGGGTAAGAGGGTTGTTAACGCCAACTGTCGCATAATTTGCCAAATGGATAATCTCCAACCCGATCCCGAATTATTAAGCACCCTCGTTTCCATGCCGATGCCCTTCGGCAAATACAAAGGCACGCTATTATGCGACCTGCCCGTCTCTTACCTGGAATGGTTCCACCGGGAAGGCTTCCCCAAAGGAAAAATGGGCATGCTCCTGGCCACCATCTATGAGATAAAAATCAATGGGTTAGAAAAACTCCTGGACCCCCTGAAAAAGGCCCGCGGTAAAAACGCCGGTTTTTAACATTTCCGAAAGCTTTCGTATTTCAGGAAATCCCCCTATATTTGAACTACGAAGATCGACGTAGATAAAATCATTATTTAATTAATCAAAACCGCAGTGATGAACCAACCACTTTTAAAGATCTCCGGATCGGTATGCCTGATGTTCCTGCTCCATACCTCCGGCTTTGCCCAGGAGGAGGCCCGCACAGAGAATGACACCGACAAAGGGGGCAGATATGACGAGATCATCATTCGACATAAAGGCAATAAAGACGCCAAGGTAACCGTAGAAATCAAGGACGGCCAGGTGTTGGTGGACGGTAAGCCTGTCTCCGATTTCGAGGACAGTACGATTTCGATCCACCGGCGCAAAACGAGGATGTCAGATGACGGCGAAAACTTTTCCTTCAGCGGGCCCGATGGCGCGGATTTGCTGTCTCTGGGAACTATGGACGGGCAGGCCATGGCCGGCGCTTTTCCCCCTTTCCATAATGGCGGCGGCTGGAGCTATAGCGGCGATGACGTCCGGCCCCGTTCGAGCAGGTCTTTCCTGGGCGTAACCTCAGAGAAACCTTCGGACGGCGAAGGCGCCAGGGTTATCCAGGTCAGCAAGGGCAGCGCTGCTGAAAAGTCCGGTCTTCGGTCCGGTGATGTGATCACCAAAGTAGACGATGTGGACGTAACGGACCCGCAATCCCTGACAGATGCGGTCAGGCAACACCAGCCTGGGGATAAGATCGCTATAACCTTCAGCAGGGATGGCAAGGTGCAGAAGGACTCAGTAGTTCTTGGTAAGACCAGGACCGTCCAGGCCTACGGTTATGGCTATAGGGCGCCGGATCTCAGGCAGCTTCAGCAACTCCAACAACTCCAGGAAATGCCCATGCCCCGTGAATTTAATATGACGTTCAACAATCCGATGAAATTTGGTATCCGGGCGCAGGACACCGAAGATGGTAAAGGCGTAAAGGTATTGGATGTCGACGACGAATCTATGGCCGCAAAAGCCGGCATTAAAGAAGGAGACATCATTACCCGTTTTGATGGCAAGGAGATTAACACCGCGACCGCGTTGACCGAAGCGGCCCATGCAGCCAAAGAAAAAGCCAGCGTAAAGGTCACCCTTATCCGGGACGGCAAGACGCAGGAGGTCGAGGTGCATGTACCGAAAAGATTACGGACGGCGGATCTGTAAGGTACGACGGCCGGATATGCGGTAGACGCAGATGATGGCGTAGACAATGTCAGACGATAGCGCTGGCGATGCTGGCCAGCGAAGGGCTTGTCAGGCCATCATGCCGGTTAATATAGTATGTTTTCCGGGCCTCTTCCGGTTCCAGGAAATGCACCGCAGAAAAGCCCAGCTCATAAAGCCGCCGGGAGAGATCTTCCGGTCGGAAATACGTCACCCAGGGCTCGCCCGCCCCGGCGGCACGGGCGGCGGTATAGTTCATGGATCCTGCCAGTCGTTCCTGGGCAAAAGTGAATACCAGTTCGCTGCCTTTGGGCAGGGTACTGACAAACCGGAATACTGTATCGACTGCATCCTTGCTCAGATAGACCGTCACCCCCAACCAGGAAATAAAACAGGGGGCATGAAAATCAAACGAACTTTTGCGCAACGCCTCTTCCAGGGTTTCTGTTTCGAAGTTGATGGCAACGATCTGGCAATTAGCCGGAACAGAGAGACCAGCCCGGGAGAGGCGCTGCCTTTTTTGTTCCTGGGTAGCGGGATGATCGGCTTCAAAGATTTTCAGTTCGTCGAGACCTTCGGGCTGCCGCCAGGCAAAAGTGTCCAGACCCGCACCCAGCAGCAGGTATTGCCGGACACCCCGGGCATATGCCAGCATCAGGCGATCTTCCGCATACCGGCTTCGCAATGCGATCCGCGAACGCAGTCGCAGGGTCTCGGGATGCTGGAATTGTGATGCCCTCGCCTTTATTTCTTCGATATGTCCGGGATCCAGCAGCCGAAGGATCACCGGATCGGAGAACAACTTAGGCTCTCCGTCTAACAGCTGATGCGCTGCACGGAGCCCGGCCGCTCCCAGGGAAGTAAGACTACCTTCAGGATTATTCATAAGAAAGCATTTATTGGGTCTGTAAAGTTAATACATTCCGATAATGACCATTTTCCCTATGGCCGGGAAATGCGCCATGAATATGGTAGATTTGCAGCATGAGGACCCAGCCGCGCCCGGCAGAAGGTCGATTTATATGGCGATTAATTATGATGCATACGAAATAGTAGTGGGCTTAGAAGTGCACGCACAATTACTTACCCGGACGAAACTTTTCTGCGGGGACAGTGCGGCTTTTGGCGGAGAACCCAATACACATGTCAGCCCTGTTACCCTCGGTCACCCCGGAACGTTACCCAGGCTCAACCGAACAGCTGTCGAGTATGCCATCCGCATGGGCCTGGCCTGTAACAGCGAAATTGAAAGACACAATTATTTTGCCCGGAAAAATTACTTCTACCCCGATCTGCCTAAAGGATACCAGATCTCTCAGCATACGACTCCTATCTGTAAGGGCGGATTCGTGACTATCCGCGTACCCGACGGTCAGCGAACGATCCGCCTCAACCGTATCCACCTGGAAGAGGACGCCGGTAAGAGCCTGCACGACGTGGACCCCGACTATACTTCTGTGGATCTCAACAGGGCCGGTGTGCCCCTGATCGAGATCGTGACGGAACCCGATCTCCATAGTGGTGATGAGGCCTATGCCTATCTCACCGAGCTGCGTAAAATCCTTCGTTACCTGGAGATCTGTGATGGCAACATGGAAGAGGGTTCCATGCGGTGTGACGCCAATGTGTCCGTTCGGCTAAAAGGGGCGACGGAACTGGGCACCAAGGTCGAGGTGAAAAACCTTAACTCCATCCGAAACGTCCGGCGGGCGATAGAATTCGAGGCGGGACGCCTTATCGGATTGGTCGACCAGGGAATAGCTGTCCGGCAGGAAACAAGGAGTTTCGATGCCGGTGCGGGGACAACATTTGCCCTGCGGACCAAGGAAGAGGCCAATGATTATAGGTATTTTGCCGATCCTGACCTGCCGCCATTCGAAGTGACGGAGGATTTCCTCGAAAAGATCCGGGCCAGCCTTCCGCCGCTGCCCGAACAGCTAGTGGAGAAATTCCTTCTTACGCTGCATTTGCCGGAATACGATGCCCGCGTTATTTGTGATGACAAGGATACTGTCGCTTACTTTGAAAAATTGATCGGCTATACGACGAACTACAAGGCGGCTGCCAACTGGTTGCTGGGGCCCGTCAAATCCGGCCTTAACGAAAAGGGGCAGGACTGGAAGGATTTCCCCGTAGCCCCCGCCGCCCTCGCCCGGCTCATGCAGCTGGTAGAAGAAGGTCGCCTGAGCTTTTCCATCGCAGCCGAGCGGATTTTTCCCGTCCTCGTGGAACAGCCTTCCCGCGAGCCGCTCGATATTGCCATCGCACTCAATCTGCTGCAAAGCTCAGATACAACGGAAATAGCGGCCTGGATCGACCAGGCGCTGGCCGGTATGCCCGATAAAGTCTCCGAATATAAAAAAGGCAAGAAAGGTTTGATCGGCTTGTTTGTCGGGGAAGTAAAAAAACTGTCCAAAGGGAAGGCCGATCCCCGGCTAACCAATCAATTACTCATCGAAAAACTGGAAAATTAATATGACAAAAAGATCTTTGTGCATAGTTCTCGCCGGCGCATGCATCCTCTTTATCGGAGCCTGCCAACCAAAAAAGAAAGGAACGTTCTCGGTATCCGGGACATTTAAAAATGCAGATAAGCTCGCTGCTATCGAAGGACCGGTGTCCAAGGTCTATCTGCTGGAAGTGACGTATGGCAAGGACCAGCCGCCTGTTATCCTGGACTCGGCCAAAATACCGGCTGTGAACGGCAGCTTCAGCCTGACAGGCTCTGCTCCGACGCAGGAAATATTCGAATTGGTATTCGGGAATAACGTGATCGCCGTTCCCCTGATCAATGATGCGGCAGAGGTAAAGGTCAATGTTGACCTGGCAAAGAAGGATGATTTTTATGAGGTAAGTGGTTCCGAGGCCAGCAATCAGCTGAAAGACCTGGTCAACATCTTCGGCAAAAAGAATTATGAGGTCGAAAGGACCATGGCCGACCTGGACAGCCTCAAACAGGCCAATGCGCCGGATAGTCTTCAACTGGGCGCCATCGCCCAAAAGGATGCAGCTGTGCAGGACCTGAATACCTACCTCAAGCAGGCTATCAATACCAACAGCAATCCGACGATCTGTGCCCTGGCCCTCGGTTGGTCTTCCCGTAGCTTCTCCAAGTCTGAATTCGAGTCTTCGCTGACCGATCTGCTGAAGAAATATCCCGATAACAATGTGCTTCAGGGGCTCAAACAGAGTTACGATCAGCAACTGGCGCAGATGGCCCAGCAGAACCACCAGGACAGCGCCAGCACTTGGATAGGCAAGCAGGCTCCCGATCTGGCTCTGCCCGATGTCAATGGTCACCCCGTTCCCCTGACGTCCTTTCGGGGCAAATATCTGCTGGTAGATTTCTGGGCCAGCTGGTGCGGTCCCTGCCGGGCGGAGAACCCAAATGTGGTCAAAGCCTACAACGAGTTCAAAGGCAAAAACTTCGCTATCCTTGGCGTTTCCCTCGACAAGGAAAAGGGTGCCTGGCAGGAAGCGGTCAGGTCTGACAATCTGGACTGGAGCCAGGTCAGCGACCTAAAGTTCTGGAGCAGCAAGGCAGTGGAAACATTCAAATTCGACGGTATTCCCTTCAACGTGCTGATCGATCCGCAAGGTAAAGTGATTGCCGAGTCGCTGCGTGGCGACGATCTGGAAAATAAATTGAAAGAAGTGTTGAATTAAGGGGATAACCATCTATAAATAATTATACGAAGAGGCTGGCGCATATGACGCCAGCCTCTGAAAGAAAAAAATAGATATATTTGTCCAGGAATCCTAATCGTCAGAAAACCAATTAGTCTGCTATAATGCTGTTTAATTCCTTCGAATTCCCTATTTTCCTTTCGATAGTTTTCCTGCTATATTGGTTCGTTTTCAACAAAAATTTACAGCATCAGAATTTGCTCCTCCTGATAGCGAGCTATTTTTTCTATGGGTGGTGGAGCTGGAAGTTTCTGGGTTTGCTGGCGTTCTCCACCCTGCTTGACTTTTTCTATGGTTTCGGGGTAGCTTCGCCAAATAAGAGCAAGTCAAAACTCTTCCTTTGTCTGGGCATCATCAACAATCTTGGATTCCTGGCTATATTCAAATACTACAATTTCTTTGTTAAAGAGTTTTTGTATGCGGCAGGATTGCTGGGGCTGCATCTTCATCCTTTACTTATCGAAGTAGCGCTGCCGGTGGGCATATCCTTTTATACCTTTCATGGAATGTCCTATGTGTTCGATATTTACCGGGGTATCCGCAAACCGGTGACAAACTTTATAGAATATGCCGTTTTTGTTTGCTTTTTCCCCTTACTTGTCGCCGGTCCTATTGAAAGAGCCAATCATTTGCTGCCCCAGGTACAGACGGCAAGGAGGTTTAAATATAGCCAGGCGATCGAAGGGTGCAGACTTATACTCTGGGGAATGTTTAAAAAAGTGGTCATCGCCGATGCGCTGGCGGGGTATGTCGACGAGATAGTGGATCATTATACTGTTCATAATGCGTATACGCTTCTTATGGGGGCGATAAGCTTTAGCTTCCAGGTATACTGCGATTTTAGCGGGTACTCGGATATTGCCCTCGGCGTGGCCAAACTATTTGGGTTTGAGCTTTTGAGTAATTTCAAGTTTCCTTATTTTTCACGGGATATAGCGGAATTTTGGCGGCGATGGCATATCTCCCTATCATCCTGGTTCAGGGATTATCTTTATATCCCGTTGGGTGGTTCAAAGGAAGGAAAACTTCGCGCCGTGAGAAACGTATTTATCGTTTTCCTGGTAAGCGGCTTTTGGCATGGTGCGAGCTGGAATTTTGTCGTTTGGGGAGGGATTCATGCCTGCGGTTTCCTGCCATTGCTTTTGTTTGACCGGAATCGCCGATACATTAGTACAATAGTTGCAGAGGATAGGAGATTTCCAACTATCAGGGAGTTATCCCAGATGGCAGGTACGTTTCTTTTTGTCACGTTTGCATGGATATTTTTTCGTATCCATAATCTCGGTACAGCATGGGATTATGTGAAGCGTATTATTTCCGGGAGTATAAGAAATCCGTCTCAGTATGTATCGTTGCCGCCGGGCAAGCTCATCCTGCTTTATATTATACCCGTCCTTGTTGCCGACTGGTATTTCAGGCGGGATGAAAGAGTTCTCAGGAGGCTTGGCTGGGTCTTATCCCTGGCGATGGGTGTTTGGATTTTCTTTGCTTTCAAGCGTGATAGTTCGTTTATCTATTTCCAATTCTAATGAAGAAATTTTTAACCAAGGTCTTTCTTTATATCGGCTCTCTACTGGTGATCGTATCGCTGGTCTCCATCTATTATTTCCGCCGCGTGCCCAATCAGTTTTTGTTGGTATCCAACTCCGTCAGCTATAATCTAAAGGCCGGGTTTATCCAAAAGCAACCCGAAAGGCTTAATAAGGCAGAGATCATAGTGGTGGGCTCATCCATGTCGCTGAACAACGTCAGCGCGAAGATGTTGCAGGACAGTCTGCATATGCCCGCGATAAACCTCTCATCATGGGGATTAAATATAGCGAATTACGAACATTCTGCTATCTGGGATCGGCACAAGGTGTTTCTATGCAATATCGGCATGCCTGATTTTGAGCCGCTGGGGGTAGATACAAAGGATGATTTCTCCTTCAACACCTCACGCGTGCGGGAGATATTTAATCTGGCAACAGATTTCAATACGCTTATGGCAACGATAAAACAGGGGAAGGAGGTGATGGCGATCAGGGACAACAGAGATTACAAAAGTTGCAATTTTGATGAATGCGGGTCCGTTTTGTTCAGTGATTCTGCATTTAATTATGATTCTGCCAGGTGGAATGGGGACGACTATCTCCGGTTTGCGGTAGATTCGGCAAAACTGATCGACTATGTGCGCCAGCTTAAAAAAATAACGACAACGCACCAGGGATATACCCGGATCATTATTTCCTTCTCGCCGGGGCGCGGGGTATTCTATAGTCAAAAACGCTCCGCTATGGTAGCTTATCTGGGCCGGATGATCAGAGAGAGTTGTCCGCAGGCAGTATTTGTCAATCTATATGATCGGCACTATCCGGATAGTACCTATGCAGATGATTCTCATTTTAATGTTATAGGAGCGAAGAGGTATACCGCCGAGCTCGTTGATTCGATAAACGGACTGGGAATTGGGAAAAAGTAAAAGCGACTATGAAATTCCTTCATAATCGCTTGATTTTCTTAGTGGTCCCGCCAGGAATCGAACCTGGATCCAGGGCTTCGGAGACCCTTATACTATCCATTGTACTACGAGACCAGAAAAACTGGGCGGCACGGGGCCGCTTTCTAAAGGGACGGCAAAACTACTTAATAAAATTCACTTCAACAACCCTTTCAGGTTGCTGCTGAAGATCTTGACGGCAATGGCCAGCAGGATGACACCGAAGAATTTTCGGATGGCGATCATCCCGGCGGGGCCAAGCATCCTTTCGATGAGATCCATCGACTTCAAAACGATGAAGATAAAGACCAGGTTCAGGATGATGCCCAGCAGTACTACGCTGGTATCAAAGTTGGCTTTCAGCGACATGATCGTGGTGAGGGTACCGGAGCCGGCAATCAGCGGAAAAGCAATGGGCACGACTACGCTGGCCTTCTCATCCGGCTGGCTCTTGAAGAGCTCGATCCCCAGCACCATTTCCAGACCGAGAATGAAGATCACAATGGAGCCGCCTACAGCGAATGAGCGCTGATCGACGCCCAATATCTTCAGGAACTGTTCGCCGCCGAAGAGGAAGAGGATCATCAATGCACCCGAGATCAGCGTAGCCTTGCCTTCATGCAGGCCGCCGAGCTTTTTCTTCAGCGCATGCAGCAGCGGGATGCTGCCGATGATATCGATGACGGCAAATAGCGTAAAGCTTACCGTGAGCAACTGGTCGAAGTCAAAATTGAATTTCATGTAGGCTCACTGTTTTGCGTAAAAACTCGATGGCTTATGCTGTTCTTTTTCCGCCGGAGCCTGGTTATAAAGGATCTCGTACTGCGGCACGCCCCCTTGCCAGAACACCCGGATAACGCAACCATAATACAGCGAAAAGACTTTAAAGCTATCGATGAGCTGCGTATCGCTAATCCCCGACAGGATGCTGCGGATGACACCTCCATGCGCGACGATCGCCACATCGCCCGCACCGGCGCCCCCGGCATTGACTGCCATCGTTGACCGGATCGTATCCCAGCACTGCGTCACCCGCTGGTGCAGGTCGAGATAGCTTTCTCCGCCCGGAATGCGTACCTGCACGAAATCTGCCATCCATGGATCGACTTCTTCTTTGGGCAGCTCGTCCCAGCTGCGCATTTCCCACTCCCCGCAATGGACCTCCATCAGTTGAGGCAGCAAGGCCGGGGTGTGATCGGGAAAGAGATGTCGCGCCAGCCGGCTGCAACGTTGGAGGGGGCTGCTATAGACAGCCATGATGCCGGACGGCAGATGTCTTCGGATGGCCTCCGCCTCTTCCGCGAAACTCTCTGTGATATCCAGGTCTGTCTGCCCATAGCAGATGCCCTTGGCGACGGCCGGCGTGGTATGACGTATGAGGAAAATGCTATCCATAGCTCCTTAAAGATACCGCCAAATCAGGATAAATCCCAGGTAAATAACGATCTCCGTCACCTGCTGGATAGCCCCCAGACAGTCTCCTGTATATCCTCCGATCCATTTTGCGAAGTACCGGTACAAGGAATAAGTGGTATAGAGGGCAGGCAGGATGATGAGGAGGAAAGGCCAGGGCAAAAACGCGAAAGGGACTAATGCCAGCAGAATGGTCAAAGCCAATACGGCGGGGGACAAAGGGGCGCCCGTCGCCAGCGGCCTGGCCTTGCTCTGGTCCGGATCGGCTGCATAGGTCCCGCTCTGCATGACCAGCACCGGCATCAACCGGCTGACGCTGTGGGCCAGAATGAGGGCCAGGATAAAAGACCGGTAATTATAAAACACCAATGAACTGGGATGGGCCAGGTCCACGGCATATCCCGGCAGCGCTGCCAGCAAAACGAATTTGCTGCTGAGGATGGCCATTAGCCCGATAGCACCGAAAGCGCCGATCCGGCTATCTTTCATGATGTGTAAAATTTTTTCGCGGGTCCATCCGCCGCCAAACCCATCGCAGACATCGGCAAACCCGTCTTCATGAAAGGCGCCCGTGACGAACAACCCGGTGATCATCGATGCTACAATGCCGGTATCGGTCGAGACATACCGCGAGAAAACCAGGAAAGCCAGGGCACTGAGCGCACCGACGATCCATCCGACCACGGGGAAATACCGGCGCGCCTGTTGCAGATAGACCGGGCTGTGATCGATGGTCCCCGGTACCGGTAGCCGGGTCAGGAACATGACCGCTGTTAAAAAGATCTTTCCTTC
>Ga0302227_10002470_pt1 | contig 12673 bp, 7 predicted proteins | sample II_Palsa_N1_1_FD_193525 | JGI IMG/M metagenome (GOLD analysis project Ga0302227, IMG submission 193525) | Peat permafrost microbial communities from Stordalen Mire near Abisko, Sweden - II_Palsa_N1_1 | ecosystem: Environmental > Terrestrial > Soil > Palsa > Peat permafrost | place: Sweden...
GATGCGAACCTAGAAATCCCGCCCCACCAGTGATCACTGCGCGCAAATTTGATTTCTCCTTCGCGAAAAAGCAATCAACGAACTGCCATTATGTCCGAACGACGTGTAGGGAGAACAGTTCCGCATGCCCCACGACGCCTTCCTCATTACCTCCAGCGAAAATCTTGCCACAGACAGTGGTGTACGGAGGCTTATTAAAGACTAATGAGAGCCTGCCGAGGATGAGGCAGGAAATCCCGTCGTGTGGTCCGCAACGATTCGCCACCCGTCCACAAACTTCCGGAAATTCAGCGTAAAGATCCCAGCTGGACGGTCCTTTTCGCGATCGAGTTGGAATTCTCCAATCACGAATGCCGAATCCGGACAGACGATGTGAACCTCAAGATTTGAGAATGTCAGACGCCCCATTGCTTTTCCATCCGGATAATTCCGGCGATAGCGATCAAGGACCGCCTGCCAGCCGCGAGTGATCCCACTCGCACCCACGAATTCGGTTTCGTCGGATTTCCAGTACCCGGTCATGAAAGTATCTATATCCCCGCGATTCCATGCAGCAGTTTGCATGTCGAGAACCGAACGAATCTGTGGTTCGTTGGACGCGTCCGGCATAGCACTCAAACGCGAGCCAAAACCCGAGAAGACAAGAATAACCATGCAAAGAATAAAAGCTAGCTGCATTCTACGCGGCATGACTTGCCTCCGAAAACGCAATCGCGTCCCGTACAATAATTGCACGAGGATTTTGTACCCCATCCTTGGCCTCACGACAAGCGCAAGCGCTCATATGGGCACTTCCCAGGCGGTTCGCGCGACTGGTACGGAGGTTCTATTGTGCCCGGCCGAGGGAAACGGCAAACTGTCGTTGGTCGAAAATGTTAATCGCAGCCTTCATTCTCGTGATCTCAGTCGCAGCGACGATACAGTTCGCCGTCTTCAGCTGGCGCGCGTCGCTGCTTCGAACCGTCTCCGAACCATTGGTAAACGAGGCGGATGCAACTCAGAAGCCCTATCTTAACCTCATAAGTTTCAGTAGCTTCCAAGAAGTGCTGGCGGTCTATCGCGACGTCTGCCCGGATCTAGAGACTGGTTCAGGCTCGAACCTGCGGGGAGTGAGCTTTTATTATGGCGCCATGCGTTTCCTGAGCCATTTGGGGAGCTTCTTTACCTCTACCGAAGGAGCAGGCTGGACGCAACGCGAAATGGCGCTGTGCACGCAATACGCAACGGTGAGACTATCCCAGCGTCTTGAGTGCAACCTTGCCTTGGTGAACGAGGCCCGCTCCTATCAGTAGCCGCAGTCGGAACTCTTTTACCGTTGCATCCTGCCAAGCTCCCCATCCGACCTTGATAACTGGCATCATTGTGTAGATTCTTCGCAACCCAACTGTAATGAAAAAGGGGCCTTACTACAGTCTCACGGGTTCGCCTCAAACTATCCATTCAGCCACGCTACGCTAAATTTTCGTCCTGGTCTTCGGACCGGTTGCTTGATACGCCATTCATGCCAGTCATTTCTCAACTAGTTACGCAGATTTGTGGCCAAATTAAATCTCCACAACCCTTGGGGCGCATGAATTGTCCCGATTGAAGGAGGCGCCACGATGAAGCGCGCCGGAATTTCTTTTTTGCTCGCTGGTGTTCTACTAGCTCTGATCCAATTCACCGGCTGCGCCGATAAGCCGGCTACCTTCAACAAGGTCTCGATTCTCTCGCCGCATGGCGCGCAGACTATCGGTCAGGGGCAAACTGTCTCGATACAGGTTAGTGTGTTAAATGATTCCGCCGCAGGTGGTGTGACGTTTGGACCTGTCGGGTTTGGCACTCTCACCCAAACGAGCACGACTACCGCCACGTACACGGCGCCAAATCCAGTTACGGCAGAGACCGTCGTCAAGATCGTTATCACATCGGTGGATTTTCCGAATCAATCGGCGACGCTTACCGTAACGGTCGAACCTCCGCCGACGATTACAACCACTACGCTTCCCACGGCACCCTTAAATGGCTCTTATAGCGCCTCTGTGACTGCGACTGGCGGAGTGCCACCTCTCTCGTGGTCGATAACCGCTGGAGCGCTTCCGGCGGGACTTAAGCTTTCCAACAGCAGCACAGGTACAGTACAAATCACGGGAAAGGCGACGGCAGCGGGAAGTTCCACATTTACGATCACGGTAACGGATGCATCCGCGGGCGATCCGCCAGCCTCGCAGCAACTCACAATCGTAGTCAGCTCTCTTGCGATCACTACAACTTCGCCTCTGCCGTCCGGCACCGTAGGTACAGTTTATGACTCTCCCGGCCTGCAATTCACAGCCAGCGGCGGCACTGGGAATGATACTTGGACAGTTGCGACCGGGTCGACTTTGCCTGCCGGCCTATCTCTGAGCAGTGCAGGTTTGCTGTCCGGCACTCCGACGGCGGGGGGAACTTTTACGTTTGGCATCACCGCTACCGACAGCGCCATTCCGCCGGCAGTGGTGACGTCGAGCTTCACGCTGGTGATCAGCCAAGCGCAACAACTGACGCTTCTGAACGGCTCGTACGCGTTTGAATTCAGCGGCTACGGCGCCAATGGATTTGTGGCTTTCGCTGGAACGTTTACTGCCAATGGCATGGGCGGGATCACGGGCGGCGAAATGGATTACAACTCGCAGGAAGGACAGCCTCTCAATTTCGCGAACCTCCTCGGCAGTTATGCAGCTGGAACAGATGGCCGCGGAACTTTCACATTCACAAACACGACCTTGCCGATAGCGCCGATATTCGCATTCTCAGTGAATTCAAGCGGGAACGGCAGGTTCATTGAGTTTGATTCGTCCACAACTCGGGGCTCAGGACGACTTGAACTTCAGACCGTTACGTCCTGCGTAGTAAATAACACGGGTACCACAACCTACACTGGTGACTTTGCGTTTGGCGGTTCAGGTTTCGCTAGTACATTTGCTACCAACGGCGCAGGTCCGCTCGCGTTTGCGGGCAGATTTTCCGCGATTCCGCCGGTTGTTGCGGCAACGCCAGGCTCATTGGCACAAGGCGAAATGGACACGAACACTCCCGGATTTGTGACGATCGATGACTCGTCAGTTTCTGGCTCGTACAACTCCGGAGCGGACAGCACCCACTGCACTCTCGCGCTGACATCCGGAAGCCTGGACAATCCGCACTACAGCGTCTATCCGATTTCGTCCAGCGACGCGTTCATGATCGAAACGGATACGGTGAATAACATCACTCCGTACCTAACGGCCGGCGAAATGATTCAACAAATTGGACAGCCGTTCGTGACGTCGGGTGTCTTGAGCGGGACAATGGTGGGAGGGTTGAGCGGACAGCTTATTTCCGGTGGAACTTTTCTTCCTGAAGTTCAAGTGGTCCAAACTTCAGCAACAAGCGGCACGGCAAGCTTCCAGGTGCTGCAAACTGATAATCAGGCTGGAACGGTTTTCGGAACGAATGGCACGGCGGTCACGGATGCCTATACGTCCGACAACTTGGGCCGCGTCCAAGGCTCCATCGAGTTCAATTCTTCCTTCGAACCTGTATTTTATCTGATCAACACGAACCAAGCATTCTGCGTGAGCATTGTGCAGAACGCGCCCACTTTCGGTTATTTCGCACCACAGTCCGCAGGTCCTTTCACCGCGGAAACCATAAAATCAACCTCATTGATCGACGGCACTTCAGCGCCCGCCGTCAGCGCTGACCGCGACCTCTCGGGTTTTCTGAGCTTCGATGGGATCTCGGTAGTCGGAGGCACTCAGGATCAGAGTACAGCCTCGCAAAACAGCACAGTCGCCGAGACAGGGAGCTATGTTCTAACTGCCACCGGCGGTACAGACGGAAGTGGGACCATGACGCTTTCGACTCCGACCGGCTTCACGGGATATTTCTTTATTGTTTCTCCGACGAAAGTTGTGATGATTACAACCACGCCGGCGGACACCAATCCGGTTCTGATTATTATCGGGCACTGAGTTGCATTTTCTTGCGAAACTGACGGTGTCGGTCCGCAGACGCCGCTTCTTTCTTCGCAATTTGAATCTTGCGCTTCCTTTTGCTCTTGCAAGCGAAAAGAAAGCGGTTAGAATCTTGTTTTAGAGAGGCTAGGCGTCGTATTCAGTGGTTAGTTGTTGCGTATTCTTACTTTCGAACTTGGGATTCCAGAAAATTTGGCGGTTTAAGAATTCTCGCATTTCGGTTCGTGCCGATTGCCGGGAGGCATCTATGCTGCGCCGCAGCGCATTTCTTCTTTTCATCGGTCTTCTTATAGTAATGCCAATCGTCAATTGCGGGCCCAATCATCATCACAAATCGATACCCGTGATTTCTGGAACCTTGCCAAACGGCAATGTTGGCATCGCCTATAGTGGCACGCTGACCGTTACCGGCGGCATCGCGCCGTATACGTGGAACATAACAGGATTGCCGACCACTCTGACTTTCCCGCCAGCCGGGAATGGTACCACTGTCACTATCTCGGGAACGCCTTTAGCCGCAGCGACGATTTCCGGCAATGCAACGGTGACTGACTCGAACGGAACTATGTCGGCGGCTTTCCCTTTCTCATTCATGATCACGTCGACGCTGGCCATTACGCCAACAGAGCTCTCATTGATGGTTGGAACCGCGGTAAATCAAACTCTCACGGTCGCTCCCGCAACTGCGGGGCCTTATACGTGGACGGTCGCGGACGCGCTGCCACCGGGTTCACCAGCCTTGATGCTGAGTAACGGGACTACTACGTCTCCAACGACGATCCAAACAACGACGAACTCCGTGACCATCATCGGCACACCGAACACAGCTGGAAGCTTTCCGTTTACGGTCTTCGTAACTGACTCTGTTACGCCCACCGCCAATACAACTCAGGCCACTTATACCGGCTTTGTTTCAAACTCCAATGCAAACGCTTGCCCTGCCGGAAGCAATGACGGGGCGCTGCCAGCAGGGACATCCTACGCATTCCTGCTGAGAGGATTTGACGCCACTGACGAGGAACCGATTGTGATTGCAGGCAGCTTCACCGCCGATGGCGCTGGCGGCATCACGGCCGCCGATGTGGATTACAACGGAATCACCCTTGGCCCACAAAACCCAGGGGGCAATATGAATCTCGCGGCTAGCACGTACTCGTTTGATCTCAACGGCGATACCCGAGGCTGTGTGAGCTTAGTCTTTAACTCGGGCGGTGCTGCAAAGCGCGGCAGGGCAAGCAAATCTGAGGCGCTTCCGGCAAGGCTTGCCAGTCTGAGAGCGCGGCGCGCCAATAGTTCAAGGCGTGACGGAGTTCCAGCGCCTCCCTCAACTCCGACGAGAGTGATATTCCAGTTCGCGCTTGGCGGACTGAGTGCGGGAGTCTACACGACGGGCAATATCATCGAGTTTGACAATGGCGATGGGCAGACGGATTCGTGGGCCGCTGGAGTCATGCATGTGCAGACCCTCTCGCCCAGTTTCACGGTTAGCTCGCTGGCTGCGAACTTTGCTTTTGGCTTAGCTGGGTGGGACCCCTCGGTAAATCGTATCGCTATTGCGGGATCGTTCGCGGACGCGGCAGGTGTCATCTCTCCCATTTTTGCCGACTTCAATGATAATGGCACGTCCTCAGGTGAACTCACCGGCGGGTCGGGAGTGATTAACACCATCGACACTGCCACCGGGCGGGCCACGGCTAATTTTGATGTTCCAGTTACAGGAAGTCCGGACCTTACGTTTGATGCTGTTATTTACGTCATAAACGCCAACGATTTTTACGTCCTCTCCACCGATCAGGTCAGCACAGGTACGCCAAACACGCCACTGGTTAGCGGCCGGGCGCTTGCCACCCAAAGTAGCTTTGCATCTGGTGCGCTGAATGGGTTTTTCCTCGACGCCGAAGAGGGATTCGACGCAATTGACTTTACGAATGTGGTCACCGTCGGCACGGCACAATTTTCGAGCACCGGGAACACCGCGACAGTTTTATTGACTCAAAATGACGGTGGGACCGTGACAACTCCGACACTGACCGGGACCTATGCGGTGGACGCAACGAACCCGTCTTCGGGGCGTGTTTCCATCACGGTGAACACCGGTACCGCAAATGCGCCGGTCGTTTACCTTACGAACGGCGGAGATGGAATCGAACAGATTCAGGGCTTCAGTGTTGGAACGGATGCCAACGTTGGTTCCGGTTTCTTGGTAACCCAGAGTACACAAGCTTTCACTTTGTCGAATATTAGCGGAACGTATGCTCTTGGAAACTGGGAAGATGTCGACGGCCAAAACGGATCATTCTCTGGCGTGGCTACTCTCGTGAACACTGGCGCCTACTCTGCCGTTTACGACATAAACTACTTCACGCCGCCGGCAGCTACTCCAAACTTGTGGCTTTCACCGGACACGCCATTTAGCGGTACCTTCACGATCAATCCGAACGGGACGGGCACGGTTACCGTTGGCGGGAATTCGAGTGTCTTTGTAACCAACGGTCAGCAAATCTTCAGCATCGAGACCACCGGCTCGGCGGACGGCATTCTGACGACCTATACAAACCTCGTAGCTCCGTAATAGGACTAGTTTGCATTCGGAAAGAGGCCGGCACGGTTTAGCCGGCCTCTTTTATTTCATCGGAGAACAATTTGGAGGTTAGTAGGACCAGCGCATTAGGATTGCGCCGGTGGTGTAGCCTGCACCGACGGTGATCAAGAGCACGAGATCACCCTTGCGCAAGCGCTTCTGTTCCAGAGCATCCATCAGCGCCAATGGAATTGTGGCGGCGGTAGTATTTCCAAAGCGGTCTATATTCACGAGAACTTTCGAATCGTCCACGCCCAAACGCTCCTGCATCGCCCGGATAATGCGCAGGTTCGCCTGATGCGGGACCACCAGCGCGAGATCGTTGCTCGTGAATCCGTTACGCTCAAGCACTTGCAATGCTAGCTCGCTCATTCGCCGCACCGCGTATTTAAACACTTGCGCGCCTTCCTGATGGACGTAATGCATGCGTTTTTCAACCGTTTGTAGCGACGCCGGATTTAGCGAACCGCCCGCCGGCATAAAGAGGTTGCACCCGCCCGAGCCATCGATGTCATGCGCAAAGTCCAGGATGCCCTCGGTTTCAGAAGTAGCCGGTTCAACGAGAACGGCGCCAGCCCCGTCACCAAAAAGAACACAGGTGGCGCGGTCTTTGTAGTCAAGAATGGAAGTCATCACGTCACTGCCGATTACGAGCGCCCTTTTGTGGGTTCCATTGGCAACAAATTGAGCGCCCACCGTGAGCGCGTAGGCAAATCCCGAACAAGCAGCAGAGAGATCGAAGCCCCAAGCATTTTTTGCGCCCAGGCGATCTTGAATCAAGCAGGCGGTCGCCGGAAACAACATGTCCGGAGTGACGGTGGCCACGACGATGAGATCGATTTGTTCAGGCTGCACGCCTTTTGCCTCAAGTAATTTCTTCGCAGCCTCGGCGCCAAGATGCGAAGCGCCGACGCCCGGCTCCGCATAATGCCGTTCACGAATGCCGGTGCGCGTGCGGATCCATTCGTCATTCGTGTCCACTCTTTTTTCGAGATCGAAGTTAGTGACTACGCGCGGGGGCACGTATCCTGCAACTCCGGTGATCTTCGCGGCGATGCGTCTACCCATTCAGTTTCTCCAGGATGGAATCAATAGCCCGCGATTGTATGCAATCAATTGTGTGCGTGACAAGCAAAACACGCTTCCCTCGATCTTCCGCAAGGGCGCGCTAAGATGCAATTTCGAAGCGGTAGGTGATCTCGGCGGTCTTTCTCAACATCGCTGCCACAGAGCAGTATTTGAACTGGCTCAACTCGATTGCGTCCCGTACCGCTTTAGGTTCCAGGTCTCCTGCCAGCCGATAAACCATCTCGATTTTTGTCCATACCGATGGCGGTTCGCTCGCACGCTCTCCTGAAATGGCGATTTCGAGCGACGTCAGCTTCTGGCGCTTCTTTGCCAGAATCATAACCACGTCCACGGAAGTGCATGCCCCCAGCGCGCCAAGAAGCATTTCCATCGGGCCGGGGGCGGCGTTATGCTTTCGATCCGCGTCAAATGATACCGAGTGGCCGGAGGGCAATGTCGCAGTGAACTCTTCGCCGGCGAGCCACTTGACCGTAGCTGTTTGCATGGTTACCTCCTCAGCCAAATCACATTGAAATACAGATGGAACTGTATCGAGGCCCCCGTGAGGCGTCCAGCACTGTTCTACGCGGTATCCTGGCGAAATTACGGCGGGCGGCCTGATTGGGCGCGGACGATTGCAAATTCCCTTGAATATTGTGGAGGCGCAATCTCGCTACAGGAGATCACTATCTGACAGGTCTGGGGCGCCGACAATCGCTTCGATCCGAACCCGCGGTGAACGCCGCATCGTCTCGATGAAGACTCGAACGAGTTCGGGATCAAACTGATTCGCGGCACAGCGCTCGAGTTCGGAAAATGCGTCTTCGGAACTGCGTGCCTTTTTGTACGTTCGCTCAGAAGTGATCGTATCGTAGGCGTCAGCAATCGCGATTACGCGGGCCCCGTAAGGAATTTTTTCGCCTTGTAGCCGGTCAGGGTAGCCGGTGCCGTCGAAAAATTCATGATGATGCCGAACCATCAGCCGAATTCGATTCATCGCCTGCAAAGGCTCCAATATTTTGGCGCCCAGTTCGGCATGGGTCTTCATCGTTTCCCATTCAGATGCGTCCAGGGGACCTGACTTGTTCAAAATGGTCTCCTGAATCCCCACTTTGCCAATGTCATGAAGCAGAGCCGCCAGCCGAATTTCTTCCACTTCCGCCTCGCTCATCCCCAGCGCCTTGGCAATCACAACGGTGTAGGCCGAGACTTTCTGGGAATGCCCTTGGGTGTAGTGGTTTTTCGCGTCTATCGCGAGGGCAAGTGAAGTGACCGTTTCGACCACAGCGACCGGCAACGTATCGGGCGGCAGGCCGCCGCTTTGTTCGGCCAGTGAACGGGTGAATTGTTCGAGACGCCGGTAGATCTCTTCGAAGGCCTCAGGCCCGGTGGAAAACAGACGCTTCAGCGTGACCCCTAGATAGGCCTCCAACACATCTTTTTTCCATTTTTTCGTGTCGTTCGGGCCGCCTTCCTCCGCGCTCGATACCGAGTTGCCGCCCTGGTGCTTGGAAAGGTACATCGAGGAGTCTGCCACCTGGATCAACTCTTGGGGTGTTGAGCCATGGATCGGAAATCCCGCGATGCCAAAACTTGCCGTAATATTCTTATCGCGCAGAAGCGGATCAGACGCCACCCAGCCCCGGAGCTTGCTTGCGAGTTGCCGGGCCTGCTCCACCGTGGTTTCAGGCATTAAAATGACGAACTCATCTCCGCCGTAGCGTGCCACGACATCAGACCGCCGGCAGTTCTGTTCGAGGATATGTCCGACGCGTTGCAGTACAACGTCGCCTTCCAAGTGACCATAAAAATCATTTACGAATTTAAACCGATCGAGGTCCATCAAGACCAGTGCAAACGGCCGGTTGGCGCGTGTCGACCGTTTCCACTCGGAAGATAACGTCTCCATCAGGTATCGGTGCGTCTTTACGCCCGTAAGGCCGTCGGTGATCGCCTGCTCTTGCGCTTTCTGGAATGTCAGAGCATTGTGCAGCGCGCCCGCAAAAAGATCTGCAAGAGTCCGAAGCAGCAGGCCTTCTTCCTCGTCGAATTCACAAGCCTCGGAGGATTCGATGTACAGAACGCCTAGCAACTGTTCGGCATATGTAACCGGGAGCGCGATGGCCGAAACGGAGCTTGCCAAGACCAGGCGAGGCGAGGACGCATTCACTTCCCGCACGATGGCCATCCGACCTGTGCGCGCGACCTCTCCTACCAAGCCTTCGCCCAACGGAATTCTCCGCCCCACAGCGTCTCTACGAGCCCCGGCTTCCGCCTGAATCACCAACTCCTTCGCTGAATAGTCGAGCGTAGCGATGCCGATGTGGTCATACTTCAAGCCATTTTCAATCTCCGCAGCGATCTTCGCGAGCATCTCTTCCGGATCTAAAGTGGTAATCGCGCGACTGGAGACATTGTTGATCAGCATCAGATGGCGCGATTTTTTCTGTTCCTCGGAAAAGAGCCGGGCGTTTTCCAGCGCCACCGCCGCTTCGCTTGCTAGCACGCGCATCAACTCAACGTGACCTTCGTCAAATACCCGTTCTTGTTTGCTGTGCACCGCCATCACGCCGACTGCGCGGTTGTAAAGAATCAGAGGCACCGCGCAAATGCAACCGGCAAGACGAGCTGGTTCGAAGCCCAACCGTTTAGCTTCCTCTTCATAGTGGTCTCGGATGAGAAGCGGTTGACAGGTGTTCACCACGTATTCGGTCAAATGGTTTCCGGCGGTTCGAATTCGTTTCGGCAACCGGTCGCCTTCGAGTACATCGATTTCAAATCGCACTTGCTGAGTCTTGTGATCGTAGAATGCGATGAAAAGGCTGCTCACATCGAGCAAGCGCTTCATCTCGGAATAAATACGATCGAACAACGCATCAGGCTCAAGTGTCGAGCTCAGTGCTCGTCCTATTTCATTTAGAATGTGGAGCTCTTCGCTGCGCCGCGATGTCTGCTGAACCAGATAACTATTCTCCACCGCCATGCCAATCTGGTGGCCCAGCGCCAAAAGCAGCCGCAACTCCGCAGGAGTGAAATTTCGATTGTCCGGCGTTCCAAGAAGCAACACTCCGAAGACGCGCTCTTTTGCTTGCAGACTGATTCCCACGACGGTACGCAGGTTTTGTCCGAGCAGCAGTTTTCGTACGTGCCGGAACGCTTCTTCTTTCTCCAAAGCTGCCCACTTCGAGTCCGTCTCCAAATCGCGGAGCACAACAAGTCCACCAAGGCGTGCCACGAGGTTAACGATGTAATCGTCTAGATTGTTTTCTTGTATCGTCGCGCAGAACGTATCCCCCAAACCGGTGACGACCACTGAAGTCGGTCCGTTCTCTTCTCCATAATGCAGGCAAAGTGCACCCGCTGGTATGCGCACGACATTTAAAACGCGGTCAAGAGCTTGCGCCAGCATCTTTTGAATCTCGCCACCGGAAAAGCTTGAAGTTGCCAGGTTCAGATTCGAAAGCGCCAGCATGTTGCGCTCAACTCGACGGCGCTCTTCTTCGTAAACCGCCATCACCATGAGTACGCCGGCGAAAAGTTCAAACAGCAGAACCACCGCTAGGAGATCATGCCCGGCCAAGAATCCCGATCTGCCTTGAAAAATCGTCGTAAGACTCAGCAATCCCCATCCCACGAAAGTGATCGCCAGAAACTGGTCAGCGCGGGATTCCTGTTTGCGCCCCTCTTGCCAAAAGGTGCGCGCAATAAAGAAGAACAGCAGTCCAACACCCAATTCCAGGGGTACGTTTACCCATTCGCGCGAATAGCCCAAGGCCCAGATTGCCGCCGCCACACCGAGGCCTGCTACACCGCCCCAGGAGACCGTGAGGCGCGCGTATATTCTCGCCGCACAGTAGAATGAGAGTACCGCTGCCGCGAGGAACCAGCCATCCACCGTCTGGACCCACGTAAGAGGCGCCAACCAAGTGCCGAGTGCCGGAACCAAAAAGTGAAGAGACAACAGTAGCCATCCCGCGGCCCAAACGAGCATATATTCCTGGCGTTTTTGCTGATATATGTAGGAAAAGAACAACGCCAGCAGGAAGGCACCTGCCAGGAGAACGGTCGCAGTCATATTGATATGGTTCAGCAAGTCATAGCTCCGACCGATATTGCCGATACTTATCTTGAGAATAGCAGAAAATTGGCGGGCGCCCGTCCGCGTGTCTGGCCAAGTTTCGTGGCGGTCAACGTCCCCCCGTTTCATCCAAAAGTGGGCAACGCGACAGAGCATCCGGACCCAATAGAACTCAGAGTCCATTCAAACTGCTGGATTTGCTACTTTCGCGTCCAGATCCCCCGGTGCGTCGCATAGCTTGCGTAGGCTGATTTGGCGCGCTGCTCGATTTTGCTCTACGGTTCCGCTAAGATTAACCGTTTGCCTGAACAGGAAGGAACCTTTCGAGGATGACACTTACCCAAAAACCGCGCGTGCGTTTTGCCCCGTCACCTACGGGCTTTCTCCACGTCGGCGGGGCACGCACGGCTCTGTTCAATTGGCTGTTCGCGAAGCATGAAGCTGGCACCTTGTTGCTGCGTATCGAAGACACGGATGTCGAGCGGAACAAGCCGGAACTGGTTGACGGAATTCTAGTGGCACTTCGATGGCTCGGAATCGAATGGGACGAAGGCCCGTTCTTTCAGTCACAGCGCATTGAGATGTATCGTGCTGCCGCCGAACGCATACTGGCGAGCGGCGCCGGTTTCGCGTGCTATTGCAAACCAGCGGCTTATACCGGTGGCGATGCGGCCGAAGAGCACGATGGCGAGGGTGACGACGAGGGCAAGGCAGCGAAGGCGGTCGCTTGCCCTTGCCGGGATTTGACGCCGGAACAGCGCGCTGCCAAAGAAAAAGAAGGTGTCCCAGCCGCAATTCGTTTTCGCACTCCGCGCGTGGGCACGACCCATTTTGAAGATGCCGTCTTCGGCCCGCGAGATGTGCAGAACGCCGAAATCGAAGACTTCGTACTGCTGCGTTCTTCCGGCTTGCCTACCTATCAGCTCAGCGTGGTGGTGGACGACATCGATATGCGCATCACTCATGTGA
>Ga0302227_10002475_pt1 | contig 12647 bp, 10 predicted proteins | sample II_Palsa_N1_1_FD_193525 | JGI IMG/M metagenome (GOLD analysis project Ga0302227, IMG submission 193525) | Peat permafrost microbial communities from Stordalen Mire near Abisko, Sweden - II_Palsa_N1_1 | ecosystem: Environmental > Terrestrial > Soil > Palsa > Peat permafrost | place: Sweden...
AGAGGGCGTGCCCTTTGTCTGCAAAAGGTGCAAAGGCCAGTATTCCGTGGGGAGATGCCCCACCTGCGTCGTCCGGCGAAACGATCAATCGGGAGGCGAACTGATAGCTGATCGTCGTCGATGCCAGCAGGGGATTGGAACCCTGACCGGAAGGCAAGGACTCAAAGGGAAGAAAATATAAAAATCCATCCGGCACGATGATCCATTCCTCCTTGCCGGCAGCAAGGGCCTGTATAGGTTTGATCAGCAATTGGCCGAGCCGTTCGCCAAGCGCCGTTCCCCTGAACTTCTTACCGTTTTCCGCCGTTTTCAATTGTGTCAGCCAATCGTTGGTCTCTTCCTGCAGGAGCGCCAGGGAATCGATCTTTGTATAGGCGAACGTCGATGAGGTCAGCACAAAAATGTGTAATGCCGCGGGCGTGAAATAGCAGCTGATGAGCGCCTGCTGCCCGTCCAGGTGCCGCTGCAATTCGCGGATGCCCGGGGTAGAGTCTTCATACTTCAGCTTGTAGTACGCACCGTTTTGCTCAAGCTCCTTCTGCAGGCGCGACAATTCGATTTCATAACCGGTCTTTTCTGCGGCAATGCTGTCCAGGTCTTTTTTATTACTTGCCCCTTCTAGCCTGACATTCAGGCGGGCAATATTGTATTTGATGTTGTCTTCCCGCTGCAATAATCCGCCCTGTACGCCAGGCAGGTGCTCCAGGTTTCTTTCCTGCAGGTTCGCGGTGATCACCGACGCCTTATTCCTTTCGCTGATCAGGAAGGCCTGTTCGAGGTATCCCGCTTCGGGGTGCAGCCGGTATAGCTGGAGGCAGACAGACAATGCGCCCTGACTGACGGTGCTATTCTGCTTCTTGAGGAACAATTTGGCATCATCGGTATCGAAGTTTTTCTCGATGTATCGCAGAATGGATAAGGCCGTTTTATAGGCTGCATAAGCGGCGACCAAATATTGTTCCTTGGGTTGCGTCTTGTATAGTTCTTCGAACAGCGTGGCTTTTTTGAACAGCGCGCCGAACAGCCGGTAGCTGGCGAATGTTCCCGTAAAATTCGCCGGATTGGCATAGATGTCCGGATCGTTGAAAGTACGGGAGAAGATAATAATGGCATGTTGCAAGTGTTGCAAGGCGGCGAGATATTGCCTGCCATCGGCCAGCAGATCGGCCCGGTACAAGTCATTCGTTCCCAGGTCCAGTTCATTCAGTTTCAGCGTAGATGTGCGGGATGCCAATTGATTGAGCCACCAGGCCGCTGAATCGGGCCGGTGTAATTGCAGCTGTGCATGCCCCATTTCATTGAGGACGTTCGGCACTTTCCGGGGATCCACTTTGCGATAGCAGCCCATGGCCTCTTTGTATTTGTTCAGGGAGGCGTAGGCCAGGCCCATATCCATGTAGACAGGGTCGTCCATGCCGTGCCAGGCAAGGATCTGGTGATAGATATCCAGCGATTCCCGGAAGAGCCCGAGATGATAATAAGAGGTGGCGATATTCGTCTCCAGGTTGGTGGCAGATATGGTGTCAAAAGGCCGCCGCCCTTTGACGATGTCCAGGGCCCGGTCGAAATAATTCTTTCCCTGTTCATAATTGCCGTTATCAAAATAGAGGACCCCAAGGGTGTTATACAGACGGACTTCATCGTCGGGATCTTTGTAGCGGTAGGCGCGGGATTCGGCGCTGAGCAGGAAATAACGGGCGGAGTCGAAATTGTTGAGGTTGTAATAGCAGGTGCCGGTATAAATGTGCGTGACATACGTCAGGCTGTCTGATAACCAATGACAGTTCAATGCCTGGCAGTAAGCTGATTTGGCGCCTGCAAAGTCATATTTGGAATCGAGGAGGATCCCTTTTTTGAGGTAAGACCCCGACAGGAGGGTGTCCTTCCCGCTGATATTGGGGGTCTTCCCGAGCTCGTCGATCACCTGTTGAAAATCGGCCAGGGCCTGGTTGTCCGTCGCCGGGGTATTATTGGTCAGGTGGAACAGGGAGTCGGCCTGGCGGTACAGGCTGGTAATCCGGGCCAGCGGATCGACGTTCCCATAGTCCGGGAAGGCCGGCACGAGGAAAGCTGCTGCCAGGAGGATGCCTTTGCCATACATGGAACCATTAACGGTCCCCCCGATGTGTTAATTGTGTCTTACATGGACCTTACGATGACCACCAGCGGCGGCCGTGGGTTGGCAGAGTTGTCGATCAGGTGACCGCTCAGCAGGTTATCCAGCTTGAGGAGCACCGTACTCAGCAGGCCCGAGTTGATCAGGGATGCCTTATCGTAGTATACCAGCTGCACCTGGATATTCTGCAGGGCATAGTTACTCGGGTCATTCAGCTTATAATAGATAGTGGCGGTGACAGAAGACCCGTTCTGGGGCAAAAGACCGAATGCGCCACCCAGGCCCAACAGGGCGCCGTCCAGCGTTTTCTGGAGATTGATGACCCCCGTAGAAGTGTTGACGACCACCCCGATGTTGGCCGCAGAGCCCGTTACGTCAAAACTGCAACCATTGCCGGTAGCACAGGTATTGATAAGGTTCGGATTCGCCTCGAAATAAGGAAAGGCGTTGGTTTGGCCTTCGGCGATGTAATATACGCTGTCCTCATAGGAAGCGCCCCCGATGACCAGCGTCTGCAGACAGGTATCCGTCGTGCCGTTTTTCACAAAGCCTACTGCGTACTGTAAACCCGTCTGGCTTGCGGTTACATCGATGGCCCCGCTGACGGAGTCGATGACCATGCCCACCGGCCAGGAGAGGTATTTACCCGCGCCCGGGCTGTTGACGACATTCATGATATAATCGGAGCCGCTCGTCGGCTGAGGATAAATGATGGTGTCACCATATAGGGGTGCCAGTAAACATGCGTTCACCGGCGTCTGTTGTGGAAAAGGTGCCTTGGGCAAAGCCGGAGGTATATACTGGCTGTCACTGGTGATGATGGCGATATGCGAAGTATCATAGCCCGTATGGATACGGTCTGATGACAGCGAGGAAGGATATACAACGGCTGTTTTCTGGCAGGCCCAGAAAAAGAGCGCCAGAATCAGCACGAATACAGGATATATTTGGATACGCTTCTTCATGGGTAAAGGACGGTTAAGGGTTATCGCTTACAAAATAGTAAAATTCTTCTAATTCTTCAAGCATCCGGCCCACGGGGACCAGGTTTAAATTAGTATCCACACAGGGCAAAAATGTAACCGCCGATACATATTAAATTATAGATATATATAAGTCCGGGATATTCCTTCGACTCCCGATTCGGGGAATCCTTGATTCGGCTATATTTGTCCTGCAAATTATCTGTCATGCTAATGAAAAGGAACCTTGTTTTATTGGTTGCCGCCATGTTATTATTCCTGGTGTACTGTGCCCGGACGGACAGAAGACATGGCGCCTTACAGGCCAAAGTGGACAGTTTGCAGCGGAGGCTGGACGAGGCTTACAGACCGGGGCTGGGCGAGTTTATGTCGGGTATCCAGGTGCACCATGCGAAGCTGTGGTTTGCAGGCAATGCACAGAACTGGAAGCTGGCGGATTTTGAGGTGGGAGAGATCCGGGAAACCCTGGATGATGTCCGGAAATATTGCGCCGACCGGCCAGAGCTTACCTCATTGCCGATGATCGAACCGGCGATGGACAGTGTCAGTTCGGCGGTAAAGAAGGAGAGTTTGCCGCAGTTTAAAAGTGCCTTTATCTTATTGACGAATACCTGCAATAATTGCCACCGGGCGACAAAGCATGAGTTTAATGTCATCCGGGTGCCGCTGACGCCCCCGTTTACCAACCAGGTGTTTGACAAGCAACCCTAAGGGCTCAGCTTATCTTCTGGCTTCTTCTTTCGATCACGACAAGGTCCCGCCAGACGCCGTTCGTCTGGCAAATCCTTTCCCTGTAGCCTATCAGCCGGAACCCGATACTCGCATGCATCTTCAGGACAGCGTCATATTCAAAAAAGATATTCGCCTGGAGCGTCCATATATTGTTCATTTCGCTGCTGTCGATGAGGGCTTTCAGGAGACTTTCGCCGGCTTTCTGACCGGGATAGCCCGCGGCGATATAAATATTGACTTCGGCAACGCCGGCATAGACGCTGCGGGCGGAAACAGGCGCGAGTGCGGCCCAGCCAATGACCCGGTCGCCTTCGATGGCAACCAGCCGGCTATGCGAGAGATAGTGGCTGTCCCACCCCGGCCAATCGGTGGGAAAAGCCTGAAAGCTGGCGTGTCCGGTTACGATGCCCTCATAGATGCTTTTTATGGCGGGCCAATGTTCGGCCAACAGATTTCTGATCTCCATAAGTGTTGATTAAAGCCTAACTAATCCTCTGACTATAAAAGTAATCGATTGAGGGAAAAACGAAAACCAAAACATAATATTTTCAGGAGCTGGCATGATTTTTTTACCGGCCCTTACCATGTATAATCTTACAGGGACCGGTTTGCGCATTCCACTGCTGATTATCTTCCTTTTTCTTCGGTTTCTGTCTGGCGAAGAGGCCCATGCACAGGACGGAAAGAACCTTTTTCAGATCAATTGCGCTCAATGTCACAATCCCATAAAGGTGATCACGGGGCCTGCCCTGAAGGGGGTAACTTCGAGGGTCACAGACACCACCTTGCTGCATGGCTGGATCCACAACAATAACAAAGTGCTGGCTTCGGGAAATGCCTATTTCAACAACCTCTACAATCAATACGGCCGCGCGCCGATGAATGTATTCCCGAACCTGAGCGATGCCGAAATCGACGCTATCCTTCGGTATGTGGAGAGTTATGCCGAGCCGATGGCGAAGACCAATACTTCCACCAACCAGAGCGTCCCCGAGGAAGACCATACGGTGATGTATGGTATTGTCTCCTTCATCCTCGCCGTCTTTGTCTTCGGGCTCTACCTTGTCAATAATAACCTGAAAAAGCTGGCAGACGAGAAAAAGGGGCTTATCCCGCCAAAGCCGGTGCCCTTTTACCGGAATAAGAGGTATATCGCGCTGGTATCGCTGGTCCTGTTCTTTGCTTTTGGCTGGTGGCTGACCGATGCGGGCATTCACCTGGGCAGACAGAAAAATTACCAGCCGCAGCAGCCCATCTTTTTCTCCCACCGGGTACATGCCGGGCTGAACCAGATCAGTTGTCTGCTATGTCATGGCAATGCGTGGGAGAGCAGACACGCCACGGTCCCATCTCTCAACGTATGTATGAACTGTCATATGGCGATCAACGACTATCATGGCGAAAGGCTACAGCGCGCAGACGGCACCCCCGTTGACCCGCAGGGAGAGATCGATAAATTATACAGTTATACCGGATACGACCCGCAAAAAGGAAAATATACGCAGCAAGGGCACTCCATAGAATGGGTAAAGATCCATAACCTGCCCGACCTGGTCTATTTCAACCACTCTCAGCACGTACGTGCAGGTAATGTCCAATGCCAGACCTGCCATGGCCCTATCCAGGAAATGGATGAGGTCAAACAATTCGCCGATCTCAGCATGGGCTGGTGTATCAACTGCCATCGCACGACGAAAGTGACTTTCCCGGATAGTGCGAACCACTGGCAAGGCAACAAATTCTATAGCATTTATACCCGGTATAATGATAAGCTGCGTTCGGGCCAGATGGATTCGGTGACCGTCGAAGATATCGGCGGTACGGAGTGCCAGAAATGCCATTATTAGGTTCGCCACTCCCGGATTCACAGCTCGCGGACTGGTTCAACCGGCTCCCGGACGATACCCGGCGGCTCATCCTGGGGATGAAAATCACGTCCGTCTTTTCCATATTCATAAGGCCCCCTGAATACCTCCGGGATATTGCCCGGCCAGTTGCCGTGCCCTGGCTCTATCGGTGTCGTCCATTCCAGCGTGTTAGCCTGCCAGGGATTCTTTTCCGTCACCTTTTCGCCCCTGAACATAGATCGGAAGAAGTTCACCACGAATACAATCTGCACGGCAAATGACACCATGGCGACCGAGGAAATAAATATGTTCAACCCGGTGAACTGGTTGAAGCTGCTCCAGTTCGAATAATCGTAATACCGTCGCGGCAGCCCGGCCAGCCCTTCGTAATACATGGGCCAGAAGATCAGGTAGGCTGCTGTCAGCGTGATCCAGAAATGGATATAGCCGAGAACAGGGCTCATGAACCGGCCAAACATTTTAGGATACCAATGGTAGATGCCGGCGAACATGCCGAACATGGCCGAGATGCCCATCACGAGGTGGAAGTGTGCCACCACAAAATAGGTGTCGTGCAACTGGATATCGATGGTCGAGTCCCCCAGGTAAACCCCTGTCAGCCCGCCGGAGATAAAGGTGCTGACAAAGCCGATAGCAAATAACATGGCCGGCGTAAAACGAATATTCCCCCGCCATAAGGTGGTGATCCAGTTAAATACCTTAATGGCGGAAGGGACGGCGATGAGCAAGGTCAGCAGGACGAATATCGAGCCCAGGAAGGGGTTCAGCCCGGTGACAAACATATGGTGCGCCCATACGGTGAAGGACAGAGAAAGGATAGCGAACATCGATGCCACCATGGCCGTATAGCCGAAAATAGGCTTCCTGGAATTCACGCTCATGATTTCCGATACCATACCGAACGCCGGGAAAATGACAATATACACTTCCGGATGCCCGAGGAACCAGAAGAGGTGCTGGTATAGGATCGCGCTGCCCCCTTCATATGGCAGTGCCCGGGAGGTGGAAGTCAGGAAGATGTCCGACAGGTAAAAACTGGTCCCGGCATGCCGGTCACATAACAGCAGCACGAAGGCCGACAGCAGGACGGGAAAAGACAGCAATCCCATGATCGCCGTGAACAGCAATCCCCAGACGCTCAGCGGCAGCCGGTTCATGGCCATGCCTTTGGTACGCAGATTCAATATAGTGGTGATATAATTGATGCCACCCATCAATGTGGAGATGATAAAGAAGACGAGGCTTATTATCCAGTAGTCCATTCCCGTCCCGCTGCCGCTATCAGCCTCCTGCAGCGCGCTGAGCGGCGCATAGGCTGTCCATCCTTCCCCGGCCGGGCCTCCGGGTACGAAAAAGGAGACCAGCATAATGACGCTGGCGATAAAAAATGCCCAATAAGACAGCATATTGACAAAGGGCGAGGCCATATCCCTCGCGCCGATCTGCAAAGGGATCAGGAAGTTGGCGAAGGTACCGCTAAGCCCCGCGGTCAGCACGAAGAAAACCATGATCGTTCCGTGCATGGTCATCATCTGGTAGTAGGCATCGGGCTGTATCTTGCCCACGACAAACCAGTGTCCCGTCAATTTTTGCAAAATAGGAAACGTCGAATTGGGAAAGCCTAGCTGGAGACGCATCAGTACCGAGAGAAATCCGCCGAGGATGGCCCATATCATGCCGGTGATGAGGAATTGTTTGGCTATTACCTTATGGTCGGTACTGAATACATATTTGGTAATGAACGATGTCTTTTCCATTGTGTGGGCCACCGGAGAAGAACTCAAAAACTATACCTCCGGCGGTAACCTATCCTGGCGGCATCTCACGTGAACGAATTTCCCCGTAGCGGAATAAGTTCCACAGCGCATTATCGTTGAGGTCAGCATGTTGCCGCGATCGTCATTGCGGCGAGCCGGCGGGTCCGGCGGATGGATAAACGGTCGTGATGTGATATTTGTCTTCGAACGCCCATAGCTTAGCGCCACCCTTAATAGCATCCTTGTTGGTGAAAAGATGAATATTTTCATCCAGGGGAAGGGTCAGTTTGCCGGCATTGCCCCCGCCGAGGTACAGACGGTCATAATTGAATACGTTCTTTATAATGTCCAATACTTTCGCCACCCGTTCATTCCATTTTTCCTTGCCCTTTCTTTCCAGTGCTGCAGCCCCGATGTATTGGTCGTAATCCACGTCCTTGCGGATCGGATGGTGGGCCAGTTCCATATGTGGCAGCAGGTAGCCGTCCATCAATATGGCAGTGCCGACGCCTGTGCCCAATGTCACCGCCAGTTCATAACCCTTGCCGCTGACAACGCCAAGACCCAGTTGATCGGCGTCGTTTACCAGCCTGACGGGCCTTTGCAGCAGGTTGCTGATCTGCTGCCCCAGGTCGATATTCTTCCAATGAGCATTGCCCAGGTTGGGCGCGGTATAAACGACGCTATTCCTGACATACCCGGGAAAGCCTACTGAGATCTTTCCATAATTCGGCATGCCCTTGACCAGTTCGGTGATGGTTTGGATTACGCTGGCGGGGGTGGCAGGGTTAGGTGTGTCCAGGCTCTTGTATTCTATCTGCCACTCTCCCTTTGTATTCAGGATGGTCCCTTTAATATGCGAACCTCCAATGTCCAACGCCAGGATGTCTTCGTGTGAATCTGCCATAGTTGATCTGTTTTGTTGATCTTTTTCGACCAGCCGAAAATACAAATAACGGACCGCATCCGGCCCGTTATCAGCATATAAATTTTTCGCGGGGATGGAGCCCGTTAGTTCATTTCCAAAATGATCTTTCCATGTACTGTACCACCGTCCATCAGCGCATGAGCCTGGCTGGCTTGAGCCAGCGGGAGGATTTTCCCGATATTTGTTCTGATGATCCCCTTGTCTGCCATCTCCGCCACCTTTTCCATGACGGGCTTATCGGTCTGCGTAAAGACAAAAGCGGCGCTCACGCCAAATTCCTTTGCTTTTTCCGGGGCGGGTGGCATGGTAGTAGAAAGCAGCTGACCGCCTTTCTTCAGTATCGTCCACAGCGCATCCTGGGCAGGTCCTCCCACGAGGTCCAGGGCAAGGTCCACTTCTTTTATGGCTTCTGCGTAATGAGGGTTCGTATAATCGACGACGTGATCAGCGCCTGCCGCCAGTACTTTTTCCCTATCAGCGTTCTTTGCGGTACCTATTACGATAGCGCCGGCGTTTTTTGCCATCTGTACGGCCAATAACCCTACTGATCCTGTCGCCCCCAGGATAAATACCTTCTGACCGGCTGTCAGGTGACCTGTCTTGAATAATAAGGTATAAGCTGCACTGGCTACTATAGGCAGTGAGGCTGCATCGGCAAAGGATAACGATGCGGGTTTGGCTATCACTTCATTTTCCCCGGCCAGCATATACTCACCATATGCGCCGCCCTTGCCGAACGGCACACGGGTGATCACTTCATCGCCAGTTTTGAATTCCCTGGCGTCAGGCCCTGTGGACACTACAACGCCTGCCCCCTCCCAGCCGGGGATGAACGGCAGCGGGAGCGGTATGATCTCTTTCATATACCCATTCCGTATTTTGGCATCGATGGGATTTAAGGCCGCAGCTTTTAGCTGGATAAGTACTTCATTACCTTGTGGAACGGGACACGCAGGCTGACCACCACCTGCAGGCACTGGTGATAATGAATATCAACCGATGCATGACGTGCTACGAAAGAGATGAGGTTATGGGAACCGACCTTTTCCATCACCAAAAATATTCATTTCCTGCCGCGCAAACAAATAAGGGAGGGCCATGGTGACCCTCCCTTCGCGACAACGGGCATGTCGCATCTCTTCGATGTATACTGGGTAAAGGGGGTTACATACGCTGCGACAACTATTATTATTAGCCGACGCGACAACTATATTTTTGAAAGGGGATTCCGAAAGGATAAGAAGTAAAGAAGTGAGATAGGCATAAAGATGGAGGTTTTAAACGACAAAAACAAGAGTTTGTCAACGTGCCATTGGCCGGCGGGACGAAACGCCATAAATAAAGGACGAATTTCCTTACATGGCGGATGGACCGACGATTCCTGGATCTGCTCCGGAAATAACAATAAACAATTTTTTCCTCCATCTGTAGTATTTAGTTGTACTAAAAAACCAGAGGTATGGAAAACGAAAATAAATCCCGTGCAGTAAAATTCGACAAATATGGCGGTGTCGATGTGTTACAAGTAGTAGAAGTGGACCGGCCTGTGCCCGGCAGGGGGCAAGTACTGGTCAAAGTAAAGGCCGCCGGGATCAATCCGGGTGAAGGGTCGATCCGTGAAGGGAAGTTTGCCCAACAGTGGCCCACTACCTTTCCTTCCGGGGAAGGCAGCGATTTTGCGGGTGTGGTGGAGGAGGTCGGCAAAGGAGTAAAGGGGATCGCTGCCGGCGATGAAGTGATCGGGTACACCGACAACAGGGCAAGCCATGCTGACTATGTTGTAGTGGATGCGAACCATGTCGTGCATCGTCCGGCCAAAGTCTCGTGGGAACAGGCCGGCGCCTTGTTTGTGGTGGGCACGACGGCTTATGCTGCCGTGAAAGCCGTCGCCCTGAAAAAAGGGGATACGGTCATTGTATCCGGTGCCGCGGGAGGAGTGGGCTCTGTCGTTTGTCAATTAGCCGTCGACGCCGGCGCCAGGGTCATCGGGTTAGCCAGCCCGCCCCATCACCAATGGTTGTCTGACCATGGAGTGATCCCGGTAGCTTATGGTGAAGGTCTTCCGGACAGGATCCGCGAAGCCGCCGGCGGCCACGTAGATGCCCTTATCGATACCTTCGGTAACGGCTATGTCGAACTGGCGATCAACCTGGGCATTCCCCCTGACAGGATCGATACGATCATCGATTTTGCCGCAGCCGAAAAATACGGCGTCAGGACAGATGGCAACAGCAAGGGCGCCAGGGCCGAAGTATTGTCAGAACTGGCCGGTTTGATAGCTGCAGGCCGCCTGGAAATCCCTATTGCCAAAGTCTATCATCTCGATGAAGTTCGGGAGGCCTACACCGAATTAGAGCAGCGGCATACGCACGGAAAGATAGTGCTGGTGCCCTGACAGGGACAGATGCCTGGCTCATTCGTCCCCTAAGGCTAATGTGCGGGAATGCCCGTTATAGCCGGCGCCACCGGATGATTGGCAGTAAAATGAAATCCCAGCAGTGCGGCGATGGTCTGGGCATATTGTTCCTGGTAGATCTGCGCCGGTGTTTTGATCTCACCTTTGGCCGGTATACCTGGACCTATGGCCAGGAAGTAGGTTTCATCCGAATGAGGGGTGTGCGCGCCATGATCGGTCCAGCCCGGGCCTGTGCCCCGTCCATGGTCGGGAAAGATCAGCATCGAAGTCTGATCCTTGTAAAACGGGTCCTGCTGCAGGATAGTCCAGATACTCCTGAACATGGCATCGGCATAATGAGCCGCATCCAGGTAATCGCCATAGTCACCGGCATGCCCGAAGTCGTCATTATCGCCGAGGTCGATATACAGGATCCGGGGATGGCTGGCCAGCAGGTAGGCTTTGGCCAGGGCATATGTGCCTGCATCCAGCCGTTCGCCTTTACCGAAGATGTCAGGAAGGGTATGCTGCCAGTCGTTGGCCGCTTTTTGCAGGGGCGTCAGCGTATCACCCTGCACGTCTTCCCCATAAATATTCACCAACATTCCATTTCTGTGACGGTTTAGAATGCGGGCTACCGCGTCCCAGGAGGCGAAGGTGGCGACCTTTCCGTGGAAAGCCGGGTCCTTGTCTATAAACTCAAGGACATTGGTATTCGGATTATCCGGATAATCATTGGAATTGACGGCGGAGTCATAATAGCCCGTGAAGGCTTCATTGCGTCCGGGATAGGAGAACCAGTATTTGTTGCGGACATTGACCATGTTGCCATATGCCCGGTTGCCTGACAACTCACCTTGGCGGGCGATGGTATCCCAAACAAAGGGCATCAGTTTATGTCTTCTTACCTCCGGATCAGTGTCCCAGTATTTTGTCACGGTCCAGGCCGAGTCATTGTGGTTGTAGCGATGGTTGAAAAGGAGGCCGGAATCGGCACCCTGGAAAAGTTCCCGCCACCGGTAGCCGTCCATTAAGAAGATGACAAGGTTGCGGGCCGGGGCAGGCTGTTGGGACCTGGCGCCCACAGCTAATGTTACAAATATGGCGAGTGTAAAAGCGGTGCGGCAGATATTCTTCATCCGGTAAATATCGGGCAATTACCCGTCGCCGGTCCGGGTCTCAGGTTAAGAAATATTCAATTCTTTAATCGGCTGCCGGGCAGCTTTTAACCTCCCATTAATTTAATTAGAATTATTTTTAATGTAAATGACTTTCCGATGAGAAAACTCTACGCTTTGACTGCTGTTGGCCTGGCGTTGTGGTTTGGCGGATGGGCACAGCGTCCCATTACCCCCACTCAGGATTATCTGCAGGGTCAATTTGCGCCGGTATCGGGCGACCCCTATCTTTTTGAAGGATGGGTAAGAGGAAAAGTTGAATCACACAATCCATTCTTCGATAATGATTCCTTGTGGTTCAATTACGATCTGACTTCCCAGAAGCTTATTGCTACCATGGACCATGTAAAAGCATATATTGCCGACAGCAGAGAATTCCAATCCGTCACTTTTTATCTCTCCAATGCGACCCTCACTTTAGAGCACGTCCCCGCTATCAACGAAAAGGAGCTTTTCTTTGAGGTTGTGAAATCCGATCGTGGATATTCGCTGTACAAACATGTACGGGATGCGATAAGAGGCAAACGATATGTGGAATGGGATGCTTATTACATTTTATTCCCGACCCTGGAAGGCAATATCGTCAAACTGAATGTTTTGGATAAGAGATTGATCCAGCGGGCTTTTGCGCTCAGTCCGGACAAAATGAAAGTAGCCGATTATTTCGCCCAGCGCAAAGACGACACCGTG
>Ga0302227_10002478_pt1 | contig 12633 bp, 24 predicted proteins | sample II_Palsa_N1_1_FD_193525 | JGI IMG/M metagenome (GOLD analysis project Ga0302227, IMG submission 193525) | Peat permafrost microbial communities from Stordalen Mire near Abisko, Sweden - II_Palsa_N1_1 | ecosystem: Environmental > Terrestrial > Soil > Palsa > Peat permafrost | place: Sweden...
AGTCCTATTTTTTTTTTTTCTCCCGACCCACCATGGCTTCAATCATTATGAAGCTGACGATTGCGGATGTATGTTGTGTGCCTGACCTGTGCCAGTGGAGACTGACCTCTTTCGTCGACAGTTGGACCTGAACAAGGCCGTCCGAGTCCTGCGAGACGAGACCGTGTGGTAACACAACATGTTCTATTTATGGGTGCACCCTCAATCCCTTGGTTCTCTGGCCTTGCCATGGTCCCGTTGGCGTGTCTATAGGAGTGTCAAGCTCAACCTGATCAACAAAATGGACGTCATGCTGCCGAATGGCGTGATCAACTATGGCCTCTACAAGCACGCCGAGTCGGCATCCATCCCTGGAGGCTTCCTTGAGGATCACGTACTGTTTTTGCGTTTTTTCTTTGGGGCGTCTTGTTTACTCGCATTGCCCGCCAACCAATACAGCGCCGGGTCTTTGACTACAACTTTCCCAACAACGTTGCACTCGAACTCAAGCCCAAGAAGCGCGAGGTCCAGGGCAAGTCGGACAAGGACATGGCCAAGTACAACACGAAAAAGAACCAAAAGCTGTTTATGGACGTCCTTGCAAAGCAGTGTACGTCGCTCGGCCCTACCCCATTTCTTGCGTAAACAGAAAATAACAAAACAACAAAACACACACACAAAAAAAAAACAGCGTTTAACAAGGTCAAGGACATGCTGGAAAAGGGCATGGACCCCAACTTTGTCTCTGAAAACGGTGAGACGCCATTGACATTTGCTTCGCTGCACGACATGCCCGAGATCATCATCCTGCTCGTCCAGGCTGGTGGCGCCTTTGTGGATTACCGCTCGGGAGACTGGAAGACGGCCCTGCACAAGGCCGTCATGGCAGGCCACGTTCGCGCCGTTAAATCGCTCCTCTCTGTGGGTACGCCGGTTGACATCTGCGACAAGGACAACTTGACACCCCTCTACCTGGCCTCGGTCCTGGGCAAGCACAGCTGTGCCGAGTCGCTGCTCGAGTTTGGTGCCATCCTTGATACGATTGACAACACTGGGCGCACCGAACTTCATCAGGTAACACATATTGCAATATGCCTGGTTAATTTCTTCTCGACAGACGTGCCTGAAAGACGCCCCCGCTGTGGCCAAGTTGCTGATCGAGTTTGGTGCTGATCTGTCCACACCCAACAATGCCGGCAGCACACCTCTTCACGTTGCTGCATCGTGCAATTCGGTCGAGTGCGCCAAAGTACAGAGAACCATCGAATTTTAGGGCTACTGAGATTATTTTCCGTAGATCCTGCTGGCAGCAGGCGCAGACAAGGAGGTCCAAAATGCTGCTGGCGACACAGCCCAACAGGTCGCCATCATGACGTCCAACTTTGAGATCGCCGAGGTCATTGGTGGATGGAAAGCAAATGTGAAGCTCGAGCGCGGCAGCAAACAGGGCACGGCTCACGCGGAACTGCTTCACCTGCCAAACATGGCACAGATCCTTCAAGTCGTGGACTACGTCCCTCCACCGCCTCCACCCGGCTACAAGGGAATTTGCCGCGCACCATTGGATTCACCTCCTCGCTGAAAAACTGCTTTTAATACCTTGAGTGCACAATGTCCAGTTTTTTCGAATCTTATTTCTTCTAAGCACGAGTTTCTCGCGTGTGATACAAGAAGGGACAGAATGGAGTGGAGAGCTGTGGTAACAAACGAAAACAAACAAACAGGTTGATTCCATTGAAGGAGAGGGATGCCAGCGCGACCATGGTTACTCTTGATGGTCTTTGTGTCCTGCTTTCTGTTTTTCGATAGTCAATATAAACAATGGGAAGCGAGCGGTACGAGAAAGAAAGAAAGAAGAGTCAGAAGGGGTCGGAATATCAGAATCATTGAAGCTTTGACTTTTTCCGCTGGAGAAGAAGAAACCACCAATGGGTTAGAATTCCCAGTTTTATCTCGTACCTGTTGGATGTCTTCGGTCTTCCCGGTGCTCAAAAAGTTGAGGCCCATCTTGATGAAGAGTCCGTACCAGAGGACGTGCATCACCTGGAGCGTGACGAGCATGTACATGAAGAAGAGCAAAAAGTTGCCATCCTTCTGGAGCGACTCGTGGATGACCGGGTACTTGTTGGCAATAATCGGGATGATGATCTCGAATGGGAAAACGTAAAGACGCAGGTAGCCCCATGCCGCGAGCAGCGACAAATAGACCGTCAGCGTGAAGTACTTTTTTTTTTTTTTTCCCCTTCTCAATTAAAAAAAAAGAAAAAGATACCGTAAAGCGTACCTTGAAAGGGGTATCCACCGAGCTCTTGACCAGATAGCCAGGCACATCAGCAAGGTCGTGCAGGAGGATGATAATACTGCCACCACGGACGACGTTGAGCATGTACGAGAAGCAGATGAGGAGGACAGCAACAATGTGATGCAAGAGCATCTCGATGAAATCGTTGCGCTTGGTCGAAAAAACATGGAACAAGAGCGAGTGGGCATGGTATGCCAAGCTCACCTGGTTGATACAAATGAGAAAAAAAGAAAGAATGCATCACCCCTTCCTTGCTTTTACGTACCATGTAGTACTCCTTGACGTACGGGAATTGCTCCTGGTAAGGATAGCCGACGAAAAGGTTTTGCAGGTGTCCAGTTCCTCCCAGTGCCGGCATGGTCCACTCCTTATCCACAAGCAAGTAGACACCCAGGACCGAGTAAATGGCGAAGAAAAGAAACTTGAACGAGACGGACGCAAACTTGTCGACCTTGTCTTGGCGGACATCTCCCTGTAAAGATCGCCCTTTCTTTTACTACTCTTCATCCGTGCCAGAGTGAGCCGCAAACATACAGTGTACTTTGAGTCCACCATGACCTGACCGAGGGACTTGAGCACTGTGTTGGTGAGGACGACACGGAAAAAGCTGATGACTGCCAGAGCCTGCACGAAAAACAAGAAGAAGAGGCGATTAGGGAAAAAAAAAAAACCCCTTTACTTGCACCGCTACCTGGAAGGCAATGAGAAAGTCCTCAAACTTGGGGTAGGGATAGTCTGGTTTCCGCGCCTGGCGCTCTTCGACAATCTAAGAGAGAGGTGTGAGTTCATTGCGTGTGAAGACAGGTCGTTACGTCGGCGAGCTCGACTGCCCATGACCCGCAGTACAGCACGGTTATGACTGCACCAATAAGGAACACGGTCTCCTTGATGCCCAGCTGCGTCTTGTTGTTGGCACTCTTGTCCGTGAGCGTCGGGGTTGAGGGCCAGTTTCGTGGCGGGATGTTTTCAGATGCTGCTACGTCACCGTTGAGCTGCTTCTTGTGTTTGCCATTGACAGTCGACGTAGCAGCCGGTGATGCCGTAGGTGCTTTGACTTGTATTGCAAGCCGAAGAGGGATAGTGCGTGTGTGCGTACGTGCGGCGCGTGTGGGAAAAAAAGGGCGACGCTGTTGAGGATTTGCATCACAAAAACGTGGTTTACCTGAACTCATTGGCGTGCTTCCGGTTGTCCTGTTTCGTGTGCGCTCGGTGGTTTGGGGAGGACTCTTGGGCAGTCGAAGCGCTGCCAGCGGCCAACAGTGGCTCGGACCTACCGGGTGGGTGGGTGTGTTAAGAAAGAAGGCGACCATTCAAGTGGAGTGATATTGGGACGTGTTGCGTCCAAAAATGACGGTACGTATTGCGTAAATCGATTGCCACGTTGTTAACAAAGGTCGACCTATTTTTTTTTTTAATTTTTTTTTTTTTGGATTATTGTACTGCCTTCTGTCATTGTCTTGAATAATGGTCTCAGCTCTGAATGAGCCGATAAAGTACATCGTCGATGAGTGAGGGTGAAATATTGTTGAAAAAGATGTCTCGGCCGTCGGCGGGAGGGGTTGCTGCATCGTCGTCAACCAAAGCAGAGGACACACAGGATGCGGCATGTTCGGCGGGCATGGGCGTTGTATACAGAGCGGAGACGACAGTCTGGTTGCCGCGAAGCGAGTGCAGAATTTCGCTGACCAAATATCGATTTGTGAACAAGCCGGTTTCCCCTTCCCTCACAGCTGCTTCGCCTTGATCGAGCCACCTTTTTACAGTCGTCTCGTCTGTCTTGTGGACAAGGTGAAACACGAGGGCGGCCAACTTTTTTTTTAAAAAAAAAAGAGGAGTGAAATTTTATGAAAATAATAAAATTGAATCTTCCTTACCCGCAAGTCGAGGGCGCTGCGATGGCGTTGCTCTTGAAAGGTGAGGCGGTCACTGCCGACTGCCGCGAGGGATTGGATGCACAAAAGGGTGTTGTCCAGGACCTCGGTGATCGCGGCAGCAGAGCCCAGAAACTCGTTTGTGTGAAGGAATGCGATGGACGTGAGGGCCGCTGCGACATGGATCGAGACCTTGTAGTTTTGGGTGAGCCGGGGTGTTGGCCTGAGGATGCCGCAAAGGGCATTCCGCAGGTGCTCAAGCTCGATATGTGCATCCAGGGTAACGAGATGCGCCGGCGACGAACCAAAAATGCGCGAGGCCGCCGCCGCCGCGTTCCACTGCGACTTGGCGGAGAGTTCCGACGACTCGAGGTTGACAGCGACCAAATCGACAAGGCGACGCCGCTGCTGAATTTCCTCGGCAGATGGCTGCTCTATCGCAGCGACATCGCCGCCACCAATCAGCGAGCCCGCTGCCCGCAGACCAAATAGGCGCACCTTGTCCGAGTCCTGGCAGAGATGGATCACAAGGTCTGTCAGGACAATTGGTGGCGCATAAGCGCACACGGCTGCAAGGGCCCACGCGGCGCGCACTTTAACCGCGAGGATCTCGGCGCGGTTGGTGATCGCGAACTGCCATAGCGGCAGAAACGTGTCGGCCAGCAAAAGTGAGGGCATCGTGCCCACGATCCCGCAAATCGACGAGCCCACAAACGTCCACACCGAGATACGGAGGTTCGTTGCCGCAGGAACGCCACAACCCACACTTAGAAGTGCGACGCACACACGTACCCATTCCTCCCCCGTGCCCTCGAAGAGCGATCCTGGCAGCTGGCCCACCGTGTCCATTGCGGCCGCGCACACGCTTGCGACGGAAGGACTGGAAATGCTCGCCAGCATAAACCGGCGTAGATGGTCCAAAATATCCCCAGTGGTCGCTGCTGCATTCCCACTGTTGGATCGCACAATGATTGCGCGAAGAAATAGCAACGCAGCCACTTGTTCGTGCTCCCTCTGCAATTGCTCCGGGTGTCCAACCAACGCCAGTTTGGACTTGGCGCGCGCAACAAAATAAGCAGATACAGCGTCAGACAGGAGGCCAGCAGCCAACAACGAACGGAGAGCCGACCAGGCCGCCACGGCGATGAGGTCAGAGCTTGCCTCGGTGCGTTCCTCGACAAGTCCGACAAGTCTGTACTGTTCCGCCTTGGCCGCGACAGCAGACGACGACGCGCAAATAGACACGGCCTCGAGCGCCGCGGCGACGGATGCCTCACCGGCACCTTCCGACGTTAAAATTGCGACAGTAAAGTCGACGATACGCAGAGGCAAGTGCTGCTGATAGGGACCTAGCTTTGAGACTGCCGGGCCGGACCGGACCAGTGTAGTCAGGAGACGAAGGATGGGGGGGTCGTCGACTTGATGCCTCTGGCACTCGAGCGCTGTCTGGTACAGGGCCACAACGTACAGAGCCAGCTTCTCCGAAAGGGAGACGAACGACGCACTCGTTCGCTTGGGCATCTCAGCCATGGCGAGCAGCGGCTGCGATGCCTCGACGAGGGCGATGAGAGCGTTGGAGGCTGCCAATGTGGTCGCAGGCTGTCTTTGCTGCAGGAACTGGCACAGCGGGGCCACCAACGTGAACCAGTGGGGGTGGACGAGTTTGCCACCGCGATGCAGGAGAGTCTCTGTGACTGCAAGGGCGAGCAAATGCAGCTTGGTGATGTACGACGCGGCGGTGGCGGAGGGCTCGTCGGCATCGGACAGCTCAGAGTCCGACTCGACGCCTCGGGATTGCATTTGGAGGATGTCCACAAGGAGGGGCACCACTAGACCGACGTGGCCAGCAGTGAGGACGTTGTCTGCAAGGTGATGCTGCTGCTGTGGCTGCTGCAGCTCGTTGAGCAATTGCCTAAGAGCGCGCAGCACGACCCAGCAAAGTTTCCACGAGGCCTGATTCGCCTTTGAGCACGCAATCGTGGCCCCCCAGATGGCCCCAAAGTACGGCAGGGCCACCGCCGCGCGCGCCTTGGTGCATGCGTTCCCCAGAGCCGTCACCGCCTCCATCCTTGCAGCCAGCGTCGATGTCGATGAGGCTGCCACAAGCACGAGCCGCTCTACCACGGTCTTGGCCGTGCCGGCGTCCATCCACGCGCCGCGGTCCGCGAGCAGGACACCCGCGAGGCGCAGCAGCTCTGGCGCAGCGGCCGCATCGACCAGGCAGAGGACGAGCGGAGCAAAAAGCGTGGATCGGACGGCGACAAGGACTCCAGGCCGAGTCTGGATGGTGCGGACGAGCGAGGAGGCTGTCCTCGCCACGTCAGCCGTCACATCGCTTGTGGACAGGGCATCGAGTAGCCTTGTGGCCTCGGTGGTGAAAGCGGCCACCTCTCGTTCGATGGAGCTGCTGTTGCTGTTGGAACGAGACCTCGTTGCCGACATACTCAAGATGAGATTAGTTGAAATACAGAATGTCGGCAACGTTCAGTGTGCGAGAGGACCTGCCTGTGCTGACCGTGTTCTGCGTCGACGTGAGCCAGGAGATGGACTCTGATGTCAACACGTCGGGGACGACGTTGAACGCAAAGTAAGCAAAAAGAGACCAGACCCTTTTTTTTTTGACCCACCGAGTAGGATATCACGCCTCAACAGCATCAGGGCCCTCATACCCAGGTTTGCTCGCGCGCGCAACCTGATGAACCCCAATCACCAGACGGCCGTGCTCACGTTCGGGTCCCGGATGGCGTGGGTGAGCGACTTCACATCGGACGCGGCCGCGCTCGAGCGCAAGCTGAGCGACGTCAACTGCGCCAGCTCGGCGGAGGTCGACGACCTGGATGTGGTCTATCTGCTCGACACGGTCTCGCAAAAGTTGATCGCGCGCAAGGCTGTCGACGGGGACCAGTATGCATACCAGGTTTGTAACGTCTGTTCTTTGTTGTTTTTCACTTAGACCGGTGCTCTTTTTGTGCACAGGTCGTCCTGATTTACGGTCGCTCGACCTCGTTGCCCATCCTGGATAAACAAAATCCTGTAAGCCAGACGGATAGGGGTTCTTTGCTAAGAATTACTTGTATCACCCTGCAGGCACTGGAAGCGATCTACAATGGGCCAAACGGAAGGGGCATCTTTGTGGACTTGATCTATATACACGAGAAAGTCAACGAGACCATACAGCAGGCCTTTGACATCTTGCTGCTGCTCGAAGGCAACGGACGGCCCACTTACATATTTGAGTTTTCGCGATCGGTCAAGAAGCTGCAAGCGGCCTTTGCCGAACTCTTACCGGTGCCCACACAACGGCCCATTCAAGAGGAACAAGGCTATAAGACCGTCCTCAAGTCGCTCGTCCAGTTCGCTTCGCCGGCGGCCTCAACTTCGAGTAGCGGGACTCTGGGACGCACAAGCGCAGCAAAATAGGATCGAGCAAAACCTTTTTTTTTTTCCCTTTCTTCTGTATATTTACAACGACGTGAAAAAACAAAAATTCTTTTTTTCCCTTTTCAAGACGGTGGGGCATCGTCTGGTGGCGGCGGCGGCGGCTGTGAGTACGGCACGGATCCGTCTGCGCTGTACCCATCGTAGCCAGCGTAAGCTGCTGCTGCGTACCCGCCTGCTGAGGCATTTCCACCTGCGCTGTAACCTGTGGCAGGCGCGGCTGCGCCTCCGTAACTGTAGTAGTTGCTGGCATACTGTGCGTAGCCTCCCCACGCTGCATATGGATCGACTGCGGCGGCTCCGGCAGCTTGCCCTGGCCAGGCTGCAGTTGCGCCCGTACCTGCTGCTCCGGGGACCTGATAACCATAAGCCGCCCACTGTTGACGGAAATGATTGCTCAGAAAGAAGGGTACTTTTTTTAGGGAAATAAAACATACCGCAGAGTAGTCGACAGCGGCGACGGCGGCGGCGGCGGAGGCGGCGGCAGGGGCCGAGCCTTGAGCACCTGCAGTTGAATCCTTGCCGTCAATCTCCTTGAGGAGCGAATGGTACTCGTTGTCCTGTGTTATTTTTGTTATATGTAATCCTTATCAAACAGGTTTTTGATATAACATACGATGACGGAGGCCTGTTGCTGGTACATCTGGCCGATCTGCTGGCCCTGTGGATTGTTGTTGAGGAAGCAATCTTGGCGCAAGTGGCCTCCGCCACCACAGAGGGTGCACTTTGTGTTGTTGGTAATGTTTCGAGTGTTTGGACATTCGCGGTCGCGGTGTCCCATCTCGCCGCAGTTTCGACAGATGATTTTGTCGTCACTGCGCAGGGTGCCATTCAGTGCGGCCAGTTCCATCAGCTGCATCTTCTTGCGCTCGTTCAGCTCTTCCGGGACAGACTTGGCGATCTCGACGACCTCAAGGATGGCCTGCACGGCCTTTCTCACCTTGTCCTCGCTGTCAGCCGTGACAAAGCAGTGCAGATCGTCATTGTCGTCGGGGTGGGGCAGCTGGTTCTTGCCCTGTAACATGAGAAAAATGAGCACGAAATGTGCTTAGCTTGATGCAGAAACAAACAAACCAACAGACAAATAAAAATAAAAAAATACCTCTTTCACGGAGCCCTTGCCGCGAATAAATATCTTGACTCCTCCGGCCTCGCGCTCGAGTCGCTTGAGCGTGTTGCCGCGAGGGCCAATGAGCTGACCGATAAAGTTGATCTCGGGAAAGTCCTTCTGCGGGATGTACACTTTCTCCTTGTACTTGGTTGGCTTCTTGTAGTCTGCCGGAGGCTTGAACGCGCCCGTCGTGTCCTTTTTCACAGCCTAGGAGAAACAACACAGTGTAAATACACAAAGGGCGAAAAAAAAAAAAAAGCAGCCCACCTGCTCGATCAGCTGTTGGCGCTCCTCCACGAGCTTCTTGCGGTAGCGCTTTTCGCGTGTGTTGAGACGAGTGCCGTCGCGGTCGTACTGGGGCTCGGGTGACGGTGAGCGCTCATTCTCTGGCGGGACAACATCGCCAGTACGCAGTTTGCGCGAGATCTCCTCCAGTCTCAACTGCACTGTTACCAAAAAAAAAAAAAGAGCCCCAAGTCAGACCTCCTTCTTGCTCCTCGCAACCACGTACCAACAAAGCTCTCTTGTTCGGCAGACGACATGTTGGAAGGCAGCGAAGTGGGCACACCGGGGATGGACACCTTTGCATCTTCATCGCCCCATCGAGTCTTGCGCCGACGCTGTGTATTTGGTTTATAACAAAAAAAAAAAAAGTCAGCTGTGTGTGCGGCGTTGCGAGGGGGGGGGAGGCGCAACAATACCTTGCTCTCTTCCTCGTCGCCGCCTCCAGACGGGCGTTTCTGTGCGACGTCGGTCATGGTCGCACACTGCAAAAAATGGCAGTGACATGGCCACGTGGATACGGTTTTTTCCTCCGGCTGGCACCCTTGTACGCTTTGTGCATGCTCCCGAGCCAGTCTGTTTTGTTTGCGCAAGACCTGTCGACCTCGTATCACGAAAAAGCCACTATGGAGTCGGACGAAGATCTGCAGCACGACCTGGAGGAGGAACGCTCGATATCGATGACCATTTCAGACTTGGCCGAGACGCCCACGGCCAGCGTCAACTCGTCGTTCTTTGCTCCCTTATTCAGTCCTGGCAAGTCGATCGCCGCAGTGTCCCCGCCGTCAGCCGGGGCGGCTGTAGGCCATAGCAACGGGCTGGATTTTGGCAACTCCACCCCACGCACCCTGTTCCGTCACTCTCCCGCCAATGTCAATGGCCAGCCCCTCTCGACACCTCAACAGGCACGACATCTCTCTGGTGGATCGTCCGTAAAGGATACATTCAAGGTATTGCGTTTGCACAACAATAAATAATACATAATAAATAAGAAACATTTTATTTCAGACGTTTGCGCCGTCGACATCGACAATGTCGTCGTCGGTGTCGTCGAATGCGGCCTTTACCACGCCGTACCCCAAGTCCGCCGTGAAGGAAGCGTTTGCGATGAGCATGCAGAGTCCATATGGACACCGCGCCAACAGTGCCAAACCCCCGCCAAAGTTCTCTGCTGCTGCTGTCGCATCCCCTGGCGCCGCCACGTCCCTGTCTGCGGCCTCGTTGTCTGAAACCGAGAGGAAAATGAAGGCCCTCGTCTCTACATGCGAGCAACTCAAGGAGGAGCGAGCAAGCCTACGCGCGGAAATGTCAAAAGTGACACAAGAAACCATGGATTTTCAGGTATTTGGTAGCCCTTGCACCATTTTTGCTTTACAAGAGAACATGCAAACAGGCAAGGCTCTCAAGCGCTCAGGATCGTCTGACCGAGCGTCTGAAGCAAGATGAAGACATCACGCGTCTCCTAGAGGAAAAACTCGGACAAGAGCACCGAGCACGCGCTGTTGTGCCAACCAAGTCGTCGCCGTCGTCTCCCGTATCCATGCCGCTCGTTTGGATCGCGATGGCGATGCTCCTGACCGAGGCCATCTATATCCTTTTTTTGCTCAAGACCATTCGCTTTTATCGCACCGAACTCGGCATGGAGGAGGACAACGATAATTTGCTAGCTCGGTGGTTCGGTCCACTTGCTGCGTCTCCTCCGACACTGTAATAGAAGCAGGGTGTTTTTTTTTTCTTTCGCGATTACAAATATCTCGTTTACAAACAAAAAATTACACGCAACAGAAGATACCAGAAAGGAGGTTAATCATTTTTTTTTTTTGTTCAGACCATGCCGCTCTCCTGCGCTGAGTAGACACTTTCGAGCAGAGCCATCATGCCTTGGTTATTGTAGCCATACGTGTCGACCATGTTGCTCGCGTTCGTAGACACAAAGGATTCGTTGACGTTGCCGGTGAGCGTTGACAGGTTGGTCGAGTCGTTCGTCTCCGAGGCCCTTTCCTTGCCCTTGAGGGTCGATCGAGCTGGTGCCGAGTGTGTCGAGTTTAGGATGACCGACGACACAAACAGCGTCGACTCGGCAAGGTCGTGTGCATTGGGCACCCCCGCACCCCCTTGGGCCGCCGCACCCGAGGTAGACGCAGCCGCCTGTTGGTAGCGATTGAGATTGTCCAGGTATGCCACGCCGTCCTCCGAGGGCTTCCAGTCAGGGTTGTTGGCCTTGAAGTTGAGAAAGGACTTTTCCATCTTGCCAAAGCGCGACATCGACTTGGGACCGGCCGAGTTGGCGGCAGCAGGGACGCCATACTGGTAAGGAAAAACAAACAATTACTCATTATTTGCGTTTATGGAAAATAGGGGAAATAGGTACCATAGGATTGCCGTGCTGCTTGATGTCAAACAGAGAGAACGAGCAGACGTAGCCAATCTTGTTCTTTTTGGCAGTGTGCTCAGCAACAAATCGAATGATGTCGTCGGCGCCCGCGGGCATGGCAAAGAGCAAGACGAGTGGTGCCACAATCACTCCGACAATCTCGGTCAAAAAGATGACAACCTTGTACTCAAACAGGCGCGAGAATTGACGACGCACCTGCAGCAGTAACATTAATTCACCATTCTTTCTTTCTTCTCTGTGGGACAGGTACCATGTCAGAGTGCAGGCGATTGTGCCAATGGGGAGGATAATGGTGAGTTCCTTCGATGACGGCACGCATGAGCCTCTCGGGTTGGAATACGAGGGTTTCAGCTGGCGCACATAGTATTTTATTAGCCGCGGAAAAAAAAAAAAGTTTCTTGTTTCTTTACCCGGGATCAGTGAGCGTGCACCAGCATATATGGCAGAGAAGACACCGATAAACCAGAGGACATTGTGACCCGGGATGATCTCCATGTCGAGCAGGATGTTTTCGTCGATAAACGAGAGTACGAGCAAGACGATCGCAAACGCCCCAGCGACAAACGAGACGAAACGGGCCAGGAGAGCGGTATTTTCGTACGGAAACAAGCGCATGTAGTCACGAGCCTTTTCATAGCTCGAGTTGAGGCGTCGCTCAAACAGGTGAGGATATTCGTTAAACTCGCGGAAAATCATCCTCGCGTAGGGTGTGTACTGGCGAGCGCCGAGGGCCCCGGGATCGCGATGGACCTCTTCGCCGTACTGGAAGATAAAGTACATGGCCTAGAAATAATGTGTTTTAGCTGTGCGACAAGAACCCGACAAGACAAATTCCCAACGTACCATCATGATGACAATGAAAGGCGAAAAGACGAGGTTGATCAGACCCCAGAAGCGCATGCGCCAGCGCAGGCTGTGCGCGAGCTCGTCTTGTGCTGCCTCGTTGGTGAACTGTGGCCGGATCATGTTGTCCTCAAAGATATAGTTCATGAGGCGGTCAATGTTCCACTCGAGCGATTTTGTCAGGACGGTCGGCGTCTTCCACTGATGCGTTTATTTTTAGAAAGTAAGAACACGGAGCGAGGGCAATTTTTTTTTACCCTGCCGTAAATTGGAATGCTCAGACGAATAACACCCACGTTGAACATGGCGATGAGGTAGTTCTCTCGGCGCATGATAATATTGGCAATATCTGCCAGGGCGTGTGTGTGTGTGGACGATGAGGAAAAAAAAAAGCTGCAGTGGATCAGTATGC
>Ga0302227_10002482_pt1 | contig 12618 bp, 1 predicted proteins | sample II_Palsa_N1_1_FD_193525 | JGI IMG/M metagenome (GOLD analysis project Ga0302227, IMG submission 193525) | Peat permafrost microbial communities from Stordalen Mire near Abisko, Sweden - II_Palsa_N1_1 | ecosystem: Environmental > Terrestrial > Soil > Palsa > Peat permafrost | place: Sweden...
TTCAGCGCCGTGTTCCAGTACCGCCTGCGCACGCACGGTGACCTCACGGCCAAGCAGCTCTCGCACACAGCCATCGCACTCGAGCAGACAATGACGACGACGATCGAGACCCTCAAGCAGCTCTTCCTGTGCACCCTTCCCTGGAATGTTCTGCAGCCGTTGCTTGACAGTTTCCAGCAGATGGACGTCCAGTCAGAGCTCGAACGTTTGCGGTCGTTCCAGCAGCAGCGGCCCAGCACCGACGCCGAGGCTTTGACCACCATCCGGCGCGCCCTCAAAGCCGTCCAGCTTCTCTCGTTCATGCACCATATCAAACGCGTCGTCCAAGATCTCGAGTTTGTCCTGCCCGAAAACCTCGCGCGCGACGCCGACTGGAACAAGCTACTCGCCGTCGTAAGACTTCAGGAGCAGGCCACGGCCGACAACAAGATCACCATGGCCAGGATGACCAATGAACTCGTGGGTCTGCTCGACATTGTCAACTCGATCGAACGCCACCACCTCGTCCTCTTGCAGGCCCTGAGCGAGAACGACATTGTCACAGACATGTTTCACACGCACTGCCCCACCCGTGAGCAGTTTGGCCGCCTCAGCGGCCGTCTCAACGTCCAGCTGCAGCATGACATCAAAAACGCGTCCATCCTCAACTCTGTCATCTCGTGCCACTCTGCCTGTGTGGACTTGATCCAGCAGCCCCTGGCCTCATTTCGAGCGCTGATTGAGACCCTGCGGCGCGGCCAGGTCACTGCCGACATCCTCAACCATTTTATCAACGTCAAGTCCAACGCCGGCCTCGTCCAGACGTGGCTCTCGGGCACAGTCTTCTCGTCGTCGCAGCACGCCCTCCTTCGCGTGAGCCTCATCAACAAGAGCGGCCACGTCCGCATCCTTCTCCGGCGCCAGTCTGGCCAGCGATCCTCGTTTGAAATCCGCTACCAATACGAAGTGTACTCCTCGACGGACCAAGGTCAACAAGGCGACCAGACCCTGGACGAGAATGCTGTGGAGGACCACCGCCGACAGCTCACGTTCCACATCAGCAGCAGCAGCGCCAACGCCGCCGAGGACGCCGACAGCAATAAGACCCAGACGGAGGCCCGCGAGCACCTCAAACTGTTGAACACGATCGACAAGGTCGTCCAGCTCGTTGTCCAGCTGGAGCACGAGGGCCACCCCGAGTTCCAGGAGCACACGATCAAGCCCGTCAACTCGTTCTTTGCTCTCCACGGCGCACACCAGGCTGCCTTCGAGGCCAACGTCCAACGCCTCCAGAAGAAGCACGTCGACTGGCAGACCAACTTGAAGCACGAGCGCACGCGCTCCAAGGCCCTGTCGCTGTTTAGCCACAGCGAGATCAGTGTCATGCTCGCCCTCCTCCGTCCTGTTCGCGGCGATGGCCCTGAGGAGCCCAAGGAGAAGGCCGCCCTTGCCAGCCGTGCATTTGCCAGCCGTGCGTTCCAGAATGACGACGTGTCCCCAGCTCAGCTTTTCGCCCTCTGCTTGCGCTCGGCCCGCCCCATTGTCACTGTGAGTGAGTCCAAGCTGCGCAGCAAATGGCCCACCCTGATCAAGTGGTACGAGTCGGACAGCGAAGCCCTGCGGTGCCTGGGCAGCCTTCTCCATCGATCGGCCCCTGAAATCGTCGTCGACGAGAAATGGCTTACCCTCCCGCCCGGTGTTTCTGGCGCCCAGATGGTCGTCACGATCAACGACTCGCGTGCCAAGTCGTCGGCCTCCTCGCTGGCCATGGTCGCCTACGCACAGTCGACGCGCCAGCGCCTGCCTCACTCGTTTGAAGTGCTCTGGTGCAAGGACGATGTCGACGAAAGCAAGGAGGGACTTGTCCCGGAAGAGGCCAGCTCTGACAACACGATCAGCGAGGACGACGTCCGCGCGTTTTTCACGCGCGTCGCAGACTGGAAGTATGGCCTCTTCTTTGTCGTCCACCCCAACCTCCTGCGTGCCGAGCTGCAAAAGGTCTATATCGAGGAGTCGCGCAAGCTCAACGAGCTCCCCCAGAGCCATGGCGAAGTCATCTTTGTGACCGCAGGCAAGTCGCACGTGTTTTCGCACGAATCCGCTCCGTGGGTCAAGCCCGCAGTCACGCCCAACGTGGCCGACCAGCCGACCGACATTGTCCTCAACTACTTCAACTCGGACCGCACCAAGACGGTTGGCCAGGTCAAGGCACAGCGCCCCCACGCCACCCTCGTCCTCGGCACAGACTCGTACGGCAAGAGTCATTACATCAAGAACAAGCTTCTCGGTGGCGTGCCCGAGGGGCGCATCCTCCGCCTCACGATCAACGACGTCGTCGACCGTCTCGAGGTGTCCAGGTACCTCCTGCCCATGACGGCCGAATCCTCGGACGAGGCCGAAAAAAACCCTGGCTACCTGCTCATCTCGGTGTCGTACAAGGCGCAGCTGCATTCGGCCAACCGCGTCCTGTTTGAACTGCTTGTCCTCGGTGCCATGCGTGGCGAGAAGAACGGCCTGATTTGCGCTCTCCCCAACCCCAGCCCGCACTGGAAGATCATTGTCGAGTGGCCAAATGATCAGCGACCGCATGCTCAGTTTGTACAGCTGATGGCCAGCATGCTCTTTACGATCGATGAGGCCGCCGATTATCCGCTCGTGATCAATCCGCGCGAGCGACTGGTGGCCACTGTGTGTAAGGAGCTCGAGCGTGTGGACGACACGGCTTGCTTGCTCCGCATTCGCAGTCGTGGCAATGAACCTGCCGTGCTCCCCCAGATTGAGGACGACAAGACATGCCGCGAGGTCCTCCACCAGCACGTCGCAAAGAACTTTGTGGGAGCGCAGCTCAATCGCCTACATGTGGTCGCCTTTGTGGCCCTGTTTTATCGTCGCGCCCGCTTCTTCCTCGAAGGTCAGCAGTTTCTTTTCAACCAGCGTGAGGCCCTCCTTGGTGTCTTTGTGGGCAAGCAGTTGATGAGGGAGGTCGAGTGCATGAGCAAGCCAACGTTCTCTGTGGGCACCGAGAACACGCCCCTCAAGACGTACTTTATCTTTGATTCGCAGATGAACCCCATGCTCATGTGCACCGACTGGAACCAAGTCGACAAACAGCTCGTCCGCCTCCTCAACGTGACCAAGCCCGCAACACCGGCAGTCATGTGGTACTCTCTGCTGGCCCACGCATTTGAGATCAACTCGACCGAGATTGTCATCCAGGTCCTAAAGCAGCACAAATTCGTCCTCGTCCCTGACTATGCCTACCGCCTCTTATTTGTGCACGAGCGCAAACAATCGCGCCTGCCCCTCATCATCGAGTCTGACACGGGTGTGGGCAAGACATTTTTGCTAAGCGTATGTTTCTTTTTAATTTTATTTTGTCGATGTCTCGTGCCCAGAAAAAAAAAACTGATTATTTTACTAAGTATTTTTTTTTTTCTTGCACAGGTCTATGCTGCACTGCTCAACGAGCAAGTTCTCCGCAACCGAGACGCCAACTACTCTCCCCAAGTGGTCAAACGACTGTGCATGTTCCTTCGCAACGTCCTAAAGAACCACAACGACTTGTCGTCCAAATTCGACAAGAGCCTTGCCGAGGAGCAGTTTGAAGACGTCTCATTCGCGGGCAACCACGCGCAACTATGGAAGTTTGTGGAACATGTTGTCCCATTGCTGCAGGAGCCTAGCCGCCTGGCTTTTGTCCAAGACTTGGTGGACGAGTGCCGCCGCATCTACAAGTCGTACAAGCTCATCGAACGCAGCCCCGCGCTCGTCGAACTCATGGCAAGAAGTCGCGAGCTTGTGCCGTCCGTGGGCGCCAACGGACCTAGCCAGATCTTGCTGACCCAGCTCGAGAGTGCGCTCAGTCGTGCCAGTGAGATCGTCAAACTGCTGGTCGACTCGAGCATGCGCGAACTGCTCTTCCGCCTTCTCATTCACCCCGGCATCGACGAGCAGGAGATTGAGCGCTTTATGGCTCCAATCGTCCAGCTCGCCTGTGACGTCCCTGAAGTCGAGCCCGTCGTGTTCTTTGACGAAGTCAACACCGCGTCCATCCTTGGTCTGTTTAAGGAGATGCTCGTCGACCGCTCCATCGCTGGCCGTCTGCTCCCCGAAAATATTTTCTTCATCGCCGCCATCAACCCTAAACTGACCGTGCAGGAGGACGACGTTCTCCGTGTGGGCGCGTTCAACGTCCACGAACTGCCCAAGAGTCTCGACCAGCTCAAGTGGAAATACGGTGCTCTCGATGGCAGCATGCTGAAAGAGTACATTGCGAAAAAGATTGCAATGGTGGAAAACGTCATCCTCGACGAGGCCACACGCAACCTCGTCACCGAGATCCTGTATACGTCGCACTCGTACTACCTCGCTCTGCTCAAGCAGGGCCGCATCACCACCAACGCCGTCAGCCAGCGCGACATCCAGCGCGTCTTCAAGGTGCTCGAGTTTTACTACAAGATCGCACCTGCCAAAGCCCGCCAGACCGGTCCAAAGCAGGCCATCCGTGAGGCCCTATGCATGGCCATCGCAAGCGTGTACTACTTCCGCTTGCCACTTGTCGGCAAAAAGCTGCCCAACGGCGAAGTCGGACCAACGCGTGCCCAGTTTAGCGACATGCTCAAGGCGACGCTCCAGGACGACTCGTACGAGGAAATCGTTTCGGGTTTTATTCGCCGCACCATATGCTCGGCAAACTTTGTCATCCCCGTCGGTGTGGCTCTCAACCAGGCCCTTCAAGAGAATATGTTGTGTGTGCTTGTGTCTGTCTGCACCAGTGCGCCCGGTTGCATTGTCGGTGACCCGGGTACATCCAAGACGCTCAGCATGCAGCTCGTCGCCCAAAACATGAAGGGTGAGATGAGCGAGACCGAGTTTTGCAAACAGCTTCCCCGTGTCGACCCCTTCTTCTGCCAGTGCTCGGAGGACTCGGAGCCCCACGATATCAGCAGCGTCCTCGACCGTGCGATCGAGCGCCAAAAGCTCTACGACGACCTCGAAAACAAGGGCACGACCGGTAAGAACCGCACCCAGGCCGTCGTGTTCATGGACGAGGCCAGCTTGCCCAGTGCCAAGCGCATGGTTCTCAAAGTGCTCCATCCGTACGTATTTTTTCTCGTTTTTGCGAAAATTAATCAACGGTTTGTTTACAGCTACCTGGACGAGTGCAAGGTCCCCTTTATCGCGATCTCAAACGAGCCGTTTGACCCCGCCAACGCCAATCGCATGATGCAGGTGCTGCGTACTGGTGACTCAGAGAAGGAGTCGTTGGTTCTCGCCCTGGGCTGCCTCGGAATCGCGACCGCATCGGAGGACTCGATGAACCACAAGATCACCAGGGCCCTGTGCGCCGGCTGGAAAAAGCTCACTGCCAACGAGCTTTTCAGCAGGCGCTTCCACCAGCGTGACTTTATCTACATGCTCCGCCACCTGCAGCGCGACGGCCGCGGAACCATCTCCAACGCATTCAACTCGACGCGCATCCTCCAGGCGATCGAGCGCAACTTCTCGGGCATCCCTCCAAAGGACTTTGAGCTGCTCGTCAAAGTCTTCTTTGACGAACTGGTGCTCGCAGACCCGTCCCTGCAGATGCCCCCGCTCACCCAGTTCCGCAACAACATTGACCTGCTGCGCGAGGCTCTCTCTGCGGTGGACCCCACGGTCGTGGCCGCCAACAGCGGCAACGCGTCGCAGGAGCAAGTCTCCAAGATTCGCCCCCGCTTCAAGCTCATCTTTGACCCCACCGAGGACGACTCTGGCGCTCGCTTGCTCTTTGACTTTGGGCTGCTCAACGCAAAGGACACCGACGTCATCCACATGAGCGACTTTGCCGATGATGACAGCGAGCTCTACCGTATCGAGATGCTCTCCAAGATCAAGCACTGCATGGAAGTGGGTCGTCGGCTGCTGCTCGTGCGCACGACATCCCTCCACGGTGGTCTGTACGACGTGTTTAACCAAAATTTCACCACCGTCCTCGGCGAAGAGGCCAAGGGCGCGGGCGTTTACTCGATGATTGCCATCGGCGCGCGTACCGAGCACTGCCTCGTTCATCCCCAGTATATTATTTTTACTTTTTTCGCTTTTGTTTTTTGCTAAGTAATAACAATACAGGTTTGAGTGCATTGTCCACCTTCGCACAAGCATCGACACGCCAGCGCCCTTCCTGAGCCGTTTCGAAAAGTACCTGCTCAACATGGAGGACTTTTACACGCTGCAGCTGGCCAAGTTCAACCCGCGCGACCAGCAGTTGCTCAAGTTTGTGCGTGGCAAGGCCGAGAGCTTCCTCGCCAGCGTCGGCCCCTCGTACTTTTACGGTGTCCAAAAGGACGCGAGCGCAACCGTCTCCTCGCTCATGCTGTCGCACATGCAGACCAGCGCCGATAAGCCCGCCTTTGACCCCTTTGCGTTCCTGCCCGCATCGGCGCACGAGAGCCTGCTTGCCGGCCAAACCAAGGACAGCTACAATGCGTACGTCGTGAGCACGCGCGCCCTTGTGTATCGCCTCGTGCAACTCCTCCCTGCTGAGGCCGTCATCACCAAGCTCGTTCCGGCCGTGGCCAACGACACGATGTTTGCCCAGATGTACTTTGGACGCCAGGAGCACTTCAACCTCGAGACGTTTGTGCGCAAGACGACGATGCACGCGAGCGCTGCTGGACCGCAAAAGCACGTCCTGTTTGTCCGCGCCACCCTCGCGTCCCTCTACATTTCTCAAGTGGTCGAAAAGTGGTCAGCCGACCTGCGGGCTGCCACGACCGTGATCGAGTCGGAGCAGTGCCAGCAGCAGCGTCTGTTTGAGGATGCCCTCCGCGGGTTCGTCACGGACGCCCGCAAGCGCATGATCTTTATCGTGGTCAACGCGACCATTTCGCGTGAAAAGACGACGGACCGCGTCAGCTACATGCGCCAGGTCATCGATGACACGATCTACTCGGTCCAGTCCAAGCTGGCCAACGCGGACGCGATCGCGGCCAAGCACTTTGTCATCCTGCTCGCGTTCCCCCCAGAGCAAATGTACATCTCGTCGTGCTACCCGGCCGTGTACCTGCGCGGCTGGCAGTTCCAGTTCTTTGACACGCTCGACTCTGGTGGCGCCATTTACATCAAGCGGTTTGCCAAGACGCTGTATGGCGAGGACGACGCCGTGTCTGCCGACGGTGCTGCCGCAATGCATCCCGAGAAAGCGCTCTTCAATAACATGCTTTCAGAGGTCCTGTTTGAGTTCTGCTCGCACTTGCGACCGCCGTTTGAGGTGGGGGCTGCCAACGTCCAGCTGCAGCTGTTGAGCGATGATGTCAAAACCGTGTACAGTTTGCAGCTCTCCGTCAAAACTCGCTCGATCGCCCTGCAAAAGGTCCTCAGCTTTGTCGACACGATCTGGGGCGAACTCTTGATGCACATGAGCTCAACGTTTAGCCGGGACGCCGTGGGCAAGCTCGTCCAGTCGCGGGCCCTTGAGATCATCACAGGCCTCGACTTTCAGAGTCTCACAGACAGCGTTGCCTCGGTGCTCCAAAACACGCTCCGCGCCTTCCTCATGATTATCCTGCACGAGATCGCTGCCGACGTCGGCCTCGAGCCGCTCGTGCAACTCATGCGGCGCAAACGCCAAGACGTTGTCCATCACCTGTTCCGGCTGGTCCCCCTGCCCGACTCCAAGGTGCTCGCGAGCTTCCAGCCGCGCTTGCTCTTCCTCAACCAGCCCGCGCCCAACAAGCTGTTTTTGTTCCGGCTGGTGCAAGCACGCATCGAGCAGGCGTGCAAGTCTGTGCGCGAATTCGTCTCGGCCGAGCAGGACGTCGTCTCGTTTGTTGCGCGCCTCAAGACAGCTCTGGACAAGGACAGCGTTGTGAAGACCCTCTTCCAACCGGAACCGCTGGACGACTTTGTCGTGCAGTCGTACATTCACGACGTCGTGGCCCTCAAGAGCGGCCTGGTCAACACTGCCAACCCGGTGGGGAGTCTGTGGCTGATCATTGCCCTGCAGCGCTGGATTCAGACCAAAGCCGTCGACATGCTGGAGAAGGCGACCTCGGGCGTGCACATCGTGGCTATCATCCTCGGCAACCTCGAGTTGCACGCGAGCACGTTCCAGTCTCTCTTGTCATCTGGTCTCGCGGCTGCCCGCCACCACGATAGCGGCATCAACCTGGAAGTGGTCGCACAGCAGTACGCATCCATGGTCACGCACGAGATTGAGGACAGCCTCCTCCGTGGCGCGTTTGACCACCTGTGGCAGATGTTTACGTCCATCGTGGACAACCTCAAGGCCTCGCACGCCGACGATTCCGCCTGGCCCGACGACATCATCGCCAACTGGCTCGACCAGCTGCACTTCCTCACCAACCACTTTGCGCCAGGCGAATCCCTCCCGGGCAACGGCTTCCGCCAGATGCGGACCAAAATCGACTTTATGCTCATGGCTGCGCAGGTGCTGCTGTTGGATCCCCCCCCGCCCAAGACGACGATGGCAAACCTGCTCGCAATCTTCCATGCCGGGGCACCTGTGCACAGCGACGGCAACAAGAATGCCGCACCCGTGGCCTTCCATCGGCGTGTGGGCAACCATGTGATTCTCTCGGCGGATGCGATTGTGAACGCCATGGTCGCAAGCAACGCCAACCTTTGGGTGATCGACATGTTGCGGTGGTTTGTGCGAACCTCCAACGCGGCTGTGATCCGGGACCCAGGCAACGTGCGCTGCGTGGTCCTTTGGGTGAACGCCCCTGCCGGTGTCTCGGCAGCCGTCGCGGCCAAGGCGCGCAACACGAACCGGTTCATCTTCAACCTCTTGGCTGCCGTCGTGGGCGACGACGACATTCTACGCTACGTCACTGAGTACCTCGCAAACATTGCCAGCAATGAGACGTACGCCTCCAATCGCATGCGGTACCTCCCAGCTGGAAACCATGTGGATCGCTCAAGCGTTCCGGAGGTGCTCAAGTCGCCCCTGGCCGACTTTTACTTTGAGTATGCGATGGCCGCACCCGTGCCGGCCAAGGAGACCGCTGTGCTGGCCCACATGCTCATCAAGGCACGTTCCGAGTTCGTCAGGGTCCAGCTTGCGAGCACGCAGCTGTTCAAATCCCCTGCGGTCGTCCGCCTGGTCCTGGAGCAGGCCAAGGCGCACGAACATGTTTACCGCATCTTCCTGGCCTACCTAAAGTCGTTCCCAGAAGCGGTTTCGATGGACGTGATCTGCAAGGCATTTGCGCACCACGGCCTTACAAAGGAGTTCCTCTCGGCCATTTACTTGCAGCTCACAAGCAAGCCGAGCACACCCGGCCGGCTATTGCTTATCGCCCGCATGCAGCAAGCCACGAGCCGCCAGTTCACCAAGTTGTTCCTAAACTACGAGCCCGTGATGCATCTCTTTAACGAGGACAAGCACGCGTACCGCTACTACTTGGGTGACCCAGCCAAGGTGAGCCTGCCGCTGGAGGACGTGCCCTCCTTCATGACGACACCCATGCTGCCCATTTGGACGGACGTTGAAGTCCCTTTCCCGCATCTGTACGCAATCTACCCCGAGCTGCACGACGAGATGGAGCAGGCCGCAAGCAGCCAGAACTTTGCCCCGCTCCTGTTGTGGTGCGAAAGAATGCGAACGAGCAACAAGCTCAAGGACGGTGAGTGCCACATGCTCGTACTGCTGGAGGTGCACCATGTCTTCCTGCAGCGAGGTGTGGCCAACTTGGCCCGCCTTGCCCCGCTGAGGGACCTCCTGGTCAACAATGACGCGACTGCGACACGCCAGCTGGGTCTCGACCGCTTCCCCGACCACCGCCGTGCTCTCCTCATGTTTATCGACCCGTCCAACCACTTTGCCGACTGGCTCAACCACCAGCTCGGGCAACTCTTTTCACGGACCGTCGGAACGCTCGACTGGGACTCTGCGCGGCACCGTCATATCGGGGCCAACCTGGTCGCGCTCACGATGGGCTCCAATAGCAAGGATCACCCGCTCTGGACGTTCCTGTTCTGTCCCGAGACGTTGATCAACACGTACCCATTTGCCTGGGCGTACACGCACTCCCCGGTTGGTCAAGGCGTACACTACGACTGTGGCACCGTCATCAACATTGACGGATCGTTGCGAGGACCGCACCCCGATTGCATTGAGCGGCCCACCGTGTACACAGCGTATCTTTTTACTCACATGGCCTTGTCCTTTGCTCTCTGCATGGAGCGCACGCACGAAAACACACGCCTGAATCTCCTGTACCCTGGCCTTCTCACTCCAGACCATTCAAACGCCATGGACGGCACTACAGTTCGTGCCAAGCGTGTTCACCTGCCGTTCTCGCGCGTTACAGGCGCCTGGATTCACATTACCGACCCCAGCCGTCCTCGCGAGGACATGCCTCTGCTTGTGAATCGTGTGCTCGAGCGCTACGCATGGTCTGTTTCCAAGGGCGCGGCCCCCCAGTACAAGAAGACCTTTGCATCTTGGAACGAGGTCACTGCGGCCGAGGCGGTCTTTACCAACCTGTACAAGGACACTCTGCACAAGATCACCGAGTTCCGCATCAACATGGCCGAGGAGAAGTTGGCCGAGATGGAGCGGTTCACCGGCGCTTACTCTTCGTCTCTCCGCGATGCCTCCAGGCAGTTTTTGCAGGTGATGAACGTGACCGCGACCAATGAGCACTATGCCCTCTTGCACGCTTTCAACAACGATCGGACCCATCTCCACCTTTTACGCGAGCTGCCTCCGATCTTGGCCATGTACGATCTGCTGCACAGCTCGATGCACGGCCTTGTGGAAGAGCGCGATGTGTTCCAGCAGCCGCTCCAATACTTTATCGACCAGGACCTGATGCGCCCGATGGACTCGCCCGTGGTCGTGAGCGACATCATAAACAAGGGCGTTGAGGCCTTCAACCGTGTTCACACAGGCCTGGGCGGCATGCTTCGCGGTGGTGTGTGTGCTACGCAGGACGACTTTGTCCCGATCCATGTCGGTACGACGCCCCTGGCCTACCTCTTGACGCACCCGGCCAGCGAGGACAATGACGTGCTGATGAAAGTCATGCGTGCACTCGTGGACAAGCCAAACTCGCTCCTCGAGAAGGCAGTCTCCCTGTACGAGCATGTCTTTGCCGCCTCCAAGCGCGACGCAAGCCTCCAGGAGATCTTCAACGACCGCCCGCTCAAGCTCCTGCTCATGTCGATGCGCCGTTCGGTGGACAATGCTGTAAACGTGATGGACACTGTCACCAACAGCCAGGCTGCGCGTCTGCTCATCACCGCCGATGCCGGCCGGCCCGCGCACCTCTCGTTCCAGGCACTGGCCGAGTCGATGCGAAACGTCGTCCTCGACAAGAGCGGTGTCGAGGATACGACCGCACCGGCTACCTTTGACCTTGCCAAGCTCCAGCAGCTCGTCCTTGCACAAGAGGTGATTGGTCGGCACAGCTTGCATCTTCAGCGCGTGCGCAAGCCGTTTGTTTTCCGCAAGAGCAGTGGCGATAGCTTTGCTGGCGTTGGCTCGTCCAAGGCCGCGGTAGACCTTGCGGGTCTTGTAGACCACGACGGCGAGGGCATCCGTGATTTCAAGCAGCCGTTTGTTCCAGAGCTCGACTATGCGTCCATGACAGCCCTCGACTCGCTCGGCCAGGAGGACCTCCATTCAGCCCTTGGCGACCTGCAAATGGTCCTGACGATCCTGCGCGACACGCCCGTGCTCGCCCCCGCGCCCACTGTGGGCATCAAGGCGTGGCTGCAGGCGGAAACGGCGCGCGCCAGCTTGGGATGGTGCCCTGACTCCCTGCGCTTCAAGCACCTGTGCACCGCTGCGCGACGTGTCCAGGAAAACATTGACCGCCAGACGCACTTGTTTGTGCGGCTCCCGGAGAACGTGCGCAAGCCGCTCGCTGCCGCTGAACTCGAGCAGCTCAAAGGCGTGATCGAATCGATCGTACAGGAGAACGGCCTCGCCAGCACGATCGAGAGCTTGACCAGCGCTCTCGAGACCATGTCGCAGATGGAGTCTTTTATCCAAGCCAACGTCGGCTCAACCAGGGTCGAACACACCCTGGCCACATTCTTTGAAACGATGGGAGACGACAACGTGATCTTTGCTCGCCTGCCTGCCGCAATCCTTGATGTCCACTATGCCAACACCAATCTGGAGCTGCTCACGTGGCGCGGCAAGCTGCTGAAACGCCAGATAGAGGCCCGTCTGCAGAGCGAGAAATCGGACGGCAAGGAGCCTGAGCCAGCAGCGACCTTCACCAAGTGGAACGAGAACGATGGCGCGCCCAACCTGGTCGTCGTCGCCGCCGCTTCCCCGGTCTTGCATGCCGACTACGAAGAGGGCATGGACGAACCTACTTCTGATGCCGAATCCATGCCGTTCGAAGCGAACGGACTGAGCTCGTTTGGCATGTCGTCGCAAGACTAAATGATGCATATACCAGTGATGTAAAAATGTATTTTTTCGCGGTTGTTTGACCAAATCGTATCGGGCCTGTCGGCCAAGTCTGCTGGCAAATTACAGTCGACTAAGATTCTCAAGGCGTGGGCCAAGAACCTGTGGCCGGCTGGGCTGCCGGAGGGTATTGTGGTCGATCGTCTTGTCGAGGCGTTCTTCCCATCGCGCACGGGCTGGACACCGGGGCGTCAGGTCAAGACAGA
>Ga0302227_10002484_pt1 | contig 12603 bp, 9 predicted proteins | sample II_Palsa_N1_1_FD_193525 | JGI IMG/M metagenome (GOLD analysis project Ga0302227, IMG submission 193525) | Peat permafrost microbial communities from Stordalen Mire near Abisko, Sweden - II_Palsa_N1_1 | ecosystem: Environmental > Terrestrial > Soil > Palsa > Peat permafrost | place: Sweden...
GCTGTCGGCCCTGGCTTTGCTGCCCAGGTCGAGAATAAGATCATGATCCTCAGCAAGGCCCTGGAATTTGCCCAGTGAAAAATTCGATGCATATTGAAAATCATAGGCGCTGATCTTCGGGAGAAGGTCATTCCCTTTTCCATCTGTAGCCGAAACCGGCAAATGCTTATCGGCCACCTGGTAAACTGTCCGGCCGGGGAACGGAGGCGGAACAAAGCGCTCATCGGGATACACAGCCACCGAATCCGGATGATCCACGGCCACCAGCCCCACTTTGTCAAAATAAACCGCTTCCCACAACTCTTCAGTGATCTTAATGGAATAGCGACCGTTCTGGGGCTTCAGTTTTTCGCCGGGGATGAGCAGGTATTCTTTGGAGGCATCCGAAAAAGCATAGGTGGTATCGGCGCCATGAATAGCCAATGGCATGCCCATAGCGCTTCGCCACATCATATCTTTTATGAATTCATATTTCTCGCCGTTCCATGTAAACAAAAACGGGCACGATCCTTTCAGCTGTTCAACTTCCAAAATCCGTTGCTGGCTGGTTGGGTCCACAATGGTTTGGGGCGTACCATTAGGCCATATTACCCGCACCACATCAAATTTATTCCGCGTACCCACGCCAAACTCGGTGATAGGCCCGGTTACCGTTTTGGTTTGATACAGGTCCCCGGCCTTTAGCTCCACCTGGGCGCCGATGCCGAGCCGGTTATTTTTGCTGTTGCCGTAGGAAAGTCCCGCCAACTGAACCTGGAGAAAATGGTTCATATTGCCGCCGTCATTCCGGAGGAACTGCACCCCGTTCGGCCCCGATAAAAGTATGTCTTCGTCGCCGTCCATATCGAAGTCGCCGATCCTGAGGTGCTGGACTTGCATTACAGTTTTGGGCAGCAAGTGCGAAACATCACTAAAACCCGCGGTCGTGTCGTTGTGAAAAAGCCTGACGCCACTTTTCGATTTATCCGCATTTACCCCCCCAACCAGCAAATCCATGTGTCCGTCATTATCGAAGTCGACAAAAGCCACGTCATTCACTTTTATCCCTTTCAATGAATTGCTGAATACTTTCGACGCCGGGTCGATAACAAAACCATGTCCTGTATTTTTTAGCAGGGAGCATTTGCCATCCGGGCCGCCGGCGATGAATATATCCGGAAGGCCGTCATTATTATAATCCCCAAACACGATCGCCGACCCCGAATACGCCGGGTTGCGAAGGCCAACCGAGTCGCTGATGTCCTTAAAGTTCGAATGCCTGTTATTGTTGAACAATTGTACCCCTCCGCTTCCGTTAAGGCCGACTATATCCAGGTCGCCGTCACTGTCCCAATCCCCAAAATCCATTGCAACCATCCCTTCGGAACTTGCGCCCAGGCCCATAGCGGCAGCCTTTTCGGTGAAGGTTCCGTCACCATTATTGCGGAAAAATTTATTCCCGTCTTTTTGGGCAACAAACAGGTCGAGGTCACCGTCCTGATCAAAATCTGCGAAAAGTATCTTACTGGCATTGGAAGCGCCATGGAGCCCGATATCTTCGGTCACCTTTGAAAAACTGCCGTCGCCGTGGTTTTTATACACAACTATGCCTTTTGTGGTGGCAATAAAAAGATCCTCGTAGCCATCGTTGTCGTAATCCGCAAAAGTGGCATCCAGGTCTTGTCCGTCATGATCAAGGCCGCCAATCACGGTGCAGCCCTCAAATGCGCCACTCTTACTGACGAGCAGGTACTGTTTCGGGGATGCGGCGCTGGCCGATGCGAAGCTTACATATACATAGAGATTGCCTACGCCATCACGATCAGCCTTAGCCAGCACAGAACTCGGTGCGTCAAGTCCTCTCCCCTGTGCCAGCCCGACCAGGTCGGACGCATCCGCAAAACTGATCGACGCCAGTAATCCTTTTTTTGTGTCGTAAGAGGGCTGGTCCTCCTGGCTTGTGTTAAATGAAACGGAACCTGCAACCAACAGCGGCACGTTGACCTCATCGCTTGCGGATGCATATACAGGCGATAGCAGCATCTCCTGTTGAAACTGCTGCATATAAGGCAAGGCTTTGGCAGGTTGGTTACTTTGCAACGAGGAAACTGCCTGCTGGTACAACGCCCTGGTTGTTCCAAAAAAATCGGGTGCAATTTTCTTGATGCTCTCCAGGTTGTAAAGGGCAGAGTCTGTCTGATTGTTGCCGGCGAGTAACTCTGCCAATTGCAGGCGCACTACAATATTGCCGGGCGCCAGGCTTGTTACCTTCGTTAAATAATTTTTCTTCCAGGCCGGGCCTGCGCCTGCGGGACCAAGATCAGCAAGCTTGTACCAGGCCTTAATATTCTTAGGGTCTTTTTTAAGTATCTCATCTAATTCCCCAACAGCATTTGTTTTATCTCCTTGTTGAAAATATAGTTCCGCCAACTGCAATCTTAAATCCAAATATTCCGGTTTCACCTTCAATCCGGCTTTTGCCTCGGTTTCACCCGCCGTATAATTCTTTTGCAGGAGGTACAATTGGGTCAGGTTGAGATAATTTAAAATATTACCGGGGTCTACGTCAATCGCCTTTATAAAGGAGGCCTGCGCTTCATCCAGCTGGTTTTTTTTCAGGTAAAGGAGGGCGGCAGTACGGGGATCTATTTTGCCGTCCGCGTTATTGCCATTGTGCTTTCCGCCACATCCTGCAAATAGTATCCCAAGCGAAACGATACCAACGAGCAACTTTTTTAAGTAACTGCTGTGGGCATTAAAACAGGTAAAAATCATGGGCTTTGACGCGAAAGTCTTCTTCATAAAGAAGGCTAAGGTAATAATTATCCAACGGCATTGAAATTCTACTTTAAGATCAACCCAGGACAAAAGGTGTCGAAAAAATGGGCTTGCGTCTGGGGCTCCCTCCAAAGAGCGAGGGTGGCGGGTTGTGCAGTTTCTATGAGTCTTCCCGTCGGCTACATGCCGCACTCTTGAAGGTGCAATAACAAATAACTTTACACAAGGTCTGGAATATTAAGATTTAAGAACGATCAAGTCAAAATACATTAACCTTGTTTTTAATGATTGTTCCAGAGGTATTTTTAAATACTCCTTTTCCTGGGGCTCGTCATGAAAAATAGCCGGGAATCCATTCTTTGAGTAATAATGAAGTGCTATTGGTTCATTGTAGGAATCCACTATTATATATCGGCAGCCTGTTTTATTTTTTGAATCTATAAACCAGAATTTTATAAAATTCATAAGTTCCAGGCTTACGGTTGTACCCTCTGTACTTTATGTTTACCCCGAGTCTTCCTATTAAAATGGCAGGATAATTTCTAAGGGTTTTTTCCCTCGGAATGAGTTTGGTTACTTTTCTCTTTATAGAATTCGGTAAATCTCTGGCTTTAATACTATCATTAGAAATAGTAAAAGCACACACAATTATTGATGGATCATCATCTAACGTGAAACAATGGGTTTTACCTAAAAGTTGATTGCAAAATTTTAAAGCGTCATCTTTAAAAAAAGAGTTTAGGTCATTATGGCCGCAATCAAAGGGGATACAATTCTTTAAAATTGAATCATCATATTCTTGAAAAGAACACTTTCCTAAAAGGAAATTTTCAAAGGCTTGCAAGTGGTTTTTTTGCTTTGCTTAGGATTTTATTCGCAATGGCAACCTCCTTAGAAAAATCAACGGTTGATTTTTTGCTTAAGTTAGCATCGGCCTTTTTTATAAAAGACTTAGCAATATTTCCTTCAAGAACAGGAACAGATTTTATTGCAATTGCCATTTTGTTTGATCTTAATTCTTTTTTACAGACAAAGATACCAATCTGATCTTCCATTTGCAACTATTTGTCAAAGCTCAAACACCGTAATTCTAACCCGGGATAATATCATTTTAATTTTTTTAAGATCTTGATAATGTTTTACAATATCTTTATCCGCCGTCTTCCGGCAAACTATAAACTATTTTGTTTTTTATGAGCGGGCCAAAAAAATTGCCGGGAATAATAGTTACCATCGTCTTTATCGGGCTGCTGGCCTTCACCATATTTGCACAGCAGCAAAAATTGTTTCATGTTAATATTGACGCCTCGCAGCGTAAGGAACAAGCACTGGCCCAATACGGATTTTACCTTGAACCTGTTAACAAGCAGGCAGGCATTAGTTTCAGGCACGAGCCTCCTGAACTTGACCCGAAGCTTAAACCCATTGAGCGGCAAATAGCATCCATGGGCGCCTCCGTCTCCGTAGTCGATTTTGATAATGACGGATGGAATGATATTTATTTTACAAACAGCCGCATTGGAAGCAAAAATGCACTTTACCACAATCTGCATAACGGTAAATTTGAAGATGTGGCTGCACAAATGGGCGTCGCCGATGTAAACAAAAAAGGAACAGGCGTGTCAATGGGGGCTGTTTGGGGTGACTATGACAATGACGGCTATGAAGACCTGTTTCTTTTTAAATGGGGCAAACCACGATTGTTCCACAATGAAGGCGGAAAAAAGTTAGTCGACGTAACCGAAGGCAGCGGATTGCCAACATGGGTTAACGCCAATTGCGCTATCTGGCTGGATTTTGATAACGACGGGCTGCCCGACCTTTTTATAGGCGGCTATTACAAGGAAGACATAGACTTGAGCAACCTGAAAACCACCAAAATTATGCCGGAGAGTTTCAGGTATGCCAATAACGGCGGCCGCAAATATCTCTTTAAAAACATGGGCAATGGTAAGTTCAAGGATGTAACCGCCGAATATGGGCTAACGTCGACCAAATGGGTGCTTGCTGCCGGTGCTGTCGACCTTAATGGCGACGGCTACCCGGATCTGATCGTCGCCAACGACTATAATACCGACGAACTATACATAAACGAAGGCGGAAAGAAATTTGTAGAAATGGGCAGGCAATCAGGCATGGGCGAAATTCCAAAAAGCGGGATGAGCGTAGCTTTTGGCGATATTGATAACAGCGGCCAGATCGGTATCTACACCACAAATATTACCGAGCCGGGGATTTTGATACAGGGCAACAATTACTGGAAGCCGACAGGCCCTGAAACCCATGTGCCCAAATTCGCAAACCTGGCCCAGCTGGATGGTATTGAAAACGCAGGCTGGAGCTATGGATCCCAGTTTGGCGACCTGAACAACGATGGTTATGTAGATCTTTACGTAGCCAACGGGTTCATCTCCGGCAAAAAAGGCACCTCTTATTGGTACGATTATTCAAAAGTGACCGGCGGGAACAGCGCGATCATCGGCGATGCCAAAAACTGGCCCGACATGCAGGGAAAAAGCCAGTCGGGCTACCAGCAGGACAAAATATGGCTTAACAATGCCAATGGCTTGTTTGAGGATGTGTCCGGCAAGGTATGCCCGGATGCCACCTATGATGGCCGCGCAGTAGCCATGGCCGACCTTTGGAACCGCGGTGTATTGGATGTTATTGTGGCCAATCAAAACAATGTACCGCTGGTGTATAAAAACGATGTTGAAAACCACAATCACTGGATTGATTTTGATTTACACGGCACCGTAAGCAACGCCAGCGCCATTGGGGCGAAGGTCGAGCTTGAATGGGATGGTAAAAAACAAATGCAAGTGATCACAGGAGGGATTGGATTTTCCTCGCAAAACCAGCACCGGTTGCATTTCGGCATAGGCAAAAGCACATCAGTAACCCGGGTGGTAATTCATTGGCCCTCGGGGCAGGTGCAGGAAATTGCCAACCCTCAAATTGATCAACTTCACGTTATTAAAGAAAATAAAGTTAAAGCCTGATGGAAGTTACAGAAACAGGAACCCCGGCAAAAACCACCCCCGCGTCATTTTGGGATAAAGACTATTTTACGTATGTGCCGCCTGCATTTATTACGCTGATATTATTGGTGGGCCAGGTATTCTTCGGCATCCTCGACAGCTACGTGAATGTGGTAGTCTCCATCTTAACATCTGTAGTGGCGGAGGTTATATTGGCAAGGTTCGTGTTGGGCACCCGGAAAAATCTGGCCAGCGCCTATATCACCGGCATCAGCGTCGGCATTTTGGTGCGCTCCAACATGCTTTGGCCCTATGTTATTACGGCCCTGCTTTCCATCCTGTCGAAATATGTGATCCGGTATAAGGGACGGCATTTGTGGAACCCCTCCAATTTCGGCGTTTCCTGGATGCTGTTTGTGGCGCCCGCTTACGTGGCCGGGCTGGGTATCCAATGGGGAAACTATATTTTGCCGATGTCGGTGATCTGGCTGTTAGGCCTGGGTATTGTTTACCGGGCCAAAAAGCTTCATATCACCCTTGCCTATGTGGCGAGCTTTGTTATTTTAGCCTATGTGCGCAGCCTTATTACCGGCGATACATTTTTGGCTGAAGTATCGCCTTTAACGGGTCCCATGTACCAACTGTTTATCTTCTTCATGATCACCGATCCCGGTACTACCGTTTCAAATAAGAAAGGACAAATACTTGTTGTAGTGTTGGTAGCCATGGTAGAGTTTGTACTACGATTAGATGGCTTTATTTATGCGCCATTCTTCGCCCTCTTTTTGGTAGGACCGGTTTGCAGGTTTATTGATCTAAGGAGAAATCCGCCAAAAACGGCGATAAAACTGGCAACGCAAGTAAACATTTAAAAAGAATTTTGATTGTTTAACCGGAAACCTCATATTTATAAAACCAATTATTCGGTAAACGCTGAAAAAACTTGTTTATATTAGCGTAATAAAAATAGGCCTGTACCCATACCAGATTTTTGAAACGGTTTTTTGCCATCGTATTGTTAAGTGTTCACCTGGTTTATATAGGTGGTTATGCCCTGGTGTTTCAGTATTATATTCATGAGTCGGATGCCCAGATGGTGAAGCAGATATTTGATAATAAAATTGACAACACAAAACTTGTCGAATTAAAAATACCTGTACATATGCCCACCATACAGGATTGGAGCGACTATGAAGAAATTGTGGGCCAAATCCAATTGAAAGATGCCTATTACAATTATGTAAGGCTTAGGATGACCCGCGATACGATGTTTTTGGTTTGCTTAGCCAATACGACCAAAACCCGGCTGGTAAAAGCAAATATTATTGCCGCCAAAGAGATAAGTGACGTCCCTGTAAGCAAAAAAGGCCAGGATCCTGTTTCAAAGAGAGTTAACGTGTTAAGCGAATATAATTTACAGGCTTTAAAATACCAGTGTTCATTGGATGGCACATTTTTAAAACACAACAATAATTGGCTAAATTTCAAGCTCACTAACCCTTTCATTGAAGCCCCCGGTAAACCTCCCAATTTCATTGGCTAAAACTGCTTTTTAAACGTTATCGGCGCGTCTTATTTTTTATAAGACTGTGCGTTGATTTGGCTATAGCCGGAACTTGTAGGATATGCCTCCCCTGTATATCTTATAGTTTTTTCTGAAGCTGGCGTTGGGCTTCTTAAGCAGTTTTCACCCTTTGCTGATCGCAATTGCTCTGTTTATTCCTGATACTTTTCAGTATTTCCGGGAATATCATCAGCATCCTTTAAACCATTTAATTCTTAACAGGAAAAACAAAAAACCCTGCAACAATTGAGTTATGTCAGCCAAAACCAATGAGAGACGAGTCACATCCTGTTACAGGATGGCCATTGGGGTTGGTATGTCAAAGTATGATCTTTTAAACCAAGCATTTTCATGAACAAAACTGACGAATCTTTACCCTTACACCTGTCCCCGATTTTCCAAAGACCGCAACGGATGAAGGCCATTGGCTTACCATTAGTGGTGTTTATTTGTTTCCTTGCTACCTGGTGGTTTGCTTGCAAATTTAATATCTTCCCGTCCTATGCAATGCCTTCACCGATGGACGTGCTCAAAAGTTTCAAAGAAGAGATCGTAGCCGGCCGCCTTGTTAATGATATCGTTGCATCGCTATGGCGCGTATTCATTGGCTTTTTCATATCGGCGGCGCTGGCTATTCCTGCAGGCCTTTGGCTTGGACAGCATGCCGCTTCGCGACAAGCCTTCCTGCCGCTCCTCAATTTTTTCCGCTTTCTTTCCCCGCTGGCCTGGATTCCCTTTGCTATCCTATGGTTCCACATCGGCGATAAGCCCGCAGTTTTCCTGATATTTATGTCAGCCTTTTTTCCGCTTGCGCTGGCTGTTATGTCGGCAGTGGCAACCATTCCGACCATTTATTTCCGTGTGGCGTATGACTATAACTACAAAGGTTTCGAACTGTTAACCAAGGTCACATTCCCTGCAGTGCTTCCGCAGATCATCACTTCCCTTAGGGTTGTTTACGGAATTGCCTGGGTGGTGATCGTCGCAGCGGAAATGGTCGGTTGCCAGGATGGCCTGGGGTATGGCATTTGGGAAGCCCGCAACGGCTTGCGCCTGGATTCGGCCGTATGTTACATGGTGATAATCGGGCTGCTGGGCATGGGTATCGACCGTCTTCTTGTTCAACTCACCAAATTACCAAACGTTCGCTGGGGCTATGAAAGATAATCAGTTAACTTCGGGGCTATCGTTACAGAACGTTTCCCATGCCTACGGCGAAGTGAAGGTTTTGCAAAATCTTAACCTTACGGTGAAACCAGGCGAATTTGTCGTTTTGGTGGGTCCTTCGGGCTGCGGAAAAACTACGCTGCTCAACCTTTTGTCGGGCTATCTCCAACCGCAGTCGGGTTCGGTTCACAGGGAAGGCATCATCCGCACCGTATACCAGCAAGACGGACTTTTCCCATGGCTTACCGTGACAGAAAATATCAGCATGGGATTGAGACTTGCTGACAAAAGCCGGCACAAAAATGAACTACGCGAATTGATCGAGCTGATCCACCTTCAGGGTTTTGAAAATCACTATCCGCACCAGCTATCGGGCGGTATGCGTCAGCGCGTCGAGTTGGCGCGGGTAATTGCCGGTGATTCCGATATCTTACTGATGGATGAGCCTTTTTCGGCGCTTGACTATCAAACACGCTTAAGGATGAGATTGGAATTGGTTCGCCTGCTTCAGAAAAGGCCGCGCACTGTTGTGTTTGTAACCCATGATATTGAAGAAGCGGTGCAGCTTGCCGACCGTGTATTGGTTTTAGCCGACCGGCCGTCCTATATCAGCAGGGAACTGCAAATAACGTCTCCCCGGCCAAGGAACACGACAGACGATACGGCAGTTGAAGCCACAAAGGCCATACTCCATGAATTCGGCCTCGAGGTAACAGACAACGATAAAAATAAATTGTAAACATTAAATTTGAGTAAACACTAAATTAAAATCATCATGAAACTAAGTAAACTAACCATTTTTCTAGGCGTACTCCTTATAGTAATTATAATAGGATTGCTAAGATTCCATCCATGGAGTTCCACGGGCGGAAAGGACGTAATACATAGCGGGCCTAACAGTCAGGCGCGACACGAGCTTACGATAGGTTTTCTGCCTGTAACCTGCCACCTCACCTGCCCCGTCACCGACTTTGCGTCAAAAACAACCAAATCGAATACCAATTTCGATTCGCGGCTGTTTACCGATTTTCCAACGGTGGTAAGCGCATTGGAAGCTAAGCAGATACAGGCTACTTTTATGATCGTGCCGCTTGCTATGAAGTTACGCGAACAGGGTGTGCCTGTTAAGATCTGTTATCTCGGCCATCGTGACGGTTCCGAAATTGTAGTAGGGAAAAATAGCAGTATCAAAACGCTGACCGATCTGAAGGGAAAAAAGGTAGCATTACCAAGTTTTTTCAGCAATCAAAACTTTGTAATACACAAGTTGATGGAGGATGCCGGTATGAAGGCAACCGACGTTACATTTGTGATATTGCCACCCCCGGATATGCCGACTTCATTGGCTTCCGGCGCTATTGACGCTTATTTTGTGGGTGAACCGTTTTGCGCCAAAGCCGAACTTGGTGGCTATGGCCGGGTATTATATTATGCCAGGGATATCTGGCCGAACTTTATCTCATGTGCATTGGTGGTTCATGAAGATCTGATCAAGAGCAACCCTGAGGTTGTAAGCGACCTGGTGCGCGGCATAGCGCAATCCGGTATGTGGGCTGACACCCACAGGGCTGAGGCTGCAAAGCTGGTTGCACCCTATTATCGCCAGAACGAGAAGGTATTGAACTATGTACTCACCTCGAACCCCGAACGTGTTAAATACGAAAACCTGACGCCAACTGACCAGGATCTGCAGCAGATCGAAGACATGGGAATAAAGCTGGGCTATTTGAAAAAACGAACACCAATGAGCGAGTTGATCGACCGTAGCTTTGTGCCTAAAAACATAACCGCCGCTCCCATAACAGATGCCAGCATTCCCGACCCCACTAAACACAGCCAGTAACAATTCAATCAGAGCCGTTCGTCTGGATCAGGCGGACGGCTTAAGGTTACGGATTTTTAAATTATGAGCGTTGCCCATAATAATTGATTCGACAGATTTTGCAAGGGATCTTTTTGTAAAAGCTGGTCGTTCTTATTGGTTCGTGCCTTATAGTCCGTAAATTTTAATATAGAGACGATGAAAAAACTATTATATGCCGGCGTGGCAATTCTTTTAATTTCCGCCTGCTCGAAAAATAATGTAAATCCTAATGGCGCCAATGTTACCGGGAAGATAAAGGTAGGCGAAAGCTATGCAACAGGCAGCGGCGTGAAAGTAACGCTATACCAGGGTGCGGCGTTTTTAACAGGATACAATAAAATTTATCTCGTTATTACCGATTCAGCGTCTGCGGCGGTTGTAACAAATGCAACCATTGCTATTTCAACCAGTATGGGAATGGGAGCGGGAATGGCAGCCATGACTTGTCCCGTTGAACAGCCTGTTTATAGCAGCACCAATGAATTGTACACAGGCGCTTCCGTGTTTAATATGGCTACAGGCGGCGGGATGGGTCAATGGATGATATCAGTGAACGTTACAAACCCCGCAAATGGTAAAAAGGGGACAGCTTCATTTATGGTAAATGTTAACAACAGCACCTATAATCTTATAACCACGCAGACCGGAAGCGATGGGCAAACCTACATGATCACCCTGGTACAGCCATTAAAACCACAGGTAGGTATGAATACCCTGGAATTGCTTGTAGATGAACAAAATATGGATATGACTTATAGCCCGGTTAACAATTTTCAAGTTCAGTTTACTCCCGAAATGCCTGCCATGCAGAATATGACCTCAAGTAATAATCAAAACCCTGTCCTGTCTGCTAATGGTCATTATGTTGGCAAGGTCAATTTGACGATGACCGGCGATTGGAAGCTGGATATCGATTTGCTCAACGGCCAAACTACCATAGTTACAGATGCCGATATAGAATTTACCTTTTAGCAGTGAACTGCTTTAACGATGAAACTGATATTAATCGGGTTGCTCTTTATAGCTACGGGTGCTTTATGTCAAAGCAATAACCGGCCGGATACCACACACAAAAGCATACACTTGCATGAAGTGGTCATTCGCGATAAAAAATCCGGCAATGGTCTTGCTAATAAAGATGCGGATGTCCAGTCGTCTACCGACCAGGTATTAAAGGAGATTCCGTCTGTTGAATTGATATACCGTGGCAACTATGCTCCTGAACCCATGATCTACGGTTTATCTGCCGGGCAGATAAATGTTACCATCGACGGGATGAAAATGTTTGGGGCCTGTACAGACCGGATGGATCCAATTAGCTCCTATGTGGAGCCTAATAATTTAAAAAGTATAACGGTAAACGAAGGGCCGGGACCGGATGCACAGGGAAGCACAGTAGGTGGTGGAATTAATTTTAAAATAAATCAGCCCGAGCTGAATGCCGACAAAGAATTTAGCGGGCTTTTTGGTGCAGGGTATCAAACCAATGCCGGTACAACACAAACGCTGGGTTCTTTGCAATATAGTACAAAGCGTTTTGCCCTCCTGGTAAATGGCCTTTACCGGGCTGCTCAGGATTACGCAGCGGGTGGTGGTGAAAAAATCCTATATTCCCAATATTCAAAGTGGAATGGCGGTGTTTCCGCAAAGTACCAGGTAAGCGATCATAGTTACCTGAATGCGAATTATATACAGGACGACGGCAATAACATCGGCTTCCCCGCATTGACCATGGACGTCAGATATACCCGGGCCAGCATAGGTTCTGTAGATTATCTTTTTAATGATAGTACTAAAAAACTCTTTTATTGGGACACTAAAGTGTATGGCAACTATATTGATCATGTGATGGACAACCTTAAACGCCCCTTAAGTACGATCGATTCGATGCCTATGGTAATGACGGGCATTTCAAAAACCTTTGGTGCATATACCGAGGCTTTTATAAAAACCGGCGACAAAAATGTTTTCCGTACCAGGGCCGAGGTGTATCAAAACACATGGCATGCCGATATGACCATGTACCCCGAGGACGCCGCGGAAATGTACATGCTGACGATTCCTGATGCACAAAGAACTGTGGCCGGCATTGATTTGTCTGATAATATATCCGTTTCAAATAAGTGGAACGTTAGTTTTGGCGGGCATGCCGAGTATGACAGGTCGGCTATTACTACCACGGTCGGAAAGGAGCAGCTATCCGCTATTTACACAGGCGCTCCGGATAGGACAGACCTGTTGTACAATCTCTTTGCAAATACTTCTTATAG
>Ga0302227_10002489_pt1 | contig 12590 bp, 17 predicted proteins | sample II_Palsa_N1_1_FD_193525 | JGI IMG/M metagenome (GOLD analysis project Ga0302227, IMG submission 193525) | Peat permafrost microbial communities from Stordalen Mire near Abisko, Sweden - II_Palsa_N1_1 | ecosystem: Environmental > Terrestrial > Soil > Palsa > Peat permafrost | place: Sweden...
CCCTTCGTTCCGATCACAGGACTGACGCTGGCGAATATTGATTCGCCTCGAATACGAGCGATGCCATTGCTCATAAAACCGTTCGATAGCCATGATCTGCTAGATGCCATCGCTCGAGCTAGTCAGATGAACTGAGGGGACAACCTTCTTCCAAGGTCGTCGCGCAGGCCTTCACTGGTGCAAGACTGGTCAAGGGCTTCAACCATTTGGCCGCGGCCGTCCTTGAGCAAGATCCGGCTGACCATGGCGGCAGGAGAGTCGTGTTCCTGGCCAGCGACGATGACGGCGCCGCCGTGGAGATGGGTGCGCTTGCGGAAAATCTCGGTTTCGCACCGATCCAACTTGGCGGGCTTTCGGAAGGTGGACTGCTTGTGCAGGCACGCGGAAATAGCTGGGGTCAACTGATCTTCAAGGACGTGGTCAAGTTCGACGGATGAATCGTGATCGCTGGTTCGATGCGATCCTGTCTCCTGGACAAAGGGCAGCCACCGTTTGGTTGAAGCGAGGGCGACGCCGGCAGTAAGCCGCGCTTCGAACAATGAGCAATGCGGTCAGGTTCATTTCCAAAACCAAATTAAATGAACCTGAACTACCCCTTCATTTTACGCCGTAGCGTCCTCTGGCACGGAGGTCCCCTTGCGGCGGCCTGAGTCGGGGCTAAACGGAATTCGCCCGTTCACGCCGGTTTGCAGGGCGCCTGCGCAAGCTGGCCTCCCAAACTTCGTTGAACAGAAGGACTTCACCATGAACAAGCGCATGCTTCCTCTCTTGCTGGGATTGTCGGTTTGCAGTGCCTCTATGGCGCAAAACGCACCGGCGAACGCACCGGCGCCGGCCGCCGCCACCCAGATGACGGCCACCACCGTGACATGGGCGACTCCAGCCAGCGGCGCGCTGACCCAGGACGCCATCGAAACGTCCATCGCCAACGCCGGTTACAAGGAAGTCGAAGGCCTGGCGTTCAAGGATGGCGTCTGGCGCACCAAGGCCCGCGGCGGCAACAAGCAATGGTCCAAGCTGGCCGTCGGCCCGGTCACCGGCAGAGTCTATCCAGCCGATGCGCCGTCCGCCCTCAACGCGGACGAAGTCAAAGCCAAGCTGGCAACGGCCGGCTACCAGAACTTCACTGACGTCAAATTCGATGACGGCCTGTGGAGCGTCGCCGCCAAATCACCGCAAGGCAGCGACATCAACCTGCTGGTCGATCCAACCGACGGCAGCGTAGTGGCGCAGTCGCTCGAGTGATGGCTTCAATCGGCTGACAGTCAATGCTGGCGGCTCTGTTTTCAGTTTTAGCACGTGCTGCCGGTGACGCTCTTCATCCCAGGCAACAGGTAGCCAAATCAAAGGGGACGGAGGTAGTTATCGTTTAATTACCTCCGTCCCCTTATTTGGGCCTACGCCGGCCTACCGCGCGCCAACATCGCCGCGGCGCTGGCGCTCGAAGTGCTGAAGGTGCACGCTGAGTCTGGTTGAACGCCGGAGGCCGCGCTTAACCACGAAGTTGATACAGAGCTGGACGGATGCGGACAAGCTCTGATGGATCGCGCAGATGGCCAGCAGACAATCCTTGAATGCACGCGACATGACAAGGTCCTTGTCCCGAGATGCATAGCTCCAATCATTGAGAAGCAAGTCTTCCGTCAGGAAGATGGCACCGTTAGCCAGTCCCGCGTGCGCCCGTCTACGCAGTCGGCAAAAACAATTTCCAATGACCTTCGGAAACGACTTGGACGACACCATGGCTCACTGCGATTGCGGTCTGATCATCAATGGCATAGACCGGCGCCGGTATTTTGGCGGCCCATTTTTCAGCATTCTCCAAGCAGGCATCCGGATGATTCGGGTTGTCGAAATGCGGGATCAATGCAAAGTCGACCCACCCTGCTCCGTGGGCCGTGACCAGAAGGCTTGGGACCTCGCCCTCCGCAGTTGCGAACGAGAAGTTCTCAGACGTCAGCGCATCGCGATGACCACTGGGCGGATTGGAGTAGTTTTCTGAAAATGTCGAAGACACCGCCATGCTCCCGGCGCTTACGCCCACGTAAACCAATTCATCTCGCAGTGAGGGCAACAGCTCGGCGAGGCCGGACCGACGCATCCAGTCAGCCAGATAGACGGGGTCACCGCCCCACACCAACAGGGCATCCGCCTCTTCCACCAGAGGGATCCAATCTTCTTTAGCGATGCTCGGCAGTGCGGTGAGTTCCAGAACGCCCAGCGATTTCCAGCCCAGTTCACACAAAGGGCTCCGCGCTTTTCCGGCGAACGCCTGCCACGCCATGGCAGCATGGCGCGGATAGGCATACATGGCGGTGGGAATGAAGAGCGCGCTGCACTCGGCGATGGGCTTGCCCAACAGCTCGACCAGTGCGGCGTGGATGCTGGCGTTGGTAATGCCGCCGGACGTCAGAAGAAATTTCATGCGGTTTCCATCGTGTCGTTGAACATGTTTAGCAACTCATCAAGTCGACGAACGGCGTCCGCCGTATTCGACAATGGTCCGCTTTCTTTTTTCGGGTGTGGATTCCGGTGATGGTTGAGCAGTCTTCCAGCGCGGTCTGAACTTTGTGCCAGTGTTGGGCACCCTTCTGGTATTGCCCAATTCTGGTCGTCAGAGAGGTCTGCTATGGGTCCAGGCTGTGTGAAAACTATTTGCGTTGCTCGCGAGAGTCGCATTCTGAGCAATGAGCAGATGTCCAGACACTCAGATTTCGCCACAGACGGCAAAAAACAGTCGAGATTTGCGCTCGTCAGAGCCGACCTTGAGTTTTCACACAGCCTGGGTCGACCTCTGCCCCTCGCAGCTTGCTCGGTCGTCGTCCGGACGCCAAGGGCGGCCGACGGCCGATAGTGTTGAAAAACTCGCTTCGAAAACTCGAGATCCCAAATCAAAGGGGACGGAGGTAGTTATCCACGTTTAATTACCTCTGTCCCCTATTTGGACGCGCATCAGAAAAGCCATTGCGCGGCTTGCTTACGCTGGCGCTCGCTCAAATGCGGGTTCGGCGGCGTCGGGCCGTAGCCCAGCATGTAGTCGATGGCGCGATAGCCTTTGGTGTCGGCTTGGTACGGGTCGGCGCCGACGGCCAGCAATGCCTTGATCAGTTTCAGCGAGCCGTTGGCCGCCGCGTACATCAGGGCGGTGCGTGCGTCATCGCCGAGTTGTGGAGTGAACCCGTCTTGGGTACCCCAAGTCGTTGCGTTGACAGAGGCGCGATGCTCCAGCAGCAGATCCACAATGCGGGGCTGGTCGAACTGGGCGGCTTCCATCAGCGCCGTCTTGCCGATGGCGTTGCGCTTGTTGATGTCTGGCTCGTGCTGCATGACCAGCGAAAAAGCCGCGGGGTCGGCAACCGCAACCAGCAGCAATGGGTCGAGGCCGGCGTATCGGGAGCAGGCATCAACTTCCGCCGCGCCTGCGTTGTCGTCGGTGCCCAGTTGCTGCGTGATGTCATGCAGCGATGCATGCTCCAACAACATCCTTCGCAACGATGTCGCAGGAACATCGCCACCGCAGTTGCCGCCGAACGTCGCCTGAAATAGGGTGACCTTTGCGGCCTGCTCGCTGTCGGCGCGATTGAGCTGCATGTGCTTCCGGTAGTACGTGGCGAGCTGATCGCGGGCGGTAAGGTAAAGCTTGCGTAGGCGCAGACTGACGACGTAATTGTTGAGGCTGGTATAACCCCAGACTTGGTATGGGTAGTCGAAGCTAGGGGACGGGTAGTCCTTTGTCGAAGACAACATGGCCTGCGGATTGATCCTCATTGATGTGTTGGCCGCGTTTTGTCCAGCTTCAAGTCCGTACACCATCGTGCCTTGGAATGTGTCGATGAAGTTCCCGTCAGCTTGGGTGGAAGCCGCTTCAAAAGTAGCCACAGCCTTGGCGGGGAACCCCATGCGGGCGTAATCGCCATCGCCGCAGTTCGAACGGGGCATGAAATTGTCGCGATTGCTGCCGTAGTACGGCTCCGTTGCAGCAATAAGCGCGGGATGCGCGGTCAGGAACGGGCAAGGGATGTCGTAGTCCGCGCTATTCGTTATGCCGGCTTCGGAGGCCAGCCTGATAATGTTCAACAGCGAATCGTCAGATCCGTCGTAGGGCGTGAGGGGAAAGTCGCCAACCTTGCCTGGCGATGCCATCGCCTTCGTGTACAAGTCGCTTTGCAGGGCGCGGATGGTTGCATCGCGTGTGGGCGTCTGCGGCTCGAAGGTATGCAGGAACAGCACGTAGTCGAGTTCGCCCTGTGCGTCCACATGGGAAGCGTGTTCGAGGATGGGCGCAGCCTGTTGCGGATGCGTGTCCATTTCGGCGAGCGCCGCATCGCGGCTGTCGGGTGGCGGCGGTGCAGCAGATGCGCCAGGCGAGCCCGTAACTTCACGCATGGCTGGCGGCGGTGCGACGTGCGGACTCAAACGTTCGGGATGAAGGGCGAGCGATTCGTCTTTTGCGTAATTGACCGGGCCATCGACGGAGCAGTCGAGTACAGGGCCGCCCAGCGCCTTGAGCACATCGGTTGCCGTGACGAATTGCGGCACGCGCCCGATCACCGTGCGGCAAGGTAGGCGCACCCATGCTCCGTTCAATGGGGAGGCCGTCACGTACATCTGTGGGCCTGTGCGATCGAACGGATTGCCTAGCGTACTGAACAAGCTGCCATCCACGTCGCGCAGTGCGGCGTAAAGACGGACCAGTGGCGACGAGCTATGCGTGGCAACAAGGAAGCTTGCATGGAATTCGGCGTTGTTGGCCTTCCAGTCGTAAGCATGCTGTCCGGGAAACTCCGGCCGAAACACGTCGGCAGCTTGTTCGGCTTTAGCAATCGCTGCATCCATTCCGCCGAAATCACCGTACAGAAAATCGGCGTACGCATCGACGATTTGCAGGCGGCCATCGGGCACGAAGCCTTTCGGTGTCGGCCAAACGGATTGGCCCGCCGACACGCGATCGAGGTTCGACTGGATGAGCACCATCAGCCCACGGGGATCGCCGGCGTTCTTCCATTCGTCCGCATCGACGACAACCTTGGCCCTAGTGGTGCATTCCGCCTGCCCGGTGGCACAGTCCGAACCTGCCGCCGACATGCTGGCACACGCGGCTAGCCACAGCGTGGGCAACGCCAGCACGGCAAGCATCCATGCGGAGCGTGCGCGCGTGATTCCGCGCGGAAAAACGAGTGGCGTGGCTACTTCCATGTATAGGCCTCAATGTGTGTGAGTGGAAACCGGGGTCTGGAGACCGTAGTCAAAGTCGACTTATCAAGGCGTCGCTCTCAAAGAAATGGCACTCTAACTACAGTTTGGGAAACACCCGCAATCTGGCAGACGTTTATGGCGAATCCATGGCGCATCCCTGTCCTAGCCCGTACTCCCCGCGGTCGGAAACCCGGGCCACCTCAGATTCACTTCCGTACTTTACTAAGTGAACCTGCCCCCGTTCTGGATTGGCATATGAAGCGCCGAACTCGAATCCAGTATTCGGAAGCTCAGAAGTCCCAGAGGTGGGATCGTTGGCAGCGGCGTGAATCACTGCACCGTACCGCAAGAGCCTGATCCTGCTGGCATCTACTATAGATGTAGTTGACAATCTGGAATTGAAGAGCGCACCATCTACTATAACCATAGTAGACGAGGTAGTTGTGATGAAGATTGCGCTTACCGACCGGGAAGCGGATGTCATGCAGGTGCTATGGGATCACGGCCCCTCGGTGGTCGCCGAAGTGCGAGATCGCTTGAGCGACCCGCTTGCCTACACCACGGTGCTTACCGTACTTCGCACCCTGGAAGCCAAGGGCTACGTGGGGCATGACGAAGAGGGCCGCGGCCATCGCTACTTTGCCAGCGCGAAACAGCAAGTAGCGCGCAAGAATGCCTTGCAGCACCTCACCGACAAGCTGTTCAAGGGCTCGGCGGAGTTGCTGTTCTCGCACCTGGTGTCGGACCAGAAATTGAGTCCCGAGCAGATCAAGCGCATGCGCCAGTTGCTGGCTGATAAGTCAGGCAAGGAGAAGCCGTGATGTTTGCCATGATGATCTATGTGTTGGTGATCGGCGTACTGCTCAGCATTGCCGCGCTGATTGCCGAGCACGCCGCCAGGCAGCGCGTCTCTTCGCAACGATGGATCTGGCTGATGACGATCGTCGCATCGATTGCACTGCCGTTGATCATTTCATCCGTGACGGTGCAGGTACCAGCGCTGATCAAGCCAGTGGATGTGCCCAAGCCAATCGTGCTGCGCGAAGCCACCTCGGTTCATATGCCGGCCGCCATGTACGACCTGGGCATGCTGGAACTGCGCGCGCAACCTCATCGCTTCGACAGTTTGTTTCACGCTATCTGGCTGGTTGCTTCGCTGCTGATGCTGGTGGCGCTGACGCTCAGCGGATGCCTGCTATATGCGCGAAAGCGACGCTGGGCAAAAGGCAAACTGGGTCATACACCGGTGCTGATCGCGTCGGACGTGGGGCCCGCGGTGGTCGGCTTGCTGCGCCCCTGCATCGTGGTGCCGGCGTGGCTGCTGCAGGAATCCGCTACTCACCAGCAATCCGTGCTTGCGCATGAGCAATCCCACCTGGATGCACGCGATCCGCAGATGCTCACCGTCGCGTTGTGCCTGCTGATCGTCATGCCCTGGAACCTGCCGTTGTGGTGGCAACTGCACCGTCTTCGCCGCGCCATCGAGGTGGATTGCGATGCGCGCGTGCTGCGTAGCGGACAGGAGATGACGCAGTACTGCGAAACACTGATACAAGTTGGTCAGAACCAATCCAGTTACATCGGTGCCGTGGCTGCCATGGCGGAGTCCGGATCATTTCTAGAGCAGAGGATCAAAATCATGTTGCTGAAACCAGGGAAATGGGCACGCCTCACGGCGCTCGCGATGATCGTTGCTTCGGTGGGCATGGCGGCGTTTGCTGCACAAGTGACGCCGCCGGGTGTACCGAATGAATCATCAGTCAATCAAGTCAATGTAAGTCCTGCCGTGCTGGCGAGTTATACAGGCTCCTATCTACTCTCTGCTCCGTATGGAGCCATGTCCGTCAAGGTGGATGGATCGCACCTTGTCACTCAAATACTCGGGCAGGAGCCGGTTCCGATCTATGCGAGCAGCGATACGGAGTTCTTCGCCACGATGGTTAAGGCGAGCATCAGTTTTGTGCAGAGTCCGCAAGGACAGGCCACTGCGCTCGTACTACATCAGGGCGGCCGTGATACCACTGCACCGCGCATTGATGCCGTCAAGGCACAGGAAATCGCCGTGGCGCTGGATGCAAGAGTGAAGGCCCAACAGCCGTTCCCCGGCAGTGAGCAGGCGTTTCAGATCGTGCTCAATCATGATCCAAATTCACCACGTATAGGCCCGGCACTGGCCCAGGTGATGCGTCAGCAGATGGCACGCTATCAGGAGCACCAGAAGCAGCTTGGCCCAACGACGTCGCATGAGTTCACTGGCGTGACACCCCAGGGATGGGACAAATATCTAGTGCGCCATGAGAACGGCAGCGAGGAAGTATGGTTCGTGATGGATTCGAACGGCATCATCGTTGGTTCTGTCCATCGCGAGTAAACCACCATTCGGATGGACCTCCTTGTATATGAGGGGACTCCTCATATCTGATGCGAGGCGCCCAGATGTCCGCTTCGGGTCGACCTCTGCTCGTCGCAGCTTGCACGGCTGTCACCAGCACCGCAAGGGCAACCATCGGCCAACAACGGCCGGTCGCATGCTAATAATTCATGCCGCAAAGCAGCCATTCCCCTGAGATTTAACGCTGGAGTTAAGCGGCGGCGAAGCCCGTCCGCCTTGAACGACTAGTTAGAACCCATTGTCCGATAGATAGGCCGGTGAACGTAACGTCGCTGAGTATTGCTCGCCTGAAAGAAATGGCCAATAGGAAATGTCGCGACCGCGAGTGGCCCGATGCGAGTAAATCCTGCCGGCAATGCCCAGTGTGAACAAATTGGCTATGGTGAGCAGAACAGCTGCAGGCTGTGAGAGAACAGGCCAACCGTATGGGAGCCCCGACTTGAGAAAGAGGATGCAGCGTGCAGCGACTTCGCGTACTTGCGGAGAAAGCCGATCGCGCCCTTTGAGGTGGTACTGACGCAAATCGCAGTAAATGAGCCAGAAAGCCTTGTTGTAAATTTCACGAATTGCGGGATCGCTTGATCTCGGAATGCGATCGTCAAACTGATAGTTCGTGATGAGCCCCGCGAGCAATGAACGCGAAAGCTCTGCAAGTTTGGATCGTGCCTGTGCGTCAATCATGAGCTCTAACGCTGGAGTTAAGCGGCGGCGTAGCCGTTCACCTTGAAGAGTGGTTAGGCCTCGCCACCGGGCAGACCTGCTGCGACTAGCTTAAGCCTTTTGACAGCCTCGGCGGAGCCAAAGCGACCAGCTCGGCGATAGGCGTCTAGGGTTGAATCTGCGTCGGAGCAAACTCTAGACAAAATATGCTCCGCGATGGCCTGATGTGGTGCGATGCGATTAGCAAGTTTCGCAAGCAGAGCTTGACCAGCAAAATCGTACTCGTGGCCGTCCAATGCATAAGCGCAGTAGAAGCTGTCGTAGCTCACGCAGAATTCCAAGAATGGCAGTTCGCCGGCAGCGCACTGGCGCACCAAATTGTCGTGGTGATCTAGGGCTGCAAGTAGCTCTGACTCTAAGAGTGCGTCCATGTGATCTTGAGAGGCCTAACGCTGGAGTTAAGCGGTGGCGGAACCGTCCGCCTTGAACGAGTTGTTAGATGCTCACACGCGGAGCGGACGATTCCTGCAACCAGTAAAAACAGTGTTCGCAGTACTCTGCCGACAATGGAGACATGTTGCGACGATGAAGGTTGAGCTTAAACCACCGCAGAGGACGTTGACCACAGTGAGGGCAGAATAGCTGCGGTGCCTTAATGCTGAGGGCTGCGCCAGTTACGAGTAAGCCTACGGAGAAAGCGACAAACGCTGCAATGAAGTATGACGCGCCGAAAACGGCAACTACGACAATCGGCCCCACTGTGCTGAATAGAGCCAGTGGCCAAAGCCACAGGGTTTCGCGACTATTGACCGCGCAGCTCTGAGACCAAGCGCGCATCACTTCAAGGTCGACAGTAAATCTCCGTTCCATAGGAAGCCTAACGCCTGAATTTAGCGGCGCGCGCAGCGCGTCCGCTGGAATGAGTGGTTAGACATTGGTTGCATCATTGCTGCCTGCCTCTTGCTTGTGGACGCCTGGGACGACAAGTGCGGCAATTGCAGATGCGCCAACGAGTAAAAACGCGCCGGCGAGTATGTTGACCACGCCAAGGTTTATGAAAGAAGTCGAAGTGTCGTAGGGCAATGTGTAGAGCTTTTCATGGATATTCCATGCGGTGGTGAAGTCTTCGAGCGAGTGCACAAGCTTCCAGGCGCCGATGCCACGGAGGACGAGCACAAAGTACATTCTGGGTGTCATGGATGTTCCCTTCCAATGTCTAACGCTGGAGTTAAGCGGCACCGGAGGCGTCCGCCTTGAACGAATTGCTAGGCCGCAACCAAGCCACCGTATGGCGACTTGAACGGCTCTACGAACAGGCCGATACCGGCAGCTACTTGCTCCGCCTTGGAGCAAGGTGTCGGTACGCCAACGTACATATAGTAGTCGTACCCGATATGTATGAACGAATCTGGCCCCTCAAACTTGCACCAAAATTCCTCTCTTAGTCCGCGGGGGAGTGCGGTTTTGAGCTGCTCTAGCGACAGGGTTGAACCCTCGCCGAATGTTAGCTGTGCCCCGCGATGATTCTCGAGTTCGCGAACTGCCAGTGAAGAAACACCGGACTCGCAAAGGAATTCAAGAGCAGAACTGATGTAGGCGTTTTCAACCTGCAAATACTCAGCTTCAGACAGCGGTGATCCATTGAACATGCAGCCGATGTCGGTAAACGAAGACCATTCGGGAAGAGCGTACGCGCCCCCGATATCGCGGAGGGCTGGATCGTACTTTGTGACTCGATACTCGATCATCGTGGACTTTTCTGCGGCCTAACGCTGGAGTTAAGCGGCGCCGGAGGCGTCCGCCTTGAACGAGATGTCAGGCCTCATGCCGATCCGCTGGATGGTTGACGCCGTCATTTGTGGGAACATCTGGAATGGCTAAGGGATTGACACCCTCAAGGCAGCCAACGTTGTAGCCATATTGCTCCGGATTTGAACGGCGTTGATGATGCGTGTAGATACCGCAGTTGGAGCAAAAGTAGTGCTTGGCTATGAGAGTGTTGAACTGATAGAGCTTGAGGTACTCGGCTCCTTTGACGATGCGGATGCCGCTCAGCGATACGGAGGCTACGACAGCGCCTTTGCGCCTGCAAATGGAGCAGTCACAACGTCTCGGATTGACGATGCCATCCGGGAGATCTAATTCCAGCTCCACTGAGCCGCAATGGCAAGTAGCCCGATGCTTGGGTTGTATGGGGACTCCGCCAACTTCCTTGATCACTGCTTATTCCTCCAATGAGGCCTAACGCCTGAGTTAAGCGGCGGCGACGCCGTCCGCCTTGAACGAGTTGTTCACCAACTTTACCTGTTACGCGCTTTAGAAACGTGCCAAGCGAAACAACTGGCTAATTCGGGAGGTATGCCTGGCGCGTGCTGAATCGCCCAAGCCCTGATGCTTTGCTCTTCTGCTGGACGGGCCGCACCGCTCCATATTGTTACGAAGTGAGTGCGGACAGGCTCGCCTTTGAAGAACAGAAAAGGAGAATCGGAGTCGAATGTTTCGACATAGATGATGTGCCAATTGGCAAAAGAAAAGACCTGCTGCACCGAAGCCGAGCTGGTCTTGAGTTGTTGTGCCAAGACAGGCGCCCATGCGACCTTTTGCGCGGTTGTGAGCTTTTGACTCACTGCGCTGCAAGGCGATGCAAGTGTCTGTGAACAGACGATGGCTAAGACAATAAAGGCGAGTATGCGCATGTTGGCTAACGCTGGAGTTAAGCGGCAGCGAAGCCGTCCGCCTTGAACGAAATGTTAGGTGTGCCGCATGGAGCCAACGCAAATTATAAGTAGCACAAGGCCAGCAAGGGTAAGACAAAGAATATAAAAAACTTTGTTGCCTTTCTGGTCATTTTTTACATGAGACTCGGGGTTGCGCCACTTGTCTAAGACAGCCTCCCACTCACTTTGAAGCTCCATGGCGGCTGCGATGAAAAGCGGTAAAAAGCCAAGGAAATACACAAACTTTGATACGGGAAGATCTGGATTCTTTGGAGAGAGCCAAATAGCCGTTGGCAACGTGACTAGGGTCAAAGCCGCAATTTCCCATTTCGATGCTGTCGACTTCATTTGCCACCTAACGCTGGAGTTGAGCGGCGGCGCAGCCGTCCGCCTTGAACGAGCAGTTAGGCGCCACTACCGTGATTGTGTCGCCAGACTGCATAGCAAGCTCGTAAAGCCCCTCACCTTTCTCGCGAAATTCCAACACTGAGACCGACGAACCCCAAGGATAGGATGCGGGAATTAGTAGCTCAGTGACGCTGTAGAAAGTGACCGTGAACGGCTCAAGCTTATGTGGTGTGCCTGAGAAATTGAAGCTGCATGTGCGTGCCTGCCAGTCGAAGTTAACGGCAACTAGAGACGCATCATGGAGTTTGTCGATGGATGAGGTCATTTCTCTTGACGCCTAACGCTGGAGCCGGAGGCATCCGCCTTGAACGAATTGTTAGGCATTTGAAAGCAGAAGCGCCGAATTTCATGCCCGACAAACTTGCCTGACTTTAGCTGATGCCTACCGATCTCGATGAAGCCATTGTGTTCTAGGACGCGAGCAGATGCTTCGTTTGACGACAGACAAGTGCTGAAGATTTTGCGGGATGAAAGTGTTTCAGTCGCGTACCCAATAGCAAGCGATGCGGCTTGAGTTGCAATACCGCGTCGCTGAAAGGGGGTGGCGATCCAGTAGTCAAGCTCGGCGCTCTTAGCCTCATCATTGATGGCATTCAGAGAAATGATCCCGCAAAAATATTCCTTGAATACGACAGCGAAGACTTGGCTCTGACCCGCAGCAATGCGCTCCGAAACTGCCGAAAACCATTGCTCAGCACCATTCTGTGGGTATGGCGACGGAAGATTGCTCGTGGCCGCGATTTGGTGGTCGGAAGCGTAGAGCTGCACATCTGGAAGATGGATTTCTGATATTGCCGTGATCGAGATCATGGGCCTAACGCTGGAGTTAAGCGGCGGCGAAGTCCGCCTTGAACGAGTTGTTAGGCCTGGTACGTGATGCAAAAAAGAAGCTCACTGCCAGATACCTCCGGATTGCGGTGATGCTCAACTTGCGAGTCTTGCATGGTGCTGCGGAACCAAGCATATAACTCGGCCTGACTTAGCTGTGGAACTGACGCGGTGCCTTGGTGTTGCTGTGAATGGCCGAGCTTACCATCGGGGTAGCGGAGCCAACCATCCCAGCCCAAAACAGAGACGCCCGATTGCGCCATAAGTTGCAACGCTTCGAGAGCCTCGGAAAGCGGCAGCACGAGCTCGCTTGACGAGGCTGACTTGAATTGAAATTCTGCGATGCTCAATGAAAGGCCTAACGCTTGAATTGAGCGGCGGCGTAGCCG
>Ga0302227_10002490_pt1 | contig 12580 bp, 11 predicted proteins | sample II_Palsa_N1_1_FD_193525 | JGI IMG/M metagenome (GOLD analysis project Ga0302227, IMG submission 193525) | Peat permafrost microbial communities from Stordalen Mire near Abisko, Sweden - II_Palsa_N1_1 | ecosystem: Environmental > Terrestrial > Soil > Palsa > Peat permafrost | place: Sweden...
AGGGGACTTATGCCATAATCCAAGATAAAAAAGGAAACATCTGGACTACCACCGGTGAAGTAAATCCTGGTGGGGGGGGTGTCTGGGCACTTTCCCGTTATGATCAAAAGTCCTTGTACAATAAAAAGCCCACTGTAACCGAAATTATGTCAAGAGGACCAGCTTTATTGGTGCTTTTTGCAGCTAACGATGGAAGTATTTGGGTTGGTGCAACTGAGGGAGTGTATCGTTATGATGGAAAGACCATCACGGACTTTAAAAGTAAAGAGGGTCAGTGATAAGTACCAATAAGTGTTCAAACGAAGTACCACTCTCGCTACAAGGCCCCATAGTAAATTGTGATTAAGCCGGACCTTCCGGTTAAAAAATCTTCTTCGATAAATTAGGTTTACGGTGAGTTCTTTCCCCAAAACCCGCCGGCGAGGAGTACTCCCCAAGTCATGCCCTTCCCCGCGGGAATTTTGATTTCGATCGAATGTATAGCGCTTTGTTAATCACGTTATCAAAAGCCGGCAAATCTATATTTATCACTCCACCCTCAAACTTCTCACCGGATTGGCCGTCGCCGATCGTATAGTCTGCAGACTGACGGTGAGCAGCGCAATCACTATCGCCGCAATACCCGCCAGCACAAAGATCCACCATGGCATCGAAGTGCGATAGGCAAAGTTCTGCAGCCATTGATGCGCTCCCCAGCCCGCTACCGGCGCGGCAATAACCGTCGAAAGCCCTACCAAAAGGATGAATTCCATCGAAAGCAAGATCACCAGTTGGGGAACGTTAGCACCCAGCACTTTGCGGATGCCGATTTCACGCGTCCGTTGGTTGGCGGTGAATGCCGCAAGCCCGAAAAGACCCATACAGGAAATAAAGATGGCTATGCCCATGGCGATGTTAAGGATCTGCGATGTCTGCCGTTCCTGCGTGTAAAGCTGTTCCAACGATTCGTCAAAGAACCGGGACTGGAACGCGGTTCCCGGGTATAATTTTTTAAAGACCGATTCCATGTTTGTCATCAGCGTCTTCACCTTCCCAGCGGAAAAGCCGGCGCTGGAAAGTTTTATGCTCAGCTGGCTGCCGGCGCCTGCCTCCGTCGAGAAAATAAAGGGTCGTATCTTCTGATGCATATCGTCCGAATGGAAATCCTTCACTACACCGATTACATGCGACAACGATTTCGGGCCGTCAAAACCGCCAATCAACTGCTGGCCGATAGCATCAGCCGGCCGGTTGAAACCCAGGGCCCTTGCCGCTGATTCATTCAGGATGTAAACCCGGTAGGCGGGTTGTGCCGGGGGGGCCCCTAAAGCCGCAACGCTCTTCCGCGCCGTGTCCGAGAGATAGAAATTTCTCCCGGCGACAAATGTCAGCCCGTATAAGGATATATAGCCGGTGTCAATATCGTCGCCTCCGGGTTGGATCCTCACGTCGGGGCCTCCCTTATATTCAAGAGAAGTGCCGAGCATCATATGGTTGACCGATTCAGGATCCGCCGTGTTGAGGCTCACCTGCCGCACACCAGCCAGATGGCGGATTTCGTTGGCCAAGACATCTTTTCGGTTGTTCGGCTGGCCCCCGGGGATATCGATCGTGACGATGGCATCTTTCTTAAAGCCGAGGTCCGTATTGAGCATGTAATGGAGCTGCCGGCCTACCATCATGGTGCCGATGATAAAGAGCAGGCTCACCGTAAACTGGAAAACAATAAGGCCCTTGCGGAGATAGCTTTTCGAGTTGAGCTGCCGGACACCCTGTCCCTTAAGGCTGATGACCGGCAGGAAAGAAGAGAGGGCCCGCCCGGGATACCAGCCGGCGATCAGACACGTGGCCATGATCGTAGTCCCTATAAAGAGCCAGGTATCGGGGTCGGTAATATGCAGTTGCACGCCTTCGGGGATAAAGCCGTGCAGGGCTGCAATAACAGGATCGGCCAGCAGGAGCGCGAGTGCCATGGCGGTAACGACGATGATACCGGTTTCAATGAGGAATTGCCCGATAATGCCGCCTACACTGCTGCCCATCACTTTCCGGATGCCAATTTCTTTTGCGCGGAGTATGGACTGCGCCGTGGACAGGTTGATGAAGTTTATAGCGGCAATGACCAGGATGAAAAGGGCAATCCCGGCCAGTGCAAACAGCGTAGGCTTATGCGCCCGACGGCCGTAAGTATCCTGATAAGCCGCATTAAAATGGACGTCTGCCAGCGGTTGCAGCGACAGGCTGGCTTTCATACCGTGCTGTTGGAAGAAGGCGTGGAATTGCCGTTCTGCCTGGGCGGCTGTCGTACCGGGAGCCAGCTTGACATAGATATTGATATTGCTCCCCGCCATGTTCCAGTTTTGGATGTAGGTTTTGAGAAAGCTGCGTTCGAGGGTATTATAGGAGATGAGGTCTTTGAAGCCAAAGTCCGTATTATCGTCCCAGTCTTTGACGATGCCCGTGACCGAAACCGTCAACGAATCTTCGTACACCACCGAACGGCCCATCCAGTCTTTAGGCGTTCCGCCCTGAAAATAGCGCTTCCCCTCCGATTCGGTCAGCACCACCGAGAACGGTTTCTGCAGGGCCGTCGCGGAATTGCCCGCCAACCACTGATAATGGAAGATTTTCAGGTAGTCCGTATCGGCAAAGGTGATATGATAAGTTTGGTCGCCGCTGATTCCAGGTATGACCCGGACCGGCTGCCCTGCCAACGGGATCAGCACACGGGTGTCGTCCGTAAAGAGGGTAGTAACAGCGCTGAAACCCGTAGTCGCCTGGCGCAGAGCGGGGCCAAGGGGCCCGGACATTCCCGCATCATTACTTTGGATGCCGTCACTTGGCGTCCTCGGAGGCACCAGCCGATAGATCCGGTCAGCGTCAGCATGGAATTTGTCGTAGCTGAATTCGAAGGCCACATACAGGTAGATCACCACGCAGGACAGGATACCGAATGTGAGGCCAAGGGCGTTGATGGTTGTCGTCAACTTATGCCGGCCCAGACGACGGAGGGCAAAAAGCAGCTGCTTTTTTATCATGATTTTTAAACAATATATTCCCGGGAAACCACTCCCCGAAAACTTTGGTGTGAATAAGCTTTGGGTAGGGTTCAAGACCGGTTATTTGTTATCCGGGATTTCAAAAACACTTCGTTCCGCTATCAATCCCGCCGGTTACTCACCAAATTTTTTGATGGTCGGCGTGATATTTTACCTTTGTTTATATGCTACAAGCCAAAAAAAGAATTTGGATAGAAATATTGCTCCACGGGGTGTTTTGGACCGGTGTTTTTTATGTGCTTACTTCATTGAACAGTTCCCATATTCACGTATGGGCCAAGATGCCCCATATTACCAGAGACCAGTATGAAGAAACTCCCATCTCACCCTATGTGTATATCATCCTGGTTTTCCTGGCAGCGCTTTTTTATGGCAATGTATTTTGGGTGTTCAAAAAAGTGATTCGCTATAAAAGTGGCATAGCCCGGCTGGCCATATGCGCCGGATGGTTCACGATGGTATTTGGTGCGAATTACTTTATCGTTGGTCCCTTGTTCGATCAGGCCAATCCAACCCCTCAACCGCCTGTCTTTGTACCTTTCCAACGGGACGCCGTAATAACAGACGACCACCTGCGAACAATAACAGAGGACCACCCTCCAACTTATGTTCTCCGCCCCCATATCAATGCCATCACCTTCACAATCAATGACTGGCTACATATCCAGCCTGTCATCCTGCTCGCTTTCCTTGTCATAGCGGGTATATCTATCGCCTATTTCTTTCTGAACGCATGGGCCAAAAGCGAACTCATCCAAACCCAGTTGCAGGCCAACCAGCTAAATACCGAGATCAAGTTCCTTAAATCTCAGATCAACCCACACTTTCTGTTCAATACGCTCAACAACCTGTTCTCGATGGCGCAAAGCAAAGGCAATGATGAACTGGCCGACGGCATTTCAAAACTTTCCGGGATGATGCGCTATATGCTGTATGACAGCAATGAGGAAAGCGTCCCCCTCAGCAAGGAAATCACCTACCTCCAAGAATGCATAACCCTCAACAAACTGCGTTATGACGATGAGGAAGTAATCATAACGTTTGATCACGCCGGGCAAATTGCCGATATCCGCATCGCACCCATGTTGTTTATCCCCTTTGTGGAAAATGCCTTTAAATACGGCGTTGCCATAGGGCAAAAAGCGGCCATACAAATAGCCATAAACATTTCCGGTCAAAAACTGATCTTTACCTGTGAAAACACGGATTACAGCTTTATCAAAAAAATGGAAATGGAAATCAGCGGCATCGGGCTGGAAAATGTAAGACGAAGACTGGAACTGGTTTACCCGGGTAAACACCAGCTGAAAATTAATAATCAGGACGGGAAATTTATGGTTAACCTCGAAATCGATCTGTCATGATGACCTGCATAGCCATTGACGACGAACCGAAGGCCATAGAGGTGATAGAACGGTATTGCCAAAAGATCAGTTTAGCCAGCCTCAAGGCTACCTTCCGTGAACCACTCAAGGCCATCGAGTTTCTGAACCGCGAAAAGGTCGACCTCATCTTCCTCGATATCAATATGCCGGATATCAGCGGAATGCAACTCCTGCAAACCTTGTCGCCACGGCCCCTGATCATTTTCACTACCGCCTACAGCCAATACGCCGTGGAAAGTTATGAGCTGAACGCACTGGATTACTTGCTGAAGCCTATAACTTTCGAGCGCTTCCTTATGGCAATCAATAAAGCCGCGGCGGCATTGTCGTCAAGAAATACCACCGGTATGGATGAAGACGCTGCCGTATTGATCAAAAGCGGACCCCAGACCCATCGCGTTAAAGTCAACGAAATACTATACCTGGAAAAGAACGGCAATTACATTACCATTCACCTGAAAAACGAGAACATACTGATCCGTGAAAATATGGGTGACATTTTTGACCTTGTACCGGCGGCCGATTTTATCCGGGTACATAAATCGTACGTTGTCGGTATCAGGCATATCAGCATGATCGAAGTTCATCAGCTTATTGTTAATGGGGAAAAGATCCCTATTGGCAGCACCTACCGCGATTCGCTCCGCGACCGGCTCGGGATCATGTGATACCAATTCATAAGCCACCATTCCCCAATTTCTCCACCAGTGAATCCAGCAACACCGTTGCTTTCCGTAAATGCTCAAAATCAATCAGGTCAATCTTATCCAACGCCGTATGGTGATCGTCAAACCCGCCGGAAGACAGTAAAATCGATGGCACATTCTTATTTATAAAGCTGTAGCTGTCCGTATTGCTCACTTCATTCATCAGGCTGTCTGCCGGAGTATATCTCAGGTTGGAGTCAGCAAAGATTTTTCCGCTTGCATAAAAAACCTTCTCAAAACCGGGTGTGCTGACAGCCCATATCCCAGGAAATGACCGGTGTTTACTGCCGACCTGCTCCAGGTTAATGTTCATCAACAGCTGCGTCGCAGGTACGGGTAAATGATCCACAAACCAGCGGGACCCTTTCAGGTCAAGCTCTTCACCAGTATAAAAAACAAAAACGACAGTTCTTTTGCAGCGATGGGCCATCAGGACTTTTGCTGCGCCCAGTTCCGCCACGCAGCCGCTGGCATCGTCATTGGCCCCGTTATAAACGTGATTCCCGATTTTGCCCAGGTGATCCAGGTGTGCGCCAACAACGATCGTTTGATCTTTTAGATAGGCGTCCGTTCCCGGCACGACGGCAATGACATTATAGGCCGTGTCAGGCTCCTGTTTACAGGTTAACCTCACAGCCAGATGGCAGCCTTTGACCAGCAGCCGGGCGAGGTCCGGGCTCACCAGGATATAAGGTATGCCGGCGGGGGGCCGAACCCCATCGGGTACATAATGCATATAGCCAAAGCGGTACTGTCTGATCACCGTGGTTTCCCAGTCCCTGGCCTGGTTTTCATTCGGTAAAAGAATGACGCCCCCGACCTGGTGCTTCGCCAATAAAGCCTGGCTCAACGAATCTGCCTGCGACAACACAACCCATTTACCTCCCGCATCCATGCCGGCATAATCCTCCTCCCTGCCGTTGCCAATAAACAATGGCGACTCCACAATGGTCCCGGTGGCCACGCCGGGCTGTGCTATGACAAATGCATAGGCGCTATGCCGGTAGATCACCCCATTGACCGATAACATGCTCCCGGAGTAATCGTCCCAAATAAAAGGCACCGGCTGCAGGTAGGTTTTTCCACCGCTTTCATCTGTCCAACCGGGCCGGAGGTCCGCGGCCTTCAGTTGACCAATGATATAGTGTGCTGCCCTGAGATAACCGACAGAACCCGTGAAGCGGCCTTCTGTCGCGTCAGATGCAATACCATACATGTCTTTCTCCAAAGATTGAATCGTCTGCGCCTCACTCCCATAACCGATAACCGCCAGCAGCAATAGCAGGATATACTTGTTCATTTTATTGGCGATTAATTTTGTTTACGATTAATTTTCATGACCTGTCTGCCGCCCTCGTAGATGACCAGGGAATGGCTGTCCGGAAATACCAGTTGAACATCGTAATCCGGTAAAAAGAATGTATTATTTGTTTCCGGGACTAATAGCGCCGTAGGCACCCCGTCACCCGACACTTTTATAGCATTCCCTTCCTGCACGACATTCATCACCTTCCCATTACTTTGTTCATACAACCCCACGTAGCGCTGTATCGTGGAATCCGGCAGCACTATTCTTTGATGGTGGCTGTTGCCTTTGTTCATCATATCTGAAATCTCCCTACCCAAAGGCAGCGCCTCTTTAATGATCCGGTCATACACAAATCCCCCGTTATCTCCATTGGTCATCACCACAATCCCCTCTTTCGTTTGGGGCAAAAAGATGGCCATCGTACGAACACCGATATCCGATCCCCCATGCTGCAGTGCATAAGCACCCCCGGGCAGGCCCCTTACCACGCCCCAGCCGAGCCCTGTGTATTGGGAGTCTTTTGCTTGTCTCTGTTGTTTAACCATATCCGCATACAGCGTATCCGGGAGACCGGCGCCATTCATGACGAAAATCCCCAGCGTACTGTAATCATTGATAGTGGTAATCAGGTCATCGGCCGCATTGACAGATGTTTCGATAGAAGTGGAGTATCGATTACCCTGCCCGTCATGCCACATGGCAAACCTGTTCGTATCCAGGTCCGGGCCCCAATAACGGGTATCATTCATTCCCAGCGGTTTGAACAGTACGGAATCCAGGAGCTTGCCCAGAGACTGGTGAAATTTACTTTCCAGGGCGCGTCTTAGATATTCGTACCCTTCACCCGAATAACCAAAGTTTGTCCCGGGCTCAAACTTGAATGCCAGCTTACCCGAACCATCGTCCGTGCGCCAGTTGGGGAACCCTGTTTGATGGCTTAAAACGTAGCGGGTAGTTAATTTCCAGAGATATGGAGAACCGGCAATATCCGGGTCGATCCAATAACGCGCCAGTGGCTCGTCGAGGTTCCATTGCCCCGCCTGTACCAGCTTCAAGGTCAGCATAGCCACCACCGGCTTGGTTTGCGAGGCAATATTAAACAAGGTATTGGCAGGTGCCGGATAGCCCTTCTGCAGTTCACCAAATGTTTTGAGCCATTTGATCCTGCCGTCTTTGATCAGGGCGACGCCCACACAGGGAACATGATTTTCGGCCATCCAGACGGGCACGTTCTGCATCAGCGACTGCTCCAGCGTATCCTCCTGCCCCAGGCAATGGGTAGCCATCATGGATACAAAGGCTACGATCATACAAGTCATTTTCGGATTCATAATTTCTGATTTCCTCAAATGTATCTTGCCGATTACCGCCGGTAAAATAAGAGTGGCCAACGCATCCGCATTGATGATCAACGATCTCCGGCAGCAGATAACCCTATTCCCGGATGTTTGTCACCGGAAATGAGATGTTCGTCCTCAAAGTCACTTCAACAGCATAAGTTCTTTTATATCTTTATATTTACAATATGCCACCAGAAAACTTCAATACACCAAAAGCCCCCCGCATGAGCCAGGCCTTTCCGCAAGCGGTAATAGCCGAAAAATTTATTTTCGTATCTGGCACCCCTGGTTTTGATCTCCATTCCGGAAAAATTGTGAGTGATAACTTTGAAGACCAAACCAGGCAATGTTTTCAAAACATCAAGATCATTTTGGAAGAAGCCGGCAGCAGCATGAGTAATGTGGTCAAGACAACCATTTTTATGGTAACCGGCAATGATTTCAGCGTCATAAATAAGGTTTACGGAGAGTTCTTTCCTGAAAACCCGCCCGCGCGGAGTACGCCTCAGGTGATGCCTTTTCCTGCGGGAATTTTGATTTCGGTAGAATGCATCGCACTAAGTTAAAATCTCACCCCCTGCAGCTATTCCACCGCCAGGCTCTTCACCGGGTTGGCCAATGCCGCCCTAATAGTTTGCAGGCTGATCGTCAGCAAGGCAACGGCGCCCATAAAAACACCCGCCATGATAAATATCTCCCAGCTCAAAGTCGTTTTGTAGGCAAAGTCCTGCAACCAGCTATGCGCCCACCACCAGGCAGCAGGCACGGTGATCATAAAGGCAATGCCAATAAATAACAAAAAATCGGTAGATAGCAACACTAATAACTGCGTGACAGTGACGCCCAATACTTTGCGGACACCTATTTCTTTTTGGCGCTGGTTCATTATATACAACGCAACACCCGCCAAACCAAGACAACTGATGAATATAGACAGGAACGTTGCCCATTTCAACAGCGTCGATGTGTATTGTTCCGCCTTGTAATAGTTGGCAATCGTTTCATCGATAAAAGAATAATGCCAGTTGTCTTCAGGATACACCTCCTTAAATGCTTTTTGTATCTTGCTGATGGCTGATGGCCATGTACTGCTCCCGCCACTTAATGATATATTGAATGTCAAGTGCTCGCTTGCCCTGCTGGCAATCGCCAGCGGTTTAATAGTTTCACGAAACGACCGTATATGAAAATCCTGTACGACCCCGACAATCGGCACATCCCTGTTCACCCAGCTCCAATATAGCCGCTTGCCGGAAGGTTTACTCCAGCCAGTAATTTTATCTTATATAGCTTAATGTAGTTGCTATCGCCAAGTTTTATAGCTATGGAGGTTTGATCTCCTTCTGGCCATCACGGTAGACCAAAATGTCACCGCGCATCCCGCCGCTGTAAGAAGCCGGTGGATTTGACCGGCTAACCATCGATACGCCAGGTATGGCATTGATCTTATCTCTTAATATAACCCGGTGGGCTTCCGTGTCACCATAATTGGTATCAAAATAAACAATCGCATTTTTTTCAAATCCCATGCCGGCATTAAGTGAGTAATCAATCTGCCTGCTGACAACAATCGTCGCAATGAACTGGCCAACCCTGTCAAGAGCCTGAGGACGGAATAGAAGCCATAAGCCCGCAATCGCCGACCCTCCCCCGAAAAGCCGCAATCGCCTGCCGCCCGCCACTCGCCTCCCCTGCTCCGAGGCCATCCTTGCCGGATTTACCCTACCTTTGCCCCTCAATAGACCGGCAATGACTTTCAGCGACTTCAACCTCAACAAACCTTTACTGACCGCCCTGGATGAAATGGGTTATCATTACCCTACCTCTATCCAGCAGAAAGTCTTCTCCGTCATCATGTCCGGACGGGATGTCTGCGGAATAGCCCAGACCGGCACCGGCAAGACCATCGCTTATTTATTGCCCTGCCTCAGACAACTGACCTTTTCGAAAACCAGGACCCCGCAGTTCCTGATCATTGTCCCTACCCGCGAACTGGTCCAGCAGGTCGTTGAAACCACAAAAGCGCTGACCAAATACATGACCCTTCAGACAGTAGGCGTGTACGGCGGCGTAAATATCAATACCCAACGGGCAGAAGTGGAAAACGGATTCGATATCCTCGTCGCCACCCCCGGCAGATTATACGACCTCGTCCTCAGCGGCTCTATACGACTCAATACCATTAAAAAGCTGGTGATCGACGAAGTCGACGAAATGCTGAACCTCGGCTTCCGAACCCAATTACGCAATATTTTAGATCTACTGCCCGCAAAAAAACAAACGCTACTCTTCTCCGCCACCATTACCGACGAAGTGAGTCAACTGATGGATTTTTATTTCAACAACCCCGAACGGATTGAGGCTGCGCCCACCGGCACCCCCGTTGAATCCATCGATCAACGGGCCTATGAAGTCCCTAACTTCAACACCAAGATCAACCTGCTCGAATATCTTCTCAACCATGATCCTGAAATGACCAAAGTACTGGTCTTTGTATCCACCAAACAATTGGCCGATCAGCTCTATGACCAACTGGCCGGGAAATTTCCGGGCAAAACAGGCATCATCCACTCCAATAAGGATCAGAATTACCGGTTCAATACCGTGAATAAATTCAAGACCGGAGAATACAATACCGTTATCGCTACCGACATCATCGCCAGGGGCCTTGACGTCGCCGAAGTCACGCACGTCATTAACTTCGATATGCCCGATGAACCCGAGAACTATATTCACCGCATCGGAAGGACCGGCAGGGCCGACCGGAAAGGAATAGCCATCAGCTTCGTGACGCCAAAAGAAAAAGAGATGCAGGCGGCAATAGAGCACCTGATGAAGGTCAAAATCCCTATCGCCCCCTTGCCTGAAGACCTGGAAATCTCCACCGTCCTGACCGAGGCGGAAAAACCCCAGCCCTATACCAAAGCCATTCCTTTAAACATCCCCAAACCTGAATTTTCAGGCGGAGCCTTCCATGAAAAACTGGAAAAAAACAAGAAAGTGAATGTCGTCATACGCCATGCCGACCGGATGCAAAAAAAATACGGCAAACCCAAGACAAGAGGCGCGAAAAAGAAATAACGGCTACCCCTGCCCCTCGAACGCCAGTCCCCCGACCACCACCACCCTGCCCCTCAACCGCCGCCGCCCTCGTGCGTCGCCCACCCGGACGCCGGCCCCCGCCCCCCCTCCCCATTTAGTCTACCAAATTGGTATATTATACAGATTTGCGTATTTTCACCGCTCCGTCATCAAAATGCGCCAATCCAAAATGCTCCGCTCATGAAAAATTATCGCCGCCTGCTGCTCCCCTCCCTCATGGGGCTGTTCTCCTATCCCGGCCTCTATGCCCAGGCTCCGGCAGCCCAAACACCTCCCGCCCGGACACCGGTCGCCCAAACGTCGTCCGCCCCAACATCGCCCTACCAGCAGGAGATAGACACCTGGCATTCCCGCCGGGTACAGGATTTGAAGGCACCCAACGGGTGGTTGAACCTCGTAGGCCTTTACTGGCTGGATGAAGGCGCCAGCAGCTTCGGCGCCGGCACGCAAAATAAAATCACTTTCCCCGCCGGTACCATTGCTGAACAGGCAGGCACTTTTCAACGGACCGGCAATACAGTTCGACTGATTGCCCAAAACGCGGAAATAAAAGTGGATGGCAAAGTCGTGAAAGACGCCGTGATCTTCGACAAGGATTCCGCTCGCCAGCCCGTCGTATCCAGTGGCCACTTGCGCTGGACCATCATCCAGCGGGGCGAAAAGATCGGCATCCGCCTCCGGGATTTGGGCAGCCCGCTCGTCACACAGTTTAAAGACATCGACCGGTTCCCCGTCGACACCACCTGGAAGATACAGGCCGTTTTACAGCCACAGGACCAAACCCCGACAATTGCGATTACCAATATCCTCGGCCAAACCAATCAACAGCCATCGCCCGGTAAATTGGTCTTCACCGTCGATCATAAACAATATACATTGGATGCTTTGGAAGAAGGCGATCAGCTATTCATCATTTTCGGTGACGAGACCAGCGGAAAAACAACCTATCCCTCAGGGAGATTTCTGGCCGTCAAAAAGCCCGGCGCCGGCGGTCTGACTACTATCGATTTCAACAAAGCTTATAATCCTCCTTGTGCATTCACCAGCTTCGCTACCTGCCCGTTGCCGCCCCGGCAGAATATCCTGCCATTCGCCGTCACCGCCGGTGAAAAAAATTATGGTCATCATACAACCCAATAGCGCCACCCCGTCCCCCTAGCGACCGCCCCCATTCTCTGGCCCGCACGCAAAGTTCGCAAAATGCGAACTCCCCCGTCTCCGAACATCGCCCAAACACCGGTCGCCTGAACGCCAGGCCGCCCAGCTGCCGGAACCCAATAACGCCGCCCCAAAACCCGCATCGCCCGGAAAAAGCGTACTTTGCCCCCATGTCTCCCCAGCGGTGCCTGCTTGCGGCCATCATTACCGCCTGTTTCTTTGGCAGTCCGGCTTATCCCGTACCGTCCGGACTTCCACACCCGGCAAAAACCGCCCCCGTTCCCCAGTCCCGGGCATCAGCCGCCTCCGCTCACCATCTCACTGGCAACCCTTCCATATCCATCGACCCCATCATCGTCTCCAGCGATTCCGCCAACTGTATCATTCCCTTTACCCGCATCGGCAATCTGATTCTTATCCAGGCGAAAGCAGATACCACTACCGGATTCTTTGTCCTCGATACCGGAACCCCCGGCCTGGTGCTCAACCTCACCTATTTCCGCGATTATCCTGCTTCCAATCCAATCGAAGGCGGAGGCCT
>Ga0302227_10002496_pt1 | contig 12554 bp, 17 predicted proteins | sample II_Palsa_N1_1_FD_193525 | JGI IMG/M metagenome (GOLD analysis project Ga0302227, IMG submission 193525) | Peat permafrost microbial communities from Stordalen Mire near Abisko, Sweden - II_Palsa_N1_1 | ecosystem: Environmental > Terrestrial > Soil > Palsa > Peat permafrost | place: Sweden...
CGCGTGCAAGCACATTGTCGCGGTGCAGGCCCTGCGCGTGCTGCACGATGCCCAACACCTGCACTCGATCGACATGCTGGGCTGTCCCTTTGACGTAAAATCTGTTGAATTATTTATTTATTTATTATTTTTTGGGGGGGTGGGGCGGGGAACAGGAGCTGCGCCCAAACAACACCTCGCGCGAGACCATGGCCCAGTACCAGTGGGACTACCTGCGCCGGCCCTTTGTCAAGGTGCTGGTCGAAACCATCACCGACGCCAGCCGCGCCGTCGTCATCAGCCCGTACCTTTAACACAACAAAACCGATACACCACCATGATATGTACACATTGCATTTTTCTTCACTTGAGCGCCCCTTTGACCGCGAGCTCGTCTGCCGCCTCGTTGCCCTCGTCGCCCGCATGGCCCTTGACATGCGTCCACTTGACGGGCGCAGTCCGCTGGGCCAACAGGGCGTTGACTCGCTCCCACAGGTCGCGGTGCTTGATGTCCCTAAAGTCGTCGCGCACCCACCGTGGCATCCACTGGGTCACGGCCTTGACGACGTACACGGAATCGGTGCGGATCTCGAGGGGACGGTCCTTTTGGCTCAGTTCGAGGGCCTTGACGGCGGCCTAGTGCGACAACAGTAAATAATTACTATTATTCTTACGCGTGCCATTGCTTCGGCCCTCCCGTTTGTCTGGATGGGCCCCTCCAGCCGCTCGCTCGTGTTTCGCTCGTCATCGGGCCCAAAGAACACGCCAAAGCCGGCCTTGGCGCCCTCGTTGCCGTTGTTGCGCGAGGCACCGTCGCAGTACACCACCTGTGGCCCATCCATCGCTGTCGCCCTTGTTGGAACACCAGGAGCAGGGGCAGGGGCAGGAACGGGGTCGTCGATGCCAGCAACAAAGGCATCGGCCGCTGCGCGCGACGTAAACTTTTTGTACCGTGCGTTTTGGTGGCCGACGACTTGTGCCTTGCAGTCGTCCCTGTTTTCTTGCAGCCGGGTCAGATGGCTTTGTTCTCCCCACCACAACCACCCACCCATCAGTTTACCACGACAGGAACACGCCACGTTGGCGCCCTGTCCTGACGGCGTAGAACAACGACGCGGCAGGTTTGCTCATCCGCGCCGTTTAAAAAACTGGCAAATTTAGTCGAAGACGTGAAGAAACAATGATGGGGAAAGCAATCAAGTGCTCAAAGTACACGCTCATACACGTGCTTACAAATACGAAAGGGACACATGGCCTGCGCTCTGTGTTCAGTGTGTGTGTGTGTGTGTGTTTTCTTCTCACAAAGTCTCTTTCCGGGCCACTGATGTTCTAGCGACGCTTCAGTGCGACGCCCTGGTTTGCGAGCTTGTCGGCTGCCTCGTTGCCCTCGATGCCCGCATGGCCCGGCACGTGCACAAACGAGGTGTCGGCCGATCGGCCCGCCACGGCCGAGGTGAGCTGCTCAAACAGGTCGCGGTTCTTGACCTCCTTGCCGTCAACGCCGCGGTAGTCGTTCTGCACCCATTTCTTGGTCCACGAGTTCATGGCTGCATTGGGATTAGCGCTGGGATTAGACTCGCAATGTATTGTCAACATAATACCGTTGACGACGTAGCTCGAATCGGTGCGGATCTCGATCGGCGTTGACTTGGGGACGGCCTGCAGGGCACGCAGCGCAGCGGTCGCCTCTGCGCGCTGGTTCGTCTGCAGCGGGCCGTTCAGTGGCTCGCTCAGATTGCTGGTAGTACGACCCACATCAGAACAAACCAAATACGGTCCGTCGGTCTGTGTTTACCGTGCATCGCCGTGGCCAAAAAACACACCGACGCCGGCCACGGCCCCAGTACGCCCGTTGCCCTTGGCAGCACCATCGCAGTACACGACCTGCTTGGCCGACGAGCTGGTGGTGATCGTGGCACTTGCAGGCTGAGCAGACGACGATGCCTGTGCTCCCGTGTTGTGTCGCTTTGCAGGGATGCTGGGGGACAACGAGCCTTGCTGGTCATAGTCGGCGTCGTCGTAGGAGCGCTTGACCGACACGGGGGCGGCATGGTACTGCGGCTGCGGCTGCTGGCGCGGGGGCGTCGGTGGCGCATAATAATGGGGCGCGCTCACCGGTGCCGGCTGGTGGTTGGAATGGCCCCGCGAGAACGCCTGTGCCTCAGCCGCCGTGTCAAACCGGCGGAACACAGCCCCGCTGTAGCCCGCCACCTGCGCATTGCACTCGTCCCACGAGGTGAACACGCCCGTGCTACGGCCGTCCTGCACGGCGTAGAACCCTTGCCCGCCTGTACCTTTCCTGCCCATGGATGTGTTTTTCTTTTTTCTTTCTTTTTTTTTTTCTCGAGGCAATGAAAAATCTCAGTCCGGATCTAACCGGCAAGCAAGGATGCGATGGTTGTGGTGGTCGCAGACGTAGATTGTGTTGTTGCAGGGATCGATCGCGACTCCAAGTTGCAGCATTCGCTGTGCCTCTGCCCCACCGGTGAACGAGTTGGCCCTCGAGGGCCCAGGCCGACACCTTGTCTTCCTCACCGACCACCAGTACTTTAGCGGCAGCATCGTAGGCAATTGATCGCGGCCCGCACGTGTCTGCTAGACCATTCCCCGTAGACTCCGTCGCTGGCAAGAACTGGCAAACTCACTTTCTGGGACGCACACTGTTGAAATGGCCGAACCCAATGTAAGCCGAAACCAAGACCGAAAAACCAACCCTAACGAACCGTACGCACCAGGCCCAGCGCTACAAGCTGCGCTTCAGCAAGTCTCCCCGAGGCCACTACGTCGCCAACTTCAAGGATGCGGACAAGCCTTCGTTCGTGGACGTGCAGGACATGGCGCAGCCGGTGATGGCCCGTGTGCCGCGCTACACCAAGCGCGAACAAGTGTATGGGGAAAGGGCACGCACTGTTGCTCCATCCACTCAACTCTTTCGCTCGGTCTTAGCAACGAGGTCGACAACGACATTGCCCCGATGGCCCAACGTGCCAAGGCCTTCCGCAAGAAGACCAAGATCGTGTACAAGCGTGACAGTGCCGAGGTCTACAACGACCGGCTGGCCTGGAGCCTCAAGGACGATGCCAACAAGGTCGCGTACAACGGCAAGCCACAGGGCGGCGATGGAACGGGGTGCTACGTCCTGTTTATCAACGACACGGTAACCAGTATATTCTCACATCTTTTTTTTTTCTTTTCGCCAATCCCTATTGTTCCTCCAGAGCGACACGTTTAGGGTCATCCCCGTGCGCAAATGGGTCAACTTTGCCCGTGACTGGGACGCGTACAAGGAGGACCCCGAGCTCAACCAGCTGCAGCAGCAGCAGCAGCAGATGGCGATCAAGGCCGAGGCCAAGTCTGTTGGCATGACCGTGATCAAGAACGAGGTCAAGTCAGAGGCGGGCGTGGTGAGTGCGTCCGACATCTTTTCCGGCAGGCTCAACAGGGTCGCTGGGGCATCGGCGGCCAAGCTGAAACGGGAGCGCACTGATGACGACGGAGAAATGGTGCTTTTTCTGTCAAGAAAAAACATGCATTCTTAATTTTTTTTTTTTGGTTCAGGGCGACGAGGACAACCAGGACGAGCTCGATTTCGACGAGATCGAGGACGACGACATTGCCGACGACGCCTCCGAGACCATCGGCAACATCTCCACCCGCTACAAAGTCGAGACCAGGCTCAAGGCGGAGAAGCTGTCCAAGGTTGGCGAGCAACTCATGAGCGCCGCGCGCCACGTGTCCAAGATTGGCAAGACCCACGCCGTCAAGGCCGCCTCTTCATCTGCTGGCGCATCCAGCTCCTCTGCCGCCGCCTCCTCTTCCCCGACGGCCGCCAAGCCCGAGCCGTTGGACGAGGACGAGTTTGGCGAGCCCGCCGCCAAGCGTGCCAGGACCGACGGCCAGTCTCCCAACGGCTCGCCGCCCGGGTCGCCCTCGGGTGGCTCGCCCTCGTCGCCTACCACCGGCGCCGCCGCGCCCGGCACGCTCCTGACCGAGGTCGAGGTGCGCGCCTTCATCCGCATGGCACGCCCCACCAGCGAGGACCTCATGAAAAAGTTCAAGGCCCGTTTCAAGCAGAACCGCGAGAACAAGGCCATCCTCCAGGACGTCATCAAGCGCCTGTGCAAAATGGAGACGGATCCCGATGGAAGCAAGCGATTTGCCCTCAAGAACCCCGTTTAAACTATCTGTCTTGTTTTTGTAAAACAAAAAAGAGTTCACATTATTTTCGTCGAACGAGCGTTTCGATGCGGATCAGGTCCTCGTCAAACTCCTCGTCCGAGTCTGAGCTCGTCCAGTCGCCGCTTCCGTCCGTTTCGTTGCCGTCGCTCTCTTCCTGACCATCGTCGCTGCCGTTGTCATCGTCTTGCTCTTGGGTCGCTTCTTCCACAACGATCCACTCGTCCTCCACGGCGACGGCCTTTGTGACTGGCTCCTGCTCCTCCTCTTCCTCGAGCACGTCCTCCTCCTCCTCCTCCTCGTCCTCTGCCTCCTCCTCCTCGTCCTCCGCCTCCTCGTCCTCGTCCTCTGCCTCCTCCTTCACATCGTCCCCCTCTCGCTTTTCGATCGCCGCCTCTTCGTCCTGCCCCACTTCGTGGCCGTTGAACGCGTCCACTGTCGCCTTGACAGCCGCCTCCTTTGCCCTGCGTCGCCTCGCCCGCTCGGACCGGAGCTGGCTGCGTGCCTTCCTCTCGAGGGCCAGGGCGGGGTCCCACGGCACGTCCGACCTGCGCAGCTTGAACACGCGCACCTTCATGCCGCCCTCGTTGACCGTGAACGGCTTGTCCTCCGAGAGCCAGTAGGGCGAGTCGTCCACGATGTCGTACACAATGTTGTGGCTCTTGAGCAGGATCACGGCCCGCCCTGTCCCAACACGCACAACACGAGCAAGCTCAAACATTGCTATACAGCATAAAACATATTCAATAACTACGTTTCATAATTATTATTACCGTTTGGGATCAGGGACGCAACGGCCGCAGGGCTCGACAGCCGCTTGCCAAACGGCGGATCACACAGCACGACGTCGATCGAGTTGGTCCTCCAAGGGACCGACAGCGTGTTTGCCAAGGCGATGTCGACGGGCAGAGCAAGGCCGTTTCGTTTGGCGGCGGACACTGCGGCCAGGTTGCGCTGCGAAAAGAGCAGGGCCTGCTTGTCCTTGTCAGCGCCAAGGGCGAAAACATCGGGGAACTTTAGGGCTGTTTCGATCGGAATCGTACTCGCTAAAGAAATCGATATAAATATTACTTTACTTTTGTTCCGTATTTACCTCCGCACATCGGATCGAGGACAACGTCGCCAGGCTGCAGGTTTGCAACGTGGGCCAGGCAATACGCCAGCGAGTTGGCAAACGTCGTCTGCCCGCGCACGGCCAGGTCGCGGTACTGGAGACAAACTGGCGTGAGTCTCAACGCTGCCCTGAACGAGTCGTTGCGGATGTTGACGTGGATCTCGATCTGCGGCCTGGCCAGGTCGGCCTTCCATCCGAAGCGGGCGCCGATGTGCTTGCCAAACGTCGCAGCAGCCTATTAAAAAAAAGGATTTTTAAAGTGAATAAAAAAGTAATTTTATTACCTCTTCGGATGAAAAGACGTGCACTCGAGGGTTGCGCAGATCGAGTCGCTTGCACTGGACGCCAAACGTGGCAATGCCGTTATCGTATGGAGGCAGGAAGAACTTTTCCCGCTCCTCGGGTGGCACCGTCGACGCGAGGATCTCGATGTGCTGCTGGACGTCGACCTTTGACGCGTACTCTTCGAGGATGGCGAGGAAGTTGGGCTGATCCGCGCCCGACTGCGCTTCGTCGTCGAGGAGCAGAAAAATGTGGTGTGTTGTTCCCAACGTGAACAGCTGTTGATGAAAAATAAAATAAAATTTAAAAAAAAAGTTTCTTCTTACGTCGGGGACACGGCTTGGCCGGATTTGCATGTAGATCTTGCCGTCGAATATGTCGCCCTTGAGCTTTTGCACGTCCTCGCCAAGCTTGGTTGCAATCTCCTCCAGCGCCACCGTCTCAAAGCCACTGACGGTCGTGATAAACGCCGAGACCCACTCCTTCTTGGCCCGTTTGCGAGGGGCAGGCTTTGGCGCTGGGACGGGCGTTGCTTCTGCCGCTAATGACGAGGGACGGGGTGCAGGCTTGGGTGCGGGGATGGGCGCTCCTTGCTCCTGCCTCTCGATAAAGTCGTCGTAGGCCGCGTCGTAATCGATCCGCTTGTAGTCGGCCGGCGTCGTGTCCTCTTGGTCCAGCAGGTCGATCAATCCGTCGTACGAGGCGTCGTAGTCGGTCGGTTGGACCTGTTGCTCGATAAAGTCGTCGTACACGGCCTCATAGTTGATCAGGCGGGGGTCGAGCTGCACGATCTCCTCATCGGCATCGCCCTCTTCTTCTTCCTCCTCCTTCTCGTGGGCTTGCTGGGCTTGCTGCTCGATAAAGCCATCGTACACGGCCTCGTGGTTGAGCAGGATCCCGGACCCTGACGCAAAGATTGGCGCGTCTTGCTCCTCGCTCTCCATTGACTGCTGCTCGATGTAGTCATCGTACACGGCCTCGTGGTTGAGCAGGATCCCGGACCCCGATGCAAAGATTGGCGCGTTTGTTGACATACCGGGACGACACTTGCAAAATGGCGAAAGGCACCGAGAACGGGCAGACATATTCTGGAATATGCAGCAGTCCACGTTTGAGATCGAGGTCGACGTCGACAACCTGGAGACGGCCTCCAAGAGCGTGCTGACGTACTCCCGTCTGCTGCGCAAGCTGTACGTGGCAGCGGACAAGTCGTTCCCGATCACGGTCAAGATCTCGCCCGGTGTCCCGTTTGGCAATCCCCCAAAGAACGGCACCGGCTACGTCCTCCGCACCAAGCTCGAGTTCCACGACGCCCGCGACAAGGCCATGCAGACGACGCACGTCGAGCCGTGCCCGCTGCACAAACGGCGCGAGCACCCGGACCACGTGCTGCTGTCGGGCGCGCCCAAGACGACGTACGACGACGAGACGCGTTCCCTGGTCACGCCCGTGGCGCCGGGATCCCTCGCCACGCCCGTCTACGTCGCCTTTGCCTGCTGGGGCTCGTGCGCGACCATCAAGCGGCGCGCCCTGCAGCTCGTGTTCTCCCTCGAGGCGGCCGCGACGGGGGCGGTGCTGGCCACGACCGGCATCGGGCTGCGCTGTGGCGCCCTCCCGCCCCGCGATCGCGCGCAGGAGGAGAAGGACTACTCGGACGAGCACGCGCCCAACGCAGACCCCATGGCCAAGAAGCAGCGGGTGCGTGGTGCGGCTGCCAATTCAGCCGCCGCCGCCGCTGCCAATTCAGCCGCAGCCGCAGCAGCGATCGAGCTCGCCTACCACCTGCCCCAGACGCCCTCGGCGCCCAGTCTGTTGCCCTCGCGGTCCATCCTGCCCCACCAGCAGCCGGGCCAGCCCACCGGCGCGACCATTATCAGCAGCAGCAGCAGCAGTACCACTACCATTCCGCAAACGCAGCCATTCAGCATGCCCTCGGCCGAGAGCCTCTTTGGCCTGGACGACGACACGTTCCTCCTGCAAGTGCGGGGGCGAGCCACGTACGACTTTCTGCTGACGGTGCTGCGTGGGCTGGACGCCTTCCAGGCCTCCAACGTGGTCCGGATCCACCAGCACTCGTCGCTGCAGCAACAGCAGGTCCAGGTACAGCACGAACAGCACCAAGCGCACCGCCAGGACTCGATCTCGGGCATGCTCTCGCTCTCGCGGCCCAACTCGATGCTGCTGATGCAGCCCGACTCGCCCGACAGCCTTGCCGTGGCCTCGGGCAGCGCGCCGTGGAAGCTGACGTCCAGCGGGGGCAGCGCGAGCAGCAACAGCGGCAACAACCTGTCCTTTTTGATCTCGTCGGCTCTTCAAACGACGGGCCTCATCGGTGGCGGTGGCGGCGGCGGTGGCAGTGGCGGCGGCGGCGACAGCCAGTCGCTCCTGTTTGACATCGACGGGACCAGCGATGGTGGCTCAGGAGCAACCGCAGCAGAGACGCCCACCAAGCGGCTTCGCACACAGCTGTGATTCAGTAAAAATAAAATATAAATAAAAAAGAACACGAACTACGCCGCATTTTAGCTTCTTTTTTGTATCGCCCTTTGTCTTTTTGTTAGATTGCTTGCTTGCCTCTTTGCAAGTACAGACCGGCACAATTTTAAACACCATACTGGTCGCGGTACGCCTTGATCGCCTGGACCGTCTCTGGCGCCGCCGTGGCCTCGAGGTGCTTGATGACCTCTGCGAGGCCCACGATGTAGATCACGGGCAGTCCGTAGTCCTTGTTGATCTCCTGCACGGCCGACAGCTCGCCCGTGCCCTTCTCCTGCCGGTCCAGCGCGATCACGACGCCCACAGGCTCGCCGCCCGCGGCCTTGATCAGGGCAATGCTCTCGCGGATGGCCGTGCCGGCGGTGATGACGTCGTCCACGATAAGGACGCGCTTGCCCTTGAGCGCAGCGCCGACAATGTTGCCGCCCTCGCCGTGGTCCTTGGCCTCCTTGCGGTTGAACGCGTACGGCACGTCCACCTTGTGCTGGGTCCACAGGGCGACGGCCGTGGCGCTGGCCAGCGGGATGCCCTTGTAGGCAGGGCCAAACAGCACGTCAAACTGCACGCCCTTGCTCGTGATCGCGTCCTGCACCGCGTCGGCGTAGAACTCGCCCAGCTGCGCCAGTGCCTTGCCCGAGCTGAACAGGCCCGCGTTGAAAAAGTACGGGGAGATGCGACCGGACTTGAGCGTGAACGACCCAAACTTGAGCACGCCCGCGGACGTCGCCGCCTCGATGAACTTTTGCTGGTACTCCTGGGGCGGGACAAATCAAAAGGAAAAAGGAAAGAGCGAATGGGAAAACGGCAGTGGGAAAGACACAAGAGAAGGCGGGAGAAGGATCGAGACCGATTATACCTTGAGTGCTGCCATGCCGCTCCGCTCGCCTTTGAAGAAGAGGAAGAAACGGAATATGAGTGATATGCTATGGGAGGGTCACTCGTGACGTCATGGACGCCATATTTACCCCACACTTTTGCTTTTTCCCCCCACAACGTCAAAAAAACAAACAGCAAATGGTCCGTGGTGCCGCTGCCCTGGCGGCCGCTGCCCTGGTCGCCGTCGTGGCGGTGTGCGTTGCTGGCGCTGCTGCTGCCGAGGAGCAGGACGAGCAGCTGTCGATCGAGGCCATGTCCGCCGAACTGCCCCGTGTCGCGTCTGACTTCGATCCCGTCGCGTACAGCAACAGCAACAAGGCCAACGTGACCGAGATCTACCTCGAGCACGAGGGCCGCAACCGCAGCTTTGTCCTGTTCACGCCCACGAGCTACACGGGTGCGTCGCCCATGCCGCTGGTCGTGACGGTGCACTTTTGGCTTGCCCAGCCCGAGATCATGCAGGTGTTCACCTACATGAACGAGGTGGCCGAGGAGAAGGGCTTCATCACCGTGTACCCGCGCGGCATCTTCCGCTCGTTCAACGCCGGACCGGTCTGCTGCGGTCCCGAGGGCCGCGACGACGTGCTGTTTATCCGCAAGATCGTCGCCGAGACCCAGCTCCTCCGCAGCATCGACAGCAGCCGCGTGTACGCAACGGGCATGAGCAACGGCGGCTACATGTCGCACCGCCTGGCATGTGACGCGTCCGATCTCTTTGTGGCCATCGCCCCAGTGGCCGGCGCAAGCCCGTGGCCCACCGACCAGTTCCCCACCAACTGCAAGCCCACGCGCCCCATGCCCATCCTCGCCCTCCACGGCACAGAGGACTTCCTCGTGCCCTACGTCACCATGGTCGAGACCGTCGGCCACTGGCTCAACTTTAACGGCTGCGACGGCACCGCCACCGCCCCCACCTACTCCAACGGCGACACCAGCTGCGTCTCGTACGTGGACGGCTGCGCCCCGCAGGACAACGGACAGCGCACCAACGTGACCGTCTGCACCACCCAGGGCAATCGGCACTGGTACTGGCCCCACAGTCCCATTACCATCAACGACGACATTGACACGTCGCGCGAGATCTGGCGTTTCTTTTCCCAGTACTCTTTCTGATGCAAATCTCTTTTTTCTCGTTTTGATTTCCTCACCGCCGCCGACGCCCAGTGTAATGCCCGAATTATGCCATCCAATTAGACCATGGAGTCGAAAAAAAAGGGATGCATCATGAAAAATAAATGCTAAATAAACTGTAAATAAACTCGCCGCTGATCGACCTGAGAACGGTGAACAGTGGTTGTTCTCTTTCTTTGGGTCTAACAAATCGGTCAGACTGTCCGATTGCCTTGAACACAGAGACGAAGTGCCTTTTTTATTAATTTTTTTTTTTCTGTCCACAGCAAATGTCGCTCGCCCTCATGCCCCTCGTGCCCCTCGTGCTGCTGCTCGTGCTGGCCGCTGCACCGATTGCCGACGTGGCCGAGGCCGCTTCTGCGCAGCAGTGGCGTTCACGGCGGATCTACCACGTACGTTTGCTGTTCCCTGCAATCCCCAACATATACAAACAAACCCAAAAAGGTTCTCACGGACCGGTTCGCACAAGGCAGCGACAGCGGCAACACGACGTGCACCAGCCTGTCATCCTACTGCGGCGGCACGTGGCTGGGCCTGCGCGATCGGCTGGACTACATCACCGGGATGGGCTTCAACGCCGTGTGGATCTCGCCGCACGTGGACAACGTCGACGGCGGCTACCACGGCTACTGGGCGCAGGATTTCTACGCCACCAACGCGCACTTTGGCACGCGGGACGACTTGACGCAGCTGATCGAGGCGTGTCACGAGCGCGACGTGCGTACCAGCGACACAAATAAAGTAAAATAAAACTACTGGCTGTTAGGTTTGGGTCATGCTCGACGTCGTGCTCAACCACGTCGGAAAGCCGGCTCGATCGGGCGACTACAGCCAGTTCCCCCAGTTTGACAGCGCAGAATACTACCATCCCGCCTGCGAGATCAATGTACCCATTTGTTCCCAATTTTTTTTTCGCTTTTTTTTTTTGACTGTTTTGGGCAGTACGGAAGCCAAGCCAGCATCGAGGACTGCTGGATCGCCGGCCTTCCCGACCTCGCCCAGGAGCACGCCTACGTCTCTGCCGAGCTGTTCAACTGGATCAGTGCGTTGTTTTTGCAATACTTCCCTAACATTTAAACCACAAAACCAAGACGACACAATCGTCACGTACAAGTTTGACGGCCTCAGGGTGGACACTGTCAAGCATGTGCCCAAGTCGTTTTGGCCACAGTTCCAGCAGGTCGTCGACGCAGCCGGCGCCGCGATCGGCCAGGAGGGCACGTTTGCCATTGGCGAGGTCTACGAAGGGTCGGCGCCGTACGTGGGCGACTACACGTTCTACATGGACTCGGTCCTGTCGTTCCCAATGTACTACACCCTCAACGACGTCTTTGGGCGAGAGACGGCCGATATGCGGGCGCTCGCGACGGGCATCCGCAGCGTCTTTCAGAACTACAAGGACCCCTCGCTCCTCGGCAACTTTGTCGGTATTAAAAAAATAAATTTAAATATTTATTGAATTATCCTTATTAGACAACCACGACGTCGTGCGGTTCCAGTACACGCAAAAGGACGAGGCCCTACTCAGAAATGCCATCGCGTGGGCCTTTGCGTCCGAGGGCATCCCGATCGTACTATAAATAATACTATTTTTTATTTTTTAATTTTAATTTTTTAATTTCTTATTCTCCACTAGCTCTACTACGGGACCGAGCAGTACTTTGCGGGCGGCGCCGATCCCCAGAACCGCGAGATCATGTGGAACTCGTTCAACACGGGCTCGCCACTGTACCAGTTTGTGCAGACGATCAACGCCATGCGCAGCGACCTGGGCGACCGTCTCGTCCTGTCCAAGCAGCAAGAGCTCTACGTCAGCGGCAACGTCTACGCCTTTGCTCGCACGACCCAGGTGGATCCAGGCACGTGTGGCTTTGCGGAGAACCAGCGCGAGGAGTGCGGCTACTACGGCATCACCGAGTCGCTGTGCGAGGTGCGAGGCTGCTGTTGGGACATTGCCTCCACGGGCGACTACCCAGCCTGCTTCTTGCCCGACACGAGTTCCTCCTACGACCCCGTCGTCGTCGTGGCCCTGACAGACATCGGCACGGGGGCGGGCAGCGTCTCGTTCGACATCTCCAGCGGCGGGAACGGTGGCCGCACGTTGGTCAACATCTTTGACCCGGCCGATCGCCTCGTCTTTGGCACGGCCTCGACGCGCATCACCCTCACGGGCCAGCCCAAGATCTACCTTGTCCAATGAGCTCGGTACCGACTTGAAAAAAAGCACTTAATTTGTAATGATTTGAGAAGTAATTGCATGTTGAAATGAAAAAATAGTGCAGAATAAGGATGTATTTAACCGGTAACGGCCTGCCATCGCCATCGAGCGCTTTTGTTGTAGTTTTTCTTATAAAATCGCAATTTTTTTGATTGGTGCACGACGCGGCCGCCTCCGATTGGCCCATTTTAAGAGCACAAATGCTGAGCGCGCTTTCGAGCCTTCTGCCGGGCAGCAACGAGCGCAAGGAGCAGGCCTTTCGCGACGCCGCGTCGGCCGGCA
>Ga0302227_10002498_pt1 | contig 12549 bp, 12 predicted proteins | sample II_Palsa_N1_1_FD_193525 | JGI IMG/M metagenome (GOLD analysis project Ga0302227, IMG submission 193525) | Peat permafrost microbial communities from Stordalen Mire near Abisko, Sweden - II_Palsa_N1_1 | ecosystem: Environmental > Terrestrial > Soil > Palsa > Peat permafrost | place: Sweden...
GCGCGTGGCGAGAAGCGCTTGGCGGTTTTGCTGACCCAGCGCTCTTCACCACGAAAATGTACCAATCTCAAGTGGCAGGCAAGCCGCGGCTCAGCGGCGCACTAGCGGCGCTGCAGGCATTGGGCGTGCCTAATGCAGAAAAGCAGACGAGTGCGTACGCGGAGTGTAAGCAGAAGCGTTTGGAGGAATTGATTGACGCAGGGGCTGTAAGCGCATTCCCTGACGCAATCCGCTTTGTTAAGGCGATCATGGCGTTGGGTTGGCCTATCGCCGTTGCATCTTCGTCAAAGAATGCCAACGGTATGATGGAGCGCATTGCCTTAGACGAGCAACACACCCTGTTGGATGCCTTTAACGCCAATGTATGCGGCCGCGATTTGCGGGAGGGCAAACCGAACCCAGAGATCTTCCTGCTTGCTGCGGGCGAATTGCCTGCAGCACCTGCACACTGTTTTGTTGTCGAGGATGCTCCGGCAGGTGTCGAGGCTGCGCGAGCTGGCGGGATGGTGGCGCTGGGCGTGGCGCGGCTTGGTGACGCGGCCTCGCTCTGGCATGCTGGTGCCACGCTGGTCGTGACGAGTCTGGACGAAGTCTCTATTGATAAGCTGTCTCGCGGGCAGCTTGACCGGGTGTCGATATGACTAGCGCCAGAACGATGGGCCACGTTTTTACACCATCGGCAGATCCCGATTGGGTCATCTCAGAGGCGGGCTACGACTGCTTGCTTGAAATCAGCCGGGGGGTGCGCTTTGCTATCAGCAACGGTTTCGTCGGGGTACGTGGCGCGCGAGCGATACATCGCGGCGGCCGATGGGTCGCCACGTCGCGCACGCTGGTTGCCGGGCTGTTCGACACAGCTGATGAAGAGGAGGCCATACCGGGTCTAGTCGCGACCCCCGATTGGCTTCAGATTCACATCCTTCTCGACGGAGAGCCGCCGGTACATCGGCCCGGTGACGGCAAGTCGCAGCGCAGAATCCTCGACATGCACCGGGGGGCCGTAATCACAGAAAGACGCCTTTCGAACGCTTCTGACGTTGGTGTTCTTATCAAAAGCTTGCACCTCGCCTGCCTCAACCAACATGCAACCGCCCTGCAACTTATTCAGTTGGAGAACACGCAGGGCGAGGGCGAAGTGCAGATTGCGCTGAACGCTTCCTTTGAAGGCTTGGACATCGGCCTCTTACCTGATCGCATGGAGCAGGGCTTCGGCCTATGGCATGTGCTAGGTTCCGGCAAACGCCTAGCGATGGCCGCCGAATTGTCGCTGCGCGTCGATGGTCAGAAGGTTTCCCCGACGATATCTGGCCCGTTTAAGTGGGCCTGGAACTGGAAGTCCAAGCCCGGGCAGGTCGCATGTTTGGAGCGGTTGGTGACAGTTGCGCGTGGCGATACCGTCGACGCTGACCCCGGCAGAGACGCAAGGGACGCGCTTGCCATTGCGCAGAGGCTCGGGTGGTCCGGTGTCGTGGCGGCGCATGAGGCCGCTTGGGCAAGTCGGTGGGACTGCAGCGCAGTCGAGGTGGAGGGTGATCCGGCCGCACAGCAGGCATTGCGATTCGCTCTCTATCACCTCAATGGCGCAGCCAATCCTGATGACGAACGCGTCTCGATTGCTGCGCGCGCTCTGACCGGTGATGATTACCACGGGCACGTGTTCTGGGACACGGAAATCTACCTACTTCCTTTCTACATACTGACCTGGCCAGAAGCGGCACGGGCGCTCCTCATGTATCGCTTTAATACGCTCAATGGCGCTCGTGCGAAGGCGGCCGGATTAGGATGGCGGGGTGCTCTTTACGCCTGGGAGTCGGCCGACACCGGTGCGGAGACCTGCCCCTCGCGCGCGCTCGGCCCGGATCGCAAGGTTCTCGATGTCAATTGCGGCTTGCAAGAGCAGCACATCAGCGCGGACGTCGCCTATGCAGTCTGGCAATACTGGCAAGCGACCCGGGATGAGGTATTCCTGCGCGACGCAGGTGCCGAAATCCTGTTGGAGACGGCTCGGTTCTGGTCAAGCCGTGCGCAGCCGGAGGCTGACGGTCATTCCCACATTCGCGGCGTTATTGGGCCCGACGAATATCACGAGTCGATCGACGACAACGCATTCACCAACGTTATGGCACGCTGGAACATCAGGCGAGCGCTTGATGTGGCCTCGTTGTTGCTCGCCCGTTGGCCCGATCGCTGGGAAAGCCTGTCGAGTCGCCTTGGCCTGGGCAATGCCGAGTTGGAGCAATGGCGAAGCGTTGCCGAAACGATAGCGACCGGCCTTGATCCCGGTACCGGACTCTTCGAGCAATTCGCCGGCTTTTTCGAGCTCGAGGACATCGATCTTGCCAACTACGCCGGTCGCTCAGTGCCGCTCGACGTGGTGCTCGGGCGAGAGCGCACGCAAGCATCCCAAGTAATCAAGCAGGCCGACGTAGTAGCGCTCCTGGCGTTGCTTCCGGACGAGTTTCCTCGCGACTCCGGTGCGAAGAACTTCGACTACTATGCTCAGCGCTGCGGCCATGGCAGTTCGTTGAGTCGCGCTATGCATGGGTTGGTCGCCGCCCGATTGGGTGACACAGACGTAGCCCTCGATTTTTTTCGTAAAGTCTCAGCGATCGATCTCGACGATAGTCAAGCGGCCGTTGAGGGTGGCGTCCATATCGCCGGTTTGGGCGGAATATGGTTGATGGCGGTATTCGGATTTGCGGGTCTGTCTCTGCACAGCGACTATTTGGCCGTGGACCCACGACTACCAGCCACATGGCGGAGCCTTTCCTTCGGCATACAGTGGCGTAGTCGTAGTCTCAAGATCAGGATTGGGCGGACGACCGGAAGCCTAGAAGCGACGCTAGAAACAGGGGAGCCGATGAAGTTTGTCATTTGCGGCGAGACATTCACGCTGAGCCGCGCAGAGAGGCTTAGCGTCCCGATGAAATTCGACAATACATGACTCATTTGCGGCAAGACCGGATGCGTAATCGTGACGTAAGTCGTGGCTACCGCGCTGTAATCAGCGTTCGTCCGGAATGCGGCTTGTCGTCGACGAACGCAGTGCGTCCCTCGCTCGGCCGTCTCAGCGAACAGGACGATCAAAACCGATAGATCGTAATTTTTATTGTTTTCATTTCTGATCGACTACTCGTTTTAACAGTTTGTAGGTTGATGAACAACGTCAAGCAACCTGTCCGGTCGAGTGATGGACGTCGTGGGCCTTGGACAGCACCCGGCCCCAATCGTCCACAGTGGCCTCGCCGAACGCGTGGCGCAATGCATCCGGTCAAAGCGCTCTCTAGATGCTGCACGGCATGCGATCAGCCGTTTAAGCAAGTGATCGTGCGGAACGAGGCGATGATCGTACAGCCAGCGCTTGAGGTCGTGAAGCAGCTTAGCGCTGCGGGCCGTCCGCGAAGACGCTCGTTGAGCCACCCTAGGACGTAGCGGCGTTGGGGCTCAGCCATCGGGCCGAATCCCAACGCCTAGCAAGCGAGGCTTGATGATCAATGAGCGTGTGAGCCCGGCTTTCGTATAGCATGCACGACGTGTCGAAATCCGGTGGCTCGAGGGAGCGTTGTGCGTTGCGGTAGCTCCATAGCGCTCTCAGAATCTGCTTGTACGCGTCGAGAGTGCGGCCGCTCGTTCGTAGGAAGCCAAGATGGAGTGCCGCCGCGAATCGATGGAGGTCGGCGCGGGGGTTGTCGATCAGCGCGCGCACTTTGGCTGAATACATGGAGAAGGCGGCCCGTTCGAGCTCTGTGAGTTCGCGAGAAATCATCCGGACACCGAGATAGGCACCTTGCCAGTGTTCCATCGCGCGTGCCTCCTACCGTAGGACTGCCAGCCGAGGCTACTAGCGATCAACAGTATGTTCGGCAACAGCACGGTCTCCGCTCAGAAATCAATGGGCTCTTGATACTCACCGAGTGAGTTATGTCTTCCAATATCCTAAAGATTGAAAATTCAAATTTAAGGACGAGATCATGAGGCCCGTTCTTTTCACCGTACTACTGTTTGCGGTTACGTCGGCGCATGCGGCTACGTTGTTGGGCGTAAATCTGGCGACACCTGTTTCGCAGCTCCCGAACTGCGACACGAGCAAACCGCCTTGTTTGCACGCTATGGCTCCGGAAGTGTATATCCTCCAGACGCAAAACAGGCCGCCATGGGCTCGTGGGGTGATTACCATCACCACGGTCAAAGGGCACGCTGCGCAGGTTTTTATCGAATCCACGATGCCCGTTCATTTGCCCGTCGGCGGTCCCCTCAGCGACAGGGTAAAGATCCACACATTAAATCACTGGGTTTACCGGGACGGAGCCACAGCGACTTATGTTGCAAAGATGCCCAGGGCACTGACAAGCGACATATCAATAACGGTCATGCCCCCGCCCGCGACCATCACCGCTAACCCCGAATCGCCAGGGCAGTGACCACGTGGATTTTCAGCGCTGGAGCCAAGCGTTAGCAGGCAATCACACGAACCGTCTCGCGAGTGATTTATGGATTTCGCGATACAAGCGAGGGTACTGACAATGGCGTGTGACTGTTTGAGTAAAACGAAATGGTGCAAGCGCCAACGGCTGGGAAAGTCCAGGCTTCCATCTAGTTGAGCGGAAAGGCATAGGTTACTCGCGATGCAGGTGACGTGTTCGTCATGTCTTGGTTGTCTGCCCTGCACTCGAGCCGGCACAGTTCGACGCCAGTCTATGTCGCTACTGCAGGCGAGGCTGGTTTGGCGTCAGTACTTGACTGGTCAGTTGGTTTGAGTGAGGGACCGCACTGAGAGCGAGCCAGTCGTATCTCACGCCGTCATGAACCTGCTCGAGGACTTGATCGATTCGGCAGAATTTGTCGAGCTTCATCAGAGCCGTTGGCTAGTCGACATCGACAGTTGTCCGTTCGAGCGTCGGCACTTTCATCATGTAGGAGACGCCGACGTTGGCGAGCTTAAGCACCTTCATTGCCGCGTCGGATTGTTCGTTCTTTAAGTCAGCAATCTATATCCTCGATCGAGATCGTCTGTGAACGGAAAAATTCCGATGCCTATATATGTGACGTTATGACATGTCAATCTATGAAGATAATAACGAAAAAAACAAGTGCGAAATCGTTGCATGTTTTTGATCGCATGGCGAGGAGGGCGGATACCGTGAGCGAAATGCAGGCAAGACTCACTTTCCGTAGCATCTGGTCTTTCGATTGCCTGCGCCATGCACCCCACGGAACGATCACCGTGGTCGCGCAATGATGCGACGTGGCACGGCGCACTCCAAAAATGTCGGGCCGGTTGAAGAGATTCCTTACCTGAAACACTGGCAACGCCTGACCTTCGCACGCATGGCATGCCCAATCCCCTGTCGATCAACGACTACGTCGCACACGGCGGCCTTGAGCTCTGTGGCACGCACCGTTGAGCGTGAGCACGAAAGTCGATGGGCCTATGAGCAAGATAAATGATGGACCGTCGGCCAAACGACTCTAACTGACGGCGATGGCGGCTCGAAATCAGGGATCAGGCAGCACGATTGTCGGCATCGTTTGTGTTTGGATCATCAAGACGACGCGCACACGACCGGCGTTTAGCGGTGAATTCGAAGGGCTGGCAAGGGTTTCGAGGCTTCTCCAGAAAGCAAGCGACATTCTCTGCGGGTGCGTGCGTTCCCTCAACAATCGTGATTGCCGTAAGGCGAGTGAAGCGGGACGAGGAACCTTAGGCACTGAACCAGCCTCGTCGCGTCGTCGGGTCCAACGAAACGTTCCAGCAGACCGCCAGGTAACGAGATGGGGTTCGGCGGCGGCATCAGGGCACCTCGGGCCATGGACCAGAATGGGGTTGCGGCAAATACGGTGCGCCACCAGTGCCGCCATCGCTGCAAGGTGCGACGGTGCACACCCAGCACGTGGCGCAGTTGTTCGACTCGGCTGTTCGTCACACCGTCGCCCATCGCGGACATCAGGACAACAACGGTACCGGCGTAACAGCGACGGCCAAGAAATCGAACTGATGCGGGCGTGGTACGCCGCCGACATGTCTGGCAGCAAAAACTAAGACGTCTATCGGTCTGTTCGGTCGAATCAGGTAAGCCACGAGGCTTGCGCGCGTAGGTCGCGCTGTGCAAGGTGCCGCCACAGTGCGCGCAGCCTTTCGCTCTTGCTCGCGCGGCAAGGTCGGCGTCGATGCTCAACAGAAACGTACCGAACCATCTGTTGTCAACAATTTCGCTGATCATCAAATACTCCGTGAGGATGAGACGATCGAAGCATCGAGCAGCGGATTCATTGCCGTCAACAGATTTGAGCGACCTTGATGAGGTTCGCGGCTACACGTCCATCACGTAAATTGCTCAAAACGCCAAGAATTCCCATCGACTTTCATGCTCACGCTCACCACTGGCCCTCGATCCAGCTGCGGCCTGCCAGTCGCTGATCGATTCGAGGCTGCCCGGATGCGGCGGCGCAGCATTTCCGGCGGCCATCAATTGACTCACCTTGTTGCAGGGGAAAGCCGATCAGAGGTACGTCGTATTCGACGCCGGCCAGGATGACAGCGGCACATTTTCGGACCGGTTATCGCCGTCCTCGGGTTAGGCCCACTTTCTTAAACAAAACTAAGGCGGAAAGAAATCATCCCTGTCAACGGGCGTTCCAAATGTCTGGCTGCAACTGAATGCCCTATCGCTGGGGTCACTATTGGTATTAACTACAAGATACGAAGTCCACGCGCTATCGCAAAGCCTTGCCGGATAGCAATGCTCGCGGCCACGCCAAAGGTTCGTGTCAAGTAATGTTTTAAGCGGAGTGGTCATCCTTCGCAGGAGAGGCTCCAATGAGATTGATACATGGATTCGATTTGATTCAGAAGACGATCAAGAATGCTCTTCATGACGTCGCGGCCGAGATATCGAGCGAGTACAAATCACTCGCGGGGGAGCCACCCGTACTGGAATGGGTACTTATATATAGGACTGCAACGGGGTTCTGTTGTGTCTATCATGACCGATCCGTTGAGTTTAACGAGATGCTCGATGTGCAAATATGGGCTGAGGAAAACGAGGTTCAAACGTACTATGTCGGACTATGATCGACAATGGTACATCCACTTTTCGGAAGCCTTGGCACAGGCCACCACGCGACGCAGAGCTGTTATTTTCTCAGATATCGAGCGTGACTGAGGCGGTTGAATCGCGATGAAGACTCGGTAAATTGTAGTCAGTCGATGTCATCAGAAGTGGTTTTGCGAAGCGCTTTTTACGTGAAGCTTGAACGTATCCAAAATCGCGACAGCCTCAGCCGGAATCGAGCGGCTCGCCCCGCCAGTGTCGTTCGCCGACCCTCAACTGAAGTTGTATTGTTCTCTTTCGTGCCGTTGCTTTTATACGGTCATCAGAAGGTAATGCAGCAGACGCATCGCTCGTTAATCTCTTTTCTCTTGCCGGGCGATGAACGCGGACCTGCTGCGAGTGCAAACATGCGTATCCGGAGGAAGCGCCTTTTCAACGCGTGACAACGCTCAACGCGGCAGCCGGGTAGTATGCGGATGAGTGTTCGTAATCTGGACGGCCGTGTGATCTTTAACGCCGGCGTGCTCAACAGCGTAGGCCCACATATTGCTGCGGCTGCAAATCAATGCGATCTGCCGGCGTTTGACGCGACCATTTGAGTTCCTGTAATACCGTGGGGTTGGATGTTAAGGAGGTGGGTGATGTCCGAGCATTCCGAGTTGGACGAAGAGTCCCCGGGCATTAACGACCGGCATGTCAAGGTCGCCGCGGTGCAGCCCAGCAACATGAATCTATCCGACGACGACTCGGTTCAACCGCTAGCGGTCCGGTGGTTATGCGTACTGGCGTTTGTCGTTGGGATTGTTACCGGACTCGGAGCGATCGTATTCCGCGCTCTAATTGGGCTGGTCCACAACGTTCTGTTTCTCGGCCAATTTTCCTTCACGTACGACACTGGTCATTTCACGCCGGCCGCTCCGTGGGGCGCGTTGGTAATTCTGGTTCCGGTGATCGGGGGAATTGGCGTCACCTGGATCGTGACGAAGTTCGCACCGGAAGCGAAAGGACATGGCGTTCCGGAAGTAATGGACGCCATTTATTACAAAGGTGGAGCGATCCGGCCCATTGTGGCTTTGGCGAAATCAATCTCGTCGGCCCTTGCGATCGGTTCGGGCGCGGCAGTCGGGCGCGAAGGGCCCATTATCCAAATCGGTTCGGCGCTCGGATCGACGTTCGGTCAGTTCATCAGGATGACTGCAGGGCAGCGGATCACGCTTGTCGCTGCCGGAGCGGGGGCGGGCATTGCGGCGACTTTCAACACGCCGATTGGCGGAGTGTTGTTCGCTACCGAGTTGATGATGCCCGAAATCAGCGTCAACACGTTTTTGCCGGTCGCGATCGCGACCGGCACCGCAACGTTCGTCGGCCGACTTTTTTTCGGTGCGGCACCGGCGTTCTTCGTGCCCGTCCACCTCGGGGCGATCCCGAACGAGCCGAGTAGCGCATTCACCTTCGTGCTTTACGCGTTGCTTGGAGCCATCACGGGCCTCGCCGCCGCCATTTTAATTCGTTCGCTTCATTGGGCAGAGGATGCCTTCGAACGTATCCCCAACCCTTATCTACGGCATAGCTTAGGTATGCTGATCGTGGGCAGCATGATGTACGCCCTGTGGCTTACCGCAAGCCATTACTATGTGGAAGGGGTCGGCTATGCGACGATTCAGGCGACGCTATACGGGCAACTCTCTGGTGGCGCATTTCTTCTTTTGCTTGCTGTCTGTAAAACAATCGCCACGTCGGTGAGCCTTGGTTCAGGTTCATCGGGCGGGGTCTTCTCACCCTCACTGTTCATAGGTGCAACTCTCGGTGCATCGTTTTCTGCGCTGATTACAGCAATCGTGCCGGGTGCGCCAGTGAGTGCACCCGCGTTCGCAATGGTGGGGATGGGCGCGATGGTCGGCGGTGGCACGGGAGCGGCCATGACCGCCGTCGCGATGATCTTCGAGATGACCCGCGACTATGACATCGTTCTTCCCATGATCATTGCCGTCGCGTTCAGTCTCGGTGCAAGACGCATGTTTTCGCGAGAGAGCATCTACACTCTGAAGCTTGTGAGACGCGGACATCCCATTCCCAACGCGTTGCACGCGAATATGTTCATGGTCCGGAGCGCGTCCAGCGTGATGGAAACTGACGTACTCGTTCTCGACGAGACCACACTGTTTCACGACGGACTTACGAAGTCGGATCAGCCCGTTTTCCGGCACATCGTCGTGACCAGGGAGCGCGAAATCGTTGGCGTTTTGCGCATTAACACGGGCTTGCGCCGTGCGTTAAGTCAAAGCATCGCCAGCGCTACGCTAGGTGCTCTCGCACAAACCAATTTCATCGTCGTGGGAGAAAGCGACGTTGCGTTTGACGTAATTACCAGAATGTGGAAACAGCGCGCGGTCATGGCGGTTGTCGTCGGACACGGCAAGGGGCATGCGCTTCCTCGTGTGCTGGGCGTTATTGCCAAAGAGCATATCGCCGACTCGGTGGCGAGCAGCGTAAAAATTTTCCCTGGATAGCGATTGCGCGTGACGGCGATGAATTTTAACTGCCCGTGTCGAGCGCGCGCTTAGACAGAAACCGCCATCGGTGATATGAAATGCGCGGATGCTGTCAAGGTAGATGTTATTGAGCGTGGGGCATCCAGTTGCTGTAATACTTCGTTGAACAATCGTCCAGAAAACAGCCGCACTGCAACGCGTGAACACGAGCAACAGATAAACGGCTACCGTCGGGCGGACAATGTGCTTCAACGGTCTCGCGGGAGCTTCGCCGCAATGCTGCCACTCGCAGCGGTTACGTGGAATATTGGGCAACGACCGCGCAGTGGCACGCTGAAAGGCGTAGCAGACGTCCGAACACTCCGAAGCTCGTCAGGGACAATGAACTCCGACAGTATGTCCATGACCGGCTTTTCGTGGCAATCAAGGCTCCGTGGTCCTACGCAGGGTTGTCAAGTGACACGGGCATAGGAGTTTACGAGTGCGCGCAACATACCAGCGATCGTCGAATCGAGAATGCCGGCGTCGTCGTTCCCTTCTGCGAGTACCGGTAATGCATCGTTCAAGGTGAGGCGCGTCAGTTCTCTATGCCCCTCCTTTAGTATGACAAGCCCGTCTCTCTCCAATACTGCGGATAAGTCACGCGATCCCACTCGTACAAAGACTTCCATGTTCCACCTCGAAAACGGGCCAATATAGCTCCGAAAAAAATATAACAACGATCTTGAACAGTTTGGCAACCAGACTTCGGATAGCACGGGGCAGCTTATCGCTAAGCGCTTTTCGGCACATAGAAACGATGCGGTTCGCATCTTGCGCAAATCGTTCGCTTTCTTTTAGTAAACGCGACTAGCATGCCACACCGAGCCATAGCGAAAGGACCTAATCAACTCCTAAACGAACATCCAGCGTCAATCGATTTGGCCGTGTGAAAGGTCCTTATTTTCCTGAATCGTTTATGCCATACCGTGCGGCGGCGCGGTTCGGCAGTACTCTTCGAAGTTCAAGCTTTTTTTGACTACGTAGATGAAGTGCTGCGAAGAACAATGCCGTCACGCCACCCAAGGTTCCCCAAATCGTTAGTGCCATGGCGATACTCCTAGTCTGCTAGTTCTTTGGTAAAGCATTGACGCGCCATGCGAGCGTAGGACCGTTCATGGAGATGGTCGATATAATTAACCAACATTAAGGTTAGTCACCCTCAGTGTTAGACATATGATTTTTCCAATATTCATCTACCTTCTGGCTCTTTTTCCCGAAGCCATTGGTACGCATCGCTCGGCCGTCTGCGACCTGCGGGGCCCCATTCATCGTCTGCTCGCTTGCATCGAGGACGAGTAGGTCAACGTTAGGAGTCGCCTCGAAGCTGTCCCATGGAACGGGGACATACCTTTCGCCGATACCGAACACGCCTCCACGGCCAATAACGAGGTAGGCGATCTTGCCAGTCTGTGGACCCATCAACAGGTCTTCGATGCTGCCGAGTGCTTCACCTTTTGGATTGCGAACTTCGGTACCTAGCAACTCATCGGAGCGGAACGATTTATTTTGGCCGGTAACGGGTTGCGCCGCCGCAATCTGCCGCTGTTGCCAGTACGGTACATCAACGATCGGCACACTTATGCGGTGTAGGTCCGCTACATAAAGCTGGTAAATACCGCGAGTCGTGCCAACGACGGTTTCACAAGCCTTTTGTTGGCCGTGTTGTGCGAGGATGTTGGCAGCGGCGAGGAGGGTGCGAACCTCATATCCTGGCCGTGCGTTCTCGTATCCGTTAGCGGTCGGATTGCCACCGCCAACGGCACCGTACCAGCCGTAGCCAGAACTACCCATCGGATACCCGTATCCATACCCCGATCCGCCTAGCCAGTACCCGTCTTTTCCCATCTGGCTCGTTAGCGCCCGGAGATCGCTGACGCACGTCAACGCTGCCCTCGGATCGGAGTTGCTTGTTTCGGCGGGGGCGCGAGAAACGGCGGCGAGAGCCAAAGTTGACGGAGTTGCACATGCCGTGGCAGCAATACCAACACAAAAAGGTACTGCCATGGAGGCAACAAATGTAGAGCGTTTCATGGTTTGCACATTCTCGTTCGATCTTATATCCCGGGGCCGACGTAAACGTAGAACATCGATCCAGAGAGCCTTTATACAATGTAGTCGCCAAGACAAGGTTTGGGCAGGGTCGGAAACTACTCAGCAGCCTTCAGGCCGGTAACGTGCCAAATGCTTAACCCTACGCAGCAGCGTTAAGTAGGGCTATTTACGAGCACCTTTTCTGTAAAAATGTAATTAGTATTACATAGTAATATTGAAAGACGGGTCGTTGTGAACAGAGCAGCAAGTAGCGGCAGCGAGTCGGATAGCGAATCGAGCATAAACAAGTCGACGACTATCTTCTTACGTCCGTGCGTAGCGCTCTGGTGTGTGCCGAAACAAAAACCGGAGTCAATGGCCAGCATCCAGCGGGTCGAGCGGAATGCAGGGTGATAGTTCGAATCCGTGGATGAAAGATCAGCTTTATAAGCCAGACACATCCATGTGACCTGTTTGCGAAAGATAGCGGCTTCATACGGTTGCTCCAGAAAAAGTGATGCATCAGATCGATGTCTCCAATGAGCTAGCTGTTCAAGCGCTCAACCGATTGTCAGATACTAGCTGATGAATCGGATCAACCCTCGCTGGAAAGCTAATCAACAGCGCGTCGCAAATTCTCCAGGAATTGAAGGAAGACTTTAATTCGCCTACATGCGCCGTCGCGGCGACAGGCGTACGGTAGTTAAACGGTGCACGCGTACGACGTGCGAAACTATTGGCTTTAACTTAGGCTGTTACGGCGCCTCAAGCCGCGCTCTTAATCAACGGAGTTACGGCTGGTGACGGGAGATCATGTCCGGCGACAGCGAGGGCCAGTGTAGGGTTCAAGCTATCGACCATAGAAGTCGGCATCAGAATGGTTGCACCGCGTTCCTTCGTCGTTTCATAAATGATGTTCATCGCCCGTAGCT